>Ga0207416_1003976_pt1 | contig 13389 bp, 13 predicted proteins | sample PaiPotPPM11metaG_FD_184107 | JGI IMG/M metagenome (GOLD analysis project Ga0207416, IMG submission 184107) | Iron sulfur acid spring bacterial and archeal communities from Banff, Canada, to study Microbial Dark Matter (Phase II) - Paint Pots PPM... ...
GAGAGGCCGCCTCCATGGCGCGCATCACGAAATGCAACTTCCCAATTCTGGCAAAAAGCGCAGCGCAAATTACATCCCAGGCCGCCCAGGCACAGGGTGCGCGTCCCAGGGCGGTAATGATAGACAGGGCGATTTTCGATAGGAGTCACACTCACTTCGCCAATGGCGCCGTAAGCTGTGCTATACAGTTTACCATACTTATTAATAATAGCTGTGCAATAGCCGACGCTCTGGTCATGGAGAAGACAATGCCGCGAACACGCCAGGCAACGGAGCGACCCATTTTCAAGACGCTGGAGGGAAGGATGCAACGCTTGCGCTAATAATGAGGACCTGGTTGTTGCCATCTTAATATCAGTTTGAGGTTTCATCTAATACTTGCTCATTTCATTATAATAATTTTCCATTTGGTCATGTATCCATAATTATAAACAGGGCTATTATCAAATGTGATTGTATTATAATCGATAGAAGCTTGAAACACAAGCAATTTCCTGCCAGCTTTGATATATTCTCTGTCTCGATTACACTAGTTTACTGGTAATTTATAGCTACTCTCACAGGTATCGCTTCTTGCGCAAAGAACGTTGCGATATGTTAGAATGTAGCATATGAGTAGCGTTCATATGATACAATAGATGTGTTTTTGCTGATGTTTTCATGGGTTGTCTCTGACATGAATGACTGGCAGGCCCTTTCTTTCACGACAGAGCGCCAACTCCTCAGCAAAAAGGATGGGCCAGTTGAAAGGAGTCGTACATGAGCCAACTCGATGATATAGGATTGGCGGACAATCCTGACCCCGTATGTCCCTGCATCCTGCTACTCGATACCTCAGCCTCTATGAGTGGAACCCCAATCAGCGCATTAAACGACGGACTCAAAGTATTTCAGCAAGATATCCAGGAAGATGACCTGGCGCGACGCCGCGTCGAAGTGGCGGTCGTTACCTTCGGCAACGGGGGAGTGCAGGTCGTGCGGCAATTCGACAAAGTCTCCGAATTTAAGGCACCGACTCTATCGTCGGGCGGGAATACTCCTATGGGGGCCGCTATTATCGAGGCCCTCAACCTGTTGCGCGAGCGTAAACAAGCACTTAAAGAAAATGGCATTGTGTACTATCGCCCCTGGGCCTTCTTGATTACCGATGGCGCTCCGACGGACAACTGGCAGGCAGCGGCCGAGCGCGTGCATAGCGAAGAGCAGGCCAATGGGCTGGCTTTTTTCGCCGTCGGCGTGGGCGAAGCAGACATGAACATCCTGGCACAAATTGCCGTTCGCGGCCCTCTCAAGCTGCAAGGATTGAAATTTACCGAGTTGTTCCGCTGGCTCTCGGCCAGCCAGAAGCGCGTTTCTGCTTCAAAACCGGAAGAAAAGGTTCCTCTACCCCTTCCAGAAGGCTGGGCTGTCGTGTAAAATGTGATATAACTCTATGATTAGACCGGGGGGAAGCAGGCGAATGAGTGATTGGCGAGTGATTGGAGCATCCGTGACAGGAACAAGCCATTTGCGGGCAGGCCGGGGCTGCGATGATGCTCATGCTTATCGTACTCTCGAACCGGATCACCTGCTGATTGCCGTAGCCGATGGAGCAGGCTCGGCTCTTCGTTCTGCCAGGGGAGCGGCGACAGCCGCGCAAGTTGCTATAGATGCGGCCGGACACATGCTGTCTCAGCAAGTCGAGCCGTCCGCATCTGATCAATGGCTCAGTGTGTTGACCTATATTCTCACTACGGCGCGCGAAGCGCTGGTTTTACTCACAAGAGAAAGCGTCCCGGTGGCATCTGATTTACCTGGATCAGCCTCAAAGAGCGCAGCAGAGATGTCTTCCCTGCGTGACTTCGCGACAACCTTGCTCATCGCTATTGTTACCGCGCACTGGATTGCGGTAGCCCAGATTGGAGATGGGGCGGTAGTCATCCAGCTTCCCGATGGTTCCACAACATCCCTGACTCCCAGTTATCGTGGAGAGTACATCAATGAAACCTGTTTTCTTACCGATGCAGAGTACCTCGCGCGAGCCGATTACACGATATTGCCTCGCGCTGGAACTCAAGGCATCGCTTTGCTTACGGATGGATTACAACTGGTGGCGATGAACTTCCCTGAAAACACGCCACACCAGCCATTTTTCACGCCACTCTTCAAATTCGCGGCCAATCCTGAAGCACAACCAGAAGAGTTGCAGCGTTTTCTCGAGTCGGAACGAATATGCGCGCGTACAGATGACGACAAAACACTTGTCCTGGCGGTGTATCCATGAAAAACATCATAAGCCTGAAGCAAATACAAAAAGCGCCGCAACGACCTGTCTTCGTGTTAAATCACAACCTGAAGGAGGGCCAGGAGCTAGCGCGTGGGGGGGAGGGCAAAATCTGCCGGATTGTGGGAAGGCAAGAGTATGTCGCTAAATTCTTTTTCCACCCCAGCCCTGACAAAGATGCCAAACTGCAGGCGATGCTGGCCAATCGACCCCATGATCCCACCCGCGAAGATCCCAAACTCCAGCATATTTCGATCGCCTGGCCTGTCGAGCGCATTCTCAACGATGCGAATCAGTGTATCGGCTTTGCCATGCGCTACATCAAGCGGGAGGAAAGCATCCCCTTGCTTAAACTCTATAATCCACGGGATAGGCGGGCAACGCGGCGCAATTTCACCTGGGAGTACTTGCTGCGCATAGTGTTGAATCTCGCCAGCATTATCGATGCACTTCACCGCAAGGGCTATGTCATTGGTGATCTAAACGAGAGTAACATTCTCGTCACTTCGAAGGCGCTGGTCACGCTTGTGGATTGTGATTCGATCCAGGTGCCGGTCCAGCACAGCGACGGACAGATAGACTATTTTCTCTGCACAGTGGGCAAACCGGAATACACGCCTCCTGAACTGCGGGGAGCTGATTTCAGCAAGGTCATTCGCACTCCCGACCATGATAATTTCGGGCTGGCCGTGCTGATCTTCTTGATGCTCATGGAGGGCTGGCATCCCTTTGCCGCTGTCTGGCAAGGAGAGGGAACTCCTCCTTCCATTGAGCAACGCATCCAGGCGGGCATCTTTCCGTATGTGGGCACCTGGAAACACTTGCGCCCGAAATATGCGCCCCCCCTCGAGATATTGCCGCCGCGCTTACGACGCCTCATGGTCAAGTGCTTCGTGCGCCGTCACAAACCATCCAGGTTTCTCTGGTTTTTCCGTCCCCGGCGGCCAACCGCGCGCAGCTGGTTCCGTGCGCTGAGATATACAGCGAGCCACCTTGCAGACTGCGATCAGAATCCTTCCCATGTCTACAGCGATCATCTGCGGTCTTGTCCCTGGTGCGAGCGCATGAAGCTGGGCATCCCCGATCCCTTCCCACGGGCAGCCCAGACGGCAGTAAATACACAAGTTGAACAACGGCCGGCCTCTCAACAACCAGGTGCAAACGGGTCATCTAAGACTGCAACAAAACCGCGCGCTAGCCGCCTGAAAAGAGGATTGATCACCATCTTACTCATTTTAATACTTTCAGGTTTGGGTCTAGGTATATATTTTGCATACGCTCATAACGTGTTCAAATCTACTCAGACAACCCCCCGGCCAACAACAACTACTGTTGTTCACGAAACTACGTCGACACCTACACATACACTGACGCCCACTCACACGCCAACACCGAAGGTAACACCATCACCCACCTTCACTCCAACATCGACAGCACTTCCGATCACCTTTGCCACTTCATCAAATAACAATTCTAATGATTCTCAAGGTCTAGTTTTCCAGGCCATTCTAGTCCTCATGGTTGCTTTAGGATTCATTTACATAGGCCTGGTAGGACGCATAAGAAAGAAACGATAATATTGATGAAATCGTGCATCTACACGCTCCGCCGACCAGCATAACATCCCGGCTCAGGCTGCGCGGATGCTGCTTCCAGCACGCGCCGGAGACCAGGCACTCGCAGTGTGTTCCACTGACATACGCGAAGTCTGAGATTTCTTGCAAACATAGTATGTTTGTGGTACGTTACATATATCAACACCTGAATAGCCCTTCGATTTGAAGACACCTTTCCTCATGGCTATGAAGTATTGCGAACCCGTAAAGGATTCCTTCAAATCGGGTTTTAACAGGCATTGGCTCCGATCAAATAAAGCTAGTGTATTGGCTCCCAGGCATACCTGGGAGCGGTCAGGCTAGCAGGCTCCTGCGTCCCGTAGAGGCATGGAATGATGCATGCCAGAGAATAGCTGTCTATCAGCATGTATGGAGGAACAGCCAGTCAACTACCTCCGGGAAGATCCTGGAGGCTTGGGTTTACATCTGGACTCCACCGCAACTCGGCATATCTGTGCAGACGTGCCGCTTTGGCTTCTTTGTCCGATGCATCAGGGATGAGTGACAAACACCCCGTCCTGATCCAGTCCTGCCGGACCAGGAGCGTTCTCATAGTGGCATTCCTCGCCCCCACCAGATCAGCATGCAGGGTGTACCCACACCCTGGGTTCTGACACACGAAGAGCAATCCCTTGTGCGGGCGGTTCGCATCCTCGGTGTGTCCGCACATGGGACACGCTTTTGAGGTGTAATCCGCATCCACCTTGATGGTCAGCGATCCAGCAAGTACAGCCTTGTAGCTGATGAGCGCCTGCAACTCAGCAAAGGACCATTGCGAGTAGACCCGGTTCGCCTTGCGCGCCTTTGGCGAGACGGGAAGAGACCCTTTGCCGTGTTTCTTGCGTCGGCGTTTCTTGCGCTTAGTGCGCTCTCGAATGTCCGTCAAGTGTTCGAGTCCAAGAAGGGTGTGTGGGTGCTGCTTGATGATCTGCTTGGCGAGAGTGTGATTGGCTTGCATTTTTAACCGTCTCTCTCGTTGCTCGATGCGCCGCAGGCGACGTTTCGCGCCACGAGTGCCTTTCTGCTGCAAGCGTTTGCGTAAGCGGGCGTAATGGTTGGCTTGATGGCGTACCCGTTTCCCTGAGTGAAAGCTCGCCTTGCCTGTCGAGGTGGATGTCACGGCCAGATAGCGAATACCGACATCGACGCCGACCACGCTGGTAAGTTGGGCAGGAGTTGGGTCAGGAATATCAATGGTCAAGGACACCAGGAGAAAGAACCGCTTCTTTGGCCGGTCGTACCACAATTTCGCATCCCCGATGGTAACTCCCTGCCGAATGAGCGCAAGATGCTTGTGATAGCCCTGGTAGGGGAGACTGATGCGCCCGTTCAAGGTTCCGACACTGACCCGGCTGTCACGCTGAAAGGTGTAGTCTCGCTCATAGGTGTACTGCACGGTTGGCGAACTGTAATGCGGCGGCTGGTCCAGACCCTTGAAGCGTTTCTTCGTAATTTTCCTGCGGCGATGCTCCGCATTCTTCCTGAGCTTGGTCCACAGTCCCTTGTAGGTAGCCGCTACCTGTCGTTCGATGCTACAGGCTAGTTGCGAGGGCAGACCATAGCGGGTGCGTAGCTCGGTATATATGCCTTTGTGCAACGTCGTGACACTGCTGGTTTTGCCCTGCTCGAAGGCGTAGTGACTCACCGCATTGAGGGCATCCCGATAGGCCAGTTGGGTCTGACGCAATGCCTGTATCTGCTCTGGCGTGGTGACGAGCCTGAGTTTGGCGGTGATGATCTGTTGCATCCTGTTCCTCAGTGGGAAGAACGGGACCGCTTCCCGTCCCTCCTTCTCATCCGCTCTTCCTCCATACGCGCATTCTGCTGCTTGTACTGTTCGTGCAGCGAGATGAAGAGTCGATAGGTTTCATCGCTATCCAGATGAAACGCATTCTCTGCGAGATAGGGCGTCTCGGAGTCATTGGCAAGCAGATCGATGCTGCCATCGCTCATCAGAAAGAGAATGGGGTTGGCTGTTCTCGCTTTTAAGGCTCTGCCGGTTGCCTCCGGCAGAGTCAACTTTTTTTGCCTCCTTTTCGGTTGAAGAAACTTTGTGACAAAGAAGTATCTTAAACATAATTATACGCGGATTTTGCCAAAATGCAATACTTCGCGCGCCAATTTTCAAACCTTTGACTCTACAAGCGGATTTATGTATAATTGGCTAAATCCTAATAGTTTGTGAGGACATGCCATGACGACTAACGAATGGCTGACGGTTGAAGAAATTGCCCAAGAACTCAAACTTCACCCTGACACAATTCGAGAATATATCCGCAAAAAGCAGCTCCCTGCGTTTCGATTTGGTACGAACTATCGAGTAAAGCGAGTAGATTACGATAAGTTTGTCCAAGATCGTGCTACTAATCCTGACCGCTACGAAGACAGATAAGAAGTAGCAGGGGTGTCGTAAGCGTGGTATTATTTTATCAGTATTTGTCACTTCATCTATCAGCATAGGAGGTGCAGCATGACTTGCTCAGTTTTAGGCTTTGATACAAAAACAGGGCAACGGGTAGAACTGGACTTATCGCTATCCACGTCATCAAAGTACAGGTTAGCCCGCAAAGCCCTGCCTGTTGTGGCCCTGTTTGTGCTACTGCTTCCTTTCGTACTGACGGCCTGTGGCAGCAGCGGCAACAATAATGGCGGCTCTGGCACGCCCACGAGCAATACACTGTTATTTGGCGCGCCGATCTCCCTGACTGGCTCGACCTCAACAGAGGGCCATCTAACGCTCGAGGGGTACCAGCTCTGGGTCAAAGAGGTCAATGCGCATGGCGGCATTAAGGTTGGGAATACCACTTACCAGGTGCAGTTGAAGTATTATGATGATGGTAGTTCCCCCACCAAAAGCGCCCAGCTCACCCAGCAGTTAATCACCTCCGACAAGGTGAACTTCCTGCTTGGTCCCTACGGAACTTCCTCCACACTGCAAGACGAAGCCATCGCCGAGCAGTACAAGATACCAATGGTGGAGGGCAACGGCGCGGCCAAAGCCATCTTCTCGAAAGGATTTCAGTACATCTTCGGCGTGCTGAGTCCGGCCTCCGAGTATGCCAAAGTGATGCTGGAGGCGGCGCTTGCGCTGCCCACCCCGCCAAAGAACGTCGCCATCATCTCCGCCGACGATGCATTCTCGAAAGAAGTTGCCGCCGCTGCTAAAGTCTATGCCACCAGCCATAGCCTGCCCGTAGTTTACTATCAACAGTACCCCTCCGGCACGACGGATTTAACCAGCGTGTTGACCGCTCTCAAATCCTCCGGGCCAGGTGGCACGGTACCCGATATGGTACTTGGCTCCGGACACGAGGCTGAAGCTGTCACCACCATGAAGGAGGCAAAGCAACTGCATATCAATGCGAAACTCTATGCCTTCACGGTTGGCCCGGCCACCCCTGATTTCATTTCGGTACTCGGTTCGACCGCTAATTTTGTTCTGGGCAGCTCGCAGTGGACACCTCAAGAGAAGTACAATGGCATTGATGTCTTTGGCACTCCGGCCAACTATGCCCAGCTTTACCAGACCCAGTTCGGGCATTCACCTGCGTACCAATCGGCTGAGTCTACTGCGTCGGGACTCGCTTTCCAGTATGCCATCCAGAAAGCAGGTTCCATTGACCCGCAGAAGGTTCGCGATGCGTTAGCCGGCCTGGATATTATGACATTCTATGGCGAGGTTCGTTTCGACTCCACGGGTGCAAATACCTATAAACCAATGGCTACCATCCAGATACAGAATGGGAGCGTTGTCACGGTCTATCCATCTGACATCGCCAATGCCCAGCTCATGTATCCAACGCCGCCACTCGCGTAAAACCAGCAGATAGACAGCTTCGTCCGTCAGGGTGAAATAGACTAGAACGGAACGCAAATCAGCAGGGGCGCAATGCGATGCGCCCCTGCTGGTAGCATTCACACATGCCGGGTGGGCATCCTTTCGTCAGGAGAATCGTATGGCTCTGGGACAGGTTTTTATAAACTGGCTGCTGCTCGGCAGTCTTTATGCGGCAGTAGCCCTGGGTTTTTCGCTCGTCTGGGGCATCATGAACATCGTCAACCTGGCGCATGGAGCCTTCATCATCGTGGGCGCCTATACAGCCTTCTGGCTCTATAGCCAGTTGCACATCGATCCTTACCTCGGAATCCCCCTGACGATGGCCGCTCTCTTTGTGCTTGGCTGGATCGTGCAGTACATTGCCATCAACCGTGTCATCCGCGCTCCCTTACTGGTAACTTTTCTGCTGACGTTCGGCCTTGACCTGCTCATAACTGACCTGGTACAGCAATTCTTCAGCAGTGATCTGCGCTCCATCAATACAGCGTATGCAGGGAATGGCCTCGACATCGGCTCGACTCATATTGCTTTCGATCGTATTTTCGCAGCAGGAATAGCCGTATTACTCACAGCAGCGCTCAACTACTTTCTTACACGCACGCGTACCGGCAATGCTATTCTCGCGACGGGCATGGATCGTGACGCGGCGCGCCTCATGGGTATCAGCATCAGAAATACCTATGCATTGACCTTTGCTATCGGGGCGGCCCTGGCGGGAGCGGCTGGCGCTATGTTATCAGAACTGTATCCTTTCAATCCATCCAGTGGAGATGCTTTCACCCTGCGCGCCTTTGTCATCGTCGTACTGGGTGGACTGGGTACTCCCTGGGGAGCCGTGGCAGGAGGGCTGGTCTTTGGACTGGCCGAAACCGTCGTCCCACTCATACCGGGAGTTGGTCCCGGCTATGATAACGCCATCGCTTTTGCTGTGCTGGTTATCGTACTCATCTTCCGGCCCAGCGGCCTGTTGGGCAAACCATACTATAGCTAAACGAGGAGCCTATGTCGTCGCATACAAAAGCTCAAACGCCTTCAACTACTGAAACTCTTCCGCCAGGGCCGAAGGAGAGCCGTGAATGGCTGTGGTCCCTGATTGTTGGGCTGCTCATCCTGGGGCTTGTGGCAACCGTTCCAGTGTTTGGCGATGCCTCTGCCCTGCATACCTGGACACTCATCCTCATGTTTGTGGTGCTGGCGCAGAGCTGGAACTTTATCGGCGGCTTCACCGGCTATTCATCCTTTGGCAATGTCGCATTTTTCGGCATTGGCGCCTACACCACCGGGCTGATGCTGCTCGGCAACCAGCCTTTCTGGCTGGGGCTTATCGCGGGCGCGTTCGTCGCTGCTCTCTTCGCCTTTTTACTGGGACTACCGGTGCTGCGGCTGCGAGGCCATTATTTCGCCATTGCGACGCTTGGCACAGCCGTGGCCCTGGGCGAGTTCGTGACGGTGAGGGATGTCGGCGGTGGAGGTGGGGGCCTGATGTCTTTACCTCTGGCCGGCCTGCAAGCCTATACCGGTTTTTTCTATGCCTTCCTGGGACTATCCCTGCTCTGCCTGTTGATTACCGTGTTCCTCACACGCAGCCGTTTCGGCTACGCGCTCATCGCCATCCGCGAGAGCGAGCAGGCCGCCGAGGCATTAGGAGTTCCCACCCACTGGTATAAAGTAGGAGCCTTTGTTCTGAGCGCCATACCAACCGCTCTGGCAGGCGGGCTGTACGCCTATTGGGCAACGGGCTTTGATCCTCCCACCGTCTTTGATGTGGGTATTTCAGTCGAAATGGTGCTGCTCACCATACTTGGAGGCTCCGGGACTATCCTGGGTCCCATCCTCGGCGCTATTGCTTTTGAATACGCTTCTGCCCAACTCCAGACGAGCGGATTCACTTGGCATAATACCGTACTCGGACTTGCCATTGTGATTGTCACCATCTTCCTCCCACAGGGCATCTTGCGCCTTATCCAGGAGTTTATTCGTAGGCCAGCGGCGGGGACTACCCGCGCCAATCGTTTGAGAGAGGGAGCGCGACGTGTCCGACGCTTTATCGCAGCCAACGGAGTCTAATACGTCCCTACATGCGCATGACGCACCGCTCCTACAACTGGCGGGAGTAACAAAACGCTTTGGCGGCCTGGCTGCCGTGAATGATCTGAGCTTCTCCTTACAAAAAGGGGAGATACTGGGAGTGATCGGGCCTAATGGCGCGGGCAAGTCCACTATGGTCAACCTGATAGGCGGCTCTATGGCTCCAAACTCCGGCGCCATCTTTTACCAGGGGCATGATATTAATCGTCTCCCCCCCAATCGACGCGCGCGCCTGGGTATTGCGCGTACCTTCCAGATCACGCAGCCTTTTGCGGGGCTGAATGTGCGCGAGAACGTCATGGTGGGCGCATTCTTTGGGCAGCGCGGCCTTGACCGCGCCAGGGCGCTACACGTTGCCGACGAAGTGTTAGAGCGCGTCAACCTGGCTCACAAGGCAACTTTCAAAGGCGATCAACTCACGATTGCAGATCGCAAAAGGCTGGAGATGGCGCGCGCTCTGGCAACCAGCCCACAACTCCTGCTGCTCGATGAAGTGATGTCCGGTCTTACCGCTACCGAGGTGGCCCAGGCGGTAGAACTCATCCGGCAGATCAATAAAACAGGCGTGACCGTCCTGGTTATCGAGCATATTGTACGCGCCATTGCCAAAGTTTCCGATCGTATTCTCGTACTCCATCATGGACGAAAGATCGCAGAAGATACACCCTCGCAGGTTCTCTCGGACCCCAGGGTCATCGAGGCATACCTCGGAGAACGCTATGCGAAAAAGCGTATGCAAGACGAGGTGAGTCTCTATTCGCTCACGGTAGAAGATGTAGAACAGCATAGAGAGGAGGAGTGATCTAGCCTATGTCAATCCCTGCAGGCCAGCCTGGAAACGACCAGCACCCACAGGAAAAGGCAGCTTCCGCTACAAACGCTTCAGCACAAGAGCGACCTTTATTAGAGGTACGAGAGCTTTGTACCGGCTATGGAGAAACACAGGTATTGTGGGATATCTCCCTCGATATCATGCGCGGCGAGGTAGTGGCCCTGGTAGGAGCCAATGGCGCTGGCAAATCTACGCTGCTCACCACTCTTTCGGGATTGCTGCCGAGTTGGAAGGGAACCATCGCCTTTGACGGACGAGACATTACGCACTACCGGGCCGAACGCATCGTAAAGTTGGGACTGGCACAGGTACCCCAGGGGCGCCGCCTTTTTGCAGGTCTGACGATCGAGGAAAATCTGCGGTTGGGCGCCTATACCAATCGAGCGGGGTCCGCAAGCGCCATTGCCGCCGACCTGGATCGCGTCTATACTTTTTTGCCCAAACTTCGCGAACGCCGCGCGCAATTAGCAGGCTCCCTCTCAGGAGGCGAGCAACAAATGTGCGCCATTGGGCGCGGGCTGATGGCCCGCCCCGACCTGCTTCTGATAGACGAACTCTCACTGGGACTGGCCCCGACTATCGTGGATGATCTTCTCGCCGCCATAGATAACATTCACCGGCAGGAACACCTGAGTTTTTTCCTGGTAGAACAGGACGTACAAATCGCCCTTGAGCGCGCTCACCGTGCTTACGTCATGGAGAGCGGCCGTATCGTTCTCAGCGGCCTCGCCGCCGACCTGCTCAAGAGCGAGGAGGTACGTCTGGCCTATCTTGGTGAGTAGCACAATCTGGGGGTCGCAGGCAATCACGATAGACTATACCTTTTTTCAGGGACCCGTCGATGATGGTGAGATCGGCCCTTATGGAGAGAACCGGAACAGAGTAAGATACCAGCAGGAGTGATACAGATGAACAGCAGGCGACTCTCGCACATCATGATGCTAACCGGACTTCTGCTGGCCCTGGCGGCTTGTACAGAAACGTCATCACCACCAGGAGGACATACCCCAACGGTGAGTGCTTCCACACCCATCCCAACGGCGACTGCACTGCCTTCACCGACCCCGACACCGTTTGGAGGAGCATCTGCCCAACTGGGACCACTTCCACAAATGTGCCCACCTGGTCCAATCTTCACTCCTAAGTACCTCGAGACTGCCGTAGGAACAATGCTTGGGGCTGGACCAGCATGGGTGGGTGGGATCGGCCGCTACAACCAGGTACCGCTTGCGCTCGTCTGGTCCGGCGATGCCTCGACCACTCATTATCAGAATGGATGGGCACACAAGGACTTGTGGGTGGTGGCAACGACCTTGCAGGGAAGCGTGACGATCCGTGGCACCAATCTCAGCACTGGCGCTCCTGTCTATCCCGACGCGGATGGTGCGTCAGCCACGAGTACACCTACGGTGATGGTGTTAGATCCCGGCGATCCCACCGTTCTGAAAGAGGATGCCAACCGTGATGCTCAATGGACGCAATTTCCTGGATCGTTGACCGTTCCAGGAGCAGGATGTTACTCGCTTGAAGCCATCTGGCCTGGCGGGAGTTGGCACATGACCTTTGCTGCCGGGTTTTTGCCGTGAGCACACACAGGGGTCTTACGCCTGGATGCTCACCTCATAGGCGGCCTGAACAGGAGGAGCGGTCAACACCGGTGCAACGCGGGCCAACTGCTCTTGCACATAGCTGCTCCTCTCGCCTGCCTGCATAGCGGCTTCCGTCTCCCACAGGGAGATGCCGATGATTTTATTCGCGCTTTTGTCGATGAGGCTTAAGATGCCTTTGTACCCCTGTTGCTGCCTTGCCACCGGGCCGACCGCCTCGCGGGCGATCTGCGTCCAGGTATCGATTTTCCCAGGCTGAAGCTGGAAAGTAATGACTCGTGCATACAGAGGGGTTCTCCCTTCCTGCACCTGCTGGACGCTCACTTCATAGGCTTCTCGAACTGGCGGTGCGGTGAAGTAGGTCGCGAATTTGGTCATCTGCTGCTGATAGTATGGGCTGATCTGATCGCTGGCCTGTAAGTCGGCTTCCGTCTCCCAGAAGGTGATCGAGAAGCCTTTGCCAGCAGCGCGGTCATTAAGCACCATGACGCCTTTAAAGCCATGCTGCTTTCTCTGCTCGGGCACAACCGACTCACGATAAAGCCGGATGACCTCGTCTGTCTGCTCAGGCCGATACTGGGAAAAAATGACTCGTGCGTACATGAGTATCCTGCCTTTCTGAACAGCTTCACTGCTGTTCGCTGTACTCGCAATAACCACAGAGAGATGTTCCAGAGGAGAGTGTAGCGAAGAATCGCGAGGAATGCAAGAGGCCTTTCTCACCACTCCTTCTCTTTTCTCTCATCTAGCAACGAAGTGACACCCCTGATTTTTACCTCGCGAACTTCTGCCGGTAATGCGCATTGGCTCTCCTCCTATGCTTCAAAGATGGCCCTGAGAAGATATCAGTGTATTCTCCATCAGTGGTTTCTTGCACTAGAGACGCAGGAGGCGCACTTTTTTAGTCACGTATATTTGAAGAAGGTCAATGCCTGTGAGTATCCAGGAAGCTCAGAGTTGCGCCATCAATTCTTACATTGCCTGTTTGGGCAGAACCTGCTCTAAAGTCATAGTTCGACCCAGTTGCCATTCCTTAGTAAAGGTCTCCTGCCCAGGCCGGGTACGCGCGGCGTCCACCGCTTGCTGATAGTCAGCACGATAGACGGGCGGTATGGGTGTGCCAATTGCCTCGCGCCATACCTCAG
>Ga0207416_1003979_pt1 | contig 13384 bp, 11 predicted proteins | sample PaiPotPPM11metaG_FD_184107 | JGI IMG/M metagenome (GOLD analysis project Ga0207416, IMG submission 184107) | Iron sulfur acid spring bacterial and archeal communities from Banff, Canada, to study Microbial Dark Matter (Phase II) - Paint Pots PPM... ...
GCGCACTCGACTCCGACGGCGGCCAGGAGGTCATCGAGCTGCTGAGCCGGCTGCACGGCGGCGGCCAGACGATCATCCTGGTCACGCACGACGCCCAGGTGGCCGCGGCCGCCGGGCGGATCGTGCGCATGCTCGACGGGCGCATCGTGGCCCCGGAGGCCCGGGAGGAAAACTCGCCGGGACACACCGCGAGCGTGCCGATCGAGGCCCGCTGAAGTGGACCGTTCGGCCGCCCGCCTGGCCTGGTACCGGCTGCGGGCCACGCTCCGCCGGCGGCTGGGGGGCTACCTGGCCCTGGCGGCCCTGGTCGGGCTGATCGGCGGGGCGGCTCTGGCCTCGATGACCGCCGCGCGGCGTACCGAATCCTCCTACCCCGACTACCTGGCCGCCACCAACCCGTCGGGCCTGATCATCCAGCCGAACTCGAACTTCACCCCCGGGGAGACCCCGGCCCAGGCCAACCAGGCCTACCAGAATCTGCTCACCCGCTTCCGGCACCTCCCGCACGTGCAGGGACTGGCGACCGCCGACGCCCTCAACGCCGCGCTGCTCACCCCCCGCGGCGGATACGGCCCGATCTTGTTCACCCAGGTCCAGCTGGTCGCCAGCGGCGACGGCATGTTCGCCCGTCAGGACCGGCTGACGGTCACCACGGGACACCGGGCCGTGCGCCCGGACCAAGTGGTGGCCACCAGCCGGGCCGCCGACGTGCTGCACCTGCACGTGGGCTCGCGGCTGCGCGTCGGCGTCTGGGCGTCGAGCCCCAAGCCGGGCCTGCCGCCGTTCTACCGCAAGCTCGACCTGACCGTGAGCGGCATCGGCGTAGTGAGCACCCAGATCGTGCAGGATGACGTCGACGCCGACCGCACCGGATTCCTCATCGGCACCCCGGCCCTGGACCGGGAGTTCGTCCCCTGCTGCACCGCCACGTCCTACATCGGCCTACGGCTGGCCGGCGGCGGCCGGTACGACTCGGCCGCCGCCCAGGAATACCTCGACCTCGCGACCGGCGGCAGCTTCGGGGGCGGAGCCAGCCAGCCGCTGCAGGTCCTCGAGGTCTACAGCACCTCCGCGATCGAGACGCAAGCCCAGCGCGCGATCCGCCCGGAGGCGATCGCGCTCGGGGTGTTCGGGCTGATCGCCGGGCTCGCCGCGCTGATCATCGGGGTCCAGTCGATCTCCCGTCAGCTTCGGGCCGCCACCGACGACGCGGACATCCTGCGGGCGCTGGGCGCCGGGCCCGCGGCGGCCACCGCGGACGGCGTGCTCGGCATCCTTGCCGCCGTCGTCACCGGGGCGGCGCTCGCTGTGGGCATCGCCATCGGCCTGTCGCCGTTCTCCCTGTTCGGGCCGGTCCGCCAGGCGGAGCCGGGCCGCGGGATCTACCTCGACGGGGCGGTGCTCGGCCTGGGCGCGCTCGGGCTGGTTCTCGTCCTGGGCGGCGTGGCCGCGGTCATCGGGTACCGTCAGGCGCCGCACCGCGCCGCCGCCCACCCGCACCCCGCCGACCGCGGCTCAGCCCTGGTCCGGGCCGGATTGGCCGCCGGTCTCGGGCCCGCGGGCGTGGCCGGGCTGCGGTTCGCGCTGGAGCCGGGGCGCGGCCGGACCGCCGTCCCGGTGCGCTCGGTGCTGGCCGGAGCGGTGCTGACGGTCATCGTGGTGGCCGCGACGCTGACGTTCGGCGCCAGCCTCAACTACCTGGTCTCCCGCCCGGCCCTGTACGGGTGGAACTTCAGCTACGCGCTGTACTCGACCGACGGGTGGGGGCCGTTCCCGCCGTCCCTGACCACTCCGCGGCTGGACCGGGACCCGCTGATCGCCGCCAGCACCGGGGTGTACTTCCTCACCGTCCAGATCGACGGGCAGACGGTGCCGGCCATCCTGTCCCCCATCCACGCGCAGGTTGCGCCCCGCGTCCTAGCCGGCGGCGGGCTGGACCACCCCGGCCAGGTGGTGCTCGGCCCGGCCACGCTGGCCGCGCTGCACAAGAAGGTCGGCGACGAGGTCACGGTCCAGCTCGGCTCGGTGATCCGGGACGCGAGGCTGCGGGTCACCGGCACCGCCGCGCTGCCCGCCCTGGGCGACACGCTGGGGATCCACCCCTCGCTGTCCACGGGCGCGATCCTGCCGACCGGGATCGTGTCGCAGGCCGCGCTGAACGAGGCCGGCGCGTACTCCGGTCCCAACGCCATCCTCGTGCGCATGCGGCCCGGGGTGAGCCAGGCCGCCGGCCTGCGGTCGCTGCAGCAGATCGCTACGGCCTACAACCAGTTCGCGCACTCGCCGCGCGTCGTGGCCCAGGGCGGCACCCAGGCGCTGCAACTCGTGGCCAACGTACTGCCGGTGCAGCGGCCGGCCGAGATCGTCAACTACAGGTCGATGGGCACGGTACCCACGATCCTGGCCGGCGGCGTGGCGGCCGGGACGGTGGCGGCCCTGGGCCTGACCCTCGTCGCGTCGGTGCGGCGGCGGCGGCGAGACCTCGCCCTGCTGAAGACGCTCGGCTTCACCCGGCGACAGCTCGCCGCCAGCATCGCCTGGCAGTCCTCGGTGGTGGCCGTCGTCGGCGTGATCGCCGGCGTGCCACTGGGGATCGCGGTCGGCCGCTGGCTGTGGATCCTGTTCGCCCGCGGGCTGTCGGCCGTCCCCGACCCGGTCGTCCCCGCCACCTCGGTCGCCCTGGCTGCGCTGGCCGCGCTGGTCCTGGCCAACCTGGTCGCCGCGCTCCCCGGCCGGCAGGCGGCCCGCACCCCGGCCGCGCTGCTGTTGCGGGCGGAGTGATGCCGATGCGAGCCGAACTCCGGACCGCGGTGACCCGGCTGGCCTGGTACCGGTTCCGGGCCACGCTGCGGCGCCGGCTCGGCGGTTACCTGACCCTGGCCCTGCTGATCGGCCTGGTCGGCGGTGTGGCCCTGGCCGCGGTGACCGCGGCCCGCCGGACCGACGCGTCGTACCCGAAGTTCCTGTCCGGCACCAACCCGTCGGATCTCGTGGTCCAGCCGTTCACGACGCCGAGTTACTCGCCCGGCTTCGTCCGCGAGCTGGCCCGGCTGCCCCACGTGACCGGGGCCGCGGTGGCCGTGCCGCTCACCGCGGCCACGCTCACGCCCCGGGGCGGCCTCGGCCAGGTCCTGCTCGCGCACGTCCAGCTCGCCGCCACGGTCGCCGGCTCCGGGGGCCTGTACACCGCTCAGGACCGGATGACGATAACGGCCGGGCGCCGGGCCGACCCCGCGCGGCCGGACGAGGTGGTGGCCACCCCGGACGCCGCCGCCGTGCTCCGCCTGCATGTGGGCTCGCGGGTGCGGGTCGCGCTGATCGCCAGCTCCGGAGGCGGCTTCCGCGGGCGGGCCGACCTCACGGTCGTCGGCATCGGGGTGCTCAACACCCAGGTCCTGCAGGACAGCGTCGACGCGGGCCGGACCGGCTTCCTGATCGGCACGCCCGCGCTGGCCCGCGAGTTCGCCGCCTGCTGCGCCAGCGGCATGAACGTCGGCCTCCGGCTGGACGGCGGCGGCCGGTACGCCACGGTGGTCGGCCAGGAGTACAGCCACCTGCTGGCCACCAGCCGCTACGTCCAGCCGGGCGGATCCGAGCTCTACGTGTACGTGACCTCGGCCATCGAGGCCGAGGCGCAGCGGGCGATCCGGCCCGAGGCCATCGCACTGGCCGTCTTCGGGCTGATCGCGGGGCTCGCCGCGCTGATCATCGGCACTCAGTCCATCGGCCGCCAGCTCCGGGCCGGCTCGGACGACGCCGCGGCGCTGCGGGCCGTCGGCGCCGGGCCGGCGATGATCATGGCCGACGGTCTGGCCGGCATCGTGGCCGCGGTAGCGGCCGGGGCGCTGCTCGCGGTCGCCGTCGCCGTCGCCTTGTCGCCGTTCTCACTGTTCGGGCCGGTGCAGCAGGTGGAGCCGGGCCGGGGCGTCTATCTGGATGCCGCGGTGCTCGGGCTGGGGGGGTCCGGAATCGTCATCGTGCTCAGCGCGATGGCCGCGGTCATCGCGTTCCGCCAGGTCCCGCACCGGCTGGCCGCCCGCGACCACGCCGGGGATCCCAGGCCCGGCCGGACCCGGGCGCTGCTCGTCGCCCGGCTGCCGGCCCCCGGGGTCGAGGGCCTGCGGCTGGCCCTGGATCCGGGGCGGGGCCGGACCGCGGTGCCCGTCCGCTCGGTGCTGACCGGCGCGGTGCTGGCTATCACGGTGCTCAGCGCCACGCTCACGTTCGGCGCGAGCCTGGCCACCCTGGTCTCGCATCCCGCGCTGTACGGGTGGAACTTCGACTACGCGATCTACGCGGTACAGGGCTGGGGGCCCGTGCCCACCCGCTACGCCGGCCCGCTGCTGGCCGGCGACCGGCTGGTGGCCGCCACCACCGGGGTGAGCTTCGCGACGGTCCAGGTCGACGGGCAGACCGTTCCCGCCATGATCGGTCCCACCCGCCCGGCGGTGGCCCCGCGCGTCCTGTCCGGGCACGGCCTGGACAGCGACCGCGATGTCGTCCTGGGCCCGGCCACGCTGGCCCAGTTGCACCAGCGGGTCGGCGGCACGGTGACGCTGGCCAGCGGCGGCTTCCACGTCCGGCTCCGGATCGCGGGCACGGCGACCATGCCGGCTATCGGCGGCGTGCTCAGCGTCCATCCCTCGATGAGCACCGGGGCGCTATTCTCCCAGGCGGTGCTGCCCGCGGATGCGTTCGGCGCGTTCGGCCGGTTCCTGGCCGGGCCGAACGCGGTCCTGGTCCGGCTGCGCCCCGGCACCAGCCCGGCCGCGGGCCTGCGCTCGATGCGGGCCGTCGTCCGGGGGCTGACCGGGGACCTGGCCTCGCCGCAGGCGCTGGCGGCCAGCTCCGGCGGGTCGATGGCGGACGTCATCGACCTCCTGCCGGCCCAGCGCCCGGCCGAGATCGTGAACTACCGGAGCATGGGCGCCATGCCCACGGTCCTGGCCGGCGGGCTCGCCGCCGGGGCCCTGGCCGGCCTCGGCCTGACCCTGGTGACGTCGGTTCGGCGCCGCCGGCGCGATTTCGCGCTGCTCAAGACCCTGGGCTTTACCCGCGGGCAGCTGGCGGGCACGGTGGCCTGGCAGTCCACGGTCATCGCGGTCATCGGCCTGCTCATCGGTGTCCCCGCGGGCATCGCGTTCGGGCGCTGGCTCTGGCTCGGCTTCGCGCGCCAGCTTTCCGCCGTCCCCGATCCGGTGATCCCGGCCGCGTCGATCGCGCTGGCCGCGGCGGCCGCCCTCATCCTGGCCAACCTGGTCGCCGCCTTCCCCGGCCGGACGGCCGCCCGCACCCCAGCAGCCCTGCTCCTGAGAGCGGAGTGACGAAGTGATGATGAACGCAACGATCGATGACCGGGCCGCCGTGGCCCCGCCGGCCGCCGGCGGCATGGCGCGCCGGGTCCTGGCGGGCGTCCTGGTGCCGCTGATCACCGTCGCGGTGGCGGTGATCGGGCTCCGCACCTCGACCCGGGGCGGGATCCCCGCGGTGCAAGCCGTGGCGTTCGCGCTCGTGCTGGTCGGCGCGGCGTCCGGTGCCGCGCTGGCCCGTACCTCGCAACGGGTCGCCCTGTGGCAGGTGGCGCTCGGCGTGCTGGCGGCATCGGTCGCGCTGGCCGCGGCGCGGATCGGCGACCAGGCGGCGGGCGGGTCGCACAGAGCGGCCCGGGACGTGGCCACGCTAGCCGTGCCGCTGGTCATCGCGATCTCCTGCCACATGCTGCTCGCCCTGCCCGACGGGCGGCTCGGCGGGCGGGCCCGCCAGGTCGCCGCCACCGGGGCCTACGCCGCCGCGGCGGCCGCTGGCCTCGCGCTGGTCATCTCGGGCCGCGCCTTCCCCGTTGTGGCGGCCGCGGTGGGCTGGCCGCTGGTCGCGGCGTGCGCCCTGCCTGCGGTCCGGTCCCGCTACCTGACCGCGTCGGCGCGCGACCGGCAGCGGATGCAGTGGATGGCCGTCGGCGCCCTGCTGGGCGGCGACGCTGCGCTGGTCACCGCGGTGCTGCACCTGCTGGTCGGGTGGCCCGGGCCGGTGGTCGCGGTCGCGGCCGGCTGCGCGGTCTTCCTCGCGCTCGGCATGATCGCCGGGGAACTGCGCGGGCTCGGGCCCTACGGCGGGCGGGCGGCAGTCCAGGTGCTGTCGATCGCGGGCTTCACCGTGGTGGTCGCGGCCATCTACCTGGTCGTGGTGCTCGGCATCGGGACCCTGCCGCAGGGCCACGCGGACCGGGAGATCCTCGGCCTGTCCATGCTGGCCGCCGCGGTCGCGGCGGTCGGCTACATGCCCGCCCGGGAGCGGCTGGCGGCCGCGGCCACGCGCTTCGTCTACGGGGCCAAGGAGGCGCCGGACGAGACCGTCCGCACCTTCGGCAGCCGGATGACCCGGGCCATCCCCATGGACGAACTGCTGCTCCAGCTGGCCGAGTCGCTGCGCAAGACCATGACGCTGAGCAGCGCCGAGGTCTACACCGGCGCGGGCGACGTGCTCGAGCGGGCGGCCGCGGTGCCCGACACCGGCCCGCGCTCGGTGGTGGTCACCGCCCGGGAACGCGCGGTCGTGACCCGGGCCGGCGTATCAGGCAACGCCTGGGCCTCGGTCTGGCTGCCCACGCTGCTGGACGGGCGCGGCGCGGTCCAGATCCGGGTCGCACCGGTCAGCCACGCGGGCGAGCTGCTCGGGCTGATCGTCGCCGAGCGCCCGGCGCCGGCCGACTCGTTCTCCGAGGAGGACGACCGCGTGCTCACCGAACTGGCCCGGCAGGTCGGCCTCGCGGTACACAACGCGCGGCTCGACACCGAGCTGCAGACCACCCTGGACGAGCTGCGCAAGCAGGCCGACGAGCTGCGCCAGTCCCGCTCCCGCATCGTGGCCAGCGGCGACGCCGAGCGCCGCCGGGTCGAACGCAACCTGCACGACGGCGCGCAGCAGCACCTGGTGGCGATGGCGGTCACCCTGCGCCTGGCCCGCGACATCGTCGCCGACGACCCGCCGGCCGCGGCCGAGATGCTGGACCAGCTGGCCGACGACGTCAAGACGACGATCCAGGAGCTGCGCGAGCTAGCGCACGGCATCTACCCGCCGCTGCTGGCCGACAGCGGGCTCGGCGAGGCCCTGCGCGCGGCCGGGAACCGCAGCCCGCTGGCCGTCCGGGTGACCACCGACGGGATCGGCCGGTACACCGCCGAGATCGAGGCCGCGGTCTACTTCTGCTGCCTGGAGGCGCTGCAGAACGCGGCCAAGCACGCGCCCGAGGCCCACGTGGAGCTGCGGGTCTGGGAGGAGTCCGGCGGCCTGCTGTTCTCGGTCAGCGACGACGGCCCCGGCTTCGACCCGGCCGCCGCGCGCGGCGGCCACGGCTTCGTGAACATGGCCGACCGCCTGGGCGCCATCGGCGGCACCGTCCGCTGGGAGTCGCACCCCGGCTCGGGTGCGCAGATCCTCGGCTCGATCCCCCTGCTGTGAGCGGCCCCGGAAGGAGCCGCCGGTCAGGGGGTCAGCAGGAGGCGAAGGAGCCGGAGTTGCGTTCCTCCCAGAGGCGGCGGATCGTGTCGGACGCGAGGCGTTCCTTGTTCACGTAGGCGGTGGCGCCGCTGGCCGCGGCGGCCGGGGGAAGGTCGGCCGCGTCGTAGGTCGAGCACAAGATCACGACCACGTCGGGGTGGGCGGTGACGATCTGCCGGGTGGCCTCGATCCCGCTCATCTCCGGCATGTTGATGTCCATCAGCACCAGCGCCGGGCGCAGCCGGTCGACCAGCTCGATCGCCTCCGGGCCGCTGGACGCCTCACCCGCGAACTCGAAGCCCTCCAGCCGTCTCAGCACGGCGCGGGCGGCGGACCGGAACGGCGCCTGGTCATCGACCACGAGCACAGAACGAGGGCTAGTCGCGGGGCTGGTCACGGAACCAGCCTGGCACACCCGTCCCGGGCGGCCCAGGGTGCTGCCATCCGCCCGGGGGGTGTGGCCACCCCCCTCGACCGGCTCTACCGGGGCGCTTGCCGGCTGAGGAAGACCAGGACCGCCTTGACCCGGCGGTTGACGTCCTTCTCCTCCGAAAGCCCGAGCTTGGCGAAGATCGAGTTGGTGTGCTTTTCCACCGCCCGTTCGGTGACGAACAGCGCGCTGGCGATGGCCGAGTTGCTCTTGCCCTGGGCCATCTCGGCCAGGATCTCCGACTCCCGCGGGGTCAGCGAGGACAGCCCGGACATCTGCTCCTGGGCACGCGCCCGCACCAGCTCGTCCACCACGAGCGGATCGATCACCGAGCCTCCGCCGGCCACGGTGCGGATGGCCCGGGCCAGTTCGTCCACGCTGCCGATCCGTTCCTTGAGCAGGTACCCCCGCCCGGCCGAGCCGTGTTCGAGCAGGGCCACCGCGTAGCCGGGCGCGGTGTACTGGCTCAGCACCACCACTCCGACCCGGGGGTGGTTCTCCCGGATCCAGGCCGCGGCCTTGATGCCCTCATCGGTGCCGGTCGGCGGCATCCGGATGTCGGTGACGACCACGTCCGGAACCTGCTCGGCCACCAAGGCCAGCAGCTGCGGCAGGTCGGACGCCGCCCCGACCACCTCGAAGTCCTCGTTGGCCGCGACCAGGCGCGTGATGCCCTCCCGGAGGAGCACATGGTCCTCGGCCAGCGCGACCCTGATCACACCCATCGAGCGGTGATCGTAGCGCGGCTGCCGGCCGTCCCGCACGACCGGCCCTGATATCCCGGCGCGCCGGGCTAGGGGCTGACGCTGGCGGGGCCGGGCGCGGAGACCGGGCCGAGGCCGGCCAGGCGGCATTGCGGCCGGGTCAGCAGCGAGAGCTGGTCGTCGTGGGCGAACGCCGCGCGGCACATGGCCTTGGCATCCGCGCCGCACTCGTGCAGCAGCCCGCCGCCCGTGGAACTCGGCGCGGTCACGGTGACGCACCCGTCGCGCGACTGGCCGTACCCGCCGGGGTTCACCGCCGCCCAGATCCCGACGCCCGCGCCCGCAGCCAGGACCACCGCCCCGACGATAGCGATCCCCCGCTTGTCGCGGCGTGTCAGCGGCTCAGCCGAAGGCTGCTGGGTCTTCCGGTACATGACGGCCCGCCCAGCCTACCGGCCGCCGTTCCCCGCGGGCCTCGCCCGCGAGTTCTCCGAGCCGCCTCCGCCCCGCGGAGCCGCCCCGCAGTTAGCCTCTGGCGGTCGGCGTGGGCCCGGTGAGGCCGGTGTGACTCAAGTGGTGGCCATAGCCCGCCATCCATCCAAGCTTGGCGGGGATGAATGTACCGATGGGCCGACCAGGGCGAGCCCATCGGTCCATCCATGGGCCGCAGCGTCCGAGCGAAGATCACTCGCTGATGTCGCCAAGCCGTCGATGGCGTTTTGCCCGGTTTGCGGATATTCGCACCCCGGGTGCGGCGTTGCCATCCTGAGTCGATGGGCCATCGACCCGAATCTATTGCGGTCGATGGGCCATCCACCAGGATCGCGCCCGGGGGGACGCGGCCGGAGCGGGGCACCGATCTGCGGGCGGTACCCGGCCGCCAGGCAGCCGCCCCATCGTGGAAACTCGCATATAACGTTACAAAACTGGCTCCGCATAGTTGTCCGTACTGAACCGTTTAGCCTGGCGGTCGGCTGGCCAGGGTCGATCAGGCGCCGGGTGACCTCGTGGTCCACCGATCTCGGGCAGGGCCCCGGACACGCAGACCACCCTCGCGCTCGAACCTGTGGTGCGGTGGGTCCTAGGCTCGCGGCACCCCGCGAACTCGACTTGTTTCGTGACGCTTACGGGCGAGCCCGTCGGTACACCCATGGGCCCGCACGTCCGAGCGAAAGATCACTCGCTGGTGCCGCTCCAGGCGGCGTGGCATACGTTCAAAGTTTGGATTCAATGTTTTAGTTAAGCACCTGGGACGTAGGCTGGTCGGCGTAACGTGACCGCGGGCCGGACGCAGGGCCGGCCATCGACACCCTGGGGCGGCAGAACATGCGACTTGGCATCATCGGCGCGGGGCGCATCGGCGGGAACGTGGCCCGCCGGGGCGCGCTGGCCGGATACGACGTGACGGTGAGCTTCGCCCGGGACCGGTCCGCGCTGGCCGACCTGGCGGCCGAGATCGGCGGGACGGCCGGCGAGTCCGCCGACGCGGCCGCGGCCGACCTCGTCGTGCTGTCCGTGCCCTGGGGCGTCATCGACGAGGCGCTCGCCCAGGCCGGCTCGCTGGCCGGGCGGGTCGTGATCGACACCACCAACCAGTTCGGCCGCGGCGGCGCCCTCGACCTGAACGGCCGGACGGCGGCCCGCTACAACGCCGGCCGCATGCCTGGCGCCGCGTACACCAAGTGCTTCAACACCCTGACCTCCGGCTTCCAGGCCGAGGTCGCGACCCGGACGGGGGACGACCGGGTGGTGCAGTGGATCGCCGGCGACGACCCCGGCGCCAAGGCCGCCGTGGCTGAACTGGTCGAGAGGTCCGGCTACGTACCGGTCGACCTGGCGGGCATCGACGCCTGCGCGGTGATGGAGGCCCCACGTCGGCCCGGCGCGGTCTACGGCGAGGAATACCACGCGGCCGACGCGGCCGCCGTGGTCGAAGCGGTCCGGGCGGGCCGCCCCATCCCGCCGACGCCGTCCTACTGACTGCCCGCCCGCCCCGTCGCGGTCAGAACCCGGCCGGCCGCGAGTGGCGGCCCGGGCCGTCCGGTGCCGCCTGCTGGCACCGGGGGCACAGGCCCCAGAACGTGACCTCGGCCTCGTGGACCAGGTAGCCGGACCGGGACGCGGGCTCCAGGCACGGGGCCTGCCCGGCCGTGCAGTCGACGTCGGCCGCGACGCCGCACCGGCGGCAGACCAGGTGGTGGTCGCCGACGCGGCCGGGGCGTTCTCCGGACCGGACGACGTCGAGGATCGCGACCCGCGCCGATGTCGCCTGCAGCCCCGCGGAGCGAAGACGCTCGACGTCAGCTGGGGCCATGGGCGCGACGCTACACCGAAAAACACGACTAGTTCAACTGAGCGATCGAAACGTATTAATGAACGGTTCGCGACAACGTTCGAGCGCCCTAAACGGGGAGAAGCCCGCCCTGGCCGGGCGCAAACCTGGCCAGGACGAGCCTGATGAGCCGGTCCCCCGTTTCATCATTTGGGTCCCCCAAGAAGATGATCGCATGCCCGTCATCAGGGACGATGCACCGGGTACCCGGATCAGCGACGTGTCCCGCCGATCCCGGCCCAGGCCGGGCCGCAGCGCGCCAGCCGCACCGCCCCGGCCGCACCGCCCCGGCCGCACCGGGGCCGGCCGGCCGCTTCAGGCCGGGCCGCGCGAGGCGGCCATCGCCTCCCGGTCCGCTGACGGCAGGGCGAAGCGATAGCCCGAACGCGGCTCGGTGATGAACAGCGGCTCGCCCTCCGGCGATTCGAGCTTCGCCCGGAGCCGGGCCACGTACACGCGCGTGTACTCGGTCTGCGTCTCGTAGCCCGGGCCCCAGACCCGCCGCAGCAGCGTCGCGTGGGTCAGCAGCACGCCCGGGCTGACCGCGAACTGCCGCAGCAGCGCGAACTCGGTCTGGGTCAGGTGCACCAGGCGGCCGGCCTTGGTCACCCGGCGCCGGCCGAGGTCGATCTCCACGTCTCCCACCGTGACCACGCTCGGCTCGGGCGGCGCGGCGGGCGCGGGCCTGCTGCGGCGCAGCGTGGCGTTGATCCGGGCCAGCAGTTCCTCGATGCCGAACGGCTTGGTCATGTAGTCGTCGGCGCCCAGGTTGAGCGCCCGGACCTTGTCGGTCTCGGCCCGGCGGGCCGACACTACGATGATGCCGACCTCGGACAGTTCGCGGATCTCGCGGCACAGCTCGAAGCCGTCCGCGTCCGGCAGCATCAGGTCCAGGAGCACGACGTCGGGCACGCGGACCTCGAGATTCCGGGCGACCGATTCGCCGCCCTTCGAGACGATCACATCGTGCCCGCGGACCGAGAGGTTCGACCGGACGAGGTCGACGATGTTCTGGTCATCTTCCACGATCAGGACGACGGTCTTGTCCGACAATCCGGTACCTCCTGTTCCTCGACGACGTTCCGGCACACATGGCCGCCAGCCGTCCGGCCCGGGCCCTGCCGTCGTCGGGTTCCGGCACCCGAGCGACGGTAAGAATAGCTCGCCGCAAACGTTTACAACACCCCGCGAACGCCATGGTTAGGGGACTGTCACGGGTGGGGAAACGCCCCGTCAGCAGCCCGGACACCCCCGCGCCGGGCCGCCGGACACCCCCGCGGCGGGCCACGGGGCCTCCGCGCCGGGCCCGGGCGGGAGTAGCGTGAACGGCGGTGAGCCAATCATGAGCAGAGTGCACGACATGGGCGGCCAGACGGGATTCGGGCCCGTCCCCGCCGACGACGACGGCCAGTTCTTCCACGCCGACTGGGAAGCCCGGGTCTACGCGCTCGTCCGGGCGCTCCAGCGGCGCCGGGTCATCAACCCGCAGTTTGACGAACTGCGCGACGCGATCGAGCGGATCCCGCCCGCCGAGTACCTGGCCATGTCCTACTACGAGCGCTGGCTGCGGGCCGCGGAGATGCTGCTCGCCGAGAAGGGCCTGCTGCCCGCCACCGGAGCCGCCGGGTCGCCGTCGGGCGGGCACGGCCCGGAATCCCCGGCGGGCCGCGATGGCTAGATTCGCCGCGGGCGACCGCGTCCGGGCGCGTCCCGGCGACCCCGACGGCCACACCCGGCTGCCGCGGTACGTCCGGGGCCACGTTGGCGAGGTGGTCGAGGTCAGGGCGACCTGGTCGCTGCCGGACGAGGCGGTGCGCGGCGTCACCCGCCCCGAGCCGGTGTACGTGGTGCGCTTCGGCGCGGCCGAGCTGTGGGGCGCCGGGGCGCACTCGGTGATCCTGGACCTATGGGAGTCCTACCTGGAGGAGGCCTCGTGAGCGGCGACCACCCCGAGGTTCCGGTGGCGGCCCGGGTCCGCGACCTCGAAGAACGGCTGATCGCCGCCGGACTGGTCACCGACGAGGAGCTGGAAGCGATCCTGGCCGACGTGTTCGCCTCCGCCTCGCCGGTCAACGGGGCGCGGATGGTCGCCCGCGCCTGGACCGACCCGGCCTACCGGGACCGCCTCCTCGCCGACGCCAATGCCGCGGCGGCCGAGCTCGGATTCGCCGCGGGCACCCGGGGCTACCTGCTGAAGGCGGTCGAGAACACGCCGGACGTGCACAACGTGATCGTCTGCACGCTGTGCTCGTGCTATCCGACGTCGCTGCTCGGCCCGTCGCCGGGCTGGTACAAGAGCTTCGCCTACCGCTCCCGGGTCGTGCGCGAGCCGCGTGCGGTGCTGGCGGAGTTCGGCCTGGAACTCCCGCAGGACACCGAGATCCGCGTGTGGGACGCCAACTCCGAGACCCGCTACCTGGT
>Ga0207416_1003980_pt1 | contig 13380 bp, 7 predicted proteins | sample PaiPotPPM11metaG_FD_184107 | JGI IMG/M metagenome (GOLD analysis project Ga0207416, IMG submission 184107) | Iron sulfur acid spring bacterial and archeal communities from Banff, Canada, to study Microbial Dark Matter (Phase II) - Paint Pots PPM... ...
GATACCAGACTTGACGTTGGGCAGGTGTGGGAGTTCGAGTTCCACGACGCTCCCGATATCAAACCGCCGCATGTCGAGGACATCATCGTGACCAGCGGCAAGCTTGTTGGTCATGTCTCTAACATGCGCGAGATATTGTTAGAGCATGTTCATCCCTGGGAAGGCGGGCCGGAGCAGCTCTACGATGGCCTGCTGACGATCGCAAACAGCAAAGGATACATTTCTGAGCAAAACCCGCTGCCGCAGATCAGCACGGGCTTCTGGATACCGGACAGACCATTGACGTTGAACTCTCAGTCCAATCCGCCCAAACCATACTACAGTCTCGTTCTAGGCGATGGGACGGCTAAGGGCCAGGTAGACTTCCTGAATATACCCTTCGTCGGTTTCGCGGAACCGATCACGCAGATACCCGCCGGTACGTTAGTGCGCGTTTCGCTGGCCCGTTGGTTCGATCAAAATGGGCGCACCGAGAAGCGCTGCTATCTCCAACTTTCCGGCTGGTACCTGTAAAACTTTTCGCATAGCAAGGATGAATAAAATTTGCTCAGATGCCCGCGGGCATCTGAGCAAATTTTATTCATCCCCTTACCCCTTGTAGCTCTCATCCAAAACTGGTACAATCGGTCTAAACAGGCGCTATTGTCGCCATAGAGAGAACGAGGGAAGCGCGATGACTATCGGGAGCATTGTCAAATCGGACTCGCATATTACGTATGTGTGCCGCGTGTATGGGCCGCGTGAGGTGGAGACCCAGCCGGGACCCGGCGATTACGCCTTCGGGCGGTTCGTGCGCGTATCTGTGCGCTCCAGCGCCGCCAACGATGATCAGGCCAAACTGAATTTATTCAACAATCATCACGAGCCGACCACGTATGCCGTGGGCGTGATCTACGATACCATCCTGTCCAATCCGGCGTATGGCTCGCTGGGGCCACGGCTCTCCAATGAAACGCAGGTGGAGTTGTTTTCGCCGGACTATATCGCGGAAAAGGCCATCCTGGTCTACCTGATGATCCTCGGCATGATGGAGCAGCGCGTCACGTCCGAAGGCGCGCTCGAAATTCTCTCCACCATGCACGGCATACCGCTGCTCTCGCTGGAACTGGGCAGCGACGTCGAGACGATGAGCGACGAAGAGGTGCGCGCCTTCCACTTCTTCCGCGACCCCGGACGCGCGGATCGCCCGGAACCGTATTTGCACATGGGCTACGTGCCGCACATCATCGCGCAGCGCAACAGCCTGCTGCCGATGGTCACGCTGCGCATCATCGACCAGCTTGAACGCTTATTTCCGCAGCATTTGTCGCTGCTCTCCATCGTCAAACGCAATTTTGCCTGGCGTTTGAAGGTCGAGACGACCGGGTAGATAGCCGAGGGTAGGGGCGATGCTTGCCATCGCCCTGGAACCCACATGCTTGCCATCGTCCTGGTTAATTGAAGGAGCCAGACCATGATCGATCCTAGCGCTATAACGCCCGCGCTATTACCTGCCCGCGCCGTTCACAAGCCGGTGGGCATCGCCAAAGGGCCGGGCGAGTCCATCCACGAATACACCTTCGTCTCGCGCGATGACGCGCACGAACTGAAAAATGGCGAATACGTCTACTATGAACTGCCCGATCCCAGCGCAACGGAGAACGGACGCTCCCCGGCGCTGCGGCTCGTTTTGGGACGTGTCCTCAAGCGCGTCCCGCTGCAACTCTACCCCGACACGTTTTTAGGCGAGCCGGAGATACCGCCCTCGCAGGTGGCGGAACTGGTCGGCTATGACGCGCGCGCCAACGAACTCTTCGAGCTGCACGTCGGCATCATGGGCTACTACGAACCGGCGACCGGCTCCTTCATCAACCCCTGGATACCGCCGCAGTCAGGCAAGCAGATTTTCCTGGCCGACGACGACATGCTCTCCCGCGTCCTCAGTGGCAAGCGTGCTGGACAGCCCGGCTCGGCCACCATCGGCTCGCTGCTCACGCGCGAACCGGAGGCAGTGCCGGTGGTGCTGTCCGTCAAAGACCTCGTCAGCACGCACCTTGCCATCATCGCCAGCACGGGCGCGGGCAAAAGCTACCTCGCCAGCGTGATCGTCGAAGAACTGATGCAGCCGCACAACAAAGCCTGCGTCCTCATCATCGATCCGCACGGCGAATACAGCACGCTAGACGAGATGGCCAACGCGCCGCAATTTACGCAAGAGGGCGATGGGCGCGGCAGCAGCTACCAGGCGCAGGTCAAAGTCTACAAGCCGCACGAGATCAAAGTGCGCATCTCCACGCTGGAAATGGGCGACATGCGCCACCTGCTCACCGAGATGACGGAGAAACAGCAATATTTGCTGAATCGCGCCCTGCGCAAGGTCAAAGACAGCAAGAAGCCGATGTGGGGAGCGGACGACCTGAAAGCGGCCATTCGCTCCGTCAGCAAGCAGAAAGACAACGAAGATGGCGACGGCGGGGACGACGCCAGCACGATCCGCGGCTTAGAGTGGCGCATCGAGCAGCGTTTCGAGGACAGTTTCACTTTCGACGCCACGCAGCACCTGGACCTGCCGGAGATCTTCAAGCCGGGACAATGCACCGTGCTGCCGCTCAACGAAATCGACGAGCGCGATCAGCAGGTCGTCGTGGCAACGCTGCTGCGCCGTCTTTACAAGGCGCGCATGGATACCGAGCGCGGCAAAGTAACGGCGGGCGAGTATTACCTGCCCTATCCCGTCTTCGTGCTGCTGGAAGAGGCGCATCACTTCGCGCCCGGCGGCACGGATGTCGTCTCGACGAGCATCCTCAAGCAAGTGCTGGCGGAAGGGCGGAAGTTCGGTATCGGCGTGAGCCTGATCAGCCAGCGCCCTGGCAAGCTGAACGCCGACGTGCTGAGCCAGTGCCAGACGCAGTGCATCATGCGCATCGTCAACGAGATCGACCAGAAGAGCGTGGCGGCGGCCATCGAAGGCGTCGGGCGCGACCTGCTGAGCAATCTCCCGGCTTTGTCGAAAGGCCAGGTGATCGTGGCCGGAGCGGCGGTCAACACGCCCGTACTCTGTCGCGTGCGCTCGCGTATCACGCGGCACGGCGGCGAGAGCAAGGACGCGCCGGAGATGTGGCAGCAGTACTTTAGCGCGGAGTCCCAGGACAGTCGCCGCCGCATCGACGCTCCTCTGAATGGCAATCGGGAGTTTCGATTACTGAAATAGCCTGATGCCCGCGTAGCGACCCCCATAAGGGAGGGTCGCTACAGGTTATAGCCGTCGAATGTGTGAAATGTAGCGACCCTCCCTTGTGGGGGTCTTGCCAGGAGTACCAGAGAAATCGCGGATGACAAGAATGACCTTAACCAATCGCAACGCGCTCTATTACCTCGTCATACTGGCCCCGCTGGCCTGGGCCGGGCTGGCGATTTTCGTCAATTTCGTGCCGCCGCGGGGCCTCTTAGCCTTCGTCGTCTTCTTTCTGCTGCTGGACGTGGCCCTCACCAGTACCTTTTCGCCCATCGCCTACGCCATCAGCCTGCGCTTCATCTCCTCGCGTCTCTATCGCGCCACCGTGCGCCACGCCATCCGCCAGGGCGCGCTGCTCGCCCTGGTCATCGTGCTGAACCTGATCTTGCGCGCCCTGCATAGCTGGAGCATCATCACGGCGATCATCATCGTCGTTGCCGCCATCGTGATCGAGGTAGTGTCGCTGGCACGGAAGTGACTTGCCTGCATCCCTTTGCGTATACATATGTGGTATGATATTGGATATTATTGTTGCTGTTTCCGCGTTTCTGACACGTTTTTGATATGTACGAGAATGGAATGTTAAACCTATAGGATGATCATCACTATGGATAAGAGTCTTCCTGCTGGACCAGCGGCGCCGGCGCGCAAACCGCATTACCTCTTGCGCCTCTTGCTGGTCGCGAGCCTGCTCAGTCTGTTCGCTCTGATCGGCATCATCTCTGGCGCGACGCCGGCAGCGCGGGCCGACGGGCCGGGCGGAAATGTGGGCAACCAGACCATCCGCGCCGTCGATGTCGCCGAACCTGCCGTTGTGCGCATCATCACCACGATCGGCGGTCATCTGGCCGTACAGCTCTCTTCGGGCAACGTGACGTTTCCGACGAACGGCAGCGCGTATCCCCTGCAATTGTCGGGAACAGGAACGTTCATTTCAGCGCACGGCGATATCCTGACCGCCGATCACGTCATCAATCCGCCGCACGATGCATCGCTCGCTCAATTCTTGCAACAGACCGCCACGCCTGATGTCACCAACTATATCAACCAGCACGCCGCGTCCGCCTCGCAGCAGGTTACGCAGAGTCAGGTATACCAGGAACTCCAGAGCGGCCAGTTGTCCTCGCAGGATATATATGACCCGGCCACGACCCAGGTGTTTCTGGACACGTCGTACACCGGCCCGCTCAGCGCGCCCAACTTTTCGAGCCTGCCGCCGCAGATCTATGCCACGGTTGACCGCATCGAGATGCAAAGCTCGTTCCAGCAAGAAGATGTCGCCATTGTTCACGTGCCGATGAACGACATGCCGAGCGTGCAACTGGGCGACTCGTCGGGCGTGCAGCCGACGGATCAACTGACGATCATCGGCTTTCCCGGCAACGGCGACCTGAGCAGCCTGCCAACCGACCTGCTCACGGCGTCGATCAATATCATCAACGTCAGCTCGATTAAGACGACGGATACGGGCGCGCCCGTAATCCAGGTCGGCGGCAACGTCGAGCATGGCGACAGCGGCGGGCCAGCCCTGGATAGCAGCGGGCAGGTGGTAGGCATCGTCAGCTTCGGCCTCTCCAGCAACGGCACTCCCGGCGGCACCAGCTTCTTGCAGGCCAGCAACAGCGCGCGCCAACTGGTGCAATCGCTCAACCTGAATACCAGCCCTGGAGCATTCCAGCGTGCATGGAGCCAGGCGATCAACGATTATGCCTCGACCGCGTCCGGCCACTGGCATAAGGCAGCGCAGGAATTCGCCCAACTCGCGGCTAAGTACCCGCTTTTCAAGGGCGTGCAGCCTTATCTGACCTACGCGCAGACGCAGGCCAAAACCGAGAAAGTGTCTCCTTCGCAGCCGACCACCGCGACGGCGCATAGTTCGTCGATCGCGGCTTACGTGTGGAGCATCATTGGCATCGTGATACTGGCGGCGCTGCTGTTCCTGCTTTTCGGAGCTTTTAGATGGAGTCGAAATCGCCAGAAGCAGCGCCAACCAGCCGCCGCCAGGAACGGCGCTGCGTCCCTTGATGGACTAGCTGACGACAACAACGCAGCGATAGCGTCCCCGCCTGCGCGAGCGCCATTCGCACCGCCCCAGAGTCCGCCGCTAGCGACGGCCCAGGCATGGCACGCGCCGGGGGCAACAGCGTCTCCGCCCGATCCAGCTCTGCAAAATGCCTTGACCGCCTTCGGCGCGCCCCCGCCTGTAGTAACAACGCAATCAGCCCCGCTGTCCATCATATCAGGTACATTACGGCCCTGGCCGTGCGGCCATCTAAATCGTCCGAACGCGCGCTATTGCAGCACGTGCGGGGAACCAGCGCCTGAACCCCCAACGGCACGTAGATTTGAACAATGACCAACCGAACTCTGTAGGGGCATTGGCTTATCCCTGCCCTCTGTACTCCGCCAAAAGTACTGGAATGGCGTGAGAAATAGACAACCAGCGGCGTATATCAGTATCATAGCATCCACGTGTGTCCGCCTTCAGTGGAACAGAGTAGTATAATAGAATGTAGGAGGATTCCTTCGCGGGGTAGAGGAAGCGAGGGAACGAGGCCGTGGTAGTACGACCGTTGGAACAAACGCGCGAGACAAAGGACGTTCTTCTCTCGCTTGCCAGAAGTATCCAGGAACGCGATATCGTAACCTACGAACATTCTCGTAGGGTAGCGGTTTATGCCCTGCGTCTGGCGCGCTACCTCGGCTGGACGCGCGGCGATGCCTATGACCTGGCGCTGGCGGCGCTGGTGCATGACCTGGGCAAGACGTGGATCACCAACGATATCCTGAACAAATCAGGAAAACTCTCGCCCGAAGAACGCCGCACTATGGAGCGTCACCCCGTAATTGGCGCTCGCATCCTCATCGGTTACGAACTTCCTACGTTCTATGTGAATACCATCCTCAATCACCATGAAGCCTGGGATGGACGCGGCTACCCCAGCGGCTTGCATGAAGAGCAAATCCCCTTGAGCGCGCGCATCCTCTCGGTGGCGGACGTCTACGACGTGTTGACCTCAGAGCGGCCATACAAAGAGCCGCTCTCGAATGAAGTGGCGCGCGAACGGCTCCTGCAGGATGCCGGAACCAGCTTCGATCCCGCTATCGTGTACGCATTTGTAGAGCTGTTGGACACCACGCCCAACTTCAAATTGCCGCAGCGCGTGTGCGCCCTGCCCAAAAAAGCCAGCCTGCTCAACGCCTGGTAGGGAACGGGAACAGCCCTGGGAAATTATGGGATACGCGCGATATCTCGCAGGTCGAAAATGGGGCCATCGCGGCAGATCAGCTTTGTCCCGCCGGCAGTTTGAACAACGCAGGTCAGGCAGGTTCCGGAGGCGCACACCAGGGAGTGCAGCAGGACGGCCTGGGCAAAACGCTTTACGCGCATCTTTTCGTAGCGGTGATAGAGCGCGGCGGCAATCTCAGGAGAAACGACGCAAAAAGCGGCATCAGCCCAAGGCAGGTACTGGCCGACGACATCGATCAATGCCCCCTGTTGACCGGCGCTGCCGTCGCTCGTCACGATATGATATTCCACTTCGGGCGGCAGCAGCGCGGGCGGGTAGGCATCCGCGGCTCGCTCGCAGCGGGCCAGCAGCGTGACGGCCCGCTCTTGCTCGATAGCGGTTTGCGCCAGCAGCGTAAGGCCGGGGATCAGCGCGCCCTCGCCGATCAGCAGGAGATTGCCGACCGCGGGCCGCAGTTCCCAGCCATGCCCCAGCGGCCCCAATAGATCGAGTGCCATGCCCTCGCGCTGCTGCGCCAGCCAGGATGTCCCTCGCCCATGGACCTGCACCAGCAGCGAGCAGTCTCCTTGAGCGCGGTCGATAGTGTGAATAAAAAAAGGGCGGCGCAGCAGCGGATCGGCGGCCTGAGCATGGCAGCAGCGCACCATAGTATACTGGCCCGGCTGCGCGGCCTGCGCGAGCGCCGGAACATGTACCGCGAGGAGATGGACGCCTGGACGCACGAGGCTGTTCTTTACAATGGGTGCGGAATAGAGTCGCACTGCCGCTCCTTTACACGCCTGTGATACCGTGGAGGGTAGGGGCGATGCTTGCCATCGCCCTGCTGCTGCTCCTTTTACACACTGTCCCGTAGGGGCGTGGGCTTGCCCCGCCCTGGCTATCCTGATTATCAGCAAGGCACGGTTTTTGGGCGGGGCAAGCCCACGCCCCTACGGGAACGGATATGACATAACACAGCATTCATCGCGAATAGGGTATCACAACTAGCTAACATTATACAAAACACGAAAAAATAGAGGCCAGAGAGGGTTTACATCTCAGCGTATTGTGCTACACTAAACAATAGTATAAGACATTGTACATCGCAACACCAACAGATAAAGATTGATTGTCTCCCGTAGCGGGCTTCTATGGCAGAAGCCCCGGCCAATAACGCCGCAGCAACTTGACAAACGAAGAAGATATTTTATGGGAGGGCTTGTCCATGCCGATTACTTTTGATCGCACTATCTGCCGTAACCTGGACGAGACAATCAAGCGCGAGTGGCTCGTCACCAACGGATTGGGGGGATATGCAGCCGGCACCGTGGCCGGCGTACTGACTCGAATGCAGCATGGATTACTGGTAGCGTCACCACGCGCAACTGCTTCACCTCAGCTTTTGCTGGCAAAGATTGACGAAGAGATCGTTTTTGACCAGCGCACGTACTATCTCGGCACAAACGAATACCGCGATCGCTCCATCAATCCGGGTGGCTTTGTCCACCTGGAGTCTTTTCGCCTGGAAGAGGGCTTCCCGGTTTTTACCTATCGTTTCGGCGGCGCGGATGGCATTGTGCTCGAAAAGCGCATCTGGATGCCGACCGGGCAGGATACCACGTACATTCAATACCGCGTCTTACGCACCGCCCGGACAGAAAAGGGCTATCTCTATAAAGAGAATGCATCCGGCAACGGGGTGCGCGTCTTGCATCAGAACGCCCCGGATTTGAACGACGCGGCGCACACGCTGTCTCTGACGCTCTTACCCTTTGTGGCCTATCGCCCATATGATCAGCCGCAGTACGGCAATAACGACTGGCATTACCAGGTACAGGTTCACCAGGGCAGCGGCAGAGATCGGCTGCGCCTCTTGCACGATGGCGATGCGGATGAACTGCTGACCTTGCCGGAAGGCGCGGCGGGCTGCACGCTGCGCGCGCGGCAGGATAGCACGCCGTTCGTACTCTTCGCGGCGGGCCATCCCAACAGCCAGGTAGCGTTTATCCCGACCGGCGTGTGGTACTGGCATTTCTTGCGGCGACAGGACGCGGCGGCAGGTCGCCCCGCCATCGATGACCTGTATCTCCCCGGCGTGATGCGCGCCGTCCTCTGGCCCGGTGAAGAGGCATCGCTAACGGCGGTAGTTACCGCCGAAGATATCCATAGCCAGAGCTTCACGTCGGGGCAATTCAACCTCTCATATAAGCGCAGTATTGAGCAGCAGCACAATCTGCTGTATCCTCAGCGCTACTTTGGCGAAGGCGGCGTCACATCACAGCCGGTGCGCGTATTGCCACTGGCGTCGTCCGCGCGTGAAGAGGAAGCGGAAGCATATCTGCGACAAATCGTGCAGGCCGCCGATCGCTTCATCGTGCGCCGCGCGGGGCATCGCGAGCAGCATAGCCGCCCGCTATCCTTTTACGAAACCGCCGGCACGCCCACCATCGTCACCGATTACTTCGCAATGGCAAATGCCACACGCGACGCCTTGATCGCTCTCCCCGGATTGCTACTCACCACGCGGCGTTTTGACGAAGCCCAGTTGATCTTGCGCAACACGGCGCGCCACTTCCGGCAAGGACTGCTGCCGGATCGCCTGCCGCTGCCCGGCCAGGAAGTGAAGATCGGCGACTACGGCAGCGTTGATACAACCCTGTGGTTTTTTTGCGCACTCGATCACTACCTGCGCGCCACGCGCGACTACGAACTGCTTGATGAGCTGTACCAGCGCCTGGTCAACACCATCGATTGGTATACGCGGGGAACATTCAACGGCATTCAGGTAGATGCTAATGATGGGCTGCTGCGAGCGCAGCAGTCAGGACAGGCTCTCACCTGGATGAATGCTAGTATTGGCGGCAAACCGGTCACGCCGCGCGCTGGGAAGCCCGTCGAAGTCAACGCGCTGTGGTATAACGCCCTCGCGCTGATGCACGCCTGGTCGCGCCGCCTCCACCTGATGGGCCGCATTACCCACCTGCCGACTATTTACGAGGAGTTAGCGGAGCAGTGCAAGACGAGCTTCAACCGGCGTTTCTGGAACGCGCCTGAATCATGCCTGTATGATGTCGTAGATGGCCCGGACGGCAACGACGCCACATTCCGCCCAAACCAACTGCTGGCTCTATCCCTGCGCTACCCGGCGCTGGAAGCGCCGCGTCGCCGGAGCGTCATTGAACAGGTCGAACAACGCCTGCTCACGCCTTACGGTCTGCGCACGCTCGCGCCGGACAAGGCAGGATATCAAGGACGGCTCGGCGCAAGCGACGAGGAGCAGCAGCGGGCGCTGCACCAGGGCAGCGCGTGGCCCTGGCTGCTCGGCCCCTATGTCGATGCCCTGTTCGCCATCGACGAGCAAGGCACGGCGAGCGAACGCCGCCGCAAAACGCCCTGGAAAAAAGGCACGGCGATCATCGAGGAATGCTCGCAACTGTTTAAGGAAAAAATGCTGGGTATGTTGGCGAGCGCGTATGATGGCGATGCTCCGGCGTCAACGTCATACCAGGTTGCCTCAGCGCGCAGCATCGGAGAAATCTTGCGCGCCTACACCTTGCTGGCCGAGCAGGATAGCAGAGCGGCAGCGGACATGGAAACGTTCGAGAACGAAGAACATATCCCCAAACGACAGTCGTACATCTCTATCAGAAAATGATGATATGGCAAGGTAGCACATCAAAGAAAACCGAATAGCCGCAGAAGCTACATTTGCACATTATTTGCCGGGTTATCCACAGTTCGTGTGGATAACCCGGTCTTTCTTCGCGGTCATGCAGGCATTCCTGAAGTTTTCCACATTTATTGTGGATAAGTTTTCCACATGATCCACACAAGCAGGCGCTGTTCCCAATTTGTCCACATTTATTGTGGATAAGTTTTCCACATGATCCACACAAGCAGGCGCTGTTCCCAATTTGTCCACATTTATTGTGGATAAGTTTTCCACATGATCCACACAAGCAAACGTCGTTCGCGTTTTGCTATCAATGATCTCGAAAAGTTATACACAACACCTGGGGATAACTTATCCCCAATAGTCCTTTCCCTGTGGATAAGCCCGTTTTCTATCCACAACGTTATCCCCAAAAAAGAAGGGATTATCCACACAAATCTCGCTGCTTTTTGGCATAGTCGGAAATTTTTTCATGCGATGTACAATGGCTCTGGAGGCAGGTGGAACGAGTTGAGGAAGTCGTAAGTGAAGGCTCTTTGGCGAAGGTTATCCACTTATCCACACTCCCTACTACTACGATAATATATTATCGTAATAAAAAGATAATAGTAATAGAGGCTGTGGATATGTGGATAAGTATTTTTCATGAAGCTTTTTTTCTCCAACTCACGAATTGGAGAAAAAAAGCTTCATGAAAAGAAACTCACTTCTAGTTTCCAGCCTGTTTCTTGAGCGAACTTCTGCTGTACGTTGCTTTTAATTTCGTCATCTAGCACGTTATCAATGCTCAGACTAAGGACTCGGTATTGTTCGTAGAGTGAGGGAGCGCCGGTGACAGCCATATCTTGCGGCAGCAGGCGCGTCGCCGCGGCGATGAGCGCCTTCTGGTGGACATGCGGGTAAACGAAGACGCGCCAGCCCGTTTTTGTGGAGAGCGCGGTCAGTTGGGCGGCGTGGCGCTGCTTGACGGCATCCGGGAAGTGGAAGTGAATCCACAGGATGCCGGTGTTGGCGTCCGCGGCGGCGCGGTAGAAGTCTGGCGTGTCCTTGAATGCGGCGCGCGCCAGTTCGATGGCCTCTTGCTGGGGAAGACGCGGGCGCGGCTGCTGCTTTTGTTCAGGCAAGAGAATCTCAAGTTGCCAGCCGGTCTCGGTTAAGAATTGCGCTTGCGCCTGCTGGATCGCCTCCGCGCCGGCCTGTCCTATGACGCGCACGCTCACAATGTTCTGATCGAGCAGCAGCGAGGGTGTGCCAACGCTGCTGAGGCCCGGAGGCAAAAGGCGGCGCGCCAGTTCGCTGAGGGCCTGCTGGTTGGTGGTCTGCTGGAGTTCCACCTGCCAGCCCGTCTCAACCTCAAGTTGCGCGAAAATGTCAGCGTAGCGCTGCTGCGCAACAATGGGAAAATGGAAGCGCGGCAGCAAGCGGTAGGCCGCGCTATCCGCGCCCACTCTGGCGTAGTTGGGGAGCGGCGCGAGCAGGCGCTGCGCGATGACGAGGGCGTCGTGCTGGTTGAGCGGCGCGCGGCCCGGCTCGTATGGCGCCGGCGGAATAAACGTTGTCGTAGTCGTGTTTGCATCTTGCGCCGGGGTATCCTGTGTCGGCGGCGCGTATATGTTTCCTTCAACGTCAAATTCCAGAGACCAGCCGGTTTCCTCGTGGAAGCGCGCCTGCGCGGCGGCGATCTCCTTCAGGTTGGGACAAGCCGCAGCCCCTACATTTCGACCGGAACAGCGCAGCGCGGCCAGCGAGCGGTCGGGATAGAGCGAGACGCTGCCCTCCACGGTCAGCCCGTCCGGAACGTTTTGCAGCGCGAGGCGCGCCAGTTCGCCCTGGTGGGCCTGCGGCGCGATGCTGATGGGGACGCCGGTTTCTTCGGCGGCGGCGGCGATAGCCCCGGCGTAGCGTTCTCTGGCGACGACCGGGAAGTAGAAGGACAGCGTTACCGCACCGGTGTCGGGATCGATACTGCGGCGGTAGAGATCGTCCGGCTCGCCCAGGTATTGTTCAATGACGCTCATGATCCATGCCTGGTCTGGCCGGTCGTATCCCTGGGGTTCTTCCAGCGCGTCCTGCCAATCGGGTGAGAGGCCGTAGAGCGTCAACCCCTCGCCATCGAAGACTGAGCGATGCTGCGCGAACAGGCCCGCGTGCCGGTGCAGCAGTTTGGCGACGGCCAGGCGCTCTTCCAGCGAATGTGGCGAGACGCCCGCCATTGTGCAGAGTTCGCTGAGGGTGTACATGGCGTCTTCACGGCACTGCTGGGCCAGGTTCTGCGCGGAGAGGTTGCGCCTGATGCGCCGCGCCGCTTTGACGAGATCGTTAAGGAACGTTGGAGCTTTATATGGCGTCTCCTGCATCTCCTGCGGCGCGGGGCCGAGAAGCTCCAGGATGGACGAGAAGGGAAAGCGCGTGCGCTCCTGCGAAACGCCTCTCGGCAACTGCACGCGCACCGCCGCGCCCGCTTCGATGGCGCGGCACACGACGGGCTTGGAGCTTTCGCGGCTGACCGCCAGGAGCAGCACGCTGCCCACGAGATCGCTGAGCAGGTCGCCGGGGGCCTCTTCCAGCGCGCCGCGCACGCGATAGGCTTCTGCCAGGGCGTGCTGGTGGATAAAGTAGCGCTGCTCGTAGTCGTAAGAGAGAACATCCAGGATGGCCTGCGTCGTTTCGATAGTGGCCTCGCCGTACCACATCAGCGCCAGTTCGCGCGCCGTGACGATGCGCAAATCCGGGACCTGGCGCACGGCCTGCCAGAGCTGCTCGACGCGGTCATAGTCGAAGGGCGCGCCTTGCCCGAGGCCGCGCGGCAGTTCCGCGACCGCGACAGGAGCCGCTGCGGCGGTCTGCTCGAGGTTGAGCCGCGTAGAGACGGTGCGCTGCCTGGCCTGCGCTTCCAGGCTTGTGCCTTCGCTGGGCAGGACGACGTCGGTATTGGCGAGCAGGCTGCGCAGGGCGGCGCGAGCATCGCTATCGCCATGCACCAGGGCGACGTGGCGCGGCGCGATGGCGGCGGCATAGCTTGCCAGTTCGCCGCCATCAGCGTGCGCGCTGAGGCTATATTTGGCGACGCGGCAATGCACGGGCAGCGTCACGCCGCCGATAGGGAGCGTGTCCTGCCTGTGTTCGGCCACGTCCAGCAGGCGCTTGCCGGGCGACTCTTCGTCCTGGTAGCCGGTGATGAGGATCGAGGCGTTGGCGTCGGCCAGCAGGCGCACCGCGTACCACACGCTCGGCCCGCCGGTGAGCATCCCGGAACTGGAGAC
>Ga0207416_1003984_pt1 | contig 13366 bp, 21 predicted proteins | sample PaiPotPPM11metaG_FD_184107 | JGI IMG/M metagenome (GOLD analysis project Ga0207416, IMG submission 184107) | Iron sulfur acid spring bacterial and archeal communities from Banff, Canada, to study Microbial Dark Matter (Phase II) - Paint Pots PPM... ...
GCACACCTCGATCGCGGCGGCGCGCTGCGCTACGCATGGCTCCGCGCGCCGCCGCTCAGCCAAACCGCTCAACCTAACCCAAGTCAATCGGAGTGCTTGACCCAAAGAGCCACATATGAGGGTGGGCAAAGGCGCGCAGCGCCGTGCCCACGTCAGCGTCAACGCAAACTGCAAGTCAGTACGTGGGCACGCTTCGCTTTGCCCACCCTACGCTCGCTGGCTAAGACCGCACCCGCCCGCCATCGACATTGAGCGTCTGGCCGGTCATGAACGCTGCGTCGTCGCTCGTTAGAAACGACAGCGCGCCCACCAGATCGTCCGGCAGTTCCGGCCGCTTGATCGCCTGCAGGCTGGCGACGGCGTTGAATTCTTCATCCATGCTGGCGAAGCCCGGACGCGGCTTTCGCACCATCGTTCCCGGCGAACGGGTCAGCCCCGGCGCGATGGCGTTGACGGTGATGCCGTCGGCGGCGACGTCGCCGGCGAGTGCCCGGGTGAAGCCGATGATGCCGCCCTTGGAGGCGACGTAATGCGCAAAACCGGTGGTCACCGAGCCGAACGTGCTCGACGCCATGTTGACGACGCGCCCCCATTTACGCACGCGCATCCCGGGAACGAACGCGGCGGTGACAAGGAAGGTGCCGTCGAGATTGATGCCGAGGACGCGCCGCCAATCGGCGAATGTCATGGTGGAAAAATCCTGCTGCGGAAAAATGCCGGCGCAGTTCACCACGATGTCGACGTGGCCGAACCTCGCTTGCACCTGTTTGGCCATCGCCGCGACCGAGTCCTCGTTTGCCACGTCGCAAACGACCGCCAGCGCGCCGCGCCCCGCCGTTTCGATGAGCTTCACGGTCTGTTGTCCGTCGGCAATGTCGGCTATGGCGACATGCACGCCATCCTCGGCGAGACGCTTGGCGAAGGCCTGGCCGATGCCATTGGCGGCGCCGGTGATAATTGCGATTTTGTCCTTCTGCCCTTTGCCCACGACATATCCCCTTGAATTGCCGGTGCATCATCCCGAGGCAATTTACCGGGGATTCCTCAGCGAGCGTAGCCCGGACGAGCCAACACCCCCGCCTTAGGCCGGCCCGATGACAAGCTCCGCGATATCCGCTGCAAGCCTCGCCGCCCCATAGATTGCTCGGCTCAAGCCCGTAGGATGGGTTGAACCAAGGAAGCCTTGCACGACGGCATACCGGTCCAGCGAATGCCGTGCTTGATCTTCCAAAATGAGACGCCCTCGGGATCATCCTCAACGCTATCGGTCGACAATTGCGGAGGCCTCGGATAGAGGCCTTTCGCGACGGGCGACGCCGATGCGGCCCCATTTGCCGTACCGTGGCAAATCGCGCAGTGTTGCGCATATAAATTGATGCCGTCGATAAGATTTGCATCTGTGGGCGCAATCGGATTAGGACCTTTCGGCGCTTCGCGATTTAACGCCGCATCGAGAGCGGCGCCAGCTATCCAGCTTTCGATCCAGCCTGGCATTGCATCGGCATTGACCGGGATGAAGCCGCTTACCAGGAGTAAATAACCGCCCGCGAGAGCGGCAGCGGCTGCTATTGCAGCGCCGGTGATGAGGCAGTTCAGCATCGACGCCACAACTCCAAGCGCATTAGCCCGGGATGGAATGTAACCGACCTGAGCCGAGCGCGATGATTGAATTTGGCACTTTTCGACGTTGGCGCGGCTGCAGCGCTACGTTGGTATTATTTGGAGGATAAACCGGTTGACGAAGCTTCGCCTTGGCGAAGATGTGCGCCGGCGATGGTGCGAATGAAAGCCAATATACTGCGCAAAAAGCTCCGGCATGAACCGCCGGAGCTTCCCGAGCGTAAGCGCTCTACTGACAAACTTGCACGCGCGGCCGGACCCAGCCATAGCCGTTCCAATAGGGCCTCCCCAGCGTCCAGTAGCAATTGACGGGCGGAGGCCCGTAGTAGGGCGGCGGTGCGGCAATGATGCCGCCGAGAATACCGCCGAGGAAGGCAGCACCTGGGGAAAAACCGTGATGATGATGGTGGTGGTGATGGTGATATTGGGCAAGTTGCACGCGTGCCGGCTGTCGCGCGCGTGTCGCATCATCGGCCATTAGCAGAGCGACTGCATTCGGGATGGGGTCGAGAAGCTCGGCGTAAGACTGAGCGCTTGGCGAGGTCGCGGGGTTCGGTGCGACCGCAGCGGCTGCCTGGCCGGCGTTGAACGCCACCAAAGCGGCTGTGCCGCTGAGCAACACCGCGATTCTCTTGTTCATGACTTCCTCCAGATGCGCCAACTAAGGAGCACGCTCGGCGCGATTGCCGTCGCATTCGAGTGGCGACAATGCGGCATCCTCGGAATAGGTTCTGACGCCATACTCACGGTGACCGGCGAGCGCTTCCGTGCGAAACGGCGAATTTTAATAGGCCCAAGGTCCATTGACAACTGCCATGATGTCGCTGCCCTCGGAGCCTAAGTGCGGGATTCGGGAATTATTGCGCGGCGGAGGTGACGGCGGTTGAGCTGGCCGAGGTTGGGGTCTTGCTGGAGGCGGATCGGCTAAAGGCGGTCGGGCCAGCGGCGCGCGCTGGCCACTCTTGCCATCCTGCGGCCGGCCTAACCCCGGAGCTCCAGGAGATGCGGCGGACCCGGGACTCTCTCAGGGTATTCGCGCTTGTTGGGACAAGAGCTAAACTGGATTGCGAAATTGAGTGAGTCGCGACAAAACTCGACGGGCAGTGTGCGCGACAATTGGGATTAAGTGGACACCTGAGAAACTGCCGTCTCGGGTCGAGAGTTTAGACGGATGCGTGTGCATGCGGGACAACAATTGGAGATGCTGCTATGGCACATGATGAACGGCGTTCTAACGTGGGACGACGGTCGGGAAAAGATCGGCGAAGCGGCGTCGATACGCGGACCGAGGAAGAACGGAAGGCGGTCGGCGAAAGACGATCTACGATCGAGCGCAGGACAGCGTCCGATCGCCGGGCCGACGCGACAGTGGGCTCTGCCGGCGGAGGTTCGACCGCGAAAAAACCTTAGTGCACCCATAGTTCTGCTGGTTGTGTGTTTCAGAACATTTCCAACTGGTTGCAGCTTTCCGTATCTTACCCAATGGATGCCTTCTTTATTTTTGCGGCCAAGTACCTGTTTGTACTGCCGGCGCTGGTCATCGGCGTGTACTTCTTCACGCGCCGATGGCCGGCGCAGAAGCGCATGGCGGTCTTTGCGGTACCAGGCGGGCTGTTGACCTACGGGCTGGGTCTGCTCGGCAACTATCTCTACTATGATCCGCGCCCGTTCGTGGTGGGTCACTTCGCGCCCCTTGTGACCCACGTCCCTGACAACGGCTTTCCCTCAGATCACACGCTTTTTGCCGCCTCACTGGCGGCGGTGGGCATGTACTGGAATACGTGGCTCGGGCTAGGCCTTTGGATTATTGCAATTATCATTGCGATCGCGCGCGTCTATGTCGGCCTGCATCATCCGATCGACGTGCTCGGCAGCGCGGTCATGGCGCTCGTCGCCGTTTTTGTTTGGTACGGCGTAGTCGGATACGTGTGGCCTAAGTCGATTACCGAATCTTAGCCGGCCCCCTTTGCGGCAGCGACATTTTCGTCATCGCACTGACGTTGCACGAATATGGATATCTTCGCGGCAGGCTGCGACGAGCCCGACCGAGCCCATTGGCGATGGCGCTCGGCCGAGAGGAAGCTCCGAAGCTTCGTACCGGAGCTTCCCGAGCGCGGGTTTCATTTGCGAAAACTCACCAACCGCTATCGACCGTAGTAATACCCATGGTGGTGGTGGTGGTGGTGGTGATGGTGGTGGTGGTGGTGGTGGTGACGCCGCGGCGGGAGAAACGGACGGATTATGCGTGGGAGGTAATGATGATGATGATGATGGTGATGGTGGTGATGATGGTGGTGGTAATAGCCATATTGAGCCAGCTGAACTGCTCCAGCCGTTGCCCTTTCACCGCCCCGCGCATCATCGGCCTTTAACAATGCCAAAGCGTTTGCAACCGGTTCGAGCAGGTCCGTGTAACTTGCCGCTGCTGGCGGCTCGGTAACTCGCGCCGTGGCGGCATGAGCGCTGCCGACAGTGGTCAGGGCCGCAGCAGCCCCAAGTAGACCGGCTATCTTCTTATCCATGTTGATCTCCCTAGAGGTGGTGATTTTCCCCACCGAATGATGGGCAGCGTAGGGGAAAGTTACGGCGTGTTTATGGCATGGCGGGAGCGGTGAAGATTAGGGAAAAGAATTGTTGCAAAGACTTCCAGACATGTATGCTTGTTCATCGAGGCTGCTGGAACTGCCTGATGCACACTGTTCTGGCAGAGGGGCGAGAGGCGGGGCCACATTCAGAGGCCGTCTTTGGTCCTTCTGCTCTGAAGAAATGCGTGAGGTGGAGGTATCAATGACCCTCAGCGCCGGCCGCATGCCGCTCATGATGAGCCTCAGACGGGAACAGCGCTTCATCATGGATTGCCGGATCACGTCCGACAATGACGAAATAATGGCTATGCGGCGCTGATGATCTAACACTATCATGCCGCGCTGACGGGAATAGAATCTTAGATGAAATGGCCCTCTTGGTTCAAGCTGAGCTGCCGCCGCACACCGGCGCCGACAGCATCTCTGACGCAATGCCCCAAATGCGGTCAAGAAATGATCCGCGTGGAGAAATTCACGATGTCGGGCAGAGACATGCGGACCTACCGCTGCGAGCATTGCCGCGAAGAGCACATCGTGGATTACGGGATTGCGCTCTGGAAAGCGATGTCCGACGCGAACAAGTCCGAGGAATAGCGGCGCGTAGCGCAGATTAGCCAGACGGATCCGCGCCAAGCGCCGTCCGATCGCAGAGTCCGGCGTAATCCGCCAATTCGGCGGCCTCCGCGCGGCTTTCGCGGATGGCGCAAATTGTGTAGCGTTGGCGATCGGGGCCGTCGGTTACAGCGATCCTTGGAGGCAACGCCGTGTATCTCTCGAATGAAAGTCTTCTGGTCATCTTGCTGGTCGGTCTTGTTGCCGGCTGGCTCGCCGGCAAGATCGTGTGGGGGGCCGGATTCGGACTCATCGGCGATCTCATCATCGGCATTGTCGGCGCGTTCATCGGCGACTGGTTGCTGCCGCAGCTCGGCATCCATCTCGGGACCGGAATCATCTCCGCGATCATCAACGCCACGATCGGCGCCGTCTTGCTGCTGCTTGCGGTTCGGCTTTTGCGCGGCGGCGGCCGCTTTGGCGGCGGTTGGGGCAGGCGCCGGTGGTGGTAGCAAGCGCGGCGCGGAATCGAGCCCCGCATGGCGCGCAGTGCGCGCCCGACGGAAAATTCCACAAAATCCGCGCTACGCGCTACTTGCCGACGAAGCCGGTTGGAACACCGTCACGCGGCAGCAGGCGCAAACTTGATCAACGTGTCGAAGCGATTATCGCATCCGTCGCACAGCCAAAAATTCCGAATTTCCACGCCGCCGCGGCGCTCGGAGAATTCCGGGTGTTCCGACGCCATCATCAATTCGCCGCACCGCGGGCAGGACGGCCGCCCGAAATAGCGTTCGTGAAGGTAACGCATGGGCGCATCCAACTGGAACCTCATGGCAAATCCCTCCGCGCTCGAACGGGAACCCGTTACCGCTCCTCCGTGTCATTCTTGCGGTCGCCGCTTCAATAAACCGTGACAGGGGCGCGCGGCTTTTTATTGAACTTTCGCCGGTCCGCGGCAAAGCCTCCGCAAAGCAAAGCCGGCGCCGGAGGACTACTCTTGCGTTCAGCCGCGGCGGCCTTCCTTGGTTTGACCGTCCAAGAACTCCGACAAGCTGCCGGCGGCCTTTTTCTTGCCTTTGCGTTTCGAAGCGGCCGCCTCCTGACGCGGAGCGGCGCCGTCTCTGGCCAATCGCAGCGCTTTGAGCCGCGCGGTCTTCGCGCGCAGCGCTACCGCCGCGGTTTCGTATTCGGCGGTCGCCCTTTTGGCGTCTTCCGCCCGCTGCAATTTTGCAAACTGCGCGGTCGCCTCATGCTTATTGGGTTTCTCCGCCATCGCGCCTTCCTTTTCCGAGAATCATCCGCATGCGCACTGACATATCAGCCCGCAGGCCCGGCTGGCGAGGCGCAATCCGGATAACGAGAAGCCGGGCCAGCCTCGCCGCCCATGCCGGATTTCGCCGGCACTCAATCCGGGTTACGCTTGCTTGCCCCGCCTCGTCCAAAAGGATACCCCAGATGCCCGGGCTTTTGCAGAACCACATCGCAGCCGTGACCGGCGCAGGCTCCGGGATCGGCCGCGCCATCGCGCTGGGTTTTGCCCGCGAGGGCGCGCAGATCGCCGTTCTTGACATCAATAGCGAGGCGGCGGCCGCGACGGCGGCGGACGTCCGTGACGCCGGCGGGAAGGCGCAACACTTCGCGCTCGATGTCACCGATCGAGCGGCCTGCCGCGCCGTCGCCGCGGAGGTCGCCGCTCAAATCGGCCAGGTTTCGATCCTCGTCAACAATGCCGGCATCAACCGGCGCAACGCGTTCACCGCCGATGCGGATGCCGTGATCAAGGATTGGCGGGACATCATGGCGGTGAACCTCAACGGCCCGTTCAACGCGACGCATGCGTTCCTCGGACAGTTGCGCGCGAAAAAGGGGCGCATCGTCAACATCGCCTCGATCCAGTCGTTCATGCATGTGCGCACGCCGAACTCGCCCGCCTACACCGCCTCGAAGCACGGCGTGCTCGGTTTTACCCGTGCGCTCGCCGCCGAGCTCGGCAAGGACGGCGTGCGCGTCAACGCCATCGGTCCCGGCCTGATCGAGACGCCGCTCAACGCAGCCTTGCGCGCCAACAATCCGGAGCTGATAAAGATATTTCTCGACCACACGCCGCTCGGCCGCACCGGTAAGCCGGAAGACGTCGTCGGCCCGGCGATTTTCTTGGCCTCCGACCTTTCGGCCTATGTCACCGGAGCGATCGTCATGGCGGATGGAGGGTATCGGGCGATTTGAGCTTATGGAGCCCGGATTGAGTGAAACGAAATCGGCGACAAGCCGCACGGTGCATCCCGGATTTCGCGTTGCTCCATCGGGGTTTCGCACTACTTCCCCGCCGCCTTGCGCAGCGCCGCGTTGATGCGGTCCTGCCAGCCGGGGCCATCTTCCTGAAAAAAATCGAGCACGTCGCGGTCGATGCGAAGCGACACCGTTTCCTTGGTGCCGGGCAGCGCCGGCGGCTTCGGCGGCAATTCGGCCGGCTTCGGCGCGGTCACCGCCTTGAAGACCTTCTCGGCCGCGGTGCGCGGGTCGTATGTCGGTCGTCGGGCCATCCCGCACTTATAGCAGATGTTGCGCCGCCTCGGGAGCGCAAAAGGCTCCAGACAGGGTTGGCCCGGCCAAGCCACCGTTCGTCATCAGAAATCGGGTGGGATTGCGCACCAGCCCGCGCCACTTCTCCCGCGCCCGGCTGCTACGCCGCGCGCGTCGAACGGGCGTCGCAGCGATGCAAGCGGCGCGCGCCGTGGTTTGGCTCCGTGGTTTGGCTCTTGCCACCCGCCGACGCATCACGCAGAGTAGGGCGATGCCGCCGCACATCCGCGGCGGCAAAAACATGCAAGGAGGGGCGTCATGAGGCTGACAACGGCCGTGCTGATCGTTGCCGGTTGCGCGTTCACTTGGGCAAGCGCCGGCGCGGCGACCACCGACGACGTCAAATGGATCAATCAGTGCGTGACGGACAACAAGGGCGACGCGCCCGATTCCGTGGTGCTCAAATATTGCACCTGCATGAACAACAAGATGAGCGAGAACGAAACCCAGTCGATCACCAAATGGGAGAAAAGTCACCCGGCCGAGCGCACGGCCTGTGACAAGGAAGCCGGTTGGAAGTAACAACCGTAGCCCGGGTTGAGCGTAGGCGAAATCCGCGAGCAATCGATAAGCTTGCACGCCGTTCCCGGCTTTCGCTGCGCTCAAGCCGGGCTACTTCTTGCTACTCGTTATCGCGTCGTCGATCGCGCGCAGAAGCGTGAGCAGCGCGCGGTTGAGCGGCGTTGCGATGCCGTGGCGCTCCCCGGCTGCGGCGATGGCGCCGGTCAGCGCTTCGACTTCGAGCGGCCGGCCGGCCAGGCGATCGAAATACATCGATGTGCCGAGCTCGCCGGAGAAAGTGAACAGTGTCGCCAGCGCGCGCGCCGGCTCGTCGTCGGCGAGGGAAGCGCCTTCGGCGCGCGCCACCGCCACTGCCTCATCGAGGATTTTGCGGCAAAGCTCCTGCACCTCCGGGCGCCGCAACACCGCCTGCCGCTGCAGTGTGAGCGCGGTGATCGGATTGGCGACTGCGTTGATCAACAACTTGCGCCAGGCGAGCGCGGCGAAGTCCTCGCTCAGCGCAACGCGCAGCGGCGTGCCGCCGAACAGAAGCGCGAACTCGCGTCCCGCATCGTCGTCCGCCACCACAATGTCCCGATCGGATCCTTGCCGCAGACGCACGCGATCGGGCGCGAGCCGCTCGCCGTTGTAGTAGACGATTGCCGGAATCACCGCGGCGCCGTCGACAAGCGGCGCGACGCGCTCGACGTGGCCTATTCCGTTTTGCAGGACGGCGACGCGCGTCGACGGCGAGCACAGGCGCTTTAGCCAGGGCGCCGCCGATTCGGTCTGGTGGGTCTTGGTGCACAGCAGCACCCAATCCGCCGGTGTTTTGACCTGCGCCGGATCGGTCAGCGCGCGAAGCGGCACTTCGACCGTACCCTGCGGCCGTTCCAGCGTAAGTCGATCGAGCGGCCGGCGCGCGCAGGCGATGACGTCGTGGCGCCCGGCGGCGGCGAGGCAGCCGGCGGCGACACCGCCGATGCTGCCGAGACCGACGACGGCGACGGTCAGACGCTGTTGAGCGCGCGAAGCCGCAGGTGTGGCTGCCATGGTCGTCCAGATATATGCTGGGTGTGGCCGTTTCGCCTCACTCTCCCGATAATCCCTTGCGCCACGATAGCGCCGCGCAATCGCCTAGATTGTCGGCAACTTGGCGGCATCAACCACAAACACAGGGGTAGTCGCGTGAAGCGTCATATTTTGTTCGCGGCGGTCGTTGCCGCATCGCTCGCTTATCCGCTTGCGGCGCAAGCGCAGGGAGTCCCAGACGGCATCTCGCATGGCGCTTACGTGGGCGCCCAGGCGGCGGGGCCCATCGGGGGTTTCGTCGGTGGCGTAGTGGGCGGCTTTATTGGCGGAGTCGACGGCGTCCTTGGCATTCATCCGGTTTCCTATTCGCCGGGTGGACCGCCCGTTTATCGCCGCTACCGGCGATGGCACCGGCATGCGTATCATCATGTCCGGCACATTCGCCACAAAACGAGCGGCTGAGCCGGCAAGTCCCCGGAGCAGGCTCCGTTCTCTGAGAAAAAAACCCGGCCGAGCGAGGCCGGGTTTCCGCTTGCGTCAAAACCCTGCTCGCTTGAACTATCGCTCCGCTCCAATACCCATTCCGGAGCCGCAGCCGGAGCGCGGACCAGGGCCGCCTCTGTCGCAATCGGGCGCCGACGGGCCGTAATTGTAACGAGAAAACCGCATCTGCCGTGAACGCGAGCTGGAGATTCAATACGGCACATCGCCGACGACTGCGGTGCGTTCCATGCGCCGCCGCTCGGGGTAGTAATCGTTGGCGGCGTAATGCTGGGTCGACCTGTTGTCCCAGAACACGATCGTGCCCGGCGCCCAGCGCAGGCGAAACTGATATTCCGGCACCTGCGCCTGCGCGAACAGAACGGCGAGAATGGCGCGGCTTTCGCCCGCTTCCAGGCCTTCGATGCGCAGGGTGAATTGCGGATTGACGTAAATGCTCTTCCTGCCCGTCACCGGATGGGTGCGGACCACCGGATGCGAAGGGTTGGGAAAAAGCTCTTCCATCTTGCGCAGCTTGGCCCGGTCCTCGTCGGCGTTCGTAAACAGCACGCGAAAATTCTGGAAATCGTGGACGGCGCGAAGGCCGTCGATCGTTTTCTTGAAAGTATCGCTCAAGCCCTCGTAAGCGGCCTCCATGTCCGCCCAAAGCGTGTCGCCGCCGAGCTTCGGCATGATCTGGCAGCGCAAAATCGTATATGTGGTCGGATTTTTCCGGAACGTCGTGTCGCTGTGCCATACATCGGTGGACAGCACCGGATTGTCCTTATGGTTGTCGAGCACCAGGATTTCGGGAAATTCGCCCTGCGGCCGCATCGGATGCACTTCGAGGTCGCCGAACGTCCGGCTCAACGCAACGTGCTGCGCGGTCGTCAGATGCTGATCGCGCAGCATGACCACCTTGTGCTCGATCAAGGCCGTTTCGAAGGCGCTGAAAATCTGCGGACTCATCGGCCCTTTGAGATCGAGGCCGCGGATTTCGGCGCCGAGCTTGGCGCCCAGGCGCTCCACCTGGAAAGGCGGCGCAGCGCCTGCAGCCGGCTTTCCCGGCGACACATTGACGTTCATCGCGAGCCTCGTTGAGTTATTCGCGGAGCATTGACTATCGCAACGAAGCCGACCTAATCAACCGTCGATTCTGCACAAACCTGCGCTGCGCTTTGCGAAGGGGGGCCGCACGCCATGCCCGACTACCTCGAACTCGATCCAGCAATCGCCGACAGGCGCCAGGTCTACCGGATGCTGATCGGCTCGGTCGTGCCGCGTCCAATCGGCTGGGCGTCGACGGTGAGCGCAACGGGCCGCACCAATCTGGCGCCGTTCAGCTTTTTTACGGTGGTCTGCGTCGTTCCGCCGATGATTTCGCTGACCATCGCGCGCAACCCCGATGGCAGCGAGAAGCACACGCTCAAGAACATTCGGCAGATCGGCGAGTTCTGCTTCAACGCGGTGACGGAGGCCGTATGGAAGGAGATGGTCGATTCGGCCAACGGTTTTCCGGAGGAGGATTCCGAATTCGATGAAACCGGGCTCACCCCGATCCCTAGCGTGAAGATCAAGCCGCCGCGCGTCAACGAGGCGCCGATTCATTTCGAGTGCAAACTGCACCAGGTGATCGAGCTTGGCCCCAACCGGCATCCGCTGGTCATCGGCGAAGTCGTTTTCATGCATGTCGATCCGGCCTGCATGACCAACGGCTATATCGATATGCGCAAGTTGCATCCGATCGGACGCCTCAACGGCTTCTCCTACTCGACGATCGGCCAAATATTCGAGCGCAAGTTCGACGACGGCCAGCCGCGCTAGAGCATGATCCAGAAAAATGATAACCGGTTTCCCGCCTTCGCGAAGCCCGCTTCGGCGGGCGAAGGAAGGCCGGAAAAGATCATGCTCCAACGATAAGTTAGAACGGGATGGCGATTCGAAGAAAAGTCATTAGGTTCTAGCGAGCCGGCTTCGCTTCGCTGCGGCGATCCTGTAGGCGCTGCGGCCGCGCATCGGCGGCCGTCCGCCGAAGTTTGCAGGCCGAGAGCGAACCGCAACCTATTTGGGTGATCCAATGGCACATGTGACCTACAAGGTCGTCCGCCACGAAGACGGGTGGGCTTACACGGTCAACGGCGCTTTTTCGGAAAGCTTTCCCACGCACGCGCAGGCGCTCGAAGCCGCGCGCCGGGCCGCCGCCGAACAGCGCCAGCCCGGCGAGACCGAAACCATCGAGTACGAGGACGAGACCGGCAAGTGGCACACCGAGCGCGCGCTCGGCCGCGACCGGCCGGAGACCGATGTTGAGGACAGCGCCTAGGCGGAGAACGGTCCGCTAGCCGGCCGCGGCGAGCGAATGGCCGGTATAGGCATAGATCAGAATGCCGGCGGCAAGGATCGCCGCCATCAGCAGGAGCGGCGTCAGCAAGCGAATATCGTTCTTTCGATCGAGATCTCGTCGATTCAGCATGGCGCCCGGCATCCGAGCCTATGCAGGCTAACGGGCAGGGCGCGCCGCGGTTCCTCGAAGCCGCAGGATGGGTTGAGCGCTGGCGCAGCCCATCATTCGACGGGCGGTGGGTTACGGCGCGGAGCCTGTCATCGGGCCGCGCTTTGCACGGACCCGTTGGCGCCTAACCCACCCTACTTTTTTTTGAAAACATCGAGCCGCAGCGGCAGCACGGCGCCGAACCACGCCGCGTGCGCGCTATGGTCGGCATAATCGTTGCCGGTATCCGGGTGCAGCAGCACGGTCAACCCGTCGCGTTTGAGCATCAGCCAGGGCACGAATTTTTCCAGCATCTCGCTCGCAAACGCGACCTGATACATCGATTGCGGATGCGGCCCAACCGGCTCGTCGTGCCAGCGTCCGAGCCTTGCTTGCGGAAAATCCGCGGCGACGCGCTCGCGTAAGCGCTCGGCGCGGCTGCGGCTCGTGGCCGGGTCGTAATAGATGTGCGCGTGATAATGCGCGATCGCGCTCGGGTCTCCGGCTGGCGTTTCCAGCGCAACAGATTTTTCGGACATGGCGGATCGACCTCGGACAGCGGGTCCGACAATCGTAACGCACATGAGCCGATGGCAAAATATGGCAGATCCGTACCCCGCCAGCTCATGGCGGCTGCGTGACTTGATGCCTTGGATGGTAGAGGCTCGCCAGCAGCACGGCCAGGATGCCAGTCAGAAAAATGCCGTCGAACGTGCCGGCGCCGCCAATGGAGGCGACCGGCGCGCCGAGACCGCGCACTTGGCCAAGGTTGGTGAGATCCGCGCCGATGAGCGTGCCCATGCTGCCGGCGATGTAGGCAAGCGGCGCGGCATGTTCGCCGGCGAGCAGCAAGGCGACAATGGCCGTGACCAAGGCGGGCAAGAATATCGGCACCGCGATGCCGACACCCCGCACCGGATGAGCAAGCCAGTGCAGCACGAGCGCGACGATGGCGGTCGCGATCAATCCCCTGAGCCATAGGTGGCGCGTGAACAGAAGATAAACCGACATGATCGTCGGAATAACCGCGCCGCCGACGTTCACCGCGATCATAGTCCCCCGCAAGTTCTCGACGCGGGGGATGACGTAATACATGCCGAAATAGCTGCGGACTTGGTCGGAAATCATATGCTCCGGGGGCAATTGGAAGATCGGGACGTTGAAATAGCTGCCGATCAGGGAGCCGCACAGCAGGAGCAGCGCGGTGCTGGAACTGACGCCGAGGCTGAGAAACGCGTAACGCAGCGTGGACACCAGCAGGACCAGCACGAGCAGGAAAATTCCGACCAATATGGCAAAGTAAGCCGGCGTCAGCGGCAGGTAATGATATTCGCTGATCTGCATGGCTGGTTCTCCCCCGTTCTTTGAGGCTGGGCGATAATACTCGTCTGTCGGTAGCACTCGGAGTTGTCCGGGTTTGGTAGCACATCATTTGTCCGCTTCCGTTTGCTGCTGTTGTTGGCCTTGTGGAGCTTGTGGGCAACGCCTCTTGGCGTTGTCCACAAATCCACAAGGCGGG
>Ga0207416_1003985_pt1 | contig 13360 bp, 16 predicted proteins | sample PaiPotPPM11metaG_FD_184107 | JGI IMG/M metagenome (GOLD analysis project Ga0207416, IMG submission 184107) | Iron sulfur acid spring bacterial and archeal communities from Banff, Canada, to study Microbial Dark Matter (Phase II) - Paint Pots PPM... ...
GTCTGTGAACAATATCATATAATTACTAATGATAAAAGAAACTTTGCTTTTACGATATCAAGGGCGTCAAGCTACGTAGCTAGCAAACTGTTTATTGATTGTCTAGATGTGGAATTGAATGCTCTTGGAAATCTAACAACTATGGCAGGAGAATTGATTATTGATAAAAGGAAAATAGAGGCTTATGAACAACTAGCAGGATGTCAAGCTTATACAAACTACTTGACAAGACTAGCAGTTTACGGTTCTGATGCTGAAATTCTTACTGCACTTCTTATAGACCTTCCAGTCTGGGGAGCTAACTGTAGTAAAATTAGTTCAATATTGAAAAAGAACTATGGCTTTAGTGAGAAGTCTTGTATATTTTTAGACAAATTTGCCTGTCCGCTTCCTGAAGAGTTCGTCAATAAATTTAAAGAATTAATAGGTATTGCTATTCTCGAAGACGAAAAGAGTCTACACACAGCTGCAAGATTAATTCTTGATTATGAACTCTGTTTCTGGGATACGATTTACAAACACTCGATTATTAGTCAGTAAATCTAGTCAAGAATTAACGGCTGCGGGGAATAGTGTCGTATGCGAAGAAGGATGATTTAATTAGATGGGTAGCAAGCTTCAATGGATACGAATCAGATATAAATACAATCCAAACGAGAACAACAGTGGAACTAATCGTCTTTGTTACCTCCTTGAAATTCTTTTTTGTTGAAGGTGGAGAACAATTTATCGTTGGAATACAGACTGCAAAGAAGATTGGATTAAAAGCAACAGTTAGAATAACCATTGCTGGAGTATCATTTGCAGTTATACTGTTTTTCTTACTATTCTACTCTCATGCATTAATTTCAACGCGATGGCTTGAATTGGCACTCGGAATCGCCCTGTATTTCTTTGCCGCTAGAATGTTCAAAGAAGTAATTCAAAAAGAAGATGAACAGAGAGAATTTGACGAAAAGATCCACAAATACGGATATATCACGATTGTAAGCTTGGAGTCTGTGGAAAACGCAACTGCATTGGCTGCATTAACTTTCATAGATATCAGCGGTGCATTAATAGGAGCAGCAATTTCTATTGCAGTATTTATCGTAATTGCAGTGAACTCTAAACATATTCTTGCAAGAATACCACTGGACAAACTAAGACTTATTTCGGGAATCCTGCTAACACTAACCGCAACCCCTTTGATAATCTATTCTTCAGGTGTAGCTTCTCCACAGTGGTTGCACTGGATAATTCCACCGCTTGGATAATGTTGGTTAGAGAGCATAAACGTAAAAGCAAATGGAAAGACAGTATCCATCAAGGAACGACTCTTGATTTTCTACTGAAATAATGTGAGCATTATAGGTACTATATCTACGAGTTTTTGGCATCGCCTGGAGAAGTCGCTTCTATTCCTTGTAAGAAAGCTAAAATCAAACTGCGCCTTGATATTTCGATTAGTCCTGCTCACAGGCCTCTTTCATTCGGAAACAATTTTACTTGTTTCGTTCGGTTTGAGTTTATCCCAAAATGTGCCTAGGATCACAGCCATTAACCACCAGAAAATACCGATAGTAAATGTACCTGCGATTCTAAAACTTGTAAGCAAATCCATAGGTATCGTAACCTTATCAGGATTTGGTGGGAAGGATACATGCGCGATTACCATAACGATTGCGTAAATCAATGGAAGCGTTAACTTTTTCTTAGACCATAACGAGTTATTGTTTTCAAATTTTCTGTATACAAAAGCAAGTCCTAAAGCTGTGAATCCCGAACTAAGAATAAATCCCATATACAGACCCTCTCGCAAGTATATTGTTTTAGGATCTCCTACTCCTGGCGGGTTTGCTGGATATTTGAGACTAGGAACCAAAAACAGAACAATAAACATTATACCTGCCAAGACTAACACTTTCACCTTATTGTTTGAACGTGGCAATAATTTTGAATTTCTGCTATAAGCGAAAACGACTCCAAATAATGCCGATAATGATATGCCGTATATTGTAGCTGCAACTATCTCTCCGCCTTTCTGCCACATGCGATAGTTTGATTGCTGCATTGGATCAATAGCTTGTCCAGCATCGATAGCCCTCTGTGTCTGAATTCCTATAGCCTTGTCGATATATGGTTCAACTACAACCTGATTGATTAGACCAAGCAAAGTACCTGCGATCGCACCAGAAAGAAGGGTTATACAGATAAAAGTTAGTGTCTTCATCTACGGTTTTACCTCGTCTGATGCGTTTGTGACTGCTAATACATTAGTGACATGGAAATCCTGCACCATGTCTCAGATCGTGATTAAATTCATGCAGAAACATTAATTGAGTGTTTGTTGGGTGAATTCCCATCGATCCCAGAAAGGCTTCTGCGAGTTGCCCTTGGTCATATCCGACCACGAACATTCCAAATATTAAAATCCCAAGGAGTGCTCCTACTGCTACTTTTGGTACGTTGCTGCTCTCTTTGGCAATCTGTTTGTTAATGACAGACATTTATTTATCTACTGGTCAAACATGTAGTATATAAATATTAGGATAGTTTATCCAACCATAGCCATCGATAAATCAGTTTGCGTTTATCTGTGCTTATGGAATGTAATAAAACTAATTATTACAGATAAACAATAATAGCAATATCTGCTGCGTAGAGGTGAAATAAGGGTGCACATGTATGTCAAAGCGCTTGCCAAGATTGCAAGCAGATATGCTCCAAGTAGAATACTTTCTTTTGATTCAGTTCATGTGTTTATTGTATTACAGCTAATAACAAAAAAAGGGCATGTAAGTAGAAACTTATTGTGTAAGGAACTATCTCTTGGAGAAGGTTCTGTCAAAACATTAGTAAAACATCTCAAGACTCATGGTATAATAGAAAGCAACAAGGCTGGCACAACAACATCTTCGAAGGGAAAAAGGATATCCGAACAATTATTGTCTGCAATACCCGAAGAGATGAGCTTATCAAAGTGTTGTGTTGCTTTAGGTAAGTTCAACTACGCAGTATTGTTAAAACAATATGGATTTGCTCTCAAGTCAGGAATAGAACAAAGAGATGCTGCAATAAGAATAGGTGCGATAGGTGCTACTTCATTACTGTTTAAGCATAACAGGCTTTTAATGCCTGGGACTAATTACAATCCTTTGACAGAGGAACCAGATACTGCGAAATTATTGATTGAAACACTGAAACCAGAAAATGGGGATGCTATAGTTATAGGAAGTGATATGGAGGATGAAAGAAGAGCAGAGCTTGCGGCAAAGAATGCAGCACTTACAACTATAATGGCCCATGAAAGACATCACATTATGTAGTTTTCATGTTGCGGTAATGGATCAGAACTAGTGGTACAGCGTCGATAGCTGCATGATTCTTAACAGCATATGTTCACTATATCTTTACAGGCTATATTCATGACTACAAATATAGCAGTTTTAGTCGGATATGTTGGATAAATGTGTATGTCCTCTCAAAACCAATAGGCTCCTTGCCTTTATAATTCAAGATGAGATTGTTTAAATATTAGTCCCGCCTAATTAGGCGGGACTAATTACAGATGGATGGTTTCAGAAATTTGGAGGACCATAGCGCCATCCTCACACTGCGAGAACTTGCTGACCGAATTACTTGCGGAATAATAATTTCCACAATCGACTCCGCAAAGACTGTATCGCAAATATGTGATGAAAACAAACTGCCTTTGAGTTCTATTTATAAAAAGATTCAAAGGTTACACAAAATTGGTGTAATATCGATTGAAACAATTAATATTGATCACAAAGGCAAAAAGGTTGCATTTTATAGGAGTAAAATAAAATCCCTAGAATTTAGTCTAACTAAGAAAGGCATTGCATTGGAGTTAAATAAAGCCAGCTGATCTATCTATCTTTAGAAATTTTGAATTATTATAGGTACCGCTACGGATAAAGTTAATAACGAATTGATGCTAACTCTTGTAGTATCATCTTTGGAGAATACCATAACTACAATCACACGAACGAGCACAAAGATGGATGAAGATGACAAAGAACAACTTTACATAGGAACAGCTGAATCAGAGCATATAGAGATGTATCTAAAAGCTATATGGCATCTCCGTGAAAGAGGAAATGAAGTGAAAATCAGCTCCGTTGCTAAACTTCTTGATGTGAAACAACCATCAGTTGTACAGATGCTTGCTAAACTAAACGATGCTAATTTGGTAGATTATGAAAAAGGTACGTTGGTAAAGCTGAAAGCACAAGGAGAAAGGATTGGAAGACAGATGATTCGCAATACGCGATTACTAGAAGTGATGATGAAAGATGCGCTGAAAATAGAAATTGATGAGGAAATGGCTTGTGGCATAGAACACCATATGAAAAATATATTTACTGATGCTTTGTGCACTTTATTAAAACATCCAAGAAAATGCCCCCATGGCCTTGTCATTCCTATAGGAAAATGTTGTAGAAAATTGTAGCAAATGGATAGCTGAGGCTCGTCTACCAGCTTTAGTTATTTTAGCAAAGTTTAGAGATGAAAATAGAACATTCATGTGAGACAACGCTTAGACATGCTCTAAAACATCGGGGAGGTAGGGAAGCTATCCCATCTAGATGCGGAATTGTCCATCAGCAGAATCTCTAAATCGAACTTGCTCGCTGGCCGTCTAGGCTATTCTCATGACGAAGAATTGTCAGTTGAAATATATACTAGGCTGGCCTAACTAGGACAACCTAATATGATGTCAATACGGTATATCGACGAGGTTCTGGAGCTACACCATATAGACCAAAAATCTGATATTCAAAGATTTGATTTATTAGATTCTCGGCCAAATATTAAAGGATTTTTTGAACTGTTCCTAGCGGTTCAAAAGCAAATCTACTACTACATTTGCAGGTTGGTAGATAACAAAAGGAGTAAAATAAAGATTGATTGATTATTGGCAGCTTTTACTGTTGGGCTCAATAGCTGGCTTCACAATATTTCTTGGTTTACCTTTAGCTGTACTTCAAAACGTAAGCCCAAAGAAGAAAGGATTCCTTAATGCCTTTGCAATTGGCATTTTAGTATTTCTTATAATAGATGTGTTTAGTCATGCGTGGGAATCGGCTGGAGGTTCTGCACATGATGCTTTCGCAGGAAAATCGTCTCTCAGAGATGCAGTATTTAATCTTCTTGCAATGTTTGGAGGGCTTGCAATAGGACTTTTGGGTCTAGTGTTCTACGAAAGCAGATACATGAAGAAGCCTATTCAACAAAGAACAGGAGGGTCAGGTGGAGAAAGTGCTATAGTAGCTGGTAGCGGAGGTGACCGTCATCAACAACAACTATTGCAAGAAACAAATGCATACAGACTTGCTATGATGATTGCAATCGGAATTGGTGCTCATAACTTTAGTGAAGGATTAGCAATAGGTCAGTCTTATGCATCAGGAGCAATAGGACTAGCAATACTTTTGATAATTGGATTTGGTTCTCACAATACTACAGAAGGTTTCGGAATAGCTGGGCCTTTGACAGGCCTTTTAAACAAACCAAAAATTCGTTTCTTAATCCTTGTAGGTTTGATCGGGGGTGGACCCACATTCCTTGGTACTATGGCGGGTAGTTTATGGACTTCTACGGTAGCCTACATACTATTCTTGTCTATCGCGGGGGGAGCATTAATTTACGTTTCAATGCTAATGTATAACTCTGGAAGAAGACAGACCACAAACAGTATTCTCATGATAGGTATTTTTGTTGGATTGTGTGCAGGTTTCATTACTGACTTGATAGTTACACTTGGCGGAGCATGACAAAAATATAATCGACCAAATAAACAGTTAAGTTAACTTGACAAATGAGAAAATCTATACTCAGCTTCATCATCATAATATTCATAGTTATACTTGTGGCAGCAATAATAATAGTAGTAGCTAGACCTTGGTTTTTATCAAATAACAAGTCAAATTTTATTACTAGTGGTCCATTTGTCAGGGGATTAAGTATTGCACTTATCAAGCCTACGTTTACAGCTGCAGCCTACCATGCATCATTTTACAAGTTCTACTTCGTCCATCCAACTATACCCCTGCACGCACGAAAGAATATTACATCAGACCTAAATCTGCTCTCAAGCCCAGTAACAAATCTATTGACGAGATCATCATCGGCATCCACAATCGTCTACTTAACAAAGCACATGAGGACATCCCTTCCTAAATCCAACACTCATGTGTTGACTGACGAAGATGTAGATAATGGTGGTATTTTTTTCGTAAATGGAAGTAACAAGTATGACATTCTGATACTGGGACATCAAGAATATGTCACACAACAAGAATATGATAATCTAAAACGGTTTGTCGCAAATGGGGGTACAATGATTCTCATGGATGGAAACGTATTCTATGCTGAGGTGAAATACGACAGGAATACTCATACAATAACATTAGTTAAAGGGCACGGTTGGGCCTTTAATGGTAAATCAGCATGGAGAAGTGTAGGGGAAAGATGGGCGCAAGAAACTTCACAATGGATTGGAAGCAATTATCTATGCTTTTCATGCAATGTCACATTTGCAAATAATCGCTTCCAATTTAAACATCATGAGGAACAGTACCTGACTAATCCTAACGACCTAATTCTGATGAACTATAATGCATCAATTGCAAATAAGGATTCAAAGCCAACGAAGATTTTGGTCGCAACATACACACTGAATTATAAAAAAGGAAAAGTAATCGTACTTGGAATTTATTCAGACGATATAATAGCCAATAACAAATTTAGCAGATACTTTGACAGCTTGCTATTGCGATATACAAAAATCTAGAGGATCTATTGGATATTATCCTAAGATCATAAATGAAAAGTTTACTTCTTTGAGGATTATAAATTAATAAACTCAAATAAAGTGACACTTGAGACCATTTCTAGGCAAAACATAAATAGCATTGTGACAATAAATTTTATGGATGGAATAAATATGTACAACAAACTACTCATCTTATTACCAGCACTACAAAAGATTGATTAATTCATTTCAAATAACACTAAACTGATACACACGTAGTGATAAGTGTCAAATACGTAGTCATGCTGTACACGATATACTCAGTTCATGTTTTTGATCTCTGCATAGTGTTCGTTAGATTATCTCGTGAATTAATAAGGCAAAATCAATCAGAACGATAAGGATTGAATAAGCGTCTTTGTAAACTGCACCTTTGGTTCTAGCATGATTTCGTCTCTTGTTCCGTTCTCGACTACATATCCATTATGAAGAATCATTATTTTATCTGCCATATTGAAGGCTTCGTTTGCGTAGTGAGTCACGTAGATTGTTGGAATCTTGAGTCTGTGCACGATAGCCTTAATCTCTTGTATTAAAGCGAGCTTTATTGTGACATCCACACTTGTAAATGGTTCGTCTATAAGGAGAAGGCGTGGCTCTGTTAGAAGAGTCCTGGCCAATGCAACTTTCTGCCGTTCTCCGCCACTTAGGCTTTGAATATTTCTTGTTAGTAGCGACTCTAGTCCTAGCACTGATATCAATTCTTTCGTAAATTCCCTGTCTTTTGGACTTCGTAAACGAAATGTGATGTTGGAAAAAACATCCAAATGTGGAAACAGATATAGTCTCTGGAATACATATCCTATTTTTCTCTTCTCTAAAGGCATTCCATTTAGGAGGATTTTATCAAGAAAAATTTTCCCTTGATCAGTTTGCAATATGCCAGCGATTAGATTAAGGAGAGTAGTCTTTCCTGATCCATTTCTTCCCAAAACTACGAGTATTTGTGCATCGTTAACTTCCAGACTTAAAGGACCAAGTTGAAAATTACCCAGTCTCTTGGACAGTTCTTCAATCGTGATCATGATATTGCTCAGCAAGAGAAACTAAACTTGTCTTTCTACGTCCCCTAAGATTCGTAACCCAAAACCAGAATGCAAGGGAAGCAAACGAGAATACTAGCACAATTAGGACTCCAGGCATTACAAACTTAAGTCCACCTAAAGCGTTGTATTCCCACAGCTGTATTGAAATAGTCTTTGGATTATACGCTACCATGACATTAGCCCCAAATTCGCCAATGGCTCTAATCCATGCAAGGCTGATCCCTGCTACTATTTCCTTTGCAGCCAATGGAATAGTGATAGTCAAGAACGTCATGGCAGGTCCTCTACCAAGAATTCGAGATGCATATTCATAATTTATGTCGACTTTTTCTATTCCAGCAGATGCGGTTAAAACTACAAATGGAGAGATCACATAGACCTGTGCTAACACAATCCCTATCGTTGATTGGGTTAGTCTGAAACCAGCATGTTGAGCCATCATTCCCAAAGTCGAATCCTCTCCGTAAATATTAAGAAGCAAAGCTCCAGAGATAAGCGGGGGTATGGCCAAAGGTATTGCTGTAGCTACTCTAAGCAGTTGAACAGCTTTGGAATTGCTTCTTGCGATAAGATATGCTAGTGGCAATCCAAACACGATACATATGGCAGTTGATGCTGTTGCAGTCTCCAAACTAAGCAGCATTGCGGATGTTGTTTGATAGCTTAGCAAAGATGTTAGGTCTAATCTGTCCAGTCTCAAAATTATCCCGATGATAGGGAGCATCGTATAAATTACAAGAATTGCGGCCAGTCCCAGAATTAGAATGGTAAATAACGACAAAATTTCTACACCATTTCTCCAACATATAATGCAGACTAGGATGCCTCTGTCATTTGATACTTAAAGCTGATATCTCCTGTGGTATTGCAGTCTTGTTTCCTCCTGCAGTTAGTGGTAACAACTTAAAACCATCGTTTTCAAAGATTTTTTTTCCTTGGTCAGAAAACAGAAATTTGACAAATTGTATTGCACCTTCAGTATTTCTAACAGTATTCGGAATAGTAATATCAAATACTATTGGTTTACCAAAGTTTAAAGTTCCATCTTGCTGTGTGCAGCTGGCTTGCTTGTAATAACTTGCAAAAGCGGGATCACCAAGATTTATCTGTGGGGAAAGGCTGATAAATGGAAATCCTCTCTCAATAGCTTCATGTTTGTATGCAGGGATTGCATCAGCTTCTCCTGTCTCCAACAATGTAAATAGAATTTCTTCTGGACGCAACTGATTTGGATTGCTTTCTCCATTCAATATGGAGGAGCTCAAGATAGAGTTATGAAATAATATACCAGCAAGCTTGGTTGCTATGATAGCATAGCAACCTTTTGGATCTAGCAATGGATCTGTTCGTAAGAATCTGAACCCTGGTTTAGCAAGAGTCTGATACCATGGTATAGCCCCAGTCTTTGCTTTTTCTAAATCTGCTGCAAAATGACTCTTTGGATTATATGCAATAACTAGCTCATCAGATGCAAAACTAAGATACCATTTTGCTAACGAAGGATTATTAACAATAAGCTTAGTTATTGGCTGTCCGCCTACGCTTATGAAAACATCTGGAAATCTTTGTCCATCTATTACCATATTAGCATCCTGGATTGAGCCATGTCCTTCCCCTTTATAGTTATATCCGAAATGGCTGAAAGCAGGACCTACCTTAGTCTCCATGACCGATATTAGTGAGCCTGCGTATAGGACGTTTACGTCTCCTCCTGTTGACGTTATTGTTGCTTGACCATTGACTGTTTGGTTTTCCTGTCCAGAAGAAGAATAGGACGAGGAAACTAGTACCAAGCTTAGAATCACTAGTATAGTAGTAGGTCTTAAAGTTGTTCGATCTAGAACTATAATATGCTTCCTTCTCAGCAGATTCAACTGACCGTTTCTTCGTATCGCAAGCGTAATAAATAATTACTTGGATTGGAGCGGCGCACAGGATTGTCGTAGGCGGTCGAATATTTATCGGAATTACAGTATAAACAATTCGTATTCAGGACGTCGCTACATATACATCCAAAAAAAACTGACTAATTGAATTCTACTGGGTTTTCTAACCTAGTCATATGACTATCATGATGATTGGAGGGGAACGAAGTTTCACTCATGCCAACTAGTAATTACTGAACACAGACGACAACATCATCAAATCCTGCTTAGCTAAATACCTCCCAATAGATATTTTGTTGCAGTTTATTGCACAGTTATGTAAAACCAATTCACACGTAGTCCTTGAGAATAGGGATATTCAATGGCAGCTATTGTACTTCCTATAGAAGATCAGAAATTACTTAACAGGATTTTGATGTAATTTAATGTAAACGAGCATGACAAGAAAAACTAACCTACGAGAGGATTGAAACGATTTTGATCTTGGTTGTATCTTAACTAGGATATCTGGTCTTGAATCTTTGAAATCTTCGAATTTCTATGTCATTCAACCCTTATTCAATTTAAGACGTGGAATGAACTCTTTACGAAATTGACTTATGACAGGGAGTGGTGCAAAATCCAATGATTTTACCACGAAGGCCTTTTTGATGCCTATGACATAATTCAAGAGGGGTTAGGACAGAAATGACTAAAAATCCAGCACTTGACGATCCAGAAGTGCAGTTAATATTTTCTTATATGACAGGGCAAAGTGCACGTCTTTATCAGCATCGAAATATGTTAATGAAAAAGATTATGGAGACAAGAAATGACTAACAATAGCATAATAGTCTATGAAGACAATATCAGACGAATTGAGAGAGGTAAACTAGTTACAAAGCATGGGGCAACTCGATGTGCGAATAAACGCTGCAAGCGAAAGGTAGTATACGTCGTAACTCTAAAACAAGACCTTCCATCGTGGTATCTTGATGTATGTTTCAAGCACCGCAAGACCATTTCCATAGATAATTTTAGAGAAAATATTGATACTATGCCTACATTTGCCAAAGTTGCTAATAAAACACTAGCTCCTATTGTGCAAGACATAGAAATATGGCAATGAGTGAAGGAAAGAGGAGGATTCTTGACATAATCGCTGACTTAACAGGCCGTACTGCAAGTACATCTGTTATGGATACTGCAGTGATACGAAGGAGTGGCCTTCCAGAGGATGAAGTACGTAATTATCTTGGTCAGTCAACTAGAAGGATTAGGTTATATCACGATACGTATCAAAGTTGCAGGTGCGGATTTTGGACTGATTAACATGACAAAAGAGGGTTTACAAGCTAGTTCCGAAAATCAAGTACTTGGAGAATATTTAGTCGGACTAGATTACTAATGATACGGACTAAGCTTTGTTTGCTACTTTTACGATATATTGCATTGTCCTTCACATCACACAAAAGCTTCTGTCATACAAGGTGTGTAGAATAGCCACGACTTGCAAATTGGCTAGGCTTGCACACTCATGGCCAATTTGCAATTTATTATTAGGTTTTACTTTTCAAATATAATTTCTTTTATTTAAAAATAATCTTTCCTTCAATTTGGTTTTACGTGAGTTGGATCTTAATCTGCATCTGCAGCATTGGCATCATATTCCCTGAGATTTGATGAATATCTGGCAAACTTGACAACGCACTACTGCGATTTTATTCAATCTATAGCGCTATGCCATCTGTTGTTTATAGATATAAATCGTCATTCTCTACGTATAATGATAACAATATGTTAAATAAGAAGAAAATTTTCATCCGGATTTGGCTCTAGATGTGAATGCATGTGCCATAAAAGAGCAAGTACTATTGATTACTGTGGTTGTTGCTCCGGCTCACTTGCAAGAAGCTATAGAAGGTAACAATCTGATTTCTATAATGAACATATTCAGTATTAGAATCAGTATTAGAATATCTAAGTAAATAAGAATAAGATTGGAAAGGGGATTATCGGCCTGTTGACAAGAGATTATTTAGATTCTCCCAATGCAAAGGATTCGAGCCTTAATCTGCGCTTTTCAAGTTTGTGATCCGAGTTCTATAGTACGGGGATCTTTAGTGAACCAGGTCCAGGGGTAGTAGTGGTTGAGGTCGTGGCGGTAGGTTGGCGGCCAGCAGAGGGCTGGATATCGAATCCATACGTTCTGGAAGTAGCATCACTAATAGGAGATTTACTCGTGGCAGTTTCAACCCCATATTTGAAAATCATAGTTGCATTCGTTGTTCCAGGAGCTGTGGCTGCGTAAATTATACTTGAAAGATTTGGACTTTTTATCTGCGAGTGTTCTCCAGGCTTTAGAGTAACCTGCTGCGCTTTACAGGGAGTAGAAGCTGCTGACGCCTGAGATTGTATCATAGCATTTCTATTAAATGTAATAGACAACGGTGATGGTGATGAAGTGCATGTTCCGTTAGCAAATGTAATGGTGGCTGAAGAGTTGTTAAAAACTGCTACCCCTATACTGAATCTATTGCCAACAGCTATCTTCGATGGAATGGTATGAGCACTAAGAAGCTTTACACCTCTGATATGGTTATGAGCTGCAGTAGTCGTTGTCTTACTTGAAGTCTTATGGATAGTTTTAACACTGCCACCATTTTTCTTAACAGCCAAGGTTGGCCCAGCTAAGGTTATAGCAGTAAGAAGCATGGAAGTCATCACAATAATGGCAAACAGCGCCCATTCTGCGTTTAGCTTTATCATTACAATCAATTATTAGCTTGATACAATTTATACCTATTAGTTAACTCTTAATTCATTTGCCATGTGTTCGATTAACGAGAATTACCTTAGTAGCATTCGACATCCCAGAACAGGCTTTCGGAGGGGGATACTATCACAACCACAATAACGGCAACAGAACCACAATAATGGCAACAGGATAGATGGCGAATTCCATATTCAGATGCCAGATTATTACGTATCTGTGTTGCTTAACTAGGTATCCTAGGCTCTTAGTCTATTGAATTCAGCACATGTTTTATTCCCTCAAGGAAAGTGCCGACATGATAATTAAAAATGACAGATTAAAATGTGCAATCCTCACTGCCTTGGCTGATACGGATTTACAAAAGATTTTGGATGCAGCTATATATCAATCGAAGTCAGGTAATCAAATTATAAAAGAAACTAACATTTCTCATACTTCTGCTTACGGAAAGATCAAATGGCTTGTTGGAGATAGAAAAATTACTTATAGTCGATAAAATTGAGATTACAGAGGAAGGTAAGAAATCAAGTCTTTTTCGTACAGTACTAAAATCATTTAATGTCAAATATGAATATAACAATGTAGTTATTGAGGTCGAGCAGAATGTAGATAGGTTAAAAAAGATTACAGAAAAGTTCTTTTCATTAGATAAATGAAATGACGGCATATTACCAAAAAAAAGTATACAAAGATAATAATTTGTATCGTTCCACTTTCATCATAGAGTAGCATCCACATCTTCAATCATCTTTCTACCACTTCTTTCTGAATAATAGAATCTAAGCCACAACATTAAGCCAAACAAGACCATCGACACAACATGTATTTCTAATCCAATATTTCCTTGAAGGGC
>Ga0207416_1003988_pt1 | contig 13348 bp, 13 predicted proteins | sample PaiPotPPM11metaG_FD_184107 | JGI IMG/M metagenome (GOLD analysis project Ga0207416, IMG submission 184107) | Iron sulfur acid spring bacterial and archeal communities from Banff, Canada, to study Microbial Dark Matter (Phase II) - Paint Pots PPM... ...
GTCGAAGGGCGCAACCAGGCGGCTTAACCAGTCTCCGTTCGCGGGCAGGGCGTGCTGGCCGAGAAAGACGATCACGTCTCCCTTCGCCTCCTCGCAGCCGCGATTCCAGCTCGCCGGGCCAGGCCGGTCGGAAACCTGGATCATGCGGATCTCGGGGAACTGCAGCAGGGTCTCGCGGGTAATGTCGTTCGAACCCGAATCCACCACCAGGATCTCGAGCGGGGCCCGGCCCTGCCCCTTGAGGCGGTGCAAGAGGGTGGCAAAGCCCCGGCCGGCATTCAAGGTGGGGATGACGAGCGAGATCGAAAGGCCGGAGCTGCCCATTGCCGGTGTAACGCGGCGTGAGCGGCTTTCCGTTGGAGGCTTCTTAGGGGAACTTTACAGAGATGAAGTAAAAATACGTGGGCGTGGTGCCATCACGCGCGCTGACGCCGAAGACCTTCAGCTTGCCGGCTGTCCCCGACGGAGCCCCGCTGAAGGTGACGCTGACGTCGTAGTGGCCGAAATCCGGAGCGCTGGCTGAGGCTGTTGCCGTCCCCCGGCCCAGCTCGTTACCCGCGGCGTCGAGCACCACGGCGACGACCGTGCCCTTGTCCACGCTGGCCGTTCCCGACACCTGCACCGGCGAGGTGATCGAACTGCTGGCATCGGGCGTGTCGATGATGATCCGCCCGCCGCCCGGAATCGGGGTCGCCGCCGCCCCGGACTGGGAGCCTGGCGAGGAGGTGGGGCTGGCGCCGGCGGCAGGCGATCCCGCGGCGGAACCGGAAGCGCTGGCCGAGGGCGAGTTCGTCTGCAGCACGAACTGCGTTTGGTCGCTGCTGCCACAGGCCGTGAGCGCCAGGACCGACAGACCGGCGATCGCGATCGGAATCAATCGGCGCATTCAAACCTCCCCTCCCTAGGTCGGAACACAGCGTAAACGATCCCGGACCCCGGAGTGGATAAACTGTGCCGATCAATATCTTTGCCTACCAGCACGGCCTCTATCCCCGCTCCGAACGAGTCGTGGCAGCCACCCGCTCGCTCGACCGCGGCCGAGTTGACAGCGGCGCGGTCGACGAAGCGTTTCAGGGCGACCAGGCGCGCTTCGTCGAGGTTCAGCAGCAAGCCGGCGTGGACTTCTTTTCCGATGGACTGATCCGCTGGCAGGACATCTTCCGTCCTCTCTCGGAGGCCGGTGGGCCGATGCGCTCGGCGCCACTTGTACGCTGGTTCGACACCAACACATTCTTTCGGGCTCCAGACCTGTCGCAGGCCGGCGCCGCACCCTCTCCGGCGGGAGCGATCGTCCCCGATAGGACGGTGCCGCGGCCCGCGGTGCTCTCGCTGCCCTCCCCCTACATGTTCTCGCGCGCGGCACGCGTGGGAAGCCGGGACCGGAACGGCGTCATGGTCGACGTCGCCGAGCGGATGCTGGCTCCGGCGATCAAGGCGGCGGCCGACGCCGGCTGTCGCCTGGTGCACCTCGAAGAGCCGTGGCTTGCCTACTTCGGTATCGAGAGCGGCGCCTGGGCTCCGTTCAAAGAGGCCCTGAGCTCGGTCCGCACGCCGGGTGTCACCCTGATGCTCCACTGCTACTTCGGCGACGCCGCTCGTTACCTCGAGGAGCTGCACGGGCTGCCGGTCGACGGCATCGGCGTCGACCTGGTGGAAACCGACGTCGCCGAGCTGGGAACGAGGTGGGACAAGGATCTGCTGATCGGCTGCCTCAACGGGCGTAGCTCGAACGTGGAGTCGCTCGAGTCCACCGTGGAGTTGGCGCGCCGCGTGACCGACACGGTGCGCCCACGGAATCTCTACCTGTCATCGACATGCGAGCTTGGATTTCTGCCGACAACGGTCGCCGAACAGAAGCTGCAGCGACTGGGCGAGGCTGCCAAACGCCTGAAGGAGCTGGTTTCCGTATGACCGCGGTACTGACCCATAAAGCGCTGCTGACCCACGAGGTGGGATCGCTGGACAAGCCAGGCTGGCGCGTCAAGGCTTACGCCGGGCAGGCCCTGACCGACGCCGATATCGAAGAGGCGCGGAGCTGGGGAGAGCGCCTGCAGGTGCCCGATTACCAGAAGCTACTCGAGCTGCTGCGAAAGGTTCCGCTCGACAAGGGGCAGAAAGCGGAGCTGCAGCGCTGGTCCAGCCTCTACGCGTTGCGCCTGCTCGAGTCGGCCGGGCTGGACGTCGTCTACGACGGCGAGCAGCAGCGGACCGAGATGTATGACTGGGCGGTCAGTCACAGCGAAGGCTTCGAGCGCCGGGGCAGCGTGCGTGCCTTCGACAACAAGTACTACACCAAGGCCGCGGTCACGGGGCCGATCAAGTTGCGCAGCCCCTTCCACAACGCCGAGTTCTCCTACCTGCGCGGCTTCGCCGAGGCCGAGCTGAAGATCCCGGTGACCGGCGCCTACACCATCGGCGACTGGTCCTTCGACGAGCACTACTTCACCAGGGAGAACCTGCTCGAGCCTGTCAGGGATCGCCGCCGGAAACGCAAGGCGGCGCGGCGCCAGTTCATCCTCGACATCGCCCGCAACGTGATCCGTCCCAACGTCCAGGAGCTGCTCAAGCTGGGCGCCTGGTGGGTTCAGATTGACGAGCCGGGCGCCTCGACCGAGGCGGACGAGCTGGACCTGTTCGTTGACAGTTTCAACGCCACGGTGGAGGGCCTGGACGGCATGTTCTCGACCCACCTGTGCTTTTCTGATTACAACCTCTTCTTCCCGGCGATCGAGCGGATGTCCGGCTGCAGGCAGTACGCCGTCGGCTTTGCCAACTACGACAGCCGTGAGCTGGGGACAGCCGAGGACAAGCGGCCCGGCTACCACGTGATCAAGAAGTTCAGGGACCTTTCATACAGGCCGATCCTTGGCCTTGGAGTGCTCGACATCCACAGTGACTTCATCGAGTCACCGGAGCTGGTTCGGGATCGGGTGCTCTATGCGGTCAAGGTCTTCAACGACCCGGCACGGATCCACGTAATGCCCGATTGCGGTTTGCGCACCCGCTCCTGGAAGGTCGCCTACGAGAAGCTGAAGAACATGTCGGCCGGCGTCGCCCTCGCTCGAAAGGATCTAGGCCTGGGTTCGTAGTTCGCGGCTGTCGCCCTGGCCACTCGACTGACGTCTAGCTCGGGATCAGGCGGCGGGCTTCTGGGCGATCTCGATCCAGCCTTCGCGCACGGATTTCGAAACTGCCTCGAGCTTGGAGTGAACCCCGAGCTTCGACAGGATGTTCTGCACGTGGGTCCGCACCGTGTTGGGGGACATTCGGAGCGCCCGGGCCACGGTCGCGTTATCGTGCCCCAGCGACAGCTCGGTGAGGACGGCCAGCTCCCTCGGCGTGAGTGGTGATCCTGTGCCGTAAGGCTTGCTTACGGTCATTCCATGGAGCAGGCGGGCGAGCATGTAGGGCGCGATCAATGCCTCGCCATGGGCCGCGCTGCGAACCGCCTGCACCACCTGGGCCGCGGGCTCCTGCTTGCTCAGGTACCCGGTAACTCCTGCCTGCACCGCCGCGCGGAGGACCGCCTCGTCCTCGTCGCTGGTGAGGATCACCACCTGAGTCTGCGGCCGATCCTTCTTGATCAACGCCGCTGCCTCGACGCCCGATCCATCCGGCATGTGAACGTCGAGCAGCACCACGTCCGGCTGGAGGATCCTGGCCGACTGAACCGCCTCCGCAACGCTGCCTCCCTTGCCCACCACATCGATGTCGGCTTCCAGCCGCAGGATGGTGGCCAGGCCGTCGCAAAAGACGGCGTGATCGTCGACCACCAGCACCCTGATCGGTGAATCGGCCACGCTGGTTAAACGCAGAATCCCTGCCAGGGCTTGCCCGGCGGGGGCCGGAAGGGGCTCCTCCCGACGCTGCCAGCGGCTGCCAAGCCCCATCCAGTACCAGCGCAGGTACTGCGGCATCCAGGCCCACAGCCTGAATCGGCTGCTACCCGCCGTCCGGTCGTGCCAGGTAGTGGGGACCTCAGCGATGCCGAAACCCAGGCTGTAGGCCTTGACCGTCAATTCGATCGCCAGGGCGAAGCCGGCCGCCGATTCGATGTTGACGGAATCCAGAAGCCTGCGGCTGTAGAGCCGGAAATTGCTGGTGGCGTCGTGGATGGGCAGGCCCGCCAGCCGGTGCAGCGAGACACCGGCGAGCCGGGAGAGGGTCCGCTTGAGCAGCGGGCCACCCTGCTGGCCCCCACCGCGGACGTAGCGCGACCCGGCCACGACGTCGGCCCCGGCGTGGGCCAGCTCCAGCATGCGGTCGACGTCGCGCGGCTCGTCCGAGCCGTCCGCCATCATCACCAGCACGTAGGGCGCCCGCGCCACCTGGAAGCCCTTGCGCAGGGCGTTCAGCACGCCCCGTCCGAGGTCGTTGCGGACCAGCCGGATCTCCGGGAAGCTCGCCTTGATCCGGCTGGCGACCGGCACGGTGTTGTCTTCATCGAAGTCGTAGACGATGAGGACTTCGATCGGGCGGGTCTTCACCTCGCGCTGGACCGCCCGCAGCACGGGCAGGATGTTCTCGCTCTCGTTGTAGACCGGCATCACGATCGAAAGCCGGGGAGTGACTTCCTCCATCAGATGCGGCCGGCCGCTACCTCCTCGCGGATCCACGGGATCAGTTCGTCGAGCATGGCGTCGAGGGTGGTACGCGCCTCGAAGCCGAGCACCCGGCGTGCCTTGCTCACGTCCGGCACGCGCCGCGCGACATCATGGTCGAAAGCAGGGTCGTGCTGCAGGCGCAGGGGGCGATCCGGCCCGTTCACCTTGCGCCAGATGCAGGCGGCCAGTTCAGCGACGGTTGTCGATTGCGCCGTCGAGATGTTGAAGTCCTCGTTGAGGGCGGCCTCGGACTCCATGCAGAACCTGATCCCCCGGGCCAGGTCCCCGCCATAGGTGTAGTGGCGAACCTGGGTCCCGTCACCGAGGATGTGTAACGGGTCCTGGCCCTTGATCACCTTCTGGACCAGGTCGGGCACGACATGGCTTAGAGCCAGCTTGACGTTGCCGCTCATGATGTCGCTGTCGCGCAGCGCCCGGCGCTCACCGATGCCGACACAGTTGAATGGCCGGACGATCGTGTAGGGCAGCTGGTACTGCTCCCAGGCTCCTTTTGCGAAGTACTCGGAGGCGAGCTTCTGGAAGCCGTAGGTGGATTTCGGCGGGGGGCTGGTCAGCTGGGCGCCTTCGGGCGTGGGAAAGAGCGCGGTACTCTCGAACACCATGCTGCTGGAAAGCACCGTGATCTTGCGCAGCTGAGCCTGCTTGAAGGCGGCGATCGCCGCATCGAAGGTGGCCGCCAGGATGCGCTCGTTCTCAGCCAGCAGGTCGTAGGCGAACTCGTGGAAGTAGCTGATGCCGCCGATCATGGCTGCGCCGGCAATCACGTGGTCACACTCGCGTGCCGCTTTTGCCAGGAGATGGACGTCCTTCGCGTCGCCTTCCACCAGGCGGTAGCTCGCGTGCCTGTCGTAGCTGCGCGACACCGGGCCGTACTTGCTGAAGTTGTCGACCCCGATCACCTCGTGTCCCGCCTGGAGCAACTCGGGAACTAGATAGCCGCCGATGAAGCCGGCGGCGCCGGTGACCAGAACCCTCACAGCCGGATGCCGCGGTTGAGGACGCCCCAGATGTCGACCACGTCGTGGCCGTTCAGGGCCATGTCGCGGTAGAGCTTGTGAGGCGCGCCGATGATCAAGACGTCGCTCAACTCGAGCACCTCTTCCAGCGGGCGCAGCTCGGCGTCCGGGACGTAGGGGTCGTGACAGAGCACGCGCGCGCCCTTGAAGCCTGCCAGTTTTTTCAGCTTGTAACTGAGAGAGCTGCGCGCATCGTCCGACTCGCCTTTGAACGCCATTCCGAGGATGCCCACCGTCTGGTTGCGCAGCGGGCGGCGCCGGTCCAGGGTATCGATGATGTATGTCGGCAAACCCTCGTTGATCAACATCGCGGAGTGCCCCATGGGGAAGTGATCCGGGCTGAAGGCTGCCAGCTGCATCGTGTCCTTGAGCAGGCACGGACCGGCGGCCAGCCCCGGGCCCGGCAGGTCGGCGGCGCGCGGGTAGTTGTGGCGCACCGCGTGCAGGACGCTCGAGTAGTCGAGTCCGGCCTGGTGGGCGATCTCGAAGAACTGGTTGGCGATAGCGAACTTCATGTAGCGCCAGGTGTTGGTGAGCAGCTTGGCCAGCTCGGCTTCCCGGGGCGCGGTCCTGATTACCTCGACGTCGAGTTTCCCAAAGAAGTCGCTGGCGCGATTGAACGAATGATCGTCGCCGGCTCCTATGATCTGCGGCAGCGTGCGATTTTCCTCCAGCGCGTAGCCCTCGGCGATCCGTTCCGGGCAGAAGGCAATGTCCGCGGCGACGCCCAGGGTTGCCAGGCGAGCCTGGACGTACTCGGTCGTCCCCGGGTAGACGGTGCTGCGAAGAATGAGCAGCACTCCAGGACGCAGCTGAGGCGCGAGCTGATCCACGACCCGCTCGAACAATCGCATGTTGGGGTTCATGAACTCGTCGATCGGGGTGCCGATCACCATGATCACGATGCAGGTGCGTGAGACCATGGCGACCTCGTCGGAGAGCTCCAGGCGACCGGTGGCGAGCACGCGCTCGAGGAGCTCCTCGGCGCCGCGCTCCATGAAGGGCATTTTTCCCGCCCTGACCTGCTCTATCTTGGAGCGGTCGGTGTCGTAGATCCCGACCCGGCAACCGACGTCGGCAAGCGAGAGTGCGAGCGGCAATCCGACGTGACCGCAGCCGCCCACGACGACGCAATCGAGGTCCGCTGCAACCGCCGGCCGGCTGGCTTGAGGCACGGACGGGCCCGGTTCTCGCGAGACCATTCGCCTCTGTAACGACCACGATGCGGCATTCCGACAGGAGATCGGGGCCGATAGCGCGAACGCGGCGTGATCGCGGATTTTTGGACTGTGGGTGACGGTCCGGAGGCGGTTAGGGGACCTGGCCCAGGTCGAGAGAACGCCAACCGGCGCCGCCGTTGTCGGACGAATACAGGGCATATGTCTGCGTGGTGCGATCCTGCTGCCCCGCGGCCCAGAGGTGACCAGGGTCGGCGGCCGCGAGCAGGCTCGTGTTCGGCGGCCTGTTCGCGCAGACCCAGCTTCGGCCGCCATCCTGGGATCGAAGCAATCCACCGGGACCGACATTCGCCCCGCCCGCTCCCAGGTCGAGTCCCAGCCAGCCCAACCCAGGGCTGGCGAACAGCGGACCCGCGAGGTGACCGCCGGAGCAGGCGGAATCCTTCGGGTTGCTCAGGTCTGCCCAGGTCAGTCCACCATCGTCGGTGCGAAAGAGGGCGTAATTCGAGCAATTGCTGGAGGTGCAATAGCCTCCGTTGCGGGTAAGCACCCAGGCGCGGTTGGTAGTTGCCGCATCCAGGCCGATCGCCTGGCCGCTGGCCGTCCGCAGGCCGCTTCGCCAGGTGGTCCCGCCATCGCTCGTCTCCCGGACCTCGACCGTTCCCACGCCGCCGCTCTCGTCGAGGGCAACCCAACCTCGGGAGGAGCTGGCAAACCTGATGGCCGCTATTTGGCCCGAGAGCAGCACCGTCCAGCTCTTGCCGCCGTCGGTGGTCCGTTGCAGGTCGAAGCTGCATGGGTACTGACAGTTGGCGGAGTTCACTGTGAGCGCCCAGGCGCGCTGTCCGTCTATGGCCTGGATCTGCCGGACCGAATCGCCGCTACCCCCGTTCACCCGGAAGGCGAGTGTCTTGACCCAGCTCTGGCCGCCGTCCTCTGTCCGCAGAATTGAGCCGGTGCAGGTCGGTATCTGGCTTGGCGCCGGGTCCTGGCAGTTCGCCGGGCTGGCCTGCCCGTTCCCGACGCCAGCTACCCAGCCGACCCGCTCGTCGATGAAGCGCAGGCTCGTTACATAGTCCAGCGGAACCGGCAAGCGGATCCATGATCTGCCGCCGTCGGCGGTCTTCGCCAGGACCGCGCCAGAGCCGCGGCTGCCTGCGATGAATCCAACGCTCGGGGTCAGGCGCTGGATGGCGCTGAGCGATAAGGGCACCGGCTCCCCGGCACTCGCACTCGCGGACGTCGCCGGGCTGGCTGACGCCGAGGCGGCGACCGGGGTTTTCGTTGGTGCCTGTCTGACGGCGGCTGTGGATGAGCAGGCGGCGGTGAGAACCACCAAGGCAAGTAGCACCGGAACGCGGATCGGGCCGGCCACTCGATCCGAAAACGCTGCACTCAGTATTTGGTTACTGAGCATCAGCCCGCTTACCTGGCTCGCAGCACCGCCAGGTCCTGGTTGCCCTCAACCAATCCTGCCTGGTAGTAAAGGCACTGCCATCCGCGCCTGCTGGTCTCCTCCAGCCACCGGAGGCTCATGTAAGCCTCGCCCCACTGACTGTCCTTCACACCCCAATCGCCGCTCTTGCCGAAGCGATCGAAGAAGCTGAATCCCCGGTTGATCAGGTCGCGCCGAGTTTTCTCCATCAGGGCAAGGTCATGAAGACGGTTTGCCGCGTAGTAGTCGATCGAGCTGCGACCGTGAAAGGTGAGCAGGAAGAGTCCGTCGCTCCTCACGATGCGGCGCATCTCAGCCAGCCAGGCGCGGGCCGACTTCTGGTTCATGTGGGACCAGATGGAGATGGCAAAGACAAGATCGAACTGGCCAGGCCCGTAGCTAAGCGGCGGTCTTAGAGCGCTGATCGCGAAATCGATGCCGGGGAGGTTTCGCTGTGCCCACTGGATCGCCTCGGCGTTCGGATCGCACCCGTAACACTTGAAAGCGGCGTCGTAGGCCTTCAGGACACGAATCACGCGGCCCGAAGAACACCCAAAGTCCAGTATCGAGGCGGCCGGTCCAAGCTCGGCGCCAACCTGCTGCAGGGCGCCGATCACAAGGTCCGCGTAGTACATGCTGCCACCCGCCGCAAGGCTGCCCCTGCCCATGCTGTGGATGCTTTCCGGGGGAGCAGCGGCACTCAAGCCAGTCTTCTCGAGAACCTCGCGGACCCTGTAGTGCGCGCCAAGATGCAGCGTGACCCGGTTCCGCTCGGCCGGGTCTGACTGCACTGCTTCGAGAGCCGCCCGGTCCCCCGCGTCGAGCTCAGCTACCACCGCGGCAAGGTCGGCAGCCGAAAGGCGCGCCGTCAACGCTGCGCTCACGGGTGAAAGCTGGCTCATCAATGCTCCGGCTGGAAAACAGAGGACGGTTTAGACACGGTCACGCGGAACAATCCGTCCCGAACGAAGAGCGCCCAGAGAAGCCCTGGGAGGATCCCCGGATACCACAGCGCCGGGTGCAAGTGACCAAAAACAAGATATGAAAGGCTTCCGGCAAAGCCTGTCGCCATAGGGAGATCCTTAACCTTTGGATTCGAGAATCCATGATCGGTCAGGAATTGACACAGCTGCTTCTTGTTGAAATGGACGATATGCCTGGGCGGGTCCAGGTGGAACCAACGCCGGCCAAAAGCCTTCGCCTCGCGGCCATCCAGGTTTGGGACTGCGAGAACCACCTCACCCCCGGGTCGGAGGAGACGGAGTACCGATGCCATCGCCTCGACCGGCCGATCGAGGTGTTCGAAAACGAAATTCATGGTGATCAAGTCGAAGCTGCCCGCCATCGAATCCAGCTCCGAGATGTTTGACACCACGGGCACGCCAACTCGCGCGCTCAGCGCGCGCGCGAATTTTGGATCGAACTCATAGCCGTAGACGTCCCAGCCGCGTTGCTTCATGGCCTTGACGTACCAGCCGTTTCCGCAGCCGTAGTCAAGGAGACGGCTCGACGGTCCCGACGCCCGCGGCATCACGTAGTAGGTCCCGGTGATCAGGCGCCGAAAGATGGCGTAGGGGAGTGACTCCGGCTGGTGCCGCCCGTAGCCCTTGTAGTAGCGTCCAAGATCCGCGGGCGTACGCTCCAGCTGGACCAGTTTGCAGCCGGTACAGCGAACGTAAGCGAAGCGCCCGGGCATCCGCTGCAGCCGGTCGGGAAGGTCGTCAAAGATGGGGCTGGCCTCGCGACTACCACAGACCCGGCACTGAAACGGACGTTCCCCGGCCGTGGCTAACTGCTCCCTTGGAGCGGAGTCCGGAGGAGGCTGACTCATCGCCGGGTCAGCTTACGCGAGCGGTCCATAGACGATGCTGCGGCATAGCGTTAGTCTGGTAGCCGTGGTAACCAGTCTGGCCATAGTGATCCCGGCGTACCGGGAGGGAAGCCGGATCGGAGGCGTCGTGGACGGCATCCCCAGGCAGATCCCGGGTGTCGAGAACCTGAGGGTCATCGTGGTCGACGATGGTTCCCCGGACGACACCGCAAAGGCCGCCGATCGGCCAGGGGTCACGGTGCTGCGGCACAGGGTGAATCTCGGGGTGGGCGCGGCGCTTCGCACCGGCACCGAGGCCGCCATCCGCCTGGGCGCCGACATCGTGGTTCACATGGACGCCGACGGACAGCATCCACCGGCCGATCTTGTTCGGCTCGTTCAACCACTCTTCGAGGGGGCCGATGCCGTGACGGCCGTGCGTACTTTTCGCCGGCCGATGCCGTGGATGCTGATCTTCGGCAACCGGGTTCTCACGCTCGCGACGAAGGCTCTCTTCGGCGTCAACAATCCGGACACGCAGTGTGCCTACCGCGCCTTCTGGGCCCACTGCTGGCCCTCGCTGGCATGGCAGTCGACCGACTATGCCTTCGCCAGCGAGATGCTCATCCGGGCGAAGATGCACGGCGTTCGGTGGCAGACCGTACCGATTGCCACCATCTACCTCGATCGCTTCAAGGGCACGGGCGTGGGTGATGGCGTCCATATCTTCAGGAGCCTGATCACGTGGAGGCTGGCCCGCTAGTGTCCCTGATCCAGGTGGCGGTTTGTGTCTTCGCGCTTGCAATGGGCTACCTGAGTTACCTCGGGTTTCGCCGCAGGCAATTCGGATTTGCAGGACTGCTCTTCTGGCAGGTCACCTGGATCGGGCTCACCATAGTCAGCCTCGTGCCCCAGCCGTTTCGATCCCTGATCCAGCCGCTCAAGGTGGCTCGGCTGATGGACCTGGTCGTGATTGCCGGAATGCTTGCGCTCGGTGCCATCACCTACCGGACCTACGCCGTCGTACAGCAGCTCCGCCGGCAGCTGGAGGATAGCGTGCGCAGGGAAGCGCTTCGCGACCTTCCGAACTGACGACGTCGCGCCTGACGGTTGCCGTCTCGGTCATCCTTTTCAATGGCCGCAGCCATGTCGACGAGTGCTTCGGCACACTGCTGGAGCAGAGCCGTGCGCCCGATGAAATCCTGGCCATTGACAACGCATCGATCGACGGCGCTCTCGACCTGGTCGGGTCGCGCTTCCCCACCGTCCGCCGTATCCGGCTCAAATCCAACCTTGGTTACGCGGGCGGCTGCAACCTGGCGGCCCGCATGTCCGCCGGCGACGTGATCGTCTTCCTCAACCAGGACGTGCGCCTGGACCGGGACTGGCTCGCCGGACTGATGCGGCCTCTCGAGGCCGACCCGCGCCTGGTGGCCAGCCAGTCGCTGGTGATGCTCTACGACGAGCCGGGCCTCGTAAACACCTCCGCCACAACGGTCAATTTCCTCGGCATCGGCTGGGTATCCGATTACCGCAGGCCGGCAGCCGAGGTCCGTAGTCGCAAGATCGGGTTCCTCAGCGGGGCGTCCTTCGCCATCCGACGCCAGGCGTTCCTCGCGATAGGAGGATTCGACGGCGCCTACGGCAGCTACCACGAAGACGTCGACCTGAGCTGGCGGCTGCAACTGGCTCGGCAACCGATGGTGCTGGCCTCGGACTCGAGGGCTTACCACAAGTACAGGTTCACCGGGCCGGGATCCAAGAACTACTCGCTCGAACGAAACCGGCTGGCGACGCTACTGAAGAACTACCGCGGCCGCAGCCTCTTCCTTATCTTTCCGGCGCTGATCGTCACCGAGCTAGGGGTCTGCCTGCTCGCACTCTCGGAGGGATGGCTCGGCCACAAGCTGGCCGGCTACCGGGACCTGGTCAGGATGCGCCAACACATCAGCGAGGGGCGCAGGTTTGCGCAGAGGCTACGCCAGGCCCCCGACCGCGAGATAGCGAGGGCCCTGGCAGGTGGCATCCACTTCCAGGAAGCCGACCAGGGGCTGGTCCGGCTGGGGAGCGCGCTACTGTCCGGATACTGGCAGATCGCGAGGCGGCTGATCGCCTGGTAGCCGCGTCGCCCTTCCTATAATCACCAGACTCGCATGGCAGAGCCGGAAGGATATGTGGCCCTGCGCGAGGATCCATACAAGACCCACAGCCTGGTCGTCGGCTATTGCGGCTCCGATAAGCGGGTGCTGGAAGTAGGTTGCTCGACCGGCTATGTCTCGCGGGCGCTGCAAGCTCGAGGCTGCCGCGTCACCGGTGTGGAGCTGGACCCGATCGCCGCCGCGCAGGCACAGCGTTGGTGCGAACGAGTAGTCGTCGGAGACATCGAGACTCTGGATCCTGGTCAGCTGGGTTCTGATTACGATGTACTCCTTCTCGCGGATGTCCTCGAGCACTTGAGTGATCCGGTGGCTGCGCTGCGACGCGTGAGACCCCTCCTCTCCCCTTCCGGTTATGCCGTCATCTCCGTTCCCAACGTCGCCAACTGGGCGATGCGCCTGGGGCTGATGGCAGGACGGTGGAACTACACGGACCGCGGCATCCTGGACAACACGCACCTGCGCTTTTTCACGCTCCGAACGATCAGGTCCACGCTGGCCGAGGGGGGCTTCAAGGTCCTAAAACTCGACCTGAGTTGCCCGGTCCCAATGAATCCGCCGGTTGCCGTCAGCCGCCTGGCTCACTCGCTGGGCCACCTTCGGCCCTCCTTCTTTGCCTACCAGTTCGTGCTCGTCGCCAGTCCGGGTTTGTAGCGGCCACATTGAAGGCGATGGCTGGGTCAATTGGTCAGGTTCGGCAACTCTCCTCGCGCCCGTTGAACAAAGTCTTAAAGCTGCACTAAAGCCTGTTCTTGGCCCGTGAGGGCTCGCCGTCCGAGGCCGGCATCGGGGCGGCGAGTGGACAGGCTGCGCAAACGGCCTGGTGAAGGGGTTCCTCAGGCTGGCCGTTACAAGTCTGTCATGGCTTCGGCTTCGAATTGTCCCCCGGCATGGCGTTAGCTCGCCGGGCCGCCCCCCAGGCTTCCGAGCCTACTCCCCGTCCCCACGGTGGCATCTGGCGGCGCCGAATTCCGCTTGCCCTCGGCGTGGCCCTGACGACCATCGCACCGATCGGACTGGCCATGCAACGTACCCCGGCTGGCCATGCCTTCACTGGATACGTCGTAATCGCCCGCGATGCCTTCGTCTATCAAGCCCTGTGGCGGGCGATTACGACGTATCCAGTGA
>Ga0207416_1003993_pt1 | contig 13343 bp, 13 predicted proteins | sample PaiPotPPM11metaG_FD_184107 | JGI IMG/M metagenome (GOLD analysis project Ga0207416, IMG submission 184107) | Iron sulfur acid spring bacterial and archeal communities from Banff, Canada, to study Microbial Dark Matter (Phase II) - Paint Pots PPM... ...
CTTTATTAGTGCATAAATCTAAAAGAATGTAGACGGCTTAGACAGAAAGAGAAGGATTGGGATATGAAGGGTAGTATGAACCACACAATACTCTAGCAACTACTCCCAACCTCTCATCTTAACCCAAATCCACACCTAAATTATTGTTGAATAAGACTATGGGATAACTGAATATACTGCTTTCAGGAGTTACTGTGAAGGACTGCAGATATAATAGACCGGAAGAAATGCTCTCTTGCAAGAAATGAATCACAATAAAGATGACTTTAGCAATGATCATTTCTCTCTTTTCTCGATTGTCAAATCGAAAAATTGAAATTTCCTGAATCCTGTGAATGCAGTTTAATATGAGCTAGTTGTAATCTGAGCCGTCTATTGTCAGACATATTGCTGCATTTGTCACCGTTATTGATGCAAATACTGGATCTGTTTGGGACCATGGCCTTTGCAGTAACCGGAGCTTTTAAAGCAATTGAACACAAGGCAGACATCGTAGGCGTAATAGTTCTCTCCACAATTACTGGAGTTGCTGGAGGAGTAATCCGGGATATAATCTTTGGAATATTCCCCCCTACTGTCATTATCAACCCCTGGTATCTTATAGTAACAATTGTTAGTGGAATTGCTATTTTCTTCCTTTATCCGTCTCTCAGGGGGCATTGGAATTTGTTTTTGAATTTTGACGCAATTGGCTTAGGTGTTTTCAGTATCATTGGAGCTACCATTGCTTACAATCTTTTCGGGTTGAACTTTCTTGTTATGGCCTTCGCAGGAACTCTGACGGCAGTTGGTGGAGGCATACTGCGTGATGTCTTTGTAAATGAAGTACCAATTGTGTTCGTGAAAGAGCTTTACGCTTCTGCGAGTTTCGTAGGAATAGTGTTCTTCTTTGTTCTTTTGTTTATAGGGGTTAACGTAAACATTGCTACAATCCCCTCTATGCTGATTGTAATACTAATTCGTCTTGTCTCAATAAGGTATAATTGGAATTTACCCAGAGCAAAAATGTAATGCGAAGCTCGAGAGGAACAACTTTTCAAGGAAAGGTTTAACACCACGAAATGAAATTTATGCTGTTTACAGATAGTTCTCCATTCTTGGGTTTACCTGCTGGGCAGATGCACTCCTATAGTTTGTAATCAAAGTTTTGAGTTGATTTGGATTATTTAATTGGAGCAAAGATTCGTATTACAAAAATCACAGAAATAGCTCGTACCGCGAATCCTAATCCTGCGAACATCACTACAAATTACGTGAAGAATAAATAAATATGGAATCGAATCTGTCAGACGTACTGCTTTATTATTCTACCTTTATTTCATTCCTTTATTATTACGTTTCAATTTCAATTTCCTTTTTTTCTTAAATACTATTTCGAGTATACCATTTTTGTATGTAGATTTAACTGTTTCAATATCTGCGTCTGTAGGTATATCAATAACTTGATATTTTCTTTGTGGATAATCAGTAGATACTTCTACCGAATTATTGTATGCCTGTATCCTGATGTGTTCTTTTCTCAAACCTGGCATTTCTACTACAACTTTGACTTCTTTATCGTAGACATTAATATCTGCTAAGTACTCTTTTTCAGACATTATTCCTGTTCTGTTATAATTGTAGACTCCTCCTTTTCTTCCTCTACTGCTCCTACTACTACCAATACCGCTAGGAGCATTACTAAATTCCCTTACCCGAGGTGTGCCATCAAATCCTATAGCAATTGAATAACCATATACAAGTGATCCTATCTCTCTCACTTTAACACCTTCTGATGTTTCATATTCACTCATTAGTTCTTTCGATGCTTTTGTTTCGATTTCCATGAATGCATCTTCAAATTCTCTCTCCGCTTCTTCAAAATCTCTAAAGAACTCAGCGCCAAAGCACCTACTATTAAATCTTCTAAACCAATCATATGAGTCTATATCGCAGTTGCACATATCATTCACATCTCCTTCAACTTGTGTATATTAGTAGATATCGTAATAAATTGACTAGGTAAAGTAATCCTTGGTCACATCAAAATCAGAAAATAACATCAACGTCTCCTAGCCAATCGTCCTAAAGCTTCGATAGTAATGATTTTGGGCTAGTTAGTTTTATTACTTTTAAAGGCCCCCAAACGTTCCAGGCAAAATCTATATCTTGAAACTCGCGATCTCTTTATAATCCGCTGCTGCTTTTTGCCGACGACCATCATTAGAAAACCTTCGGTATAACTAATACACGAATGATGCGCGGGGAGTGGGATTCGAACCCACGCGTCCTTTCGAACATGGGATTAGCAATCCCACGCCCTACCAGGCTAGGCGACCCCCGCCCCTACGTACGCGTTACCCACGCATCAAAATCCTGCGGCATTATATTAATTATAGGTGAGCCCGCCAAGGGAGAAGAGGTAGACTACCCTCAATATTTAAAAAGGTTATAAAAAGGACTTATCTGCTTATATTATCTTTGAATCTTAAAGAGTCGAATGAGATGTTCCGCAGGGCCATAATCAAGGCTTACTTTGAGCCTGAATTACAAAAAATGGATTATCGTAAATCTTCTGCTAAACATCCAATGATTACAGAGGATGGCCTTACAGCGGGCCAAGACGTTTTACACTTATTCTTTGATCTTATCACTGGGAATGATTATCCAGATGGTGATGAATGGTTTACGATTGAGTATCTCCTCCCCTATAGCATAAAATTACCTGACAAGCTAAAAGGACCTGATTATTTTACCACAATTATGGCTTCTGAAGAAAAACATTTCTGGCGTCACAGAGAATTGATCCGTTTCAAATACGGCAAATCTAAAAAACTATCAGAGTCATTGGAATTTATGAACAAGAAATATCTTGAACTGATTAAGGCTTTAAATGATTCATCGGCGATTGACCACTTGAAATGAATCTTAGTGAAATGACCAACTGACACATGCATATATATCCAATCAAGGACGAAAATCAACAAACAACTACCAACTACTAAATAGTACCAATTATCACCACCTCCCCCCCCATCATCATCTTCGTTTCAATTCCTTCGTCTTTGGAAAATAATAGTATTCTGAACCATCAGAGTAATTTGCGCCGTACGGATTCCATTTGAAATTTACTTCGTCGTAGTGATATACAATCTCCTCCATATTGTTAGTAGCAGGAAAAATCTGCATTTGTATAGGGATGATGTCGACTAAATATTCAATTTTTTCAATTGCCATTTCAAAGTGCCTATTATTCTTATTCATGAGCGAAAAAATTAGGCGGGGCTTTATTTCTTCTGGTGCTATTCCACAGAAAGTTATGAATGCTTTGACGCCTCTTCTACCACCTCTTCTTCGCTTCATTTCTTTGAGCAATCCCTTAATTTTGTACCATCTTTCCATAGTAAATATTTGAAAAAAAGTTTCTCCAAATGGAATCGGAAATTCGATATCAACCATGCTAACATATTGGGTATCTTCTATTGGAAGCTGCAGCTCGTCCACACTGCCAAATACGCCCTTGAGTGCACTATATATTACTTCGATCTCAAACTGTGCTATACCATAATAGTGAAATTTGGCCGATCCCTCTGCATTCAAGATGTCAAGCTATTATAAAAAAAGCGAAAATTATAGGCTTTGCTGCGTGGCGGCTTACTTATTGACTGATTAGAAGACCTGACTTACTCAACTCGCTCTACTATTTTGCTCAATTCAAAGTTCGGTAGTACTAAGAATCGCTTTCCATCCTTTTCCTTTCCACGCTCTGCAAGTAGCGCCTTTGAATAATAATAATAACGCTTTACTGGATACAGATTCCTAGTTTTGCTGCTTTGTCTTAATTTCTGGCAATCTGCTTTCGAGATCAGTTTCTGACATAGGGGACAATACAACAGTCTATGAATTTTATTTTTTGATTCCAATATGTGTCCGTTACTATCTTTGAACCAAGTCATAATCTCACTACTATTATTATATACGTTGTCAGTCCTTATTTAAGAATTTAAGGTTGCCTCGCTGCTCAGCAAAAAATATGAATAAGCTATATCGAAAATTATACATCATCTCTTATCAATTATTGAAGATACATGAAAATTCCCTATCCGACATTAAGACACCACTGCAAGTTAACCATATGGAGACTTTGAAGTTGATACTTGCTAAGGATTTTAAGTCCTAAGTATATCTAATATCCATTTCGATTATGGACTTGTCGGATTAATATGGTTTGATATGAGCTACTACTAACGGTCCAATTAATCTATTAAGTGCTTTCTAGTAAGTTGCAATCTAATCACAAACTCCATTGGCATTATTATCACCACTCCATTGGCATGTACTAGCTATGTCTAGTCTGATCGCAGCACTAATACTATTTGGTTGTTTTTCTTTAGAAGTCTATCGTCTGTTTATCGCACCGTACACAGAGTGTGGATTCAATCGCTTTTAGAGATGATATTCATTTTTATCTTTTTTTGATACTTCCTGATGTTAGTTGACTTCCTATTTAATATCAAGACTATTCCAGTTGAAGGAATAGCGATAATATGTTCGACTTCCTCTTTGGCTGTTGTTGGATTACTAATGTGCTCTTCTTGTTGCTATCGTATCGATACACTAACTGTGAGAACGATTGACATTGGAATCACTTCAAAGAACAAAATGACTACTTGTGGCAATAATTAGCCAAAAACCTAACTGCGTGTGGGTCTGATATTTTCGGGGGTCATACTCATTGCTATAAGCTGTATCATACTTAAGTGGCAGTTGGCAGACTCATCAGGGCGAGCTGCTTCGGCTTCAACTGCTAGGAGTATATTCTCTCTCGTGGCTAACCGACCAAGATGTGATAGCGCAAGACCCTCTCATGCCTTGTTTTAAGAATAGGCATTGGATTTTACCGGAATTAAAAAAGAATACAACATTAGTAGCTAGTTGGAGACAAAAAAATAAAAAATGCCTGTATATTGAACCCTTCGCGTTATATCATTTCCTGGCCTGTGAAGTGGGAATTATGCAGGGGATCCGTAAGCGGTACATCTACTGTTCGGCAATATCCTAGGTGTCCGTTCCCGTTGTTCAGAATGCCGGTGTTGCCATTTCCATTATTTCCATTCCCTGTGTTGCCATTTCCATGGTTGTTATTTCCTATGCTGCCTGTACATGTGTTACCGCGTATTCTTCCTCCTTGTATCCATATGGATTGAATTTCTAGACGACCTTGTGCCAATCCGAGACTGCTTGAGATATGAGATATTGATAGTTCAACGGATTCGGTCGGTAAGTAACAGGAGGTTCTAGGAAAGATGTTGGAGAATACTTATCCTTCCGGAAATGGGTGGGCTTTCAAATTTGACGACGATGACGACGAATAGGGATAGTTATGGTGACGAATATGACGGTGCCAACTTCCTTTTCTTCTTTTAGAAGAAGACAGTATCGCTTTGTCGCAATTGTGCCTACATAATCGGACAAACTATTCTATATTGTATTCATCGAATATAATAACATCGTTATAAATTGTATTTTTGAATCAGCTAATTATTAGTGTCTAATGGAGTAATGAGTTTGTCGAATCTTTTTGGATCTAGAGTACGGCTATTAATTGACAAGAAAGCGTCTTGCTTAATATGCTAAGATTAGCTAGCGAGTCATGGTAGATACACCTTATCAATGTTGAGGGAAGTCTTTGCTGTTGATTCATGTTTATGATTCTGAGGCATTTGGTTGTGGTTGATTAAAAGTAATCAAGCACATCCATCATCACTATGAGATATAATTCTACATTATGAGTGCGACCATTTCTGAGGTATGCATAAGTAGAAATATTCGCATCATAATGCTTCTATCATTCTCTCTCAATGTTAATAACTTCCTTTTCAATGGCCCCATCTCTGATATAGATTGTTCTATCTGTTGCTGCAAGTTCTGGATTATGTGTTACCATGATTATCGTCCTTCTAAATTCGCTGGATAATAGTTTTAGTAAATCAAATACACCCTGTCCTGTTTTTGTATCCAAATTTCCTGTAGGTTCATCAGCAAGAATTATTTTCGGATCATTCATAAGTGCCCTTGCTATAGCTACTCTTTGTTGTTGACCCCCACTTAGATTAGTTGGTTTGTATTTAGCCTTGTCTTTGATTCCTAGGAAATTTAATAGTTTTAGAGCCCGACGTCTTCTATCATTGTCACTCATACCACCTGTGATGCCAGGAAACTCTACATTCTTCAGTACAGTTGTCCTGTTGATCAAATTATAAGATTGAAAAATAAAACCTAATGTGTTATTTCTCATGCTTGCCATTTGAGAATCATTTAATGAAAAAATATTGATTCCATTAATGAATACTTTACCTGAAGTAGGTCTATCTAAAGCCCCTATCATATTCAACAATGTAGATTTCCCGCTTCCAGACGGACCCACTACAGATACAAATTCACCCTTATTTACCGAAAAGCTAACGTTTCTAAGTGATACTACCTTACCCATTGAAGAAGCATATACTTTGGAGAGATTCACAACCTTTAGCGTAGATTCTTGAGGGACATAATATTGCGATGTATTCTCGTTGTTGTTATGTATGCTCATTGCTATATACGCTCAATCAATTTATCTTATCCTTCTCATAATTAGTATAAAAATTATACCATATACCCCGAATAATGTAATGAAAAAAATATAACAAATAACATCAATTTTTAAAAAATATCAATGTCTAGTACTTGTAGAAGTGCGCCAACAAGAAATGCTTTATTCGTCTCAAAGTCTAGGCAACTATTGGATGACCTATCCGCCATGGTATAAACTAGAGACAATTGAGCCGTGGAACCTTTGGTTGCTGTTACTCCTATTCCAGGTCCACATTCTATGCTCAAAGACGAGTCGCTAATTCAGGCTAGGGATGAAGTTGGATTGTTGACAATAGAAAGTATTCTAACTCCCATTTGCTATTTAGTAAATAGTTGTCCACTTTTTTTCTTTATCAGCCCTAAAATAGCAGTCATGATTGCAGCAGGCATTACGACACCAACAATGATACTTTTCGCAAGAATGTCTGGAGGAGGGAATGGAGCTGACACTGAAACCCTAAATGATGCCAATGCAACGCCAAACGAATCTTTATTTATACTAACTAGGATCTGATTATGTCCACTATCCGGAAAGGAATACTTTAATGAGAAATCGCCATTTACAACAGGTATATTTAGAAATTTGAATGCCCTTTGAAAATCATTTATTATTACCACACTTGCTCTAAAGTTCTTTATGTGTTGGCCTGTCGTTAAATTTTGGACACTTATGCTAAGCTCAGTAGGAGAATCAGCTATAGGTTTTTCTGGTTTATATGCAAACTGAATTTTGATTCCAGTTTCTTTATCTACCGATTGCTGTAAAGTTGGTCCTAACAAATGTGCATAGACCTTAGGTTTAGGAGATGTATTTCCTAAGATGACCAATATGACCAGTATGATTAAGATCGATGCTATTAGTAAAGTCATGACGCGCGTTGATGTGATTAAGATTTTACTGGACACGGGCAAGCTATCCTATTTTAGACCTATTATTAATTAAACAAATGTTATCATAGTAAACGCCGCTCATTAAATATCAGAGTAATTTGATGAGTCAGAGTTGAGAAGGCATGCTTTCATTCTGTCTTTGTACCCGTTTTCGTGTGTACAATGAGAAGATTGATGAGCTCAATGCACCAATTATCGCTCCAGGAATTATTGTGATGGTTGATGTAATAGGCAATGTAATTAGAAAGTATGGGATTGTGTTTGCAATATGATCGGTAATAAATGTGTGAGTGGGAAGAAGTAGATGTGTAAATGTTAGATTAATCCATGGAAAGTCAATCATATAGAAGGCTGATCCTATAATCGCTCCGGCGATTATCATATTTGATTTTTCTGAGATCTTCTTAATTAGCGATGTATTAAGAATAAGGTCAGCTATTATAACTGTAGGATAGACTATCAATGCATACCAGGGTAAGAAAGCTACAGCTCTATAAGATGGCACAATACTTGCAAATACATTCATACCTATCAGTACTATGGCAACAGCACTTGCAGCACCAAATTTACCGCCATCACCGCCGACGCCACCAATAGTTTTGGATGCTGTAAGAAAGACAATAGAGCATATCAAAGGTAAAGCAACTATTGCTATCATTGTCTCAACGATAGGATCCAAATTGAAGTTAAAGTGTTGTCCGTTAGAAAGAGGTAAGGCAAACATATGAACATACCATATCAGCGTTAACCACATAGCAGAAAACGCAGGAATCAATGCACCTTTAATCATCAACTTCTTACTTTTTGATGAGAAATGCACAATAATTCTCGCAAGTCCTAATACCACTGCGACAGAATTAATGAGCATGCCGGTTGCGAGGGTTAAGTGGGTGGGACTTAACAACCCATCAACTCCAAATGTTTGGTGCCACCAGAAGTCTGCTGGTCCTGCCACAAGTGCAATTCCGGAGCCTATTATTAACAGTTTGAATGCAGAAGCAAATGATTTTGTACGAAGTTCTTTGTACCGCAATAATAAAATGCCTCCGATACCAGCGGCTATCGTTAACATGCCGACGCCTGCATAGAGCACAGCATGAGACGGCGTAAAGAATGACTCTGGTCTTTGTAACAGGTGAGATGTGACATCCCAGCTAGTTCCTCCGATCTGTAGAAAAGCCCCTGTGGTGGCCAATATCAAAGCAGCTAATAGTATGTCAATCATACGTGAATGTAAACCACGACTACTCTGATGCTGCATGTTTCTCTAACAAAAACATGTAAGGCCATCTAATAAGCATAATGAATGGTTTCTCGGGATCTCTGGTATCACGAGAGCTATCACAAAGAGAATGTCACTTTAAGTTGCAGGAACGATAAGTCCTGCTCATCATCAGAACAAGACCAACATAAAGTATGACTAAACAATTTGATAAATGACTCAATGAATCTTTAGGCAGTACAAGAACAGCTTCATAAATTTTATTTCATCCATTCTCTCCCTTCCAAGTATTCAATCAAATCCATCATTTGTTCTATTCTTACAGTACCCCCTACTTCATGTCTACAACTTTCAAAATGCTTCATTAATATTTCATTCTCTTCATCTGATAGACTGCCCTTCTCTTCAATCATATCAAAAAATTTGTCTTCTTTACCTGTGTGGTCATCTATAAATATACTATAGGCCCTTAGGAATCTTGCTACTGGCTCCCTTGAATCTACTCCACCAGCTTTCCACGCATTTAACTTGCGCAAAAACATTTTTGCGATTCTTCTTCCAAGTTCGTGTTCAATCAGAAATTTACGAATATCTTCCGAAAAACTATTCTTATCTTTAGTCTCTGGGAAATATGCTTGCTCTTCCTTTCCATGATGAAACCTATCAACAAACTCTTCGATTACCACTGAAATAATTTTAAGGTCTTCAAATGGAATATTCTCACTAGCGTAGAGTTTATCAGAGCATCTTTGTGCGATGTCTCTTACTCTTCTTAAAGTCAGATGGTCTTGTTTAAGATCCTCGGTAGCATTCAATTGAGGAGAATCCGCGTGTATCCATCGTTCACTATTTTATCAATTGTTTTCTCATATATACAGCTTATTTTAAAAGCCGCACGTGGTGGTTGATATATTGATAACTTAAACAATCTCCGATAGTAAAAAGGAGGTTTGGTTAAGAGAAAAATCACACGGTTTTGTAATTTACAAAGTACGTCATATTAATTAATGACAACATTTGAAGTAGAATAATACCTTGATTATAATTAGAAATACTCTCCCTGAAGACATCCCCAAAATAGTCAAACTTCAAGAAGACTCATTTCCTTATCTGGCACGTTATGGAAATATTTGGCATCCAAGCGAGCTTGAAAGTCATATTAGACTCTTTCCGGAAGGACAATTCTGTGCTGAATTGAATGGAGTAGTAGTTGCATCTGCAAGCAGCCTCATAGTCTTGCTAGAACCAGAGTATAAAGAACACACATGGAAAGACATCACTGCTGATGGTACGATAACAAATCATGATCCTAAGGGAGACAGCCTCTACGGAGCAGATATCTCTACACATCCAAAAGTTAGACATGAAGGAATTGGTAAGATGCTTTATGATGCAAGGAAAGACCTGGTCAAGAGATTAAACTTACGCCGAATGATAAGTGGCGGAAGATTATTCAACTATTGTGAACATGCAAGCATGTCTCCACTAGAATTTGCAGAGAAGGTCATGAAAGGGGAACTCCATGATCCAGTCCTTTCCTTCGAGTTAGACAATGAATTTAAATTCATCAAAATATTACCAAACTATCTCGAAGATGTACGTTCATTGAACAATGCCAGCTTTATAGAATGGCTAAACCCAGAATATCAACTGGATATTATACTCTAGTCGCAGGTTATATGGATCCGGATAAAGACATACTCGATTTTAAACCTGACCCCTTGGTTGCTATAAAGAGAGAATTGAAAGAAGAGACTGGCATTGAAGAAACTGTGTCAGTGATATCACCTATCTAGGTTTAGACTGTGAAAATCAACCTTCCTCGGCTTTTGTTACAAAATTAATTATACCTTTCAAGAAATTCACAAAGGAAGCTGCCAACGTAAAGAAAGTTTAAGAAAATGGAAGAATTTAATCTAACTCAAATGGGAATTGAAAATTTCTTGACAAGCAATTATGCCACATACCACATACAATTGCAAATATACTAACGTATTAGCAGCGCTATCTTAGGAATCATAACAACACACATGATCCAAATGAATGAGAGTTCTGCAGGATAAATGGTCGATTTAGCTGACTGCCGCAAATCAACTGATTCGTGGAAGGCAAGCAAGCAGGAGCGAGAAAAACTTGGGGGCCACACTCGCTTGCCCTCTCGGAGTTTCGACCTAAAACCCTATCAGTGCCTAGCTTGACCGATAAATAAAAAGATTGGTCGGCAAATTGCAAGAATGTATCCGTTTCTTGCAAATTAGTACCAGATACTATACGGAACTTTAGACCAATTATATCATTCTTGGTCATGTTGGCTTAGTGCCCAGAATTTTTCTATTGTTGGATGAAAACAACCTAGTTCTAAAGAGGACAATGAACGTGGTAAGCTGAAAAGACAAAAGAAGGTATTTGTAATTGCTTCTATGTTTTATTCGATTAAGCGTTTCAGTAAAACGCCGTCACAAAGTTAAGTCACAATCAGACGAAGGCAACTATTCATGTCATAGATCGCTCTTGATACCAATTCGAAACATGGATTATCAACATAACCATAAGATAGTGTTACATCATCTATAGACTCCCTATTTTTACGTTCACAGAATTCGTGATGGTTTCCAAACTAGTGCATTATTATTATTATTATCATTAGTGTTATTATCGCTCTACTAAACTCTTTTATCCTTGTTAATTTCTGCTTGGATGGCAGACCTCAATTCGTCGTCACTCATTTCTGAGTGGTTAATTCCCAGCGTGTTAGCTACTGATTCAAGTTTTTCTCTATCTTGTACATTGGTCGCTGCTGCGGCGGTGGTGGTGGTTGTTCCAAGGTCCTTAACCCGTTGAAGCTCTTTTTTCGCTTCAATTTTAGCCTTTTCGAATTCTGTAGTAGCCCTACCAAAAGATCTTGCAAGCTCAGGGACTCTCTTTGCTCCAAAAATTACTACTGCAATTATTACTATAATAATTATCCACTCTGCTGCATTAACGATAGCCATCTGCAGGTCAGTTAATGCGATACCAGTCATTTACAGAGATAAAAATAATGATATCGATCATTTAAACATTAACTATAGTTGATCAAGAGTATGGACAAAAATTCAAGGGTTCACTAATATTCTTAGTCTGCCTCTAGCTCTTCTCTCAATTGCCAACATTCCTATAAGATATAATGCTATCATCGGCCCTGCAACAAACCACATTGTTAGCCCACTACCATCGGGAGTTATTATAGCACCAAAAATTACCAAAATAATAATAGCATATCGAAAGTTATGTCTCCAAAATTTCGGTTCGATTAGGTCGGTCAACGAAATCGCATACATAATTATTGGAAGCTCAAATGCAATTCCAAAGCCCAGAAAGAATTGGAGTACAAATGATATAAAATCATTGATATTAAGAAATGTTTCTACGCCGATAGCTTGCCCGTACTTGTAGAGAAAATTAAGCGTGAATGGAATTACTGCAATATATGAGAAGGCGATGCCTGCCAGAAATAAACAGATCGTAGGAAGAAACACAATTTTTAGTCCTGCTCGCTTCGATTGTTTGTCAAATGCAGGGGAAATAAAACCATAAATCTGCCTGATAATTATCGGCATAGATGCTATTACACCGACCAACAATGAAACATAGAGCTGAGCAAAGAACGCTTGGCCTGGTGCGGTTTGGATTAGCCTTACCCCTTGCGGAAGGAGTGTGGCTTGCATAAATGAGGTAAGTTGGATGGAAAAGTTATGAAATAGGTCTGGGTATGGGTAATAGAACACAATGTGAACGCCATTAATTTCAAATGGTCTAAACCCAAAAAACAAACAAAAGAATGTAATAGTTGTGACACAAACTAGGATACGAAGTAGCCTTGCGCGTAGCTCATCAAGATGCTCCCTAAGACTCATCTCGTCCGGCTTGATATTTCCTTCGTAGGTCAACCATCTCCCGATTCTTCCAATTAACTGGAGGACTGTCAAACTGTACAATATTCGTATAGGCATTCTATTATTATAATCTTAACTGTGTCTGTATGCTTTTATGAAAATAAGTTACAAAAAAAATTACTCTCCTAAGCTATATTTGTACGTATTTAGTTTCAAGTGGTTATGAAGTGGCCGTATTTTTAGGCACCATTCTAAACACTGCTAGGATTGCCGTTGACTATACCCATGATAAGGTCGGATAATTCGGCAGCCATAATTTGTAGATAATTTGTAGATATACTGTTGATTTAAGTGCATGTTGTTTTGAAAAGAAAGAAAATACCTCATTGCCTGTCTTTCAGATAGGTCTAGTTTGGTCGATTTCTATCCTATCCACTGGCATCAGAGTTTCATGTTGTTGTCGTAGCTTGTGGGGCCAACTGTGGTAAAATGAGTTCTGGATAGAAAAAGAGCTATTCTTTTTAAAGTTAATTATTGAAAACGACGATCTCCGTCTAGAAAATCTCAAAGTAAAACTACATTCTAGATGATAAGTGCGCTCCACGCAGGAACAGTTGCAAGACTGCACCTTTATTACGACCTAATTTGATGCCAATATCCTTGCATTAGTGCGTGGATGCACACCGGGCTTGCTAGCGGCACTAGCTTGCGATCTATTAATCTGTATAGCATAAGCTATAAGC
>Ga0207416_1003996_pt1 | contig 13333 bp, 7 predicted proteins | sample PaiPotPPM11metaG_FD_184107 | JGI IMG/M metagenome (GOLD analysis project Ga0207416, IMG submission 184107) | Iron sulfur acid spring bacterial and archeal communities from Banff, Canada, to study Microbial Dark Matter (Phase II) - Paint Pots PPM... ...
GGGCAAGCCGCCGGGCGACACCCTCTGGGCCATCGCCCGGCGGCTTGCCCCCGGCGAGGATCCGCGTCCGCTCGTCGACCAGCTGGCGGCGGCGCACGGGTCGGGCCCGCTGCTTCCCGGCCAGGTCCTCCGCTGGTCGCGCTAGTCGCGGGTGTCGCGGCTGCGCTTCCCGTGGACCACGGTTACCGTGAGAGCGTGCGGTGTCCGTTCTGTCAGGCCGATGACGACAAGGTCGTCGACTCACGCCCGGCCGACGAATCCGCCGTGGTCCGCCGCCGGCGGGAGTGCCTCGCCTGCGGTCGACGCTTCACGACCCAGGAACGAGTCGTCGAGCTGCCGCTGATGGTGGTCAAGCGGTCAGGGCAGCGGGAGCCGTTCGAGCGGACGAAGCTCGAGCAGGGGATCGAGCGGGCCGTCGCCGGCAGCGTCATCGACGCCACCGCCGTCGAGGCCCTCGCGGCCGAGATCGAGGAGGAAGCCCGGGCTGGCGGCGCCGAGGTCGCCAGCGACCGGCTCGGCCTGGCGGTGCTGGAGCGGCTCCGGGCCCTCGACCCGGTGTCCTACGTGCGGTTCGCCTCCGTGTACCAAGGCTTCGAGTCCCCGGCCGACTTCGAGCGAGCCGTCCACGAGCTCCGCAAGACGACCGAGCCCAAACGAGGGCGGGCCAAATCGGCGGTTGACGCCGAGTAATTCCAGTGCTGTAATTCACGCCGCATCTCGTGTTTTGGGGCGATCAAACCACAAGATATGGTGGTCTTGACCCCCTGAAATAGGCCGCAACCGGCGGCCCGGACCGGAGGGGGAGGTCGGCAGGCATGGCCATCGCGCCGGAGCAGATCGGGATCGGGATCCGTCGGTATTTCACCGAGCCCGGCCAGCACCCGTACGACACCGTCGAGTGGGATCTCCGGGACGCCCGGATCCAGAACTACAAGGACGGCACCGACGCCTTCTTCCAGCCCGACGTCGAGTTCCCGGTCAACTGGTCGCAGAACGCCACGAACATCGTGGCCCAGAAGTACTTCCGCGGCACGCTCGGCACCCCGGAGCGCGAGTCATCGCTCAAGCAGGTCATCGACCGGATCGTCGACACGATCACCGCGTGGGGCGTGCGTGACGGCTACTTCGTGGACGACGAGGAAGGCGCCGCGTTCCGCAACGAGCTGAAGTACATCATGTTGCACCAGCGCGCGGCGTTCAACAGCCCCGTGTGGTTCAACATCGGCGTCAACGGTGTTCCAAGTCAGGCGAGTGCTTGCTTCATCCTCGCCGTCGACGACACGATGGACGGGATCCTCAACTGGTATCGCGAGGAGGGGATCATCTTCAAGGGCGGATCCGGCTCGGGGATCAACCTGTCGAGCATCCGTTCGGCGAGCGAGCATCTCGCCGGCGGTGGAACGGCGAGTGGGCCGGTGAGCTTCATGCGCGGCGCTGACGCGTCCGCGGGAACGATCAAGTCGGGTGGCAAGACCCGTCGCGCCGCCAAGATGGTCATTCTCAACGTTGACCATCCAGACGTTGAGGAGTTCATCTGGTGCAAGGCGCGGGAGGAGCGTAAAGCTCGAGCGCTGCGCGACGCCGGCTTCGACATGGACCTCGACGGAGTCGACTCTCACTCGGTCCAGTATCAGAACGCCAACAACTCGGTGCGGGTCACCGACGAGTTCATGCAAGCCGTCGAAGAAGACCGCGATTGGGATTTGCGCGCGGTCACGACTGGTGACGTCGTCAAGACCGTCAAGGCGCGTGAACTGATGCGCCAGATCGCTGAGGCGGCGTGGGAGTGTGCCGATCCCGGGATGCAGTACGACACGACGATCAACCGTTGGCACACCGCCCCGAACACCGGGCGGATCAACGCGAGCAACCCATGTTTTCCGGGCAGCGAGTTTGTACACACTGACAAGGGTCAGCTTCGCTTCGAAGACCTCATGGCCCGCGCACAGCAGGGCGAGACCTTCGGCGTCTACACGCACGACGCAACCAACCCCGACCAGCCGGTCGAGCGCGTGGAGATCACGCGGCCCGAGGCGATAATGGTCACAGGCTTGAACGAGATCGTGCGACTTCGGTTCTCGAACGGGATGGAACTGCGTTGCACGCCCGGCCACGCCATCTTCACGACAAATCGGGGCTATGTCGCGGCGTCGGAACTGGCTCCCGAAGATCGCGTCAAGGTGCTCAGAGTGCCTGCTCCGGCGACGCAAGCAGACTGGCGCCTGCCCGAGTCGGCGAATGCCCGCGCAGCGTTGACGGATCGGCGCGAGATCCAGCACGTCCGGGTACCCGAAAAGTGGAGTCCCGACCTTGCGCACTACCTGGGATGGCTCGTTGGGGACGGTTGCGTCGGTGCGAACGGAACGCTGACCACCGTCTACGGCGGTCCGGAGGAGCAGGATGTCGCGCTGCCTCGCCACCAAGCGCTGATCTCGTGGCTCAACGGTGATCGCAAACCGAAGCCGTCGCTACAAGAGAACGGAACGCAGCAGCTGCGCGTCCCTCGGCACATGCTCACAAGCTTGTTCGAAGCGCTTGGCATAGGTCGTAAGCGTTCGCCAGAGAAGGTGGTGCCAGAGGCGATCTACGGAGCGCCGTCGGAGATTGTCGCAGCGTTCCTTCAGGGCCTCTTTGACGCTGACGGCTGTGTTCACGACAGCGCGCATTATCGGTATGTTGGGCTCGGCTCGTCCTCGCGCTCGCTGCTGGTCGGGGTGCAGCGACTGTTGACTTCGTTTGGGGTGTTTTCCCGGCTCTACGAAACTCGGCGGGCTGCGGGTGCCTCTGACTTCACTTACGTGCGGAAGGACGGATCGCTCGCCAGCTACCAATCCGGCCCGATGTTCGACCTCCGGATCTCGAGCCAGTCGATCGAGACGTTCGCCCGCTCGATCGGATTCAGTCTCCCATCGAAGGCTCAAAAGCTCGCGACGTGTGTCACGGGCCATCGTCGATACGCAACGGACGAGGATGTCCGCTTGGTTGATCGGACTGAAGATGGAGTGGAGCTCACCTACAACCTCTGCGAGCCTCGCAATCACAGTTACCTGGTGAATGGGCTAGTCGTTCGGAATTGCTCCGAGTACATGCACCTCGACAACTCGGCGTGCAATCTCGCGAGCATCAACCTCCTCCCGTACCTCGATGCCGACGGCAACTTCGACGTGGATGCGTTCAAGCACACAGTTGAGGTCGTGTTCACAGCACAGGAGATCCTCGTCGGTAACGCGGACTACCCGACCGAGAAAATCGCCGCGACGAGCCGTCGCTTCCGCCAGCTCGGGCTCGGGTACGCGAACCTCGGCGCGCTGCTCATGGCTCAGGGATTGCCGTACGACTCGGATGACGGGCGCGCATGGGCAGCGACGATCACGGCGCTCATGACGGGTCACGCGTATGCGACTAGCGCGCGAACAGCCGCTCGGATGGGGCCGTTCGCCGGTTTTGCCGAGAATGCCGACGCGATGGTCAAGGTGCTCCGGATGCACCGCGCCGAAGTTGCCAAGATCGACGAGGAGCGGGTGCCGCCTGAGTTGTTGAGCGCGGCGCAGCGGGCGTGGGACGACGCCGTTGACGACGGCGAGAAGCACGGCGTTCGCAACTCGCAGTCCAGCGTTCTCGCGCCTACCGGCACTATTGCCTTGGCGCTTGACTGTGACACGACCGGTATTGAGCCCGATCTCGCGCTGACGAAGGCGAAGAAGCTTGTCGGCGGGGGCACGATGTTCATCGTGAACCAGACGGTGCCGCGCGCGTTGGCCAAACTCGGCTACACAAACGAACAGGCAACGGCGATCATCGACTACATCGACGAGCACAAGTCCATCGTCGGGGCGCCCAACCTTGTTGATGCTGACCTGCCGGTCTTCGCATGTTCGATGGGAGACAACACCATCCACTACATGGGCCACGTGAAGATGATGGGCGCCGTGCAGCCGTTCATCAGCGGCGCTATCTCGAAGACCGCAAACATGCCCGAATCGGCGACGGTCGACGAGGTGGAGCAGCTCTACCTCGACTCTTGGAAGCTGGGCCTGAAGGCCATCGCGCTGTACCGCGACAACTGCAAGGTGGGACAGCCGCTGGCCGCCCAGAAGAAGTCAGGCCCGGCTGACGACACGCCCGCCAGCAACGAGCTGACCCAGCAGGTCGAGCGGGTGGTCGAGCACGTCATCGTGCAGCGGCCGGTGCGCCAGAAGCTGCCGCGGACGCGCATCTCGAAGACGTTCTCGTTCCGAGTCGCCGACTGTCATGGCTACGCGACGGTGGGCGAATTCGAGGACGGTCGGCCGGGCGAGGTGTTCCTGAAGGTCGCCAAGCAGGGTTCGACCCTGTCCGGGATCATGGACGCCTTCGCAATCTCCGTCAGCCTCGGACTGCAGTACGGCGTGCCAATGCGGGCGTTCGTCGAGAAGTTCACGAACATGCGGTTCGAGCCTGCTGGCATGACCGACGATCCTGAGATCCGGTTCGCGACGAGCCTCGTCGACTACATCTTCCGTCGTCTGGCGGTCGAATACCTCACGACCGAGGAGCGGAACGACCTCGGGATCTTCACGGTCAATGAGCGGCTGCAGCCGACGCTGCCGGGTGTCGAAGAGGCGACTACGCCGAGTGAACCCGGGCTCGATCTGCTCCCTCCCGAGGACCGAGCCCCGTCGGCTGTTGTGTCCTCTCTGGAGGCGGCCCGTATGGTCGATCAGCCCGCGGCTCGAGAGGCGGAAGTCGTTCTCTGCTACGTCTGTGGCGACATCATGCAGCGGGCAGGCTCGTGCCACACCTGCCCCAGCTGCGGCGCCACCAGCGGCTGCTCCTAAGCGCATTACAGCCACGGCCGACCGCCGGCCCTTCCTCGTCGGCGTCCGGCCGGCTCGGTTCACCGCCTGGCGCCGCCACTGGCCCGCTCGCGTGCGCAGCCTCCGGCGCTCTGCGACCATGGGTGCAACATGTACGACTTGATCATCCGCGGGGGCGAGGTTGTCGACGGGACCGCCGCTCCCGCCCGCCGCGCCGACGTGGCAGTCGCTGACGGAGTGATCACCGAGGTCGGCACCATCGACGAGCCGGCGGTGCGCGTCATCGATGCCGGCGGCCGGCTGGTCTGCCCCGGTTTCGTGGATATCCACACTCACTACGACGGGCAGGCGTCGTGGGACGAGCGCATGGTTCCCTCGTCGTGGCACGGCGTGACGACGATCGTCGGTGGAAACTGCGGCGTGGGCTTCGCGCCCGTGCACGACGCTGACCACGATCGCCTCATCGAACTGATGGAGGGTGTCGAAGACATCCCGGGCACCGCACTCCACGAGGGGCTCCGCTGGAACTGGGGGTCCTTCCCAGAGTTCCTCGACGCTCTGGACGGTCGGCACTACGACGTCGATGTCGCGCTGCAGGTCCCGCACGCCGCACTTCGCCTCCACACCATGGGGGAGCGAGGGGCTCGGCGCGAGCCGGCGACCGAGGAGGACATCCGGGCCATGGCCGCGCTCGCCCGTGCCGGGGTCGAGGCCGGCGGGCTCGGGTTCACGACGTCCCGAACCGCGAACCATCGAAGCAGTCGAGGGGAGCTCACCCCAACGCTGACGGCCGCTTCGGACGAGCTCCTGGGGATCGCAGCTGCCATCGGCGAGAGCGGTCAGGGTGTCCTCCAGGTTGTCTCCGACTTCGTTGACGTCGACGCGGAGTTCTCACTGTTTCGCCGGATGGCGGAGGTGTCCCGCCGGCCCTTGTCGTTCACACTCCTGCAGACCCCGCTCGGTGGATGGGAGCGGCAGCTGGCGTTGCTCGAGGAAGTCAACGCGGCGGGCATCACGATGCGCGGCCAGGTGGCCGCACGCGCGGTCGGGCTGCTCCTCGGACTTGAGTGCACGCTCCACCCGCTCTTGGTCAATACGGTGTATCGCGAGGTGGCCGCACTGCCGCTGCGTGAGCGCGTGGCCAAGATGGCAGACGCTGGCTTCAAAACCCGGGTGCTCGCGGCGGCTGGCGAGATGGGCGGGCGCGCTCGCGTCCTTCAGGACTTCGATCACATGTACGAGCTCGGGGATCCGCCGGACTACGAGCCCGAGCCCGCCTCTAGCATCGCCGAGCGCGCCCGCGCGACAGGACGGGAGCCGATCGACCTGGCGTACGATCTGCTGCTCGCCGACGAGGGCCGCGGGCTCCTGTACCGACCGGTGCTCAACTACGACGACGGCAACCTCGACGCGGCGGGGGAGATGCTGGCGAGCGCGCACACGATCTCCGGCCTGGGTGACGGCGGCGCCCACGTAGGGACGATCTGCGACGCGAGCTTCCCGACCACGCTGCTGACCCTGTGGGGCCGCGACCGCGACCACGGTCGGCTGCCGCTCCCGTTCCTGATTCACCGCCAGACCGCGGCCACCGCCGGTGCGGTCGGACTGCTCGACCGGGGCGTGCTTGCGCCGGGATACCGGGCCGACATCAACGTCATCGACTTTGACCGCCTCTCGGCGCGCCGGCCCGAGATCCGGTACGACCTGCCCGCCGGTGGGAAGCGGTTCGTCCAGCGCGCCGAGGGCTACGAGGCCACGATCGTGGCGGGCCAGGTGACCTACGAGCACGGGGAGCCGACCGGCGCACTGCCGGGACGCCTCGTGCGGGGTCACCAGTCGGCGCCGAGCTGAGGAGACGCCTGATGACGAGCACCCAGTCCGGCATCGCCGATCCGGCGACGCTGGAGCCGCTCGAGGTCGACTGCGAGTGGAGCAGCGGCCAACTCGGCGACGGCTACGTGTACGAGTTGACTGACGGGCAGATCGAGGAGCTCGACGAGGCGCTGCGCTTCGCAGAAGCCCGTTGCGATGACGTGCTCGACATCACCCGTGAGCTCTTCCCGCTCCCGACGCTCGCGCCGGAGCTGGCCCGGACCACCCGAGAGCTGGTCGACGGCCGGGGCGTCGTGCTTGTGCGGGGTCTGCCGGTCGAGCGCTACGACAAGGCGAGAGCGTCGAAGATCTACTGGGGCGTCGGCATGCACCTCGGCCGTCCCTGGCCGCAGAACGCCAAGGGCCACCTGCTCGGCGACGTCACCGACCAGGGGCGGGCACTGGACGACCCCCACGGCCGAGGCAACGAGATCGGGGCGGTCGCGTTCCCCTTCCACTCCGACGGATCCGACCTGGTCGGACTGTTCTGCCTCAACCCCGGCGCGAGCGGGGGAGCGAGCCTGGTGGCCAACGTCGTCACGATCCACAACGAGATGGTCCGCTCGGACCCGGAGCTGGCGGCCGAGCTCTACGCGCCGTTCGCCTACGACTTCCGAGGCGAGGAGGCACCGGGCGGCAAGCCCTGGTACACGATGCCGATCTTCAGCCGCCGCGGAGATCGGCTCTTCATCCGCTACATCCGGCCCTACATCGATGCCGCTCGGCGCCACGACGACGCACCCCGCCCGTCGGAGGCGGCCCGAGCGGCGATGGACCGTGTCGACGCGATGTGCGCCGACCCCGCCTATCACCTGTCGATGATGCTGCAGCCGGGCGACATGCAGTTCGTCAACAACTATCACGTGCTCCACGGACGAGACGCGTACGTGGACAGGCGCGCCGACGGCCAGGTTCGACACCTGAAGCGGCTGTGGCTCGAGACGGACGTCCTGGCCGACGAGGACAAGCCGGAGCCGTTCCGGCTGAACCGCACGGCCAGCAACTGGTGGTCGAGCAAGGGCCGCACGAAGAGCGACCTCGACATCTGATCGACCACCGGCTTGCGAGCCGGAACCTGCCTCGGTCCTGTGAAGGCGGGCGCTGCTCTACGCTGGCGGCCGTGGATCTCGACTACCTGGTCTTCGACGCCGACAACCACTACTACGAGGCGATCGACGCGTTCACGCGGCATCTCGACCCGAAGCTCGGGCCCCGCTGCGTGCAATGGGCCGAGATCGACGGTCGCCGGTATCACGTCGTCGGCGGCCAGGTGAGCCACGCGGTCGTCAACCCGACCTTCGACCCGGTCGCGAAGGCCGGGGCCCTCCACGACTACTTCCGGGGCAACCCGGACCGGAAGTCCCCCCTCGAGTTCCTGCGGGCGCGCGAGCCGATCCGTCCCGAGTACCGGGACCGGGACGCCCGCCTCGAGACGCTCGACGAGTTCGGGCTGGAGTCGGTCTGGCTGTTCCCCACCCTCGGCATCCTCTACGAGGAGCTGCTGAAGCACGACCCGACGGCGGTCACCCTCACGTTCACGGCCTTCAACCGGTGGCTCGACGAGGACTGGGGCTGCAACTACCGCGACCGGATCTACGCCGCGCCCTACATCTCGCTCTGCGACGTCGAGTGGGCCGTCCGAGAGCTGGAGTGGGCCCTCGACCACGACGCGCGGACCGTCGTCCTGCGGCCGGCCGCGCCGACCACCGCCACCGGGCAGCTCCCGCCGACCGACCCCGTCTTCGATCCGTTCTGGGCCCGGGCCAACGAGGCCGGGATCACGGTCGTCGTCCACGCCGGTGACAGCGGCTACTCGTCCCAGGGCTACGCGAAGGACGGGTTCGCGGCCACCTTCGAGGGCGCGGGCCGCCCCTCGATCAAGGCGCTCGCGATCGAGCGGGCCGCCTACGACTTCCTGCTCACCTTGGTGTTCGATCGTCTCTTCGACCGGTTCCCGAACCTGCGCGTGGCCTCGGTCGAGAACGGATCCGAGTTCCTGCCCGACCTGTTCCGGAAGCTGGCGTCGACGTCGCGGAAGATGCCGGGTTACTTCACCGAGGATCCCGCCGAGACCTTCAGGCGCCATGTGTGGATCAACCCCTTCTGGGAGGACGACCCGTACCAGGTCGTCGAGCTCATGGGTGCCGACCGGGTCATCTTCGGCTCCGACTGGCCCCACATCGAGGGCATGCCCCGGCCGCTCGACTACGTCGCCGAGCTCAAGGAGCTCAGTGACGACGAGCGCCGGCTGGTGCTTCGCGACAACGCGCTCGAGCTCACGGCCCGACGGCCCGCGTGAGTGGCGCCGCGGTCGCTCGGGGCTCGCGCCAGGCCGAGTGGGACGACCTCCGCCGGCGGTACCTGCGACCGCGGGACGACCGGCCCGAGACCAGCGCCCGCGGCGTGCACCACGTCGCGCTGCTGAGCCACGACGTCGAGCGGACGATCCGCTTCTACCAGGACATCCTCGGCTTCCCGCTCACCGAGCTGTTCGAGAACCGCGACTACAACGGCTCGACGCACTTCTTCTTCGACATCGGGAACGGCAACGCGCTGGCGTTCTTCGACTTCCCGGGTCTGGACCTCGGGCCGTACGCCGAGGTGCTCGGCGGCCTGCATCACCTCGCGATCTCGGTGCCCCCCGAGCGCTGGGCCGAGCAGCGGCGCCGCCTCGACGACGCAGGCGTCGACACCGAGTGCATCTCGTCGTCGTCGCTGTACTTCCGGGACCCCGACGGGGCTCGCATCGAGCTGATCAGTGATCCGCTCGGAGAGATGTATGGCGAGCCCGTCTTCTGATTAGGCGACCGAGAGTCGCCGGCGTCTCGACGCCTTGCCGAACGCGTCGACAGCGCGGGCGATCGCCCACGTTGATCGGCGCTTCCTATCGGGCAAAGTCCAACGGACGACACCGCGTTGAGATCGCTCGCATCGACATGGTGTAGCCGCGAATCGTGCGGTCGTCGGCTCGGGTCGAAAGTCTCAACCGGCCGAAGAAGGTAGTTAGCATCCGCTGGTACGAGGCGCGCTGGGGTGGCGACTCGTGCTCTGTGAAGGTGGTGCCCACTCACCCGCCTGCAGAAGCCCGCCTCACCGTATGGCGCGACGAGCTTTCGCGTCCGGCTGACTACTGTCCAGGCTCCTTAACGCGCACCGCGCGCTGAATCATCGGCGCGGGAGGGGAGCTGGGTGAGCGGTGGATCCGACCCATCGACAGCCTGAGCATGGCGAGCGCGGCTCGGCCATAGATGACACCACCAAGGGGCGTTCCGCAGGTGAGTCCCCTCGCGAGATGCCCAGCGCGGGGTTCGACGTCTTCATTTCGTACGCACGCGAGGATCAAGAGTTCGTGCGGTGGCTCGCAGCGCAGTTGCAGGATCAAGGCCGGAGCGCCTGGGTCGATTGGAAGGACATCCCGCCGAGTGCTGAGTGGCGAGCAGAGATTCGATCCGCGGTCGAGTCGGCGGGCGCGTTCCTGTTCGTACTTAGCCCTGACTCACTCACTTCGGCCGCCTGTGCGGACGAGCTGAACCATGCCGTCGAGCTGAACAAGCGAATCGTCCCGCTCGTGGTGCGCGATGCCGACGGCGCGAGCGTCCCGGAAGCCGTCGGATCGCACAATTGGGTGTTCTGCCGCAATGAAGAGGAAGCAGGACCCGCCCTCGAAAGGACCATCGAGGCCCTCGATCTTGACCTCGACTGGGTCAAGGCCCACACGTGGCTGCTCGTGCGAGCACTCGCCTGGGAGGCGAGGCACGAGGACCGGTCCCTCCTGTTGCGCGGCGACGACCTGGCTGAGGCTGAAGCAAGCCTCGCGGGGCATGCCGCCGAAAAGCCAGCTCCGACACCGCTCCAGCGGCAGTACGTGCTCGCGAGTCGGCAAGGCGCCACCCATCGGCTGCGCAGGCTGGCAGCGATCTCTCTGGTCGCGGTGCTTGCAATCGCGTCCTTAGCCGGCGTGGCTGTCATCCAAGCCCGCAATGCAACCAACACCGCACAACTCGAGCTGTCGCGGCGTCTCGCCGCCAACGCGACCGCACAGATCGACAGCGGCAATTCGCAGCTCGGCCTCCTGTTGGCTCTGCGGGCCTACGACACGCGGTCCACCGCGGAAGCCGAGTCAGCAGTGCGCCAAGCGGTCCTGGGGAATCGCGAGGACGCGCTCCTGCGTCGGACCGACTATATGTACACGGTCCAGTTCAGCCCTGACGGGACGCGCGTTGTGACCGCGAACGCCGACCACACTGCTCAAGTCTGGGACTGGCGCCGCCGGACCGCGAAGCCGGTCGTCCTGCACCAGAAGGACATCGTGACCGCCGCCGCCTTCAGCCCCGATGGCAACTACGTCGCCACTGGCAGTGACGACCACAACGTGAACATCTGGGACTGGCGGCGGCCGCACCCGACGTCGACCGTGCTCCAGGGCGGCACGTCCGGCATCAACGATGTGGCCTTCAGTCCCGACGGCGTCTTCCTCGCCAGCGCAAGCGGAGACGACACGATTCGGGTCTGGGACTGGCACCATCCTGAGACACCAGCCCTCGTACTGAACAGCCACACGAACGGTGTTGCACAGGTCGCGTTCAGTCCCGACGGGGCGCACCTCGCCGCAGCAAGCGGCAACGGCGACGACAGCGCGCAAGTGTGGGATTGGCGGCACCCCACGAACCCGCCGGTAGTCCTGAGAGGGCATACGGACACGGTCAACACCGTGGCGTTCAGTCCCGACGGCAACTACCTCGCCACCGGCAGCAATGACAGCACCGCTCGTGTCTGGAACTGGCAGCACCCCACGGACGCGCCGGTTGTCCTGAGAGGACATACCGACTCTGTCTTCGACGTAGCGTTCAGCCCCGACGGCAACTACCTCGCCACCGGGAGCGGTGACAACACGGCTCGAGTGTGGGACTGGCACCACCCCGAGGACGCCCCCGTTGTCCTGAGAGGGCACACCGACAGGGTCAATGGCGTGACCTTCAGTCCCGACGGCAACTACCTGGCAACCGCGAGCTCCGACTTCACGGCCCGGCTCTGGACCCTCAGGGCTGCCGAGACGGGGCCCATCACCCTCCGTGGACCGGAAGGACAAGGCGCCGAGCTCAGCCCCGATGGGCGCCACCTCGCTGTCACCAATACGACGGTCGATAAGACCGCCGTTTGGATGTGGGACATGGCTCACCTCGACGCCGTACCAATCGTCCTGAAGGGTCACACGGACACCGTCTTGGCCATGACGTTCAGTCCTGACGGCAACTACCTCGCGACTGGAAGCGCCGATGACACCGCTCGGATCTGGGATTGGCAGCATCCCCAGGCGGCTCCGGTCGTGCTGCAGAGTCCCAACGCCCAGGTCACGAGTGTGGCGTTCAGCGCCGACGGTCGAACGCTCGCCACCGGCGGGAATGACAACAACGCTCGTGTGTGGGACTGGCGGCATCCCAGTCTCACTCCGAGGATTCTGAGCAACGCGACTGACAACATTTCCCAAGTCGCCTTCAGCCCCGACAGCCGCTACCTCGCTTCCGCCAGCTACGACTCAACAGCCTCCATCTGGGATCTACGTCACCCAAATCGGTCGCCAGTGCTTCTTTCCGGGTCGGGCGCCATGTATGGGCTCGACTTCAGCCCTGATGGGAAATACGTCGCGACCGTCGGCGCGGACAGCCAAGCGCGGATCTGGGATTGGCAGCATCCCGACCGGTCACCAATCATTCTCAAAGGGCACACGGGACCTGTCCTTGGGGTGGTGTTCTTGCCCGATCGTGTCCACCTCGTCACTGCGAGCGACGATGGAACCGCGCGCGTCTGGGAATGGCGGGATCCCACCACTCCTCCGGTTGTCTTGAGCGCATCTCAAAGCGCTGTCCGCAGTCTCACGGTTGGTCGAAGAGGCTTCCCGATCGTGGCCGCGAGTGACGACGAAGTCATCCGGGTATGGGGCGCCGCCGAATTCGGGCCGATCGCCGGCGTTGTTCGACTGGCGCGAAGTCGGGTCACGCGCCAGTTGACCAGCCAAGAACAGGCGCTCTTTCTGCACTAGCAGCCCGCGCGGACCATGCGGTCAATCGGATTCGGAGGCGCGAGCGCGCTTGGCCATCTGTCCCGCGGCGGCGAGTCGAGCCCGGTCATCGGCGGGACGCGCGTACAGGATCAGGCGGCGCACGCCAAGCGTCTCCAGATGCCTCCGCCGCTCCGAGTCGACCGTCAGCCAGGCTTCGTCCAGCGCCGTGAAGACGGTGACCAGGAACTGAGCGGGATCACGACCGGCCCGCTCGTGGGCGACACGAGCGATGGTCACGAGCTCCCCCAAACGAGGGTGGGCAGCTTGCGTGTTGAGTCCATCGCCGACCCGTCCCGCGAGCTCCGCCATCTTCGGACCGAAGGCGCCGATCACGAACGGCGGCGCAGAGTCAGGCTCCAGGAATCCCGGTGATCGCCACAGGCGCCGACACTCCTCGACGCACCGCTCGATCTCCGCTCGGCGGACCGGATCGGGTGCCGCGGTGCCGCCGGTCGCCTCTTGCTCACGCTGGTAGGGCGTGTCCGGCCCACCGCCGGCTCCGAGCCCGAGCAACAGCCGGCCCCCCGAGACTTCCTGGAGCGTGGCGGCCATGACGGCGAGGACCCCGGGACGGCGATTGGCGACGTTCAGGACGAGCGGCCCG
>Ga0207416_1003998_pt1 | contig 13328 bp, 13 predicted proteins | sample PaiPotPPM11metaG_FD_184107 | JGI IMG/M metagenome (GOLD analysis project Ga0207416, IMG submission 184107) | Iron sulfur acid spring bacterial and archeal communities from Banff, Canada, to study Microbial Dark Matter (Phase II) - Paint Pots PPM... ...
GATTCTGCGTGCGCGAATACTCAAACCCTTTATGTTCTCCCAGCCCGCTCTGAGCGTAGGTCGCCGTCTGAAAGATGGGCGTCATAATCGCGCCAGTTGATGGATCAGGTTCCTGCCCGGCATGAATAGCTTTGGTATCGAATTTCATACAATTGTCCTTACAAATTTTCTATGAACTCTTCAGGCGTAATTTCGGCCTGGCGTAGTATGCTGCGTAGGGTTCCTGGAGCAAGTTCAGAATGGGGAGGGACAACACAGCCCACCATCCCCAACTTTGCCCGCTTCTTCAATATGACATGACTGCCTTTTTGCCTGATCCGCACAAATCCCAATCGTTCTAAAGCACGAATAGCTTCTTCTCCAGAGATGCGCGGCAATTTAGGCGGCATAGGTCGCCTCGAAGGTGGTCAATAAAGGCCGCCCGCCATCCTCTAGAGGAAATTCTTCCAGATAAAGCTCTGTTGCCTCTCTAAGATTCGCGAGCGCCTCTTCGATGGTAGTTCCCTGGCTCACAGTGCCTACTTCGGGACACTCGGCGACATAGAGTTTACCGTCTTTATAGACGACAGCAGTAAATATTCTGGTAGTCATATTAGCAACCTCCGAACAACAATGTTACGCATTATTATGCGCTCACTCTAGCATATATAGCCTATCGTTGGCAATAGCCCGCTGAGCGCCGCGATGGCGAGTGTGTAGGGGCCAGATTTATCGCGCCCCGCGCGATAGTGGGGAAACCGCGTTACATCGGCACGCATGGCCACCACCCGACCTCGTGGGGCGCGATAAATCTGGCTCCTACGCAAAAATCTTACGCGCAGCTCAGCAGCAGAAACGTAACACGCGGCTTTTCCGTGCCGTATATATGGTAATGGTATAGTGGGAAATATAGCCCAGCGGGCGCGATAAATCGGCCCCTACACGCAGCGAGAGGAATACAGACTCTATGCCAACTTCGCAACCAACGCCAGAGCAAAACGCGAGCAAGCCGGTGATCGGCGTCTTGCTGATACACGGTTTCAACGGCAGCCAGCACGACCTGGCCGAGACGGAGATGATCCTCCAGCGACACGGCATGATCACGCATAATATGGTGCTGCCCGGACACGGAACGCATGTCCGTGATATGCTAGCAATTGGCTGGAAGGATTGGGCGGCAGCGGTGCGCGCCGAATTGCATGCGCTCAAGCAGCGCTGCGATGTGACGTTTATCGTCGGGCATTCGCTGGGAGGCTCGCTTGCCCTGCACATGGCAGCTTACGAAAAGGTGGACGGCATCGTAGCGATATGCGCCCCCATCCGCATGTACCCGATCACACGCTTCCTGGTCTGGGCAGGTAAGTTTTTTACGCCGTTCGCGCCGTCTTTTGGCGAAGACATCCACGATCGGGCAGCGCGACATCGCCATACCCGCGGCGTCTACTACTGGATGCCCATGCGCTCAGTAGAGAGCATGTTACTATATCTGCCAACCCTACGCGCGGAGTTGCCACGTATCACCGCCCCGGCGCTGATCATGACTTCGGTCTTCGATCACGTCGTACCAGCGCGCGATGGGCGTGAAATCTACCGGTTGATCGGATCAAAAGAAAAGCACCTGGTGACGTTCTATCGCTCGTATCACGTTATCATGAAGGACCACGATCGCGAGGAAATGTTCGCGAAGACGACCGCCTTCATCCTACACCACGCGCAGCAGGCCAGCGCGCACCGGCAGACGTCGTAGTCTTGCCACCTTATGATAAAATAAAGAAGCGTTCCGCGTGGAGCGCTGGATTTGTTTCACGAGCTAATGCAGTAGGGAGCTGTTCTTTATTTTGGCGCAACAAGTGAGCGATCCGCCTGAGCAAGATAAAACGCAATCAGCACATACTACACCGCCCGGCGTCCAGCATCCACGATCTTCTATGCTGGGGGTTATAGTACTACTTGTTCTCGTCTGCTTGCTGGTCGTCTCATCGCTGGGCATGTTGCTGTTCAGCGTCATACAAGCCGCGAGCGGATCAACCGCGCTGACGCCAACGGTGAACGCTTCCCAAACGGCCCAGGCAGGCAAAACAACGCCAACGCCGATACTCAGCCCCACACCGCTCAGCAGCGCGCCTTTTTATCCGCCGAATAACGCGCCTGTTCCCGCGCTGCAGTTGCCCGCCGGGCACACGCTGATCTACGAGGAGCAAGGTGGTATCTACCTGATCCCCAGCGCGGGCGGATTGCCGCAGCAGCTAGTCACGCCTGGCTACCTCTACAACGAGGCCGTGCGCCCAATCCTGACGCCTTCCGGCCAGTTGCTCTACAGCGGCACAGGCATCTGGCTTACCAATATCTTTTCTGGAACAATCACACAGATTGCCGCGTTCGCATCCAACCAGGTGATCACCGCCATGACATTGAGCAGCGACGGTACCACCATCGCCTGGAGTACAGAAGCAGCCAACGGCAACGGAGCTATTGATATCTATGCCGGTTCCCTGGCAGCGCCGGTCAAGGTCTTTGAACAATCTTCTGCCCACTGTCCCTGCTTTCGCGTATTTGGCTTTCTGAACGGCGCCGGGAAACAAGGGAACAACACGCTGTTGCTGACCGATAACCAGCAAAGCCATGTAGCCATCCAGTACGGGTTATGGTCGCTCGATCTGACCGCGCCGCCGCTCACCGCTCTGCCCTCGCTCTTGCTGCCAGAAAACACCACTCAGGGGCCGCTCGCGCTGGCCCCCTTCAGCAATGTACTGCTCTATTCTTCCTATGAAGGCGGTGTACCCGTACCAACAGATAACAGCGTCCCCGATGAGGTTGGCGCGCTCACTTATCCCAACAGCCTGGACGTGACAACGCTCGATGGGCGTCCTCTGAAATCAGACGTTTCACATGTGCTATTGCCGGAACAGCACGAACTGCTGAACTCAGCCGAATATCACTGGATTACCACTCCCGTCTTTACCCCTGACGGGCATAACATCATCTACGTCGAGTTTTCTAGCCTGTCCCAACCCCCGTATGATCGCAGCAGCGCGATCTTTATGGCCTCCATCAGCGGCGCGGGAAAATCCTTGCGCGTCGGCAAACCGCAACTGCTGCTGACATCGACCGCGCGCCTGGTTGAGCTTGGCGGCTGGTTCAGTAACAACATTTTGACCATTTACGCAGACGGCGCGATCTACGCGCTGAACATGCATAACGATAGCAGCGCCATGATTATCCGCATCCATACCTACGCGCGTATTATTGGCGCCGTGGGGACAGGAAACGTATGAACACCACGAAACCTCATCATTGCGTCCCTACATTTTTGACAGCAGCACCAGTTGCTCTTGCAGTTTCCAGATCGTAACAAAGGTGCGCTCGACGCCCAACGCTTCCCACGCGAGCAACTTCTCGGCGAGGTCTTCGCGCCAGCCCCAGGTGAACGTGGAAAGCGTTATGTCCCGCTTTGATGCTTCGATTTCGCTCCGCGCCAGTTGGATAAACTCCTCGTCGCTGTACACGTTGATCTCGTCAGCATAGGTTACAGCGTCGTGCAGCAAGCGCTTCGAGCTGCCGACACCCACCACCACGCGCGGCGGCATGGGCGGTACAGGCACGCAAGCGGCTTCCTTCAGGCGCAGGTACTCGCCGTCGAACGTCACTTGCATGCCGCGCCATATCTGGCGCAGGGCAGTGATCGTCTCTCTCAGCGTGGCAACGCGAGCCGTAGCGCTGGGGACCGGCACACCCCAGGCGCGCGATCCATCGAAGCCATCGCCCGCGCCAATGCCCAGCTCGAAACGGCCGCCGCTGATGATCGACAGCGCCGCGATCTCTTTCGCCAGCACGCCGGGTAGGTAGTTCATGTTGTCTATCACCATCGGCACGAAGTGGATGCGCGAAGTCGCCATCGCCAGCGCCCCATAGAGCGACCAGCCACAGAGGTAATCCTGCTCCAGAGCGCCAGAGTGATAGCCATCGACAAAACCAATCGAGTCGAAGCCGTAATCCTCGGCGGCCCGCGCCGCCACCAGAATCTCCGGCCAGTCATGCCACGCCAGGTTGATGCTGATACGCATGTGCTCTCTCCTGTATGAATATGCAAGCAGAACATGTGTCGCAAGAGATAGTATAGCCTGCAATTTCTGACATCCTGTGTCAGGATATGTTCGGGTTCTGTTCGGCCTACATACTACTTTGTATAAGGCCGGTTTATCACGCCCTGGGGTGAGGCCGAACGTTCCCAATAGGCGTCAAGTTAAGGATCGCTCACGCGGGTCGGTTCGTGGAGGGCAGGGGCGATGCTTGCCATCGCCCTGCCCTCATGCCGCATCGCCTTATCTTGACGCTTATTGGGCAAGGCCGAACGTTCCCATACGTCGGGGGCCCGACGCGATGGGATTTCCCCGCCAGGGTGCGAACCTATGCCAGCCCCATAGGCGCGGACTTACGCGCAATCAGGGCAACCGCAAGGGATTGCCCCTTGATCTTACCCCGGCAGGCTCGCCATACCACAGATCGGCCTGTGGAGAGGTTTCGTATAGGGTAGGGGCAATCCCTTGCGGTTGCCCTGGCCCCGACGATAGACGATTGCCCTGGCCTGGAGATGCGGTTGCCCTGGCCCCGAAAAACGCGATTTGGGAACAAATCCACTTGAGATGACGTAGTTCATAATAGACACGTTATTTTTGAACACCGGGGGAGAGAGGTTACGCAATGCACTGCCTACCTATCGATACACCTACAAGATTAGGCTATAAGAAATATTGCTCTCTTTATTCTCTTCTCATCCTCTTGATCGTCCTTCTTATGCTCGCAAGCTGCGGCAAGCAATCGCAGGGCGGCACAGCAGGCCAATCAACGGCGGTACAGGGAGCAAAGGGGACGGCGACCAACACGCCCGCCGGAGCATTCAACACGCTGCACATGATCACGGCCAGCATTGGCTGGGCGGAGACGACGAATTCTTCGCCGACGACGATCTACTACACGGTACTGAGGACGACTGATGGCGGCGTTCACTGGCAAGCCGTCTTGCGATGCTTGCCCTACCAGGGAAGCGGCAAGGGTGCGGGCTACGCCACCTGCCCGGCCGATTTTCGCTCAGCAACGACGGCAACAGTACTGGAGACACAGCAATCCACTATGAACATCTACCACACCGTTGATGGCGGGCAGACATGGCAGCGTTCAACGCTCACGGGTGGCTACCTGGAGACGCCGCCCGTCTTTGTCGATGCGCTGCACGGCTGGGCGCTGGTGACGGACAACTATCCGGGCTATGATCCTGGCAGTTCGTATATCGGCAAAGAGATCGCCCTGTTCCGCACCGTTGACGGCGGGCAAAGCTGGCAGAAGATCGGCAGCAGCGCCGCGAAATCGCAATTGCCCACTACCAGCGATGACGCCTATGGTACAGCCCCATTCACCGCCAGCACGCGCATGGCATTCGTCTCGGACACGACGGGCTGGCTGGTCAGCACATCTTACAGGATGGATGAATCTTCGTTTTCCTGGCTGTACGTGACCCATGATGGCGGCACGACCTGGCGGAAGGTACCTATCTCGTTCCCCGCCGGCGCTGAGGCCATATGGACGCCGCAATTTTTCAACGCGCAGGATGGCCTGCTGCCCGTCTACACGAGCGGCCACGCGCCACAATACACGCCAGCAACGATGCTTTATACTACCCACGACGGCGGCGCGACCTGGATAGGAACATCCGTGCCGTTCGATGTGACCAACGCGGTGTACATCGACATGGCCCATGCCTGGGCAGCATGGACTGGCAACTCGAATAAGGATACATTTGCTACTACCAGCGACGGATGGCAGCACTGGACAAAAGGCTCTATCCACACAAGTTTCGTCAACATCTACGGCTTCGACTTTGTCTCGCCTGCACTCGGCTGGGCAATAGCCGACAATGTGCGAAATATCGTACCGGACGGCAGCAGCTTGCGCAGCGGCGATATCGTGACCTTGCTCAAGACCACCGACGGCGGGCAAACGTGGCGGGAGATTGCGCATTCGGTGGTGTGACAGTGAGCGCCGGGTGCGCTCACTGCTCGCGGATCATGCCCAGGAAGGCGCGCGTGCGCTCGCTTTCGGCGTTCTCGAAGATGCGCGCCGGCGAGCCTTGCTCGATAATGTTGCCGTTGTCCATGAAGATCACGCGGTCGGCCACGTCACGGGCAAAGCCCATCTCGTGCGTGACCACGACCATCGTCATGCCCTCTTCGGCCAACTGACGCATCACTTTCAGCACGTCGCCGACCAGTTCGGGATCGAGAGCGGATGTTGCCTCGTCGAACAGCATCAGTTTGGGATTCATCGCCAGCGCGCGCGCGATGGCCACGCGCTGTTGCTGGCCGCCGGAGAGTTTATGCGGATAGACGTGCGCTTTTTCGGCGAGGCCGACCTTCTCCAGCAGAGCTGTTGCGCGCTCGACAACGGCGGCTTTCGGCTGGTGCAACACGTGGATGGGAGATTCAATCACGTTTTCGAGGGCGGTCAAATGGGGAAACAGGTTGAAGCGCTGGAACACAAAGCCGATCTGCGCGCGGGTGCGCGCGATGGCGGCGTCGCTATCCTCCACCAATCGTCCATTCACCTCGCGATATCCCAACATCTGCCCCTCGATAAAAATACGCCCGCTATCGATTTTCTCCAGGTGGTTGATGCAGCGCAGCAGCGTAGTTTTGCCGGAGCCGCTGGGGCCAATAATGACGACGACTTCACCGCGTTTCACTGCCAGATCAACGCCATCCAAAACAGTCAAGCGACCGAAGCGCTTGACGACCTTCTCGGCGTGTACCATTTCGTTTGTGTCAATTGCTGCCATGCTCATATGCGAGTTTCCTCCCAGGCTCACTAGTGAGTACGGGGTGAACCAAAAGCGAACATACGCGTCGCCCACCCTTTATCCACAAGATCGGCTTTTGTTGCCCTGTTGGGATCCATGCGGTTCTCGATCCAGCCCTGGACATAGCCCCATAACGTTGTCAGCACCAGGTAATAGACCGTCGCAACGATCAGAAGTTGAAAGATGATAAAGTCTTGCGAGCCGTAGACCTGAGCGGTGTATGTCAGCTCGAACAGGCCAATTACCGATGCCAGCGATGTCGTCTTGAGCATATTGTTGAACTCGTTGCCCAGGGGCGGAATGATCACGCGGGCCGCCTGCGGAAGTACGATACGGCGCATGGCAAGCGGATAGCGCATCCCCAGGGCTTTCGCGGCCTCCATCTGCCCTGTGTCTACCGACGAGATTCCGGCGCGAATAATCTCTGACATATACGCGCCTTCGTTCAATGAGAAAGCGATCAAGGCCACGGAGTAGACCGTCAGATAGGGGGTAGAAGCAGGAAATATTTGCGGAATACCATCATACAATATCAGGATTTGTACCAGCAGCGGGCTACCGCGAAAGAGCCAGATATAGAAGCGGGCCGGCCAGGTGAGAAACGGGAAGCGAGACATGCGCATCAGTGCCAGAAACAGGCCGATAATGACACCGCTCGTTTGCGCGACGACCGAAATCCACAGGGTCGTCCAGGCCGCGTTGAGGAATAGCCCGGAAAAGAGAAATTTCCCCATAATGCTTAACAAGGGTAAAACCCCCTTCGAGAGGAATTCGTAGAAGCCAGAGATTGACTTCTACGAACGGCTATCATCAGGTCAAGCAACGGCGCTGCGGCGATCAATCATGCTGGTTAGCTCTTCGTCGCCCAGATTCCACTTGTTAATGAGGCTCTGATACGTGCCATTGGCTCGCAACTGCTGGAAAGCGGTTTTGACGGCATTAAACATGGACGTGTCGCCCTTGCGTACCACGATGCCCTCCGGGCCGGCATTGATGACCGAACCACCTACGGCAAATTTTCCCGGATTCAATTTGATGTAGTAATCCGTCACCGGCGAGTCCTGGTATGTCGCCACGACCCGGTTTGTTGCCAGCAACTGGATAACATCGGTCTGGTTGGTCAGGACGGTCATTTGAATCGCCTGCTTCCCGGCTTTGGTGCAAGCCGTGCTGGCGGTTTGCAGGTCGCTCTGCTCGATGGTGCCATTCTGCACGCCCACTTTCTGCCCGCACAGGTCAGAAAGCTGGGTAATGTGGTCAGGGTTGCCAATCTGCACAAGCAGAGACTCACCAGCGTTGAAGTACGGTACAAAATCAACTTTTTGCTCGCGCGCCGGGGTGACACTCACCGCGGAAATGACGACATCGAAGCGTTTCGCCACCAGACTGTCGATGATGGTGTCGAAACTGGTCGTCACGACATGAACTTGCAGGCCCATGCGCTGCGCGATGGCAGTAATCAAGTCAATATCGAACCCCGCCGGCTTATTGGTGGTGGTGTCGATGTACTCTTGCGGTGGATACGTGGTATCGCTGCCCACAGTGAGAGTACCCGGCACCAGCAAATCATTGGGGGGAGTGACCGTCGGCGTGGCCGGGTTGGTAGTGGGAGTACTGCCGTTTCCCGTCGTACTGCCGCCACCGCAGGCAGCCAGCAGCAACAGCAGCGCCAGCAAGCACCCTACCAGCGCCATATACGCCGGGTACCGTCTTTTACGAGAGAAAAATATCATGGAAACCTACCTCCTTGTGATTCAATTACAGCCCTATTGATGAGCGTAGTGTATCACAGGAGCGACAAGGTTACAATAAGTAGCGTAGAGGTTTACCACAAGTGGTATACTAGTCTAAAGTTACTCAGCCATTCATCAATATTCTTTCCAACGGTATCGCAGGAGCTTATCTATGAGATTTTCAAAACTGCATCTTGAGAACTGGCGCAACTTTACTCGCGTGGATGTTTCGCTGCAACAACGTATGTTCCTCATAGGTCCCAATGCATCCGGGAAATCTAACTTTCTGGATGTTTTCCGTTTTTTACGCGATCTGGTACGAGTTGGAGGAGGTTTAGAGAAAGCCGTCGCTGATAGAGGAGGAATCTCCCACATCCGCAGCTTAGCGGCACGCCGCTATCCCGAAATTGTCGTTGATGTTCAAATTGAGAATGGTGACGACATTTCTTGGAGATATCGTATTGGCATTTCACAGGATAATAACTCCCGGCCATATCTGAAAGAGGAGCGCGTCTGGAAATCCGGCAAACTTATTCTAACAAGACCGGACGAACAGGATTCTCAAGACCGAGAATTACTGCGCCAAACTCACCTGGAACAAATCAATACCAATCGTGAATTTCGCGAAATCGCAGATTTCTTGAACACGGTCCGCTACTATCATATCGTGCCGCAGCTTATTCGCGACCCCGAACGGTCTGTGGGGCGAAAGTTTGATCCCTATGGAGGAGATTTCCTGGAACAAATTGCTACCCTTCCAAAAAGAACACAGGAATCGCGCCTGCGCCGTATCGAGAAAGCTTTACGCATTGCCGTACCTCAGCTTCAAGAACTCACTCAGTATAAAGATGAGCGCGGTGTTCCTCATCTCAGAGCAAAGTACGATCACTGGCGTAGTCAAGGGGCCTGGCAAACAGAAGCAGATTTTTCCGATGGAACGCTCAGACTGCTGGGATTATTATGGGCCTTACTTGACGGAAATGGCCCTCTCATCCTGGAAGAGCCAGAACTCTCATTACACGCGGAAGTAGCCAGTTATATTCCAGCTATGATGGCTTCTATTCAAAAAGCACAGAAAAAGCAAGCGCGCCAGATACTTGTCAGCACGCATAGTAGTGATCTTCTCCGCGATCCAGGCATCGCCCCTGACGAAGTACTCCTGCTGCGCCCAACCAATGCTGGCACAAATGTAGAAGTAAGCCTTGATATTGCTGAGATCAAGCAACTTCTAGATGCGGGTATTCCTGTAGCTGAGGCAGTTTTCCCGCAGATTCGCCCACCAAATGCCGAACAACTCTCTTTTTTTGGGGAATGAAGATCATACAGGAGAATAGACATGGGGAATTATATACATGCTGCCTGTTAATGTCCTTATTGAGGGGAGAAGCGACGAATCCGTTGCAAAACAATTATTGCAGCATATGGGATTAGAAGTTGGCACAGTTTATGGCAGTAAAGGAAAAGCTCATCTTTTAGACCGATTACCGAACTATAACAGGGCAGCACAGTTTGCTCCCTGGTTTAGTATCATCGACCTGGATAGAGAACCATGTGCAGCAAGGGCAATTACTCTCTGGCTACCTCAGCCAGCCAAAGGAATGCGCTTCCGCATTGCTGTTCGCGCGATAGAGGCATGGTTGATGGCAGATAGAGAAAGGATGGCTGCATTCCTGGCAGTCAGTCCATCCCAATTGCCGTCTTATCCAGAGCTTGAGGCCAATCCAAAAGATACGCTTATCAGCGTCGCGCGTCATAGCCGCAGTAGCAACATTCGCGAAGATATTGTGCCGCGTCAAGGCAGCGGCGCAAAAGTTGGGCCGCTTTATGTCGCTCGCTTGAACGAATTTACAGAGAAACATTGGCGTCCGGAAACCGCGGCACAATTCTCTGATAGTCTTCAGCGATGCATCCGAGCTTTGTCGGCTTTCGATTCCTGGAACTCCGAAGCTGCTACCTAGATTTTCTTACTCGACGCGCGGCGGCCCTTGCTTGATGCGCGCGCGCATCCCCTCTATGCCGCCGTTCGTCTCTGGCGTACCCCATACGGCCTCCAGCCACCATGTCATGCCGACCTCGGCAAGCGGGCGCACGATGGCTGCCGCTTGCTGCGGATCGTCGCCGGGCGTCTCGGCCTCCATGATGATGTCGAATGGCGTAGTCAGCGTGCGCCGTTCGTCGATATAGGCTTTCATGGCGCGGAGATCGTCCGGCGTCATGTCAGACATGGCGCGATTGGCGTCCATCTTGATCGGCAACACACCGTCGCAGCGCAGCACGCGCCGCATCGACTTCATGCGCGGCCACGCGCCAACGACCCAGATGGGAACGCGCGGCTGCTGCACCGGCAGGGGCGAAAAATCCACATCTCGCAGATGATAATGCGCGCCGTCGAAGCTGAACGGCTTGCCGCTCCATAGCCCATCGATGATATCCAGGCTCTCATCAAGCATCTCCGCGCGCACTTTGCGATCCGTCTCTTCGCCAACCTGGGCAAACCAGTCATGCTCATGCTCATCGCCCACGGCTCCCAGGCCGACCGGCAGGATCACGCGCCCGTTGGAGAGATGATCGAGCGTCATGACTTCGCTGGCAACCTTCCACGGTCGGCGGCGCGACAAGGGCGTAAGCATCGTACCAAAGCGTATTCGTTCAGTCCGCATGGCGACAGCCGCCAGCGCGACCCACACGTCGATGCCCCAGATACCATCCCACACAAAAACGCCGTCCCAGCCGGCTTCTTCCGCGTCGCGCGCCAGCCCGGTCAGCGCCAGCGGATCAAGCAACGGCATTGTGACACCATAGCGCATAGTAGTTTCTCCTCTCGATGACATCATTCTTTTGTTCATCATGAAGAGTATACAGAACAGATCATGACATCTCATGTCATATTTTCGCCCAACTTCCTACGCACAGATATCATGGGGAGCAGGTATTTGGAGAGAAGAATTTTTTTGTAGCACAGCCGGGATGTGTACTATACTTGACATGATGAATCTCAGGATGGTTTTCTTTTCGAGAAAGAACGGACAAGAACATGTTCAATGAGTATATCGAAAAAGCGATGCAACATGCCTACTATGAACAAATTGAAGACGGAACCTATTTTGGCCGGATTCCTGGCTTCAAGGGTGTCTGGGCAAACAAACAGACTAAACAGGAATGCCGCGAGGAATTGCGTGAGGTTCTAGAAGGCTGGATACTCCTCAACATTGCTGATCACATCCCCTTACCCATAGTCGATGGGATGACGTTGGAAGTAGGGAAATTAGTCTAAGCCAGCCTTGCCTCCAAATATCTGTGCAGTAGTCCTGTCAATTTGCCCATTGCCAAAATTGGTGCTACAATGGATACATCTTGTTCCGTTCATTGGAACAGATAGATCTATTTCGGGCAGTCTGATAGCGCGAACATCCAGGATACCAGCCGTGACAGCATTGCAGATAGAGGTACGGGCAGTCGCCGGGCAGCACGATATGAGAGCGCAGCGGCTCGCCCGCGACATATCCCAATTACCGCCCGGACAGCTCCCAACGCTTGCCGCTCTTTCCGCCAACCAACTTCCCCTTTTCCTGCGCACCGCACAGCTATATCGTCTCACTGCACATCTTACATCTCTCCAAATTGACCAGCTTATCAACGATTTGCTGGTTGATCCTGTCGTGCAAGAAGCTCTCGTTTCAGATAGGGCAGGCGAGAACGAATGCTACATCGTTGACGTCTTTTTTCATGCTGGCGTCACCGATACGCTGGCGGAAAGTGTGATCGCGGGAGCGTCAATGCTGGGCATCAACGGATTGGAGCGCGTGGAGACGGGTACGCGCTACCGTTTCGACGTTCGCCTGAGCGAGGCCGAAGTACGCGCAATCACCGAAACCTTGCTCTACAATCCGGTTATCCAACGCTACATTCTGCAAACCCCCAATCATGTGAGCGCAGGGTCAGATGTGGCGGCGCAATTCATTGCGCCATCGACATTGGCTACGAGTGATGATGAGATAGGCGCAATGAATTGCGCCGCCACATCTACCTCTGCATATACCTCCACATATGTTCCCATCGGCGGCATGACCGGTGAGCAATTACTGATCTTGAGCAAGCAGGGAATGCTGGCCTTAAATCTGGACGAGCTGCGAGCCATCCAGCAGCATTACCGCGCCCAGGGACGCGAGCCAACGGATGTGGAGCTAGAAACGCTCGCACAAACATGGTCGGAACATTGCTCGCACAAAACCTTCAAAGCGACGATCTATTATCGTGAAATCGATGAGCAGGGCCAGAACATCGAAACAGAGACCATTCATGGTCTGCTCAAGCAGTATCTCATGCGCGCGACTGAAACTGTCAGGCCATCCTGGCTGATCTCGGCTTTCAGCGACAACGCTGGCATCATTCGCTTTACCGGGACGCACGATGTCGCCTTCAAAGTCGAGACGCACAACCATCCCTCGGCGATTGAGCCGTTCGGCGGAGCCAACACGGGCGTGGGCGGCGTGATCCGCGACGTGCTGGGCGTCTCGGCGCAGCCCATCGCCTGCACGGACATTCTCTGCTTCGGCCCGCCAGATACGCCCGCTGCGAGTTTGCCCGCAGGCGTTCTCTCGCCGCGGCGTATCGCCGACGGCGTGGTCAACGGCGTGCGCGACTACGGCAACAAAATGGGCGTCCCGACCGTGAACGGCGCGATCCTCTATCACGAAGGCTACATCTATAATCCGCTCGTCTTCTGCGGCTGCCTCGGCCTCTTGCCGCACGGCAACCACCCGCGT
>Ga0207416_1004000_pt1 | contig 13324 bp, 15 predicted proteins | sample PaiPotPPM11metaG_FD_184107 | JGI IMG/M metagenome (GOLD analysis project Ga0207416, IMG submission 184107) | Iron sulfur acid spring bacterial and archeal communities from Banff, Canada, to study Microbial Dark Matter (Phase II) - Paint Pots PPM... ...
AACCTGCCGACATCATCGCATGGTCGCTCTGGCGGCGGGCTCATCAAGCCGCAGCACAGAAATCTCATATCAAACAAAAATCACAGCTGTAATGCTAGAACCAGCGTCCCCGCCCGTAAAAACCGCCACCAGCGAGAAGCAGCACTACGATGATGATGATCAGAAGAGTTGTGTTGTCCATATTGTTTTACCCCCATTGCCGCAACGTAAGGCGGCGGTCGGCCAGTTTCAACCAGATGACTTTTTTGTCTAAACCGGGATTCCCCAGATGGCTCCCGATTTGACGGGGAATATTCTCGCTTTTCTCGTATTCCTGCAAGATAGAAGCGAGGTTTGGGCGGCTACCGTCACCTTGGGCGCCACGAACCATGGTCGAGGGGTTATCTGGCTATTTGCGCTGGCATTGGACGTACTCCTCCAGTCGGGTGCTCTTAAATGCGTGACGATCGACGTCTCACGCGGGCGCTGGTGGTGACTGCGGCGGGGCCATGATCTGCACCACCCACAATCTCCTGAAACTTTTCACCCTCGCAAAGGCCGCCTGAGGCGGCTACCGTGCAACAAATGCCCGGCCGCGACGCCTATCTGGACGGGCTCCTAGGAAACGGAATTTTGAGGCCAGAGACAAAGCCGCGGAAACGATCCCAACAAACCCCTTGGCGGTTCGCAGAGACAAAAGCCACGCACGCAAGCCCGCCAATTCGGGGCTTTTCGCCAAAACCGGGGAAATCTCCGTTAGACACGGACTGCGTGGTGGCGGATGCAGTCGCTATCGAAAGGGTCTCAGCATCCGAATTCCACGCGCGGCGATGCGCAAGATCAGCAACGACCGATGGTCAGGCGAGCGGCGGAGCGCGCGATTGGAATGGCGCGCGCGGTGGTGAGAAAGAGGCGACGGCAACGCCCTCATGGTTGGGCATCGCCTCATGGGCACTTCCTTGGCGTCGACGGGAGATATTGCGCAAAGCCGGCGAGATTCGCTCACGACGGCGGGGGCAAAGACGCTGGCGGCGGCGGAGGATGCCCAGGCGGAGGCGCATACATGGGTCCGCCAGGCGGGGGCGCATAGTACGGTGGCGGCGGGTAATCTGCAAAGCATCTCCGGCCCCACGGGCCTGGATGCGTTCCAGGCGGGCAAGCGCAGGCGCTCAATGAGAGCGCGGCGAGAAGCAAAGCGATAACGGACGCAATGCGCGCGTACATGAAAAACCCCCTCCCTAGTCGGATAGTAATCTACCGATTCTTCTCGGCCAAATTACGACAAGCGAAAATGGGAAGGGGCGGACGTTGCTAACGACTTGTTACAACGCGCCGTACCCGGGCGCGTCATGGACCAACGCCATCAATACCAAAAAACTGAGCGGCATCCGCCTTGGCCCTGATTTTGCTCGACCGCGCGCCCACTTCGGAGCCTGTTCAGTCAGCGTTCATTTACCGAGCTTTAACCTTTAAGGGGTCGCTGCGCGGCACTTGAACGGAAAAAATTTTCCCACAAAGGAGACACCGAAATGTTCCGTAAGACCCTCTTCGCAATTGCAACGTCTGTTGCGATTGGCGCGGCGGCTTTAGCCCCGAATATCGCTCTGGCGAAGGGCGGCCATGGACACGGCGGTCACGGCGGCCATGGACACGGCGGCCATGGACACGGCGGTCACGGTTGGCATCGCCATGGTTGGCATGGCCACGGTTGGCATCGCCACGGCTGGCACGTTGGATGGCATGGCGGCAGATGGCACGGCCACGGCGGCGCCTGCCTTGTAAGGCGCATTGGTCCGCACGGCCACGTGCATTGGGTGAACCGCTGCCAGTAATCGTCGTCGCTTGTCAATCGGCATTGGATCGTGATCACCCTGATCGGCGTCCATGCAATAATCAGACGCTGAAGACGCGGTCGATCTTGCGACGTCACCCTGGCCGAGGCCAGAAATCGTCATCGCCGAGATGCACAAGGTGCGATCAGAAATGGATGAGTTGCTCGACCGGAACGCCGCGTCATGACGTGGCCGGTTTCGTTGACCGACCAGCAGCTCGAAATGCGCTGCTCGACAGCTAGAGTAACCCCCCGTCGACGGCTGGTGGGGGCGAATAGGGGAGTTGCGCAGATGTGCGACTACAGCCTTCACCATGTGGCGTCGCGACCCGCGAAGGTCGGGGACCAGCTGACCACGCGAAACTTCGGTACCGGCACGCGTGGGTTCGCTGCCGCGGAAGATTCTCGGGTCGCTGTTTGCGTTCTGCCGTGGACCGAATTGGCCTTTGCCAAAGCGGTCGAATATGCAACGGAGGGTCTGTTGGGCTGGGGCCGGAAGACGCTCGATTATCGAATGGCGATTTTCCGGCAGACGAGGTCGTCGTCGAGGCGACCGGCAACGCTATGGGGGTAGTGCGGGTGCTCAGCCCCTATGTGGCGCGAGTGATCGTGGCCAATTCGCTGCAAGTGAAGGCGATCGCCCATGCTCACGTCAAGACGGACAGGATCGACGCTGGCGTGCTGGCGTCGCTGCGGGCAGCGGGCTTCCTACCAGAGGTCTGGCTGCCCGATGCGGACACCGAGCGCCGGCGACGATTGGTGGCTCGCCGCAACCAGGTCGTTCGGCATCGGACCCGGATCAAGAACGCGGTGCATGCCATCCTGCAGGCGCATCTTATCGCGCCGTGCCCGCATGCCGACTTGTTCGGCCGGCTGGGTCGAAGTTGGCTCGGACGACAGGAACTGCCGGACGACGAGCGGGCCGCAATCGATCGGCATTTGCGCGAACTCGACCGGCTCGCCGAGGATGTCGAGCTTCTCGACCGCGAGATCGCCGAGGAGGTGATCGAGGACCCGTCCGTCAAGCGCCTCCTGACCATCACCGGCGTCAACGTCATCGTGGTCGCAGGCCTCGTCGCCGCGATCGGCGACATCCGCCGCTTCTCCTCGCCGCAGAAACTCGTGAGCTATGTCGGGCTCAATCCGCGGGTGCGCCAATCGGGTCTTGGTCTGGCCCAGCATGGCCGCATCAGCAAGCGCGGTCGTAGCCACGCGCGCGCCATGCTGGTCGAGGCGGCCTGGGCTGCCTCCAAGGCGCCAGGCCCGCTGCGTTCGTTCTTCCTGCGTATCCGAGCCCGACGTGGTCACCAGGTCGCAGCGGTCGCCCTGATGCTCCTTTTCTGATCACTACTGCCCCTTCGGTTTCTTGTCAGATCAACGCTCGACATTCCTACTCGAACAGGCCGCCCAGCAGCCGGCGGGTCGTCGCACTGATGACCATGCTCGCGGGAGCGGCGGCGGCTTGCAGACGCGCAGCAAGGTTCGGCGTCTCGCCGACGACCGCCTGCTCCTGGGCCGAACCCGTTCCAATCAGGTCGCCAACCACGACCAGCCCGGTGCCGATGCCGATGCGAACTTGGAGCGGCTCGGCAGCGTTGAGCTGTCGGACCGCCTCGATCAGCGCCAGCCCGGCCCGCACGGCCCGCTCGGCGTCGTCTTCATGCGCTTGCGGATATCCAAAGTACACGAGCACGCCGTCGCCCATATACTTGGCCACGAAGCCGCCAAACCCGGCGACCGTTTCGGCAACACATTTGTGATAAGCGCCGATGACAGCCCGTAGGTCTTCTGGGTCGAGCTTGGCCGAAAGCGCGGTCGAACCGACGAGGTCGCAGAACATGACGGTGAGCTGCCGGCGCTCGGCGGTGTATTGCGGAGCCGGCTTGGCAGCTGCTGGGGACTGAGGTGCGGCCGCAGAAGCGCCCGTAAGCTCCGCAATGGCGCGCAGCATCTTCAGCCGATGCCCGAGGGAGACACCCAGGTCCGTGAGGTGTTGGTCGCTCAGATCGCGAAGAACTGAAAAATCGATGTCGTTCTCGGCAAAGGTTCGAGCGTACTCAGACAAGCCGAGTTGTTTGAGCCAATCCGCAATTTCCTGCATCGCGGCCCCGTGCGGATCTGTGCGCCGAGCAACGCCCAACGCGACGGACCAGGAAGCTAAGTTTATCTCACAAATGCCTAGGGTAGTAGAGCGCTATTGATCGTCGTCGGTCCCTCAACGCTAGAAAGTCTTTCTAAGAAACCGTCGCCATCGCCTAAACTTTTCGGTGATCAAAGGACACGAAGGGGGCAACACAACAGCTTCGTGTCCACGTCCCCGGTGTTGCGAAGCCGCCGAAGGAAAAACCGGCGACCTGGGTCCGCGTCACCAGATCATAGGTCCAAGCCAATCCTCCTGTCCCATAGAGGAGAAAATGGTCGAACGCATAGCCGATCCGGGCGCGGGCGGTCCCGTAATGAATGACCGCCTCGCCGTAGGTCACCTGGCCATTCTGGGGCGAGGTGACCGTCTGATTGCCGCGCACCGAATAGGGCACCAGCACGTCCGAATTCGGAAACGAAACATCGGACTCGAAACCCAGCATCAAGCGAGATGTGATTATATCCGCCCTGTAGCCCGGCGACATAACTGCCTGTCCCGGCCATGAAATCGAAATTGTACGGAAGATCAAATGATCCATTCAAACCCGGGCCGCGGGCTCCCGGCGGGGTTGCGGACCAGTTCGAAGAGCCTCTGATCACACCCGCATGGGCACCGACGTACCAGCCATTCCAATCGTAGGCCGTTGAGATGTTAGGGCAGGCGGCGAGGCGGCTGCCGCGCACGCGTTGCAGCCGCTCCCATCAATCTCGGACGCGCCGCGGTCAGCTCTTTGGCGGCGTCACCTGACCGCGGATTTCGCCGGGCTGATGGGCCTCCGTGTGCACGTTGATGTACCACTCGCCGGCGGAAAATTGCTGCGCCTGCTCGGGGGTGAGCGTGGCTTCTCCCTTGATCGGCGCCTCGACCGCGCTGCCCTTGGGGCTCAGCCAGATCACCGGCGGACCGTTCTTGCCCTGCGCCGCCGGTCCGTGGAAATGGGCCATAGTGGCCGGCCCCGACAGCCCGCTATAGCTGACGTTCCAGGTCAGCACCCGCGTCGCCGGGTCGTAGGTCAGTTCGGCGGTGCCGGTGGCGGGTGTTGCCACCGGCGGCACTTGTTGGGCGCCGGTCAGCATTGCCTTGAAGGATTGGGATGCCGCCTTCGACGGCGCCGTCCAGGTTCCCATTGCCGCCAGGCACGCGGCCACAATGACGCCCTTACCAATGATCGACATTTTCATCGTTCGCCTCCCTTTGCTAGTTTCCAAGCACGCCGGCGCAACAAGTTATATCGCAGGACGAGCGGGTAATGCTTACCATGGAACGAGCCAGCAATGTTGCGGCCTCAGCGGCCCGGCTACTCCCCGGACATTTCACCGCCTCCAGACCATTGTTCTGGCTCTATCCGAACGCGAATGGTGTATCGTATGTTCCTGTATTCCATGGAAGAGTTTGGACCCAAATCAGAGCGGATTCCGGTCACGTGGACGCATATCCGACTTTCTCCCCCAGGTCCGCATCCTGCATCCGTGGCCTGATCAGCGCTTTGGCGTCAAGCATCCGAGGTGGGAGCCGATGCCCGAATTGGGCCCGCTCGGTTCTGTGCGGGGGGCGCTCAGCAATGAGCGTCATCTACCGCGATCTCACAAATGTCGCTTCCAAAATTGGCCTTTGAAGTGTGGCCCGAATTTCCCTTCATTTCGGAACGTTTGGCGATCAGAGACTTTTCCGGGTTGAGCTGCCAAAGAGTGACTTGCACCCCCAGTCCAGTCCACTCTGCCCCGGCGAGGCCCGCGAGCTTCTTGCGCTGGTTATCACCGCTGTGCGGCGATACCAAAGCCGTGGCGGCATCAGCATGAATCTGGAGCAGAACTCATGCCCAATGTTGGTCTGTTTGTCCGCGCTGGGATCGCGGACGGCCAGCAATGACCGAAGCGACGATGAGCACCGACTCCCCAGGGAACGGAAGGCCGACGCATTCCAAGCCGATGAGACCGGCGACGACGAGGAGGCCGTAGACGTGAATGAGGTGCGCGATGGATGGCATGGAGACAGACCCGGATCAGAACGCTGGTCAATGGCACTTGTTGAGGATACTCGTGGGAACTGCGGCCTGTTGGCATATGGATGTAGGGCGCGACTGACGGGCGGGTTGGCTTGGATGGCCAAGGTCGGAACTGAGCGCAATCGCAATTTAGTCTGAAGAAGCGCGTGTCATGAGAGTTGCGTTTGCCCTCTTCTGCGCCTTCTCTCGATGGGCCTCAATCTCTTCAGGTTCGCGCTTGTCGACCATTGTCAGATCGTTGCGCGCCTTACCCTCTGCTCGTAGCAGCTCGTCTAGCTTCGCATGAATGGCTTGAGTGTCGCGGTGCTCTGCGCGCTGAATGAACAGAGTCATAATCCAGGTTGCTACCGTGGCAGCACTTTGCCAGTTGAATGAGCCTGGATCAAAAAACAGCCAGATGATGACGTAGAGGCCCACCACCAGAAAGGCCAATGGATGTGACGTGGAAACCCCAACGAACGTCAGCCACTTTCGGATGCGTTTCATTTGAGTCTTGGGGTGCGCGCCTAGCGCTCCTTCGGGGGGCGCTTTTGTCATTCGTGATAAGCGCACAGCAGTGATGGGGTATTGGTCAACGCACGGAGCAAGAGCAGGTTCCTGCGTCGTTCGCCCTTCGCTGGGATCAGGTGGACTTCGGAACGGCCACCCTGCACGTCCGTAGGGTCACGAAAGGCACTCCTGCCACGCACCGGGTCCTCGGGGACGAACTGCGTGCCCTGCGGCGGCTGAAATTGCCACACGGCAATCCCGAAAGTGAATTGTAAATGTCGATGCGGTCGGGCGCAAGGCCGGATAGCAAGTCGGCATCGGCCACCATCGCGACGGGCTTCACCGTCGGGTGGAGAGCGAATCAATGCTTCGACGTTGACGCCATTGTTGGCACTGCTATTGGCATCGGCCATGACGCTCTCCGCACTGTTGATTATCTAAACAATTTTCTTATAGCATTGGGAAAAAGTGACCCTCGCGTGTATCCAAGCTACTTAGCTTCAGATGTATAATGTACTCGGACAAGTCGCTTTCTCGTGAGCGAGCAAAACACTATGCGGGAACCTTCAGCGACAATCGAGATGTGATGACGCCGGTGTTGAGGCCGATGGTGCGAAGGCCACCGAAGAAGCGCGCATGTTCGATCTTGCAGCAACGGTCCATGACCACTTCAAGACCGGCATCACGGGCGATCTTGGCTCCTTCCTCGCTAATTACGCCGAGTTGGAGCCACAGGACTTTGGCCTTGATTTTCACGGCCTGGCGGGCGATGTCGGGCGCCTCAGCAGAAGGACGAAAAACATCGACGATATCAACCGGGCGGTCGATTTCGTCGAGACGAGCAAAGACCCGTTCACCGAGGATCGTCTTCCCGGCCTGACTTGGGTTGACGGGAATGATCTTATAACCATTGGCTGCTAGGTAGATCGCCGCGAAATCGCTGGGATGATAAGGGTTCGCTGACAAGCCCACCATCGCGATGCTACGGCAGTCGGTGAGAATGCGAAGGCGGTCATATGCCGTTCCGCCGAGTTGAGTGCGATCCCCTACAGGCATTTTTTTGCCCCTATCTCTGATAAGGCGCGCCAAACGCCTTGCTAAGCAGGCTGTGGCCGCTCGGCTCCAGCTCATCCATAGCGGCGGCTAGCGGCAGCGTCTCCGTAATGGGGGTGGCCTGTTGGGATTTTTCGAGCGCTTGCGCCAAATCCCATAGAAGATCATCGACATCCTCAATACCGATCGACACTCGAATCATGTCGGGACCGATTCCACAAGCGGAAAGTTCCTCATCTGTCAGCTGCTGGTGCGTGGTCGTAGCGGGATGAATGATGAGGCTCTTGCAATCGCCGACATTTGCGAGATGTGAGAAAAGCTGTACGCTCTCGATGAGCCTCTTGCCAGCCTCGCGCCCGCCCTTGATGCCGAAGGTGAAGATAGCTCCCGGTCTTTCAGAAAGATATTTCTTGCACAGGTCGTAGTACGGACTGTCCGGAAACGCGGGATAGTTCACCCAGGTGACTGCCTTGTGGCTCTTGAGATACTCGGCCACATGCCGCGCGTTGGAGACATGACGCTCCATCCGTACATGAAGAGTCTCTAGACCCTGCAGCAATAAGAAGGCATTGAAGGGGCTTTGGCAGGGGCCGTAATCCCTCAACATCTCGCCGCGTGCCTTCAACAGCCAGCCGATGTCCCCGAAATACTCGAAGAATCGCAGATTGTGATAGCCCTTGGATGGCTCTGTCATGCCGGGGAACTTGCCGTTGTTCCACGGAAAACGACCGGCATCGACGATCACGCCTCCCATTGTCGTGCCGTGTCCGCAGATGAATTTAGTAGCCGAGTGCAAGACGATATCGGCGCCCCAATCAATCGGCCGGCAGCAATACGGACTCGCAAATGTATTGTCGACCACCAGCGGAATACCGTTCTCGTGGGCGATCGCGCTCACCGCCTCGATGTCCAAGACATCGATCTTCGGATTGCCGAGCGTTTCCGCAAAGATGCACTTCGTTCTGGGCGTGATTGCACGTTGGATGGCGTTGTGGTCGTCGATATTCACGAAAATAGGATTAATGCCAACTTTGCGAAAGGTGACGTCGAATTGATTGACGGTGCCGCCGTACAACGTCTTAGACGCGATAAACTCGTCCCCGGCGCCCATGAGCGAGAACAGCGCAATGTGCTGCGCCGCCTGTCCAGAAGCGGTCGCGAGTGCTCCAATGCCGTTCTCAAGGGCGGCAACTCGCTCCTCAAACACCGCGACCGTCGGATTCATGATCCGTGAATAGACATTGCCAAAGCGTTGAAGAGCGAACAGGTTGGCCGCATGATCCGTATCCTCGAAGATGTACGCGCTCGTTTGGTAGATCGGCACTGCTCGCGAGCCGGTCACCGGATCGGGGCGCTGTCCGGCATGAACTGCCTGCGTACCGAAGCCGAAATGCCTCTCGTTGGCCATCGCTGTTTCCAATCGTTGCGTCTGTGAAATCCGTCTGAGTTGGCCGACGCCCAGCCAACGCCCAGTCTACGCAGCCTCATGTCAAGAAAAATGGTCACTGCTGTCAAGACCATGGATGGAGCGGCTCGGTTACTAGAACGCCCCGGCAGCGGACATACTGTCAATTCGCAGGCGAGACGACAATCGGCTGCCAAGTACTCGTTGTCGATTGAAGCGCTGGATTCGCTCGCGCCTGGCCGCGTTCGTCGTCCGGGAGGCGGGCGCAAATCGTTGACCGAAACCGATCCCCAGCTGCTCGACGATCTGAACGCACTTGTCGAGCCAGATGCACGCGGGGATCCCATGTCGTCGCTGCGTTGGACCTGCAAGAGCCTGCGCCGGCTGGCGGCCGAACTCAACAAGCTCGGCCACCAGATCAGCCACACCGTTGTCGGCGAGTTGCTGAAGGCGCAGAAGTTCAGCCTGCAAGCCAATCGCAAGACGCGCGAAGGCGCCGACAATCCCGACCGCGACGCCCAGTTCGGATTCATCAACGAGGCGGTTACGACGGCCATGGCGCAGAACCAGCCGGTGATCTCCGTTGACACGAGAAAGAAGGAACTGGTTGGGGATTTCAAGAACGCCGGACGCGAATGGCGTCCGCAAGGCGCGCCCGAAGATGTGCGCGTGCACGATTTTCTGATCAAGGAGCTTGGACGCGCCGTGCCTTATGGAATTTATGATCTGGCCGCCAACACGGGCTGGGTGAACGTCGGCGTCGACAATGACACGGCGGCGTTCGCCGTGCAGACGATCCGACGATGGTGGCAAGAGGTCGGCCGCGTTCGCTATCCCCTCGCCCGGCGCCTGCTGATCACCGCCGATGGCGGCGGCAGCAACGGCTCGCGCGTGCGTCTGTGGAAACTTGAATTGCAGCGGCTCGCCGATGAACTCAATATCTCGATCGAGGTTCATCACATGCCGCCGGGAACCAGCAAATGGAACAAGATCGAGCACCGACTGTTCTCGTTCATCACCCAGAACTGGCGCGCCAGACCGCTGGTCAGTTATCGCGTCATCGTCGATTTGATCGCGGCGACGACCACGCAAAACGGATTAAAGGTTTTGTGCGAGCTCGACGACAGAAGTTATCCTAAAGGTATCGTCGTCTCGGACGAGGAAATGGCCAGCCTCAATATCAAGCGCGCCGATTTCCATGGCGAATGGAATTACACAATTGCTTCATCAAACCAATCGCGCGAAGCGGTTGTTTCCTGACGAGCCCTTAGTGGAGACCGTACTGGCTGGCTGGCATGGAGGATTCGAACCGGCAAATGTCATTTTGAAGGGCGCCTTTTGAAAAGCTGCTTGCGCGTAGCAACCCAGAGCTGCTCACCGCGGCGGAAACAGCCGACAAAGTCATATTTTCTCGCAAAAACTCGATCCACAGCTGGCCCGTAATCGAGACCTGAAGTCTTGCAAGGCACGGCGGCGTGTGCTTTATCGGACGGAGAATTTCGCCCTCCCGCAAGACCTTGGGACGTATGGTAGATTACACCTATGTCGAATCTCGCAACTGCACGGCCAAAGCCTCGCCACCAAGCTCAAAAACCCTTTGACCCGGCCGCCTAGGTGCCGGCGGAAGTCGGTGCAATTCGCAATCACCTGATTCTGGAGCACGAGCCTGTTCCGCAGATTCACCAAGGAAATACGAAGCTTTCTCGCGCCGAGGGTGGCGTCTTGACTGTGCAGCAGCCCACGAAGCCAACCACGATCTTTCGCCATGCCTTCGGCATCTATCCATCGATGGCGATGTTAGCCGGCATGCAGCTGGACGTCTTCACACCGCTCAAGGACGGACCGATGACCGAAGCGGCGCTGGCACATGCACTCAAGGTGCAGTCACGCAAACTGCGGCCACTGCTCTACGCGCTCGTCAATGCCGAGCTGCTCAGGCTCGACGAGGGTGATCGCTTCGCCAACAGCCCGGAAGCAGATATTTACTTGGTTCGAGGTCGACCCGCTTATTTGGGAAACGCCCACGAGCTTTATTCCGATCTTTGGAGCGCTACGCTGCAGGCCGCTCGATCCATCCGCGCGGATGCACCTCAGGTAAAGCACGATTTCGCGCTTATGTCCGATGAGGAACTCGCTGCCTTCTTTCGCGGCTTGCACGCCGGCGCGCTCGCGACCGGTAGACAACTCGCCGCCGCGTTCGGGTTCGATGCCTTACGGAGCCTGCTCGATGTGGGCGGTGGATCAGGAGGACTCGCCATCGCTGCGTGCCAAACCTGCCCGAAACTGAGCGCGACGATCATCGAGTTACCCAGGGTCGTCCCGATTGCCCATTCTTTCGTCAAGGAAGCCGGGCTTGCCGATCGCATCAGGGTGCTGACCGCCAACATCGTGGAGCGCCCACCGCAGGGCCGCTTCGACGTCGCGACGCTGCGCAACTTGGTCCAGGTGCTGGGGCCCGATGACGCTCACCGAGCGCTGCGGAACGTGGGTGAGGCGATAGAGCCCGGCGGCACATTGTTGATCGCGGGCCACGTGTTGGAGGATAGTCGTCTCGCGCCCGCACCAGCTCTGGGCATGAATCTTGCGTTCCTCAGCATCTACGACGAAGGCCAGGCCTATACGGAGCGGGAGCACCGAGCCTGGCTGACCGATGCCGGTTTCTCCAAGATAGAGGTGCAGTACGGCGCAGGGCTCGGCGGATCAAGCATCGTGGTTGCGAGAAAGATGAAGTGATAACCGCACGTCGTGATTCAACGTCGGAGCGCAAAAGTTCCCGGGGCAGAATATACATACCAGCGTCGAGTACCAACAGCGCGTTACTTCACTCCACGAAGTGATCTGCTACGACTAGGCAAAGCTTGCCCCGTAGCTCAGTAGTCCCCCGTCCTATGACCGCTTGGGGTCATGAGCGACAGGTTGGGGTATCCACGTTGCGGTCTCGTCTTGCCCCAATATCCGACATCGGTCCAACGGCGGCCCTACCAGGACATTGAGAGCCAGAAATAGGGGTTGACCCCGCGAGCCGCAATTAGAGAACCGCCCCCGGCGCGGGGTGCGTCAGAAACTGGCGCGCCTCCACCTCGCGCCGGTTATCCCCAGAGAAGCCTTTTTGGTAAACTGGCTCTATGGAGCGAAGGAGCAACATCGTGGCACATGACCGGACTTTTGCCGTCGTTCTTGAACCGCAGGCGGAAGGTGGCTTCACCGTGCTTGTCCCGGCACTGCCCGAGATCGTGACTGAAGGTGATACGACATCCGCTGTGAGGTCTTCAAAAAACGCGGCCTGGCTCGCCAAGCGAGGCAACTCGTCCTCGGAGTAGCCGAGTGGGTAGCTGCTGTTGAGCTCGTTCAAGCGTTCCCTCAATTCTCTTGGATTGCAGCGCGAGCTACTGTCCTGCAGGCAGCTCCAGCCCATTCACGAACAGGGGTCGGGCATTGGCCTGCGCTCACTCCGTCGGCACTCCCGCCATTCGCATGCCCTCGTAGATACGCTCGCGCTGCATCAAATAGATTGGGTTATCAGAGAGAGGCTCATCACGGAACCGCCGCACCGTAAAAGCCGGGGCGAGCGCGACGCCTGCCCGGGCCGCGGCTTGTGCCTCGTCTGTGTTCCCCTGATGGGCTAGCGCCGCGGCAAGAAAGAAATGGGCAAGCGGAAAAGTCCGATTGGCATCTATTGATCGCCGCAGCCAGCCGACGGCTTCATCGTCCCGGCCAAGAAAAAGCTTTGCCGTGCCAGCCGTAACGCACCAAAGATAAGTGAACGTATCACGCGGGCTTAAGCGAAGCGCTTGAACGGTGTGGTCCTCGGTTTCCGCGGCGCGCCCGAGACAGACCTTCGCCAATCCCATGGCCGCGTAGGCAAGCGCCTGGTTTCGGTCGAGCGCGATGGTCTCTTCGCACTGCGCAACGGCTAGTGCGGCTCGGTTGGTGTACGTGTAGACCCATCCCAGCGCCATATGAGCGCTCGCGTGATCGGGCGAGAGCGTGAGCGCCCTCGTGGCCGCCTCCTCCGCTGCCGCCACGGGTCCCGCCCGGTCCCAGTTCAAGAAGGTGTTTGCGAGCATGAATTTTGCCATCGCAAGGCCGGCCAAGGCCTCTACATTTCCCTGATCCAGTGCAAGCGCTTGCTCGAAGAACTGCGCGGCCTCGATCAGATTGTCGGACCCTCGTCCTCGGTTGTAGGCGGCTAAGCCGCGGAAGGTGAGATCGACCGCGTCGGGATCAGGCGATCGCTCGGCGCGCCTCGCCTCCGCAGCAATGAGTTCCACATTCAGCGCTCGAGCCAAACGCGTTACGATCTCGTCCTGCATCTCGAAGAGATCGCCAACTTCGCGGTCGAAGCGCTCGGCCCAGAGATGGGCGCCGCTCTCCGCAGCAACGAGCTGAACGTTCACCCGTATCCTGTTGCCGCTGCGC
>Ga0207416_1004001_pt1 | contig 13317 bp, 14 predicted proteins | sample PaiPotPPM11metaG_FD_184107 | JGI IMG/M metagenome (GOLD analysis project Ga0207416, IMG submission 184107) | Iron sulfur acid spring bacterial and archeal communities from Banff, Canada, to study Microbial Dark Matter (Phase II) - Paint Pots PPM... ...
AGCCATCGGCTACGGCGGGCGCCAGGAGGTGCTCGACGCGATCCGCGCGCTGCTATACGAGCAGGCAGACGACGGCGGCACGCTCACCGGGCTCGCCGAGATTCTCACCACCGACGACATCGCCAGGCACCTGTACACAGCCGGGCAGCCCGACCCCGACCTCGTCATCCGCACCAGCGGCGAGCAGCGGGTGTCCAACTTCCTGCTCTGGCAGACTGTGCACTCCGAGCTGTACTTCTGCGACGCCTACTGGCCCGCGTTCCGCGAGATCGACTTCCTGCGGGCGCTTCGCAGCTACGCCGCCAGGCAAAGCCGGCCCGAAGCCTGACATCACCGCCGCAGTCCCTGCTCCATCGCCCCGGTCCTCGGGTGACTATTCCAGCCGGTCTCGCCGGGCGGGCGTGGTCCAAGACCGTACCTGCTCGGCCAGGGCAGCGACATGCTCTGGGGGCGTGGCCTTGGCGATGCCGTGTCCCAGGTTGAACACGAACGGCCCCCCACTCAAGGTGCGCAGGATACGGTCTGTTTCGGCGTAGAGCGAAGGTCCGCCGGCGACCAGAAGCTGGGGATCAAGATTGCCCTGCACGCACCGGCCCAGGCCGCGCTGTACCTTCTGCGCGGCCCAATCGAGGGGAACCGTGGCGTCCAGGCCGATGCAGTCCGCGCCGGTCGCCTCGGCGAAGCCGTCATAAGCGAGCCCGGCGCCGCGGGGAAAGGCGATGACGGGGACGTCCGGGTGCTTTACCTTAAGCGCTGCGATGATAGCGGCGACCGGTTTGACGCACCAGCGTTCGAAGAGGGCGTCCGGTAGTATCCCGGCCCAGGTGTCGAACAACTGGATCGCTTCCGCGCCCGCCTCGACCTGGCGCTCAAGGAACTGGATGACAGCAGTCGTGAGCACGTCGATCAGGGGCTGGAACCCATCGGGATCGCTCAACGCCCACTGCTTGACGACGGAGTGTTCCGACGCGCCGCCGCCGCGTCCTTCGACCATGTAGGTGGCGATGGTCCACGGCGCGCCGGCATAGCCGATCAGGGCCACCTCGGCAGGCAGGGCGCGGGCGAGCTGCCGTACCGTCTCGTAAACCGGGGCCAGCTTTTCGTGGAGGCGGGATACACCGAGGAACCCCGCTATGTCCGCTGTCGAGCGGACGGGTGGTGTCAGGACCGGCCCGTCGCCGGCCCGGTAATCCAGGGTCTGGCCCAGCGCGGCGGCGACCTGCGGAAGGTCCGCGAAGAGGATGGCGGCGTCGAGCGGGAAGCGGCGGATCGGCTGCAGGGTCACCTCGACGGCGTGCTCAGGTGAATTGCAGAGTCCCACCATGCCGCCCGCGGCCTCACGGACCCGGTGATACTCGGGCAGGTAGCGTCCGGCCTGCCGCATCAGCCAGATTGGCGGCCGCTCGGTGCGTTCTCCTGCGAGCGCGCGCAGGAGCAGCTTCTTAGGCAAGCGGTTGCCGGACACCGGCTCTAGGCTGACTTCTCCCTGTGTAGCGATGTCCATCCTGTTCCGTCCTGTTGAACTGCCGTTGCGACTGAGCGCCGTATAGCGCGTTCATGCCGCAGCCGTCCCTTGCGGGACGACGGTCCCGGCCTGACCGCGTTGCCGCGTCTTACTTGACGCGAACCACCGGTCCGCGACGATCACCCGGCCGCCGCGCCAGGCGGCCTTGTGCTCCAGCACTAACAGATGGAGCCCCAGGCTTCGGGAGAACCCGGCTAGCAGACTCCGCCCGGTGAGGGGGCGTTGTTATCGTAGCGGTGCCCAGTCTGGGCGACCCGGCAGGCCGCCAGATCCGTACCGGGTGCGGTCCCGGCGTGGTCAAGCCGGCCTTGGAAGCCGTTCGCGGTCTACACCCGCGTGCGCCCCGACCCCATCACCGCCGCCTTCGCCTCCGCGATCTCTGTCGAAACCCTGGTCACACCATCCCACATCACCGAACGACTCGGACCACTGCCGCAATAGCCGCGACGACGTCACATGCATTCAGGTTATCGCGATGATGCAATTCATTTGTTGGACATATGAACCTGGGCCAGGCAGGATCTTGCCGAGCCGTCGAACGGGTCGAACACGACCGGGCTGACGGCGCTGAGGGACGTCAGCCGACGCCCCATCAGGATCTCGGGGAAGGACCGGGTGAAATGAAGATCAGCAAACTGAGCATGGTCGCGGCCACTACCGCCGCGCTCGGAGTCGGAGTCGGCGCCGCCTACCTCCTGGGCAGCGGGAGCGCCGCGGCGAGCAGCGCTCCCGCCTCGGCCAAGGCATCCGACAGCCGGGCCCACCACCGGGAGCTCCCCGACCCGTACGAGTTCCTGCCGAGGGTGCCCTCCTTCCGCGTGACCAGCACCACCGTGCGCAACGGACACGAACTGCCCACCGCACAGCTCTCCGGGATCTTCGGCGTGCCCGGCGGCAAGGACATCTCACCCGAGTTGTCCTGGTCCGGCTTCCCCAAGGCGACCAAGAGCTTCGTAGTCTCGATGTACGACCCGGAAGCGCCCACCGGAAGCGGCTTCACCCACTGGACCGTCGAAGACATCCCCGGCACCACCACATCGCTGCCGCAGAACGCGGGCGCGCTCGACTCCACCACCCTGCCCGCCGGAACGATCCAGCTCGACGGCGACGCCGGCATGCCCCGCTACATCGGCGGAGCCCCGCCCGCCGGCTCGGGCCTGCACTACTACTACATCACCGTGACCGCTCTCAACGAGTCCAGCACCGGACTCGGCGCGACCACCAGCGCCGCCCTGCTCAACTTCGAAATCGACAGTCACACCATCGCCCGCGCCACGATCGTCTGCCCCACCGCCATCAAGTGACTGGGCGGTGGTCTGGAAGATCGCCCAGGAGGAGGTCAGTGTGGATGCGTGCCGATTACGGACAGCAACTGTAGTTTGTCGTAGCTGTCGGTTCCGGGGACCGCCGTGAAGATCACGAGCGTCTGGAACTGGTCGGGATCGAGGAGGGTCTGCCCGTACAGCTCCAGTAGCCCGACCTCGGGATGCTGGATTCGCTTGGGCTCGCAGTAGGGCCCGACAACGGGGTGTTCTTCCCAGAGCCTGGCGAATTCTCCGCTGTGTTCGCGCAATGTGCTTACGAGCGTCCCGGCTGATGATTTCTTTCCGGTCTTCGCATAAACAGAGGCAAGGTGAGCGGTCAGCGTCCTGCCATGGTGGTCGTGATCCTCAGGGGGAAACATTTCGCGCAGCGCCGGCCTGGTGAACCACCGGTACACCCGGCTGCGTTCAAGTCCCGTGTACGCGGTCTCGTCGCCGAGGAGCGCGGCGGCCAGGCGGGTCTGCTTGAGCGTCTCGCCCAGAAGGTTCTCCACCTGTGCCGGGGTGTCCTCCATGCGGTCGAGGACGCGCATCAGGCCGGCGTTGATGTGGTTCCCGCGCACGACGCGCTGGGGTGTGGGGTGCCCGGCCAGCTGGAACAGCTGGTCGCGTTCGTCCAGCGTGAGGTGAAGACCGTGGGCAAGGGCGGCGAGGATCTGCCCGGAGGGGACGGGTCCGCGTCGTTGCTCGATGCGGCTGTAGTAGTCGACGGAGACGCCGCTGATCGCGGCGACCTCTTCGCGGCGTAGCCCGCCGGTGCGCCGCCGGGGTCCGCGCGGTAGGCCGACGTCCTCCGGTTGGAGGGCCTCACGCCGGGCGCGGAGGAAGTCTGCGAGCTCCGATCGGTCCATGCTCTCATTCTCCTGCTGATCGCGCCCGGCATCCATGTCAGGACTGTCCCTGGCACAGCGGGGCAGTGGATGCCACGGTTATCCGGGGACACTCTTGACATGGCTAACCCCGTTCATCCGGCGCAACGTGGAGGCCATGACAGAAACACAGGCCGACAGGCACACGCTCCCCGACATCGCCGGACACTGGATCAACGGCAAGACCAGTGCCGCCACCGAAGCGTCAATGAACATTGTCAGCCCGGCGACGGGCGCTGTGGTTGCCGCCATTCCCAGCGGCACAGCGGAGGATGTCGGCACAGCTGTTGCCGCGGCCCGTGCCGCCTGGCCCGGCTGGGCCGCCACCGCACCGGGGGACCGAGCCCAGGTCATCGCCAGCCTGGCTGGGAAGCTCACCGAACGGGCCGAGGAGATCGCCCAGGCGGTGACCGCCGAGATCGGTTCCCCGATCACGCTCTCGCGGTTCGCCCAGGCGGCGATGCCGTCCGCGGTCGCGGCGTCGGTTGCGGGCGTGGCGGCGGGCTTCCATTGGACGGAGGAGATCGCCAACTCGCTGGTCGTCCTGGACCCGGTCGGTGTAGTGGGCGCAATCACGCCGTGGAATTTCCCGTTGCAGCAGATCATGACCAAGATGGCCCCGGCGCTCGTGGCCGGCAACACGATGGTGTTCAAGCCGTCCGAGTTGGCCCCGCTGACGGCCCGCATCCTCGCCGAAGCCGCCGCCGACGCTGGTCTTCCCGGTGGTGTCTTCAACGTCGTGTACGGTTCCGGGCCCGTCGTCGGGGAGGCGATCGCGAGCCATCCCGACGTCGACATGGTGACCTTCACCGGATCCACAGCTGTCGGCAAGCGCATCTCCGTGCTGGCCGCCGACACCGTCAAGCGCGTCGCCCTGGAACTCGGCGGCAAGTCCGCCAGCGTCGTGCTTGAGGGCGCCGACCTGAACCTCGCCGTCGAGTCGACCCTGCGCAGTGCCTTCACTAACAGCGGGCAGGTCTGCGGGGCCTGGTCGCGGATGATCGTGCCCGCGTCGCAGCAGGATCAGATCATGCGCCTGATCACGCAGGCGGCCGGGGCGTACACGGTCGGCGACCCGGACGATGAGGCAACCCGCGTGGGCCCCCTTGCCTCGGAAAAGCAGTGGGAACGCGTCAATGGCTACATCGAGCGGGGCATCGCCGACGGTGCGACCCTCGTCTTCGGAGGTCCGGGCCGGATCCCCGGCCTGGAGCACGGCGCCTACATCCGGCCGACGGTCTTCTCCGGCGTCGACCCGGACTCGGTGATCGCGCAGGAGGAGATCTTCGGCCCGGTCCTGGCCGTGATCCCGTACACCGATGAGGAGGAGGCGGTGGCGATCGCCAACAACAGCATCTACGGTCTGGCCGGCGCGGTCTTCGGCGAGCCGGAGCGGGCGCTGGAGGTGGCCAGGCGGATGCGGACCGGCCAGGTCGACATCAACGCGGCGCAGTTCAACTTCCTCGCCCCCTTCGGCGGCTACAAGCAGTCCGGCCACGGCCGCGAGTTCGGCCGAATCGGCATCGAGGAGTTCACCGAGGTCAAGTCCATCCAGCGCTAACTCACCGGACGGCGCGGTCACAGCCCGGCAAGACTCCAGCTGCGACCGTGCCGGGGCGCGGCGAAACTGCTAAGCCTGGATCAGGCCGGGTTGCAGATCAACGGCGCTGTGCTCCCCAATGTCCAGCCGGAACTGCGGGCTGGTGGAAGAGATGAGGTGACCGGTGCGCTTCCGGCCCGCACGTTTCCGACGAGCTGTTCGCCGCCGTGCGCGCCGTCCTGTCCGAACGGGAGGTCGTCGAGATCCTGCAGGTCATCGGCTACTACTGGACCCTCAGCCGCATTTCAACTGTCCTCGACGTGCACGCCACCCAGCTCTACGCCCACGAATACGGCACTCGCTGGCCCGAGCGCCAATAGCAAGGAACGCAGTTGTCTCAGGCGAGCGAAAGGAAGAGCCGCTCGAGCTGCGCACGGTCGGCTTCACCGGCCTCGCCTTTGTTGAGCGCGCACTGCTCCAGGCCTGTCGCGATGATCTTGAAGCCGGCGCGGTCGAGCGCACGGGACGCCGCGGCGAGCTGTGTCACCACGTCCGCGCAGTCGCGCCCGTCCTCGATCATCTTGATGATGCCGCCGATCTGGCCCTGCGCACGCCGGAGCCGCTTGAGCACGCTGGCCATCGTCTCGCTGTCCACGTCCATACCGGCTCCCTCGGGGGGTCGCGCACCCGGCGTGCGAATCCGGGATGTCGCATGTTCTCTGTGGCCTCGTAACTATACCCAACGGGGTATCAAACCTCGGCAAGCGCGTTCGAGAGCCTGCGCGCGACCTCGTCGGCTATCGGCTCCAGCTCAGGGCGGCCTGTCAGCGTGACCATCACCTGCGGGTCGAGCGCCTCCACGAGGGTCGAGTCGCCGACGGCTCGGACGACGACATTGCATGGCAGCAGCAGTCCGACGCCGCGGTCGATCCCGAGTGCCCGGTGCGCGAACGGCGGGCTGCAGGCGCCGAGGATCACGTAGTCCTCCATCTGCTCGCCGAGCTTTCCCCGCAGGGTGGCGGTGACGTCGATCTCGGTCAGCACGCCGAACCCCTGCCCGGCAAGGGCCTTGCGGACGCGGCTGACCGTCTCCGCGAAAGGGGTGCGGACCGTGACGCTGGTGCCATAGCTCACCGGCTCGCCCCTTCCCGCGCGGCGATCTTGCTGCGGATCTCGTTCATCTCTAGCCCGCTCTCTCGGTTCGATGAATGTGATGGATACCCCATGGGGTATCTGTAACAATACCCCCGTGGGTATAACTGACCGACCGAAGGAGCCACATGGCGACACAAGAGCTGGCGACAGCACTGGCGGGAGATCGCGCCAAGGGCGCGTTCGCGCGGCTGGGTGCCTGGACCGGATCGCACCTGCGGGCCGTGATCCTGATATGGCTGGTGGTTCTCGCCGGGTTCGGCGTGTTCGCGCCGAAGGTCGAGTCGGTGCTGGCCGGGGCCGGCTGGCAGGACTCGACGAGCCAGTCGGTGCAGGCACGGCAGATCATCGAACGGGACTTTGCCGGTCTCGGATCGAGCGCGCTGCAGGTGGTCGTGGTTGACCGAGGGGGACGGATAGCCGACGATCCGTCGGCGCAAGCGGTCATCGCCCGCGTCGAGGCGATGCTGCGGGCCAGCAAGGACGTCTCCGCTGTCGTCCCGCCCACAGCAGGCTCGTCCGTTTCCGCGGACGGCCGCACCGCCGTCGTCGTCGCCGGTGCGGCGGCCGGCACTAACCAGATGGTCACCGCCGCCGCCGACCTTGCCGGGCCGCTCTCACGGCTCGGGACCGGCCACGTATCGGCTACCCTCACGGGCGACAGCGCGCTGTGGGCCGATTTCAACTCGGTTAACCATTCGGCGCTGATCCGCTCTGAGGTGCTGTCGTGGCCAGTCACGCTAGCGATCCTGGTGATCGCCTTCGGGAGCCTGGTGGCGGCGGGGCTGCCCCTGATGCTGACCATGACGGGCCTGCTGGTGGCAGCCGGGGCACTGGTGCTCGCGAACCGCATTACCCCGGTATCGGTCTGGGCGCTCAACTTCGCGCTGATGTTCTCCCTTGCCCTCGGGATCGACTACGCCCTGTTCCTGGTGGTCCGGTTCCGTGCGGCGCTCGAGCGCCGTCAGGCCCGGCCTGGGGACCGGGCCGCTTCGGTGGCAGCGGTCGCCGAGACAGTGGCCACGGCGGGCAAGGCCGTCGCCTTCTCCGCCGCGACCGTGCTGGCCTCGCTCGCGTCCATCCTCGTCGTCCCGAGTCCCGCCTTCCGGTCGATGGCGTTCGGGATCATGCTTTCTGTGGTCGCCGTGCTCGCCGCCACCCTCACTCTCCTGCCTGCCGTCCTGGGCAAGCTGGGTACCAGGGTGAACTCCGGCAGAGTCCGCCTTCGCCGCGGCCATCCCGACCGGCCGAGCGGGCACAAGCTAGATAAGCGCCTGCACGCCTGGGGCCGGCTTGTGTGGGCCCATCCCTGGCCGGCGGCGCTCGCCGCCCTCGCGGTCCTCACCCTTGCCGCCGTTCCTGTCATCGGCCTGCGCACATCGATGCCGTCCATCACCATCATCCCGGCCACCGCCAACGCGCGGGTCGGCTACGAGCAGGTCACCGACGCCTTCGGCCCCGGATTCCCCGCAACCCTGCAAGTGCTCGTCCCGCCTGGCCGGCAGGCAACGGCGCTGCGGACCGCCCGCGGCACCACCGGCGTGGCGACCGTCATGGCGGGCCCGACGAGCAACGGCTGGACGCTGGACCAGGTGGTACCTGGCACCGGCCCGTCGAGCGCGGCCACCGGCGCGACGATCGAGCGGCTCCGTCACGACCTGCCACCCGGTTCGCTGATAGGCGGCGCCGCAGCGGAGAACTACGACCTTGAGCAGGCGCTGGCCAGCCGCACGCCGATCGTGTTCGGGATGCTCGCAGCACTGGGCTTCATCCTGCTTCTCCTGGCCCTCGGCGCTCCCCTGATCGCCTTCGCCGGCGTGGTCGTCACCGGCCTGTCGGTGGCCGGGGCCTTCGGCGTCGCCCGGCTGGTCTTCCAGGACGGGCACCTGTCTGGTCTGCTGACCTTCACCCCACAGGGGTTCGTAGACGCCTGGGGGCCGCTGTTTTTCGGCGCGATGGTGTTCGGGGTGGCGATGGACTACACCCTGTTCCTGCTCACCGCCGCGAAGGAACGGTACGAAACCCACGCCGACCCTGAGCACTCCCTGGTCGGCTCCGTGCGCACGTCTGGCCGTGTGGTGCTGTCCGCCGCCGTGGTCATGATCGCCGTGTTCCTGACGTTCGCCTTGTCGGGACCGCTTGCCCCAAAGGAGATGGGCGTGATCCTTGCCGTCGCCGTGGCGCTTGACGCGCTTGCGGTTCGCCTCGCGCTCATCCCCGCCCTGCTGGCCATCACCCGCCACGCCGCGTGGTACCAGCCAAAGTGGCTGGCCCGCATCCTGCCGAAGGTCCGGTTCTCCCATTGATAACGGCGCGGCCAGTTCAGAGCGCTAGAGAGAAGCCGCTGGGCAAGCTGAACGCAACAGGCGTCTCGTTCCCTGAGCCGGGCCGAGGGACAGGCGCCAGGCTGCCTCGCCGCCGATCAGGTCGGATACGTCACGGTGGCGGGAACGGCGCGGGAGGCTACGTCGCGGACGTTCATGGCAATCTCCGGTACCCTCGCTTCAAGGTCAGTTGTAAAACAGGACTCAGAGGATACGGGCGGGGAATGGGCATGAGCGCAGGAGCGCGGACGGTGGACGACAACCCGGCAGTAGCCGACCAGCCGCGCGCGTGCCCGATCGCAGCGTCACTGAGCCTGCTCGGTGAACGGTGGACCCTACTGGCGATCCGTGAGCTGAACTACGGAGTCCACCGCTTCGACGCCATCGCCCGCAACACCGGGGCGACTCGTGATCTGCTGGCAGCGCGCCTGCGCAAGCTTGAGAGCGCGGGCGTCATTGAGAAGCGGCTGTACTCCGAGCATCCAGTGCGATTCGAGTACCACCTGACCGCCGCGGGCGAGGAGCTACGGCCCGTGCTGCTGTCGCTGGCTCAATGGGGCCAGAAGTGGGTAGACGACACCCCTGCCGACACATTCGTTCATCAGTGCGGGCACCAGCTTGAGGCCGCCTACGTCTGCCTGCACTGCGGGCAGCCGGTCACGCGGCAGAGCCTCTCGGTTGTACCCGCTGGAAGCCTGCCAGAGGCAGCGGGAACGCTTCAGCCGGGCCGTTAGGACCGCCGCGGCATCGGGCGTCCTGCTAGCGGCCCAGGATCGCTGGCGATCCGCCGGGTCTCCGGAAGCACCTCACCAAAGAGTCAGTTGTGTTTTACGACTGTCGCCACTACGGTCTAGTGGTCAGTCGTGTTTTACGACCTACCGGTGGAGTGCTCGTGAATAGTGATGGGTCGGCCGCATCTCCCCATGGGCTCGGGATCCAGCCTCCGCAGGCCGCGTCGGCCGGAGCCGGGGCGGCGCCGAGCGCGTCCCGGCGCGCGACGATGGTCCTGCTGGTCAGCTGCCTCGGGGTCTTCGTAGTGTTCCTCGACACCACCATCGTGAACATCGCCTTTCCCACGATCAGCCGGGACCTCACCGCGACGGCAGGGCGGTCAGCGTGGATGCTGAATGCCTACAGCCTGGTGTTCGCGGCCATGCTGATTCCGGCCGGCAGCCTGGCCGACCGCTACGGCCGCAAGCGGACGTTCCTGACCGGCCTCACGGGCTTCGCGGCGATGAGCGTGTTGTGCGGCAGTGCCCCCGACGTCTGGGTGCTGATAGCGGGAAGGGCGCTGCAGGCCGTCTTCGCGGCGCTGATTGTCCCGGCATCGCTTGCCCTGATGCTGTCCGCGTTTCCTCCTGCCCGCCGTCAGGTGGCGGTCGGAACCTGGGGCGCCATGGGCGCGGCGGCGGCGGCGGTAGCGCCGACGCTCGGTGCCCTGCTCACGGAACTCGCGTCCTGGCGCTTGATCTTCCTGGTGAACGTCCCGGTCTGCGCCCTCGTGGTCATCCTCTGCGTGCGGTTCACGTCGGAGTCCCGTGGCGGGCAGGGCCAGGGGATGCCCGACCCGCTCGGCGGGGTCCTGGTCGCAGTGATCCCGGCCGCCTTGAGCCTGGCCATCATCGAGGGCCCCGACTGGGGGTGGGCTGACGGCCGGGTGCTCGCGGGCTTCGCCCTCGCAGCCGTTCTCCTGCCGGTGTTCTTGTGGCGCTGCCGTACCGCCTCCGTGCCCGTCCTGGATCTGGGGTTGTTCCGGGTTCACCGGTTCAGCGCTGCCAACGCCGCGACGTTCCTGTTCGCGGTCGCGTTTTACGCCACGCTGCTGGGCAACGTCATCTTCTTGCAGGACGTCTGGCATTACTCGGTCCTGCGGTCCGCGCTGGCGAACGTGCCCGGCCCGCTGGCCGTCCTCGTCATCGCCCGCCGCGCCAGCAAGGTTGCCGTTGTTGTCGGCTATCGTCGCGTGCTGGGCGTCGGCGCTCTGCTCTGGGCGCTCGGATGCGCCCTGTTCGCCATGTCCACCAGCGCCACGCCGCATTTCTTGGCGGACTGGCTCGCCGCGACGGTGCTGATCGGGCTTGGCACCGGGCTCACTCTGCCGGTCCAGTCCGTCATGGCAGCCCAGTCCCTGCCGCCGGCGCGGTTCGGGATCGGGTCGGCCGTCAACTCTAGTTTCCGCCAGCTCGGGGCCGTCCTGGGCGTCAGTGCTCTCGTTGCAATCACCGGCGGCGCAGGCCGAGCTTCGGCTCTGGGCGCCTTCCATCATGCATGGTGGGCCTTCTCGGTCATTGGACTGGCGGCAGGCGCCGTGCTCTACGCTCTCCCGACCCGCGAGGCCTGAACAGGGCCTGAACCAAGCTATTGGAGCACACTGAGTGACGAATCTAACCTAGACCCGGATGCCGCCCGGCAGGCTGCCGCCAGCCGCGGTCCCTAGTCCCTGTCGTCACTAGCAGGCATGCGGGTCACCCCGCCAGAGCGGCGTTGACCTTGGCCATGTGCCTCGAAGCCAGTCATGTCGTTGTTGCTTTCGCGGGCGCGGGGTGCCACCTCGTTGATGGCGGCGAGGCCGTTGAGGGTGCGGGGGTAGCCGATGAAGGGCAGCAGGACGGTCAGGACGCCGATCAGGTCCTGGCGGGTGTTGCCGACGTTGAGGTTGGCTGCGACGTGCCCGCGTACCTGGGCGTCGCACCCGCCCAGGGCGGCGAGTATTGCGAAGGTGATCAGTTCGCGGACCGGGATGCTGATCCCGGTGCGGGTGAGGTGGTCGCCGAAGCAGTTGGCCGACAGGAACTGCTGGAGGTGCAGCTCGTCGCCGGCCGCCGACTCGTACATGCCCGCGACCCGGTCCGCGCCGGCGATCTGCTCCTGGACGGCCCGGCCCTGCTGCGCGCGGGTGGCCGGGGTGGTGGCGGACTGCCGGGGCAGCGGTAGTTCGATGCCGCGCTCGGTCAAGACGTCGTTGGTGGCGTGGATGAAGTCGAAGGCGTTGCCCATTCCGGTGTAAGGGACGGCCTGGTAGACGATCTCCCTGGCCTCAACGGGGGTAACCCCGGTGGTGAGGGCGGCGCCGAGCATGACCCGGTACTCGCTCAGCGCGCGGGCGCCGACGAGCGCCGCGAGCTGAACCATGAGCCGGGTCCTGGTGTCCAGGCTGGTGTGGCGCAGTACTTCGTCAAAGGCAAAGTTGTCGAAGGCCTCGACCAGCTCCGGATCGGTGACCGCGAGGGTCGAGACATGGCCGGGGAACAGCTCGTCGTGGTTCTTCCGCGCGGTGTCGCTGACAGCCATCGCGTTCACTCCCCGCTTTGCGGCAGGAGGCGGACGGTGACCGCGTGCGAGGCAGGGCCGGTGACGGACCCGACGATCCGCGGCCCGTAGCGGTCGTACTTGGCGTGGTAGGCCGCGTCGATTTCGTCCTGGACGTAAGCGTCGGCGGGGGCGAAGGCGACGTCCTGCTCGGTGCCGCCGGCGCGGAGCCGGCCAGTGCCGCTGGCGGTCGCGCGCTGGTACCAGGGGGGTTGTCCGGTCCGTAGGCCGAGCGGACGTACAGGCCATCCCCGGCCCGCACGACCCACATCGTCACGTACGGGCGCGGGCTGCCGTCCGGGCGGCGGGAGGCCAGCCCGATTTCCTGAGCGCCGCCGATCCGGTCGAGCTGGTCCGCGGCCCAGGTGCTTACCTGGTTTCCTCTGGTCATCAGAGTGCTCCGATCCGGACTAGTGACTTGACGGCGCGCCGCTCGTCCATGGCCCGGTATGCGTCGGCGATGTGGTCCAGGTCGGTCTCGTAGTCGAAGACCCGGCCGGGGTCGATGGTCCCGTTCAGGACGTCGCCGAGCAGTTCGGGGATGTAGATGCGGGCTGGGGCCGGGCCGCCGCGCCAGCCGACGTTGCGGAAGAACGCCTCGGTGAACGGCACCTGCCCGTGCGGGACTCCGACGATGCCGATGACGGAGCCGGGGCGGGCGATGGCGGCGGCGGTCGCGATGGACTGGGCGGTGCCGACGCATTCCAGGGCCGCGTCGGCGCCGATGCCGCCGGTGAGGTCGAGGACGGCCTGGTTGGCTTCCTCGCCGCGTGCCTCGATGATGTCGGTGGCTCCGAAGTCGCGGGCGATCTTCTGCCGGTCCGCGTGCCGGCTCAGCGCGATGACCCGGTCGGCGCCGAGCCGCCGGGCGGCCAGGACGGCGCACAGGCCGACTGCGCCGTCGCCGACGACCGCGACCGTGTCGCCCTGCTTCACCCCGGCCATGACGGTCGCGTGGTGCCCGGTCGACATCACGTCCGACAGGGCCAGCAGCGACTTCAGCACCGCGTCCGGGTGCCCTGATCCCGGGACAGGCACCAGGGTGCCGCCGGCCTGCGGGACGCGCACCGCCTCGCCCTGGCCGCCGTCGATCACCCCGTTACCGAAGTTCCCCCCCCACGGGGCAGGAGATCGTTGACCCGTTCAGGCAGTGCGGGCAGGTCATATCGCTGTAGATGAACGGGGCGATCACCAAGTCACCCACCCGGACGTTGTCCACCACGGTGCCCACCTGCTCGACCACGCCGATGAACTCGTGCCCGATCGACCCGGCCGC
>Ga0207416_1004002_pt1 | contig 13317 bp, 13 predicted proteins | sample PaiPotPPM11metaG_FD_184107 | JGI IMG/M metagenome (GOLD analysis project Ga0207416, IMG submission 184107) | Iron sulfur acid spring bacterial and archeal communities from Banff, Canada, to study Microbial Dark Matter (Phase II) - Paint Pots PPM... ...
CTAGCCCGAGTTTCCGGTGATCATGGGTTCTTGAGGCCGGCCCGGCTGCCGGCTCGGTGAGTTTTCCCAGGTGACATGCCGGCTGGGCGTTTGACTCCGTGCCGGGATTAGTGTATTACCCATATATGGCGTCGGTCGTGGGCAAGAAGCGCGGCAAGGCCACGTACTACTACCTGGTGGAGTCCGCCCGGGTGGACGGCAAGCCCCGGATCGTCTCCCAGGAGTACCTGGGGACCGCTGATGAGCTGGCGGCCGCGATGCGCGGCGGCGGGCTGGGCCTGCCGGACCGGACCCGGCACAAGCAGTTCGGCGCCGTCGCCGCGGCGTGGGGGATGCTGGAAGATCTCGGCGTGGCGGCGGTCATCGACCAGGCAGCCGGGCCGGCCCCGGCCGGGCAGCCGCTGTCCACCGGTACGTACCTGGCGCTGGCGGCGCTGAACCGGCTGGTCGCCCCATGTCCCAAGGCCGGGTTCGCGGACTGGTGGAAAACGACCGCCGCGGACCGGTTCACCAAGATCCCCGCAACCGCGCTGGATCACCGGCGGTTCTGGGACGCGATGCACGCCGTCACCCTGGAGCAGCTGGAGGAGATCTCCCGCAAGATCGCGGTGCAGGCCGTGCGGGCCGCGAGCGTGGACGTGTCCTCGGTCGCGCTGGACATGACCAACTTCGCCACGTTCATCGCCACCGCGAACGGCAAGGCGCCCGTCGCGCAGCGGGGCAAGGCCAAGCAGAAGCGTTCTGACCTGCGGCTGGTCGGGCTGGGCCTGGTCGTCACCCGGGACGGCGGTATCCCGCTGACCTGGCACGCCTACCCCGGCAGCAAGCCAGACGTCACCCAGTTTCCCGCCATGATCACCCAGCTGCGCGGCCAGTACCAGGCGGTGTGCGCCGCGGCCGGCACCAGCGCCGGCGCCGCGGACATGACCGTGGTCTTCGACGCCGGCCAGAACTCCGAGGCGAACTTCACGCACCTGGCCGCCAGCGGCCTGCACTACATCGGATCCGTCCCGGCCAGCGACTGCCCGGACCTGACAGCCCTGCCCGCATCCCGGCGCAGCCTGGTGGACAAGGAGCGCTTCGGCGGGCTGACCGCCTGCGACACCCGCCGCGACGTCTACGGCGCGCAGCGCCGCACCATCCTTACCCACTCCCCGGAACTGCGGGAAAGCCAGGCACGCGGATTCGACGGCACCACGCTGGCCAAGGCCGGCAAGAAACTGGACGAGCTGGCCGCGACCTTGTCTCGCGGCAAGACCCGCCGCAGCAAGGACAAGGTCACCGCCGAGATCCAGGCCATCACCGCCAAGCCCTGGGTCAGGCGCGTCCTCACCTGGCAGCTCGACGGCGACCAGCCCAAAGACCTGCGCCTGACCTGGAGCATCGACCCAGATGCCCGGGCAGCCCTGGAAGAAGAGATCTTCGGCAAGCACGTCCTGATCACCGATCACGACGACTGGCCCCTGCCCGAGGTCGTGGCCGGGTACCGGTCCCAGTCCGAAGCCGAGTTCTCCTTCCGGCAGATGAAAGACCCGCACGTCGTCTCGTTCTCCCCGATGCACCACTGGACCGAGCACAACATCCGCGTCCACGTCTTCACCTGCGTCCTGGCCCTCCAGATCGCCCACCTCATGCGCCTGCGGGCCGCCCGGGCCGGACTACGGATGTCCGTCCGCGAACTGCTGCGCGAACTCGCCGGCATCAGCGAGACCGTCCTGCTCTACCACGGCGAGCGCGGCCGCCCCCGAGCCCACCGCATGCTCACCGAAACCAGCCCCGTCCAGGACAAGCTCACCGCCATCTTCGGCCTCGCCCGCCACGCCCCCCGGCGCTGAGATGGGTAATACACCAAAACCATCCCCGGAGCCATAGCTGACCAGCGAAGACAGTCGGCTCTCACCACGATTCTCGGAAACTCGGGCTAGCGGGCAACTTCATTGGCCCGTCGGCGGCATAAAGGTCCAGCGCACGGGTTTCCTGATGGCTCAGAGCGGGCCGATCCGGATCATCCTGTAGCAACCGTTTGCGCAATCCCGCCTGCAATCCCGCGGGCGGTCGGCGGACGCCGCCGATCGGGCGCCGATTCGCCCGGGTAACGGCCGGGTACAGTAGCCTCGTGAACCGTCTCGGCGAGCTTGAGCGTGCAATCATGGACGTACTTTGGGAGAGCCGGGACCCGCTGACGGTCCGGCAGGTTAGCGGTAGTCTCGTCGAACGAGATCTCGCGCACACCACGGTGATGACGGTCCTGGACCGGCTGGCCAAGAAGGGGTTCGCGCGACGGCAGCGAGACGGGCGCGCCTGGCGTTACCGGGCGGCGGAGACCAGGGAAGCCTACGTGACCGAGCTGATGCTGAACGCCCTCGAGCAGACGGGCGACCGGCATGCGGCGCTGGCCCGGTTCGCCCGCAGCGTGTCCGACACCGAGGCGGCGGCGCTGCGCCGGGCCCTGGAGGCGCTCGGGCACCCCGCGGCTCGTGAGGATGGCCAGGCCGAGGCGCGCGAGGACGGGCGGGGCCCGGTCCGCGAGGCCACCGGGGAGTGACGGCCGGTGCCCCCCACGGCCTTCGTTCTTGCCACGTTCGCGGCGGGCATCATCCCGGCCGCCTCGGCGCTCGCGACCGCGCGCTGGCCTCGCCGCTCCCCGGCGGCGGCGATCGTGCTCTGGCAGGCCCTCGGGCTGGGCTGGGGCCTGGCGGCCATCGGGGCGCTGGCCGGGTTCGGGGCGGCGAACGCCCGGTCCGGCGTGGCGGGCGGCGCGTTCGCGCTGGCTTCGCGGGTGGTGCAGGGGCAGCGCCTGGCGGCGGGGATCCTCGGCCTGCGGCTGCTGGCCCTGACCGCCGGGCTGGCGCTGCTGCTGCTGCTCTGCTGGGCTCCGGTCGCGGCGTCCACCGCGGTGCTGCGGGCGCGGCGGCGGCAGCGGCTGCTGCTCAGCCTGCTCGCGCACGGTGATCCCAAGGTGCCCGGGGCGCTGGTGGTCGACCACCCGGCCGCGACCGCCTACTGCGTGCCCGGCCTGCGCTCGCAGATCGTGATCAGCGCGGGGGCGCTGGACCTGCTGGACCAGGCCGAGCTGGCCGCGGTTCTGGCCCATGAGCGGGCCCACCTGCGAGAGCGGCACGACCTAGTGCTGCTGCCGTTCACCGCGCTGCTGCGCCCGTTCCGCTGGTCGGGAGTGGCCCGCGAGGCCTACGCCGCGGTCTCCCTGCTGGTCGAGATGCTGGCCGACGACCGCGCGCTGCGCCACCGCCCCGCCCGCGAGCTCGCCACCGCGCTGCTCCGCGTGGGCGCGGCGGGCGGCGCCCAGGCCCCGACCGGCGCCCTGGCGGTCGCCGATGAGGAGTCGGAGTGCCAGGTCGCGGTCCGCGTCTCTCGGCTGCTGCGCCCGTCACCGCGGCTGCCGGTCCCGGCCCTGGCCCTGGTGGCCGTCATCGCCGTGGCCACGGTGGCCATCCCGGCCGCGTGCCTTACCGTGCCGTTCTGAACCGAAGGAAACAATGACCTCGCCGCCAGCCCAGCCGACTAGCCAGGGACTCGACGAACAGCAGTCCCCGCCGGGCGTGGACCCCACCGTCCCCAGCCCGGCCCGGCTGTACGACTACTACCTCGGCGGCACTCACAACTACCCGGCCGACCGCGACGCTGCCGAAAAGATCCGGAAGGTGCTGCCGGAGCTCACCGTCGGCGCGTGGGCCAACCGCAGCTTCCACCAGCGGGCGGCCAAGTGGATGGCGCGGCGCGGCATCACCCAGTTCATCGACATCGGCTCGGGGTTGCCGACCGTCGGCAACACGCACCAGGTCGTCGCCGGGGTCCGGCCCGACGCGCACGTGGTCTACGTCGACAAGGACCCCATCGTCCTCGCTCACAGCGCCGAACTGCTGGCCGGCAGCTCCACCGCGACGCTCATCCAGGCGGACCTGTGCGATCCCGGCGAGATACTCGGCCATCCCGCGCTGCGCCAGTTGATCGACTTCAGCCAGCCGACCGGTCTGCTGATGACGTGGGTGCTGCATTTCGTACCCGACGCGGCCGACCCGTGGCGGCTGGTCAAGCGCTATTGCGAAGCAATGACACCGGGCAGCTACCTGGCCCTGTCGCACGTCACCAACCACCGGGTCCCGCCGCGGACGATCGACCTGATCCAGGAGATCTACCGAAGCGCCACCCAGAACATCTACTTCCGCCCGAAGGCCGACATTGAACGGTTCTTCGACGGGCTGGACATCGTGCCACCATACGAAGGCGCCCAGCCGGCCGTCGCCCACGTCGGCCTGTGGGACTGCGAAGACCCGGATGTCGCGGACGACGACGGCTCGCACTGGAGCTACTGCGCCGTCGCCCGCCGCCCCTAACGGCCCGCCACCGCCCTCACCACCACACGTCGGCTAGTCGGTGCACTTGTCACCGCCTCGCTCGCGAAATATCGGATAAAACGGGCGTAATTTCACCACTACGGGTGACAAGACGCTAGAAGGCGTGTCGGGCGCGAGCCGGCGCGGGACCGCTGGGGGCTAGTCGGCGATCTTGATGCGCAGGCGGCGGAAGCCCTTGCCCTTGTTCTCGATCTTGGCCACCTCGATCCGGCCGATCTGGCTGGTCGTGGCCACGTGCGTGCCGCCGTCCGCCTGCTGGTCGAGGCCGACGATGTCGACGATGCGGACCTCGTCGGCGTCTTCCGGGATCAGGTTGGTGGCCGTGCGGATGATGTCGGGGAGGGCCAGCGCGTCCGCGCGCGGGAGCACCCGGACGTCGATGCGCCGCCCGGCCGCGATCTCGGTGTTGCAGGCCTCTTCCACGGCCTCCTTGAACCCGGCCGGAACCTCGGGCAGGTCGAAGTCCATCCGGGCCGTGTACGGCTCCATGTTCCCGCCGGTGACCAGCGAGCCGTAGTCCCGGAACACCACGCCGCACAGCACGTGCAGCCCGGAGTGCGTGCGCATCAGGGCCGTGCGCCGCTGGTCCTCCACCGCGCCGCGGACCACGGTGCCTGGCTCCGGGACCGGATCGCCCTCGGCGGGGATCAGGTAGAGGTCGTCGCCCTTCCTGGCTCCCTCGATGTGGGTCTGCACCCCGCCCCAGAGCAGCACGCCCTGGTCGGGCGGCTGCCCGCCGCCGCCGGGATAGAACGCGGAGCGGTCGAGCACGATCCCGTCCGGCCCGGCGTCGAGCACGGTGGCATCCCACTCGCGCAGGCTCTGGTCGTCAAGCTCCAGCCGGTGCGTGCGCCAGTTCGTCACCATGGGCCGTACGGACCCATGCGCGACCCGGTCCCCCCGCCCCGGAAGTCCTTGACCTTCGGCCGCACGTCGGTCAGGTAGATGGCCGCGGCCACGAACGCGACCACGGACAGGATGCCGATGGCCGAGAAGCTGCCCTGTGCGGCCGTGCCGAGGCCGATCGCCGTGGCGACCCCGGTGATGACCAGCCATAGCGGCTTGGTCTGCTTGCTGGCCGCGACGAACGCCTGTGACGGCCGGCGGATCGCGTCGATGAACGCGAACCCCTCGAAGCCCAGCGCGGCGATCGCGAGCGCCTCGAAGAACCAGTCGAGCACGGAGAGTGCGGCTGGATGACTGTAAATCACGGTGTCACGCTACTCGGTTCTGGCCCGTGTCCGGAACGGGCGGAGCTTGTTCATCACGCGCCCCGTGATCGGGGGCCGGCGGGCCGGCCGGGTCCGGGTCAGCCACCGGGCCAGCCTCGGCCAGTTCACCCTCGGCGGAGCCATCGCCGGGGCCGGCTTCCGGGGCCCCCGGATCCACCAGGCCGGCCTCGGCGGCCGCGACCGCGCTGAGTTCCGCCTCCTGCGGCTCGGCCTCCGCGCCGGGCGCGGTCTCGCCCTCGAGCTCACCCATCAGGACCGCGCGGGTCCGGCCGTCCGACGCGGATTCTTTCCGGAACGATTCGTAGACCTCGAGCAGCATCTGCTTCTGCCGCTCGGTCAGCTCGGGGTCGGCCAGCACCGCGTCGCGCACCCCGGCGCCGGGCGGCCGGTCCTCGAGGAACCCCGCCTGGACGTACAGCGCCTCGGCCGAGATGCGCAGCCCGCGGGCGATCTGCTGGAGTATGTCGGCGCTCGGGCGGCGCAGGCCCCGCTCGATCTGGCTCAGGTACGGGTTGGAGACCCCCGCCGCCTGAGCCAGCTGCCGGAGGGAGATCTTGGCCTGCTCCCGCTGCTCGCGGATGTAGGCCCCGATCGCTGGAACGTTCACCGGACTCATGGCTCCAGTCTCGCCCCAAGTGCTTGCATTTGCAAACCGTCGGGAGGCCGGGGTGCGCCCGGGACGTTCCGGCCTTAAATGCTCTTAAAAACGCAGCGTGGCCCGGATCTCGCCGGCCTTCCGGCCGCCGCCGAAGACCGGAGGGCGGGCCAGGTCCGCGAGAGCCTCGAGGTCGAGGCTGACGCCGTGCGCCTGGAGCAGCGCGACGGTCACCGCGGGGCGGGCCCGCGCGTTCCCGTCGTCAATCTTGATCGCGGCGCCGGAGCCGTCGGGGAGGCCGAGGCCCTCGACCCCCTCGGCGCCCGACTTGAGCAGCAGTCCCGGGACGGCCGCCATCAGCGCTCGCTCCGGGCGCGTGGTGCCCGACGTCCACTCGGGGTGGGCGCGCATGGCGTCGGCCACGCGGCGCTCGGGGGTACCCGGGTCGGCGCGGACCAGGCGGCCGAACGCGCGGGCCACGCCCGCGAGCGTGAGGGCGAACAACGGCGCGCCGCAGCCGTCCACGCCGACGGCGGTCACCGGCTCGCCGGCGAGCTGCTCGACCGTCTGCCTGATCTCCGCCTGCAGCGGGTGCGCCGGGTCGGTGTAGCTGGCCGTGGGCCAGTCCCGCGCCACGCAGGTGGCGAGCATGGCCGCGTGCTTGCCCGAGCAGTTCATGTGCAGCCGGTCGGGCTCACCGCCCGCCCGCAGCATCCGGCGCTGCGTGGCCACGTCGAGCGGCAGGTCGGGCGGGCACTGCAGCGCGCCGGGGGTCAGCCCGGCGCCGGTCAGGATCTCGCGCACCCCGGCTACGTGGAAGTCCTCGCCCGAGTGGCTGGCCGCGGCCAGCGCGAGCAGTTTCCCGTCCAGGTCCAGCCCGCAGCGGAGCATGGCCGCGGCTTGCATCGGCTTGTTCGACGACCGCGGGAACATGGGCACGTGCGCCGCGCCCGCGCTGCGGCGCAGCGTGCCGTCCGGGCCGACGACGGCGGCCGCGCCGCGGTGCCGCGACTCGGCGAAGCCGGACCGCACGACCTCGGCCAGCACTGGATTGCCGGTAACGATCTCGGGTTCCGGGGTGGCGCACTGGGTCATGGGCGGCACAATTCCTTCTCGTGCGACTTGTGGTACAGCGGGCGAGCGAGGCCAGTGTCGGGGTGAACGGGGCGACCGTCGGCCGCCTGCCCGCCCCGGGCCTGGTCGTACTGGTGGGCGTGACCCATACGGACACCGCGCAGATCGCGGCCGCGCTGGCCCGCAAGGTTTATCACCTGCGAATTCTCACCGGCGAGCAATCGTGCGCGGACACCGGGGCGCCGCTCCTGGTGATCAGCCAGTTCACGCTGTACGCGGAGACCAGCAAGGGGCGCCGGCCGACCTGGCAGGCGGCCGCGCCCGGCCCGGTGGCCGAGCCCCTCGTCGACGCGTTCACGAGCGCGCTGCGCGAGCTGGGCGGGCACGTGGAGACCGGGATGTTCGGCGCGAACATGCAGGTGATGCTGATCAACGACGGCCCGGTCACGCTGATCCTGGAGGCATGACCCGCGCCGCGGCCAGGTGGCCGCGGGTGAACGCGAGCGCCTCCGCCAGGTCGGCCCGGCGCTCGTCGACGGATTGCGCGCGCCGGGTGTTCACCTCGAGCACCACCATTCCGGCGTAGCCCCGGCGCCCGAGGCTGGTCAGCAGTTCCGCGCACGGCTGCGTGCCGCGCCCGGGGATCAGGTGCTCGTCGGGCAGGCCCGGCGCCGTGCCGTCGGCCAGGTGCACGTGGGCCAGCCGGGACCCGAGTTCGTCGGCCATGGCCATGGCGTCCGACCCGGACACCGCGGTGTGCGAGAGGTCCAGGGTGGCGTGCGGGGTGTCGATCTCGGCCGGGTTCCAGTGCGGCGCGTACATGGTCATCTTGGCTCCGGGCGTGCGGAGCGGGTAGAGGTTCTCGACCGCGAACTTGACGTCGGTCTCCTCGGTCATGCGGGTCAGGCCGGCCGCGAAGTCCCGCACGTAGTCGCGCTGCCAGCGGAACGGCGGGTGGACCACGACGACCTTCGCGCCGAGCTTCTCCGCCACCTCGCGGGCCCGGTCCAGCTTGCCCCACGGGTCGCGCCCCCAGACCCACTGGGTGATCATCAGGCACGGCGCGTGCACGGCCAGGACCGGGACGCCGTGGTAGTCCGACAGCCGGCGCAGGACGTCGAGGTCCTGGCTGACCGCGTCCATGGTGACCATGACCTCGATGCCGTCGTACCCGAGGCGGGCCGCTGCCTCGAAGGCATCGGCCGTCCGCTCGGGGAAGACCGAGGCCGTCGACAGCGCCACTTGCACACCGGCGACCGGCGCTTCGTCGCCCACGAGACCTCCTTGCCTCTAAAAACAGGTGCCCTAGCAGCCCCGCCGCCCGCGAGCGCGGCGTCCGCGGAATCCTGCCTGGCCAGCTTATGCGGACACCGGGAGCGGACGACCCGCATGGCGGGTGTCTTTGCGCGGTGCTGTCGGTACCAGCGAGTACGGTGCCAGGCATGGGAAAGTCGGCCGCCACGGCGGCGCTCTACCAGTGCTCGGAGTGCGGCTGGCAGAGCATGAAGTGGGCCGGGCGGTGCGGCGAGTGCCAGGAGTGGGGCACGGTCACCGAGGTCAGGATTCCGGCCCGGGAGCGCAGGCTCGGGCAGGCCCGGAGCGGGCCGGCCCGCGGCGGCCGGCCGAGCCCGCCGGCCACGGCCGCGGTGCCGATCGCGGACGTCGACGTGACCGTGGCCCGGGCCCGGCCGACCGGGCTCGGCGAGCTCGACCGGGTGCTCGGCGGCGGGCTGGTGCCCGGCGCGGTGGTGCTGCTGGCCGGGGAGCCGGGCGTGGGCAAGTCCACGCTGCTGCTGGAGGCGGGCGCGCTGGCCGCGGGCCAGGGCCGGGTCCTGTACGTGACCGGCGAGGAGTCGGCGGCGCAGGTCCGGCTGCGCGCGGACCGGGTCGAGGCGGTCAGCCAGAACCTGTTCCTGGCCGCCGAGACCGATTTCGGCGCGCTGCTCGAGCACGTGGACGCGGTGCGGCCGGAACTGCTCATCGTCGACTCGGTGCAGACCATCTCGGTCGAGACCGTGGAGGGCACGCCGGGCGGGGTCGCGCAGGTCCGCGAGGTAACCAGCGCGCTGACCGCGCTGGCCAAGCAGCGCACGCTGACCACCGTCCTGGTGGGCCACGTGACCAAGGACGGCTCTATCGCGGGGCCGCGCTCGCTGGAGCACCTGGTCGACGTGGTGCTGCACTTCGACGGCGACCGGCACGCTCAGCTCCGGATGGTCCGGGCGCTGAAGAACCGGTTCGGGCCGACGGACGAGATCGGCTGCTTCGAGCTGGGCGAGTTCGGGCTGACCGAGCTGCCCGACCCGAGCGGGCTGTTCCTGTCGCGGCTCAGCGACCCGGTCCCGGGGACCTGCGTGACCGTCACGCTGGAGGGCCGGCGCCCGCTCCTGGCCGAGGTGCAGACCCTGGTCTGCCCCACCGCTGGCGAGCCGCGCCGGGTCACCTCGGGCCTGGACTGGCCGCGCGTCGGCATGGTCGTGGCCGTCCTGCAGCGCCGGGCCGGGGTGGATATCGGCAAGAGCGAGATCTACGCGGCCACCGTGGGCGGGGTCCGGCTGACCGAGCCTGCCGTGGACCTGGCCATCGCGCTGGCGCTGGCCAGCGCGACGGGCAACCTGAGCCTGCCGCCGGGCCTGATCGCATTCGGCGAGGTGGGGCTGGCCGGGGAGATCCGCCGGGTCACCGGCGTGCAGCGGCGCCTGGTCGAGGCGGGGCGGATGGGGTTCCGGCGCGCGGTCGTGCCGCCGGGCTCGCCCCGCCTGCCGCCGGGCGAGGCTCCCGGGATGACCGTGATCGAGGCGCCCGACATCGGGAAGGCCATCGCCGCCGCGCTGGGCGCTCCGGCCGACTGAACCAGGCGGGGCCGCGCCCGACAGGCCAGCACCGCGAGGCGGCCGCCGATAGACTGAACGTATTGACCGACCTTGCGGGGAGCCTGTGCCTGGCGTAAGCAACGAAGGTCACGGCGAGCGCCGCCCGGCCGCTCTCGCCGCGCTCGCGCCGGGCACGGCCTTGCGGGACGGCCTGGAGCGGATCCTGCGCGGCAGCACCGGCGCGCTGATCGTGCTCGGCTACGACCAGGCGGTGGCCGACCTCTGCTCGGGCGGATTCGACCTGAACGTGAAGTTCTCCGCCACCCGGCTGCGTGAGCTGGCCAAGATGGACGGCGCGATCGTGCTCGACGCCGCCGGGCGCACGATTCTGCGGGCCGCGGTCCAGCTCGTCCCGGACCCGGACATCCCGACCGACGAGTCCGGCACCCGGCACCGGACCGCGGAGCGGGCGGCCAAGCAGACCGGGTACCCGGTGATCTCGGTCAGCAAGTCGATGCGGATCATCTCGCTGTTCACCGGCGGATCGCGGTTCGTGCTCGAGGACTCGGCCGCGATCCTGTCGCACGCCAACCAGGCCCTGGCTACCCTGGAGCGTTACAAGCGCAGGCTGGACGAGGTGTCGGGCGCGCTCTCGGCCGCGGAGATCGAGGATCTGGCCACGGTCCGCGACGTGACCGCCATGGCCCAGCGGCTGGAGATGGTCCACCGGATCGCGGGCGAGATCGAGGGGTACATGGTGGACCTGGGCACCGATGGCCGGCTGCTCGCGCTGCACCTGGACGAACTCGTGGCCGGCACCGCTCAGGATCGGGTGCTGCTGGCGCAAGACTATGTGCGCACGCCGCCCGACGGCCGCGCCCCGGCCGCGGCGGCCGTGCTCGCCCGGCTGGAGAGCCTGTCGCTGGACGAACTGCTCGACACCGCCGCCGTGGCCGCGGTGCTGGGGTTCGGGCCCGGCCAGGCACTCGAGGACCGGGTCAGCCCGCACGGGTACCGGCTGCTGGCCATGGTCCCGCGCCTTCCCCGGCCCGCGGTGGACGGCCTCATCGAGCACTTCGGCGGGCTGCAGAAGCTGCTGGCCGCGAGCGTCGAGGACCTGCACCAGGTGCCGGGCGTCGGCGCCTCGCACGCGCGCAGCGTGCGCGAGGGCCTGTCCCGGCTCGCGGAGTCGTCGATCCTGGACCGGTACGCCTAGCGGACGGCCGGCGCTGGTCAGCTCAGGGTGAACGGCACGGATTTACTGGCCACGCCGCCGTCCGACGCGGTCACCGCGTAGCTGCCGCCCGGTGCCGGGCGGGAGGGTCCTGTGCACCCGGGCGCCGAGGTCTCGCGATCCCAGGACACCGGCAGGACCGTCGGCACCCCGCGGGCCAGGCTGGTCAGCAGGGAGCCGCGGCCGCCCACGCAATCGGCCGAGCTCCAGATCCGCTTCCCGCGCGCGGTGACGGCCAGGGCCAGGTACCTGGGCCCGACGTCGAAGGCACAGGTGCGCGCGGCGGTGGACACCACGTCCACGTCGAACTCGGGCAACTGGCCCGGGCCGTAGCTGGCCTGGCTGGCGGACAGGCTGAGCACCACGTCGCCCGGCCGGCACGGCCGTTGCTCACCGGGTGCGGCCGCGGCGTTCTGCCCCGGGTTCGGCAACGTCCCGGAGGATGGTGGGGTCGCGCTGGAGCCGGGCGCGGCGGAGGCGTGCCCGCCCGCGCCGGAGCCGGGCGCGTTACCGGAGCCGGACCCGCCCCTTCCTGATGCGCCAGCGGCGTTCGGCGAGCCGGCCGCGGACGTCCCGGCCAGCGACGTCCCCGAGGCGGCCGCCGCGGCGCGGGCTGGGTGCCGCGCCGGGTGATGCCCGTGTGACTCGGCCCCGGTGCTGGCCGCCGGGCGCGCGCGGACGCCGAGCGAGCCGGAGAAGGCCCACGCGACGATGGCCAGGACGACCAGCCCGACGACCAGGGCCAGGAACCGCCGCCGCCAGTACGTCACGGCCGACGGCTGACGTTCCTCTGGTTCGTTACAGAACGTGTTCACCTCCATGCGCCGAGTATGCAAGAGGGATCAGCCGCTCCGCGGCCGACCCGCCGGCGCCGCAAGCCTGAACCGACGGCCTCGCGCCGGGCCTGCGGCCCGCGTGCGGTGTGCGAGGATCGTGTCTCGATGACGAACGGCTACGCCGCGCCCGTGCTGCGCTGGTACGCGGCTCACGCCCGGGATCTCCCGTGGCGGCAGCCCGGCGCCTCGGCCTGGTCGGTGCTGGTCAGCGAGATCATGCTGCAGCAGACGCCGGTGGCCCGCGTGCTTCCGGCACACGCCGCGTGGCTGGCCCGGTGGCCGGCCCCGCCATCGCTGGCGGCCGCGGCTCCCGGTGACGCGGTCCGGCAGTGGGGGCGGCTCGGCTACCCGCGCCGGGCGCTGTGGTTGCACGCCACGGCCCGCATTCTGACCGAGGAACACGCGGGGCAGGTTCCCGCCTCGGTCTCGGCTCTGCGCGGGCTGCCCGGGGTGGGCGGCTACACCGCGGCCGCCGTGGCCAGCTTCGCGTTCGGGCAGCGGCACGCGGTCCTGGACACCAACGTGCGCCGGGTGCTGGGCCGCCTGGTGCGCGGCGAGCACCTGCCGCCGCGCAGCGCCTCAGTGGCCGAGACCAGGCTGGCCGAGTCGCTGCTGCCCGAGCTACCCCGGCGCGCCGCGCGCTGGTCGGTGGCCATCATGGAGCTCGGCGCGCTGGTCTGCACGGCCACCCGGCCGGACTGCGATCGCTGCCCGGTGGCGCGGCAGTGCGCGTGGCACCGCGCGGGCCGCCCGGCGGGCCCGGCTCGGCCGCCGGCGCAACGCTACGCGGGCAGCGATCGGGAGTGCCGCGGCCGGCTGCTCGGCGTGCTCCGCGACGCCGCGGGCCCGGTGCCCGCGGCCGACCTGGACGCGGCGTGGCCCGACCAGGCGCAGCGCGCCCGGGCCCTGCGCGCGCTGATCGCCGACGGCCTGGCCGCGGCCCGGGAGCACGACACCTACGCGCTCCCCGACGACGCACCCGCACCGCCGCGGCCCCAACCCGCGCACCGCGCCAGCGCCGCTTTAGCCCCGGCCCCGGACGGCCACCACGGCCCAAACCTCGCGGCCACAGCGCGCTTACACCCCGACCCGTACGGGCCGCGCTACGGCCCCAATGCTCGCACCGCCCCAGCGGCGCTTTGGCCCCGAGCCGCACG
>Ga0207416_1004008_pt1 | contig 13299 bp, 8 predicted proteins | sample PaiPotPPM11metaG_FD_184107 | JGI IMG/M metagenome (GOLD analysis project Ga0207416, IMG submission 184107) | Iron sulfur acid spring bacterial and archeal communities from Banff, Canada, to study Microbial Dark Matter (Phase II) - Paint Pots PPM... ...
TCGGTAATTGCAGGTCTTCTTCCTCGCTCCCCACCAGGAGATTGTCTTTAAGCTCTTGCATGAGCAGTGCTTCAGATGCTGCCAAATCGTGCATGATGCCTTGCTGTATGACCTTTTCACCCACCTGTTCAAGCTGTTTCCGTCGAGTGGCCAATGCCCACCAGTCCGACGGTGACGAACAGTCCAACGGTCAGCCAGAAGAACGGGAAGAATGCGGGAGAGTTGAAGATGGCGAGATCAGCCATGCCGAATGCTACCGCAAACAAACCGATGGCCCAGCGCGACATGATACGCTTCCCCAACCATCCCACGAGGACGCCGCCGAGGAGTCCTCCTACTGCCTGCGCGCTCATCAACTGGCCGATCTGCGGCGCTCCGCCTTGCAGGATGCGATAGACGAAGACAGGATATAGCACGCCAAAAACGCCCTCGCCCAACATCATAATCGAGAACATCGCCAGCAGAGCCGCGAGTGTTCGCTGCGAGCCGATCACGCGCATCCCATCGATCCACTCGCGCCAGAGACTGGCGGTAACTTTAGCTTCTGATTCTGCCAGTGGGAGCACCGGTTCTGCTGAGGGTTTGGATGCGGCGGTAATCAGGGCGATCAGCAGACCAGCAAGCAGGAATGAGGCCGCGTCTGCCAGCACGATGCCGCCCAGGCCAAACGCCACCGCGATAAGACCGCCCAGCGCCGGTCCAACCAGGCGCGCGAAATTGCTGCTCAGCGAGTTCAACGAATTGGCCTGCACCAGGTGCGCTTCATCGACCAGCGCAGGCAGCAGCGCGCTTTGCGCGGGCGTAAAGAACTGTTCCAGGCAGGCTTCCGCAAAAGCTACAAGGTAAACAATCCAGACTCGATCCGCGGTTCGCACCAGCAGCAGCGGCAGGAGCGCCAACGCGAGCAGCAGGTTCGCGATCACCATAGTGCGCTTGCGATCCCAGCGATCCACAAAGACGCCCGCGATTGTACCGAGTACAATGTAGGGGATGGCTGATGCCAGCAGGGTGATGCTCAAAGCCAGCACTGAGCGCGTCCAGCCCGGATGCGCCTCTTGAGGAATATGCTGCCATTGCGCCAGAGCATCCTGTTTTTCGCGTGGTGGAACAGGCATAACGCGCATATCCGGTTTTTCGTCGAGCATTCACAATCCCTGCCGCAGGCGAATTACCACTTGATCTCTTCCGACAGACCATCTATACTAGGGCGCGGATAATCTTATAGAAAACAAGACAAGAAGAGATCGATATCTTATGAAAATCGTGGTTCGTTGGCGGCCGTTTGCCTTATTTGGCCTGGCCTTGCTGGGGTTAGCCCTGCGCCTCTATGGTCTCAACTGGGATCAAGGGAACAACTTTCATCCGGACGAGCGGCAGATCATGTTCCATGTGATGGCCCTTTCGTGGCCGAAAAGCCTGAGCCAGTTTCTTGATCCCGTCAATTCGCCGCTCAATCCTCATTTCTTCGCCTATGGCACGTTTCCCATGTATCTGTTGGCAATCGCAGGCAACATCATCGCCCGCTTTTATCCGGCCATCGATACGTTGCCCAACCTCACACTCGTTGGGCGCGTTCTCTCGGCCCTTTTCGATACCGGCACGATCCTCCTCACCGGCTGTCTCGCCCTACGGCTCTCCAACGATACCACGCCAGGGCGTCCGCGCGCCTGGAACCTTGCGCTACTCGCGGCGGCCCTCGTCACCTTCACGCCGTTTGAAATCCAGCAGGCCCACTTTTTCACGACTGACGATATCTTGCTTTTCTTCACAGTGCTGACCGTGCTGGCCTGTGTCGTCCTGGTCGATACCGATAAGGTGATACGCTGGTCGCTGGTGGTCGGCCTGGGCTTTGGCTTAGCGATGGCGACCAAGTTCAGCGCGGCTCCCCTGGCCGTTCCCTTGCTCGTAGCCTTGCTCTTGCGCTGGTACCGGCATGACTTCTCCTCGTCGCTGCTTTCGCTGCTTGTCACAGCGTGCGCGACTATGGTGTCGTTTCTTGTAGCCATGCCCTACGCGCTGCTCGATTATTCCAACTTTGTCCAGCAGGTGACATACCAGGGCGACCTCGCGCGCGGCCTGATCGACCTGCCATATGTGCGCCAGTTCGCCGGCACGACGCCCTATGTCTACGAATTGCATGACCTGGTGCTGTGGGGTCTGGGCCTCATGCTTGGCATCGCCGCGCTGGCCGGGCTGCTCTGGTTCCTCTGGCGCACGTGGAAGCGTACTGCCGGGACCTGGATGGTACTTCTCGCCTGGATTATCGTCTATTTCGCCATTGTCGGCAGCTTCTATGTCAAATATATGCGCTACGTGCTGCCTATCTATCCCTTCCTGGTGTTGATGGGCGCGGCGCTCTTGCTGGCCCTATTGCAATTCGTCAAGGATCGCGGCTACACCTCTATCGTCGTGCGCGCTTTGCCCTATGCCGCTATCGTGCTGGTGCTGGCCGGAACCATCTTCCAGGGACTCGCCCTTCTGAATATTTACAGCCAGACCAGCACGCGCATCCAGGCGTCAACCTGGATCTACCAGCACGTCAAGCCCGGCAGCGTGCTGACCTACGAGCAATGGGACGATCCTCTGCCGTTCCCCGTCGGCTATAACAGCCCATCTATCTACCCGCAGGCCACGTACAAAGATTCCAGCGGCCAGACTCAGACCGGCCTTGACCTGTACGACGATGACACGACGCAGAAGGCTCAGATCATCGCCAGTATGCTTGCGCAAGCCGATGTGATCACGATGGCGACCGACCGCCTCGATAAATCGATCCCGCGCCTGCCTGCCCGCTATCCTTTGACCATTCACTACTACCAGTTGCTCTTTAGCGGCCAACTGGGCTTTCATCTGGCGGCACAATTCTCTGATCGCCCGAACCTGTTCGGCATTGTGCTGAATGACAGCGGCGCGGACGAAAGCTATTCGGTATTCGATCATCCCACGGTCAAGCTGTTTGTGCGCGACGATCCTTTTCCCTATACCGCGCAGCAGATATACCAGAAATTGATGGCCGGCGTGCAGTTGCCGGCGCCCGGAGCCAACCTGTCGGGAGCGCAGAAGCCGCTGTTGCTCTCATCGCAGCAGATCGCCCAGGATCAGCAATCCCCGCCGTTCAGCGTGCAATTCCCGCCGGACAGCATCACCAACAAACTGCCCATCCTCTTCTGGTGGCTTCTGCTCCTGGTATTAGGTCTGTGCGCGTACCCTATCGTTTTCATGGCGCTGCACGGCTTCCGCGATCGCGGCTATATCTTTGCCAAAACGGTTGGCGTGCTGCTCTTTGCCTATCTGGGCTGGCTGCTCGCCAGCCTGCATCTCCTGCCTTTCAGCTTTCTCTCGCTGCTGCTTGTTCTTCTAGCCATGATTCTTGCCGCCGCGGCCATCGCGTTCTGGCAGCGACAGGCGCTGCGTCAGTTTGTGCGCGAACACTGGCGGCTATTGCTGATCGAAGAGGGCATCTTCACGCTGGCCTTCTTGCTCTTCGTCGGCATTCGCGCCCTCAATCCCGATGTCTGGAATCCCTACATTGGCGGCGAGAAGCCGATGGAACTGGCCTTCCTCAACGCCATACTGCGCAGTCCCTATATGCCGCCGCTTGATCCCTGGTTCTCCGGCGGCTATATCAACTATTACTACTATGGCTACGTGATCTTCGGCTCGCTGATCAAGATCACCGGCATCGTGCCGACGACCGCCTTCAACTTCGCCATGCCGACGCTCTTTGCCCTGACCTTCACCGGCGCGGTCACGCTGGTGTACACTTTGAGTCGCAGCTTTCCTATCGCCCTGTTGGGCGGCTACTTTGCCGCGCTGATTGGCAACCTGGATGGCGTGGGGCAACTCAAAGGCCAGCTTACCGCGCTCGTCTCCAGCTCGCCCATACCCGGCTTTAACTACTGGCAGAGCAGCCGCGTCATACCTTTCACCATCAACGAGTTCCCGTACTGGAGCTTTCTCTTTGCTGATCTGCACCCACATGTCATCGACATGCCCATCGAGATGCTCATGCTGGGCATCGTCGCCATGCTGCTGCTCTCCAACACGAGCAAAGACCTGGCAATTGTCGCTTATCGCAAAGAGAGATGGGTGCTGTACGGGCTGGCGGCCTTCGTCTTCGGCACGATAGCCACCGTCAATCCCTGGGATATCCCGGTCTATGCCCTCTTACTGGCTGCCGTTTTGCTGATCGGCACGATCTATCGCAAGCGCCGGGAGCCGCTGCTCGAGCTGTTCATCTCGCTCGGCTTCACGGTTGTCGGCATCGCGTTGATCTGTGGCATCGGCTATCTTGGCTACTGGCCCTTTTATGCGTGGTACGAGGAGTTGTTCATCAACGGCGTGGGAGTAGTTGGGCAAGGCTCGACGCTCGTCACGTGGCTGACGGTTTTTGGCTTCTGGCTCTTTGTCGCGCTCAGCTTCTTGCTGGTGGAACTCTATTTTTGGTGGGGTTCGACGAGCCGCTTTCGCGCGCATCCCATGCCGGAGGCGCGGCGCGCGGCGGGCTATATCCTCTTAAGCGGCCTTGTGCTGGCTTTCCTGGCGCTGCTTGGGCTAAAAACGCTGCTGTTTGCGCTGGTCATCGTGGGTGTGTTTCTCTTTGTGCAGCATTTCATCATTCCCAGGTATTTTTACAACTTCGATACGACGCTCTGCTTCGCCTATTTGCTCTTGCTCATGGGCCTGTGCATCACGCTGGGGCAGGAGATCGTCTATATCCGCGACTTCCTGGATGGCTCAAGCTACGAGCGCATGAATACCGTCTTCAAGTTTTCGATGCCGGCGTGGCTGTGCTTTGGCGTCGGCGCCGCGCTCGTCGTGCCGCACCTGTGGCGTTCGCTGGGCGGTTTTGTGCAGCGCGCTTGGTCGGTTGTGCTGGTGGTACTCGTGCTGGGCTGTTCGATCTTCCTTGTCGAGGGAACTGCGGCGCGTATCGGCGATCACCAGTTGTGGGCCGCGGTGCAGCCGCCTGCTGTGAGCGCGAACTACACGCCGACGCTTGATGGCTTTGCCTTTGCCCGCAGTTGGTATCCCGGCGACGCGGCGGCCATCACCTGGCTCAACGACCATGTGAGCGGCTCGCCCGTCATTCTGGAGGGGGTCGCGCCGCAGTCGTATCAATGGTATAATCGTGTCTCGGTGTATACCGGCCTGCCGGATGTCGTGGGCTGGCCCGATCATGAAGAGGAGCAGCGCTATCCCGACCAGGTGTTGAGCCGCGTCAACGATGCCAATACCATCTTTACGACGCCTGATAAAGCGCAGGCTCTGCTACTCTTGCAACTGTATCACGTTCGTTACATCTATGTGGGCGCGCTGGAGCGGCAATTGTACAGTGCCGCGCCGGGCGGGTTAGCCAAGTTCCAGCAGATGGTGGGCAGCGCGCTGCGTATCGTGTACAATGCAGGCGGCGTGACCATCTACGAGGTTGTGTGATCCATTTGACGAATGACGAATGACGAACGAAAAAAGCTTTTGCTGAGCGCCTTGCACATTGCCCTGAACGTCGGATAATGGTACACTACTACAAATCGCTGGAATGGAAATTGCGAGATGCTTTCTTATCTTAAGAGGAGGAAGAAGCTATGATAGAGCCGCTGAAAGAGGCATTTAACGAGGTAGCGCAGCTTTCTGAAGACGAACAGAGGCATATTGTTGAGATTATAAAAATGGAGATGGCTTCAGAAAAGCGCTGGCAAGCCCTTTTTCATGATCGCAGGTCTGAACGTATCCTGGAAGAGTTGGTGTCTGAAGCGCTTGCAGACGATACGGCAGGAAATACAGAGGAGATTACTGGCGAGAGCTTTCTCTCATGAAATCGAAGCGTACTAAGCGATTTCATGCTCTCTTTGCAGAATTGCCAGAGTCAGTTCAACAACAGGCAAATGAAGCATATCGGCTCTTTCGAGCCAATCCCTCTCATCCAGGCTTAGCTTTTAAGCAAGTCAGTCCCAATGGGCCGGTGTATTCAGTACGAGTAGGTATTCATTATCGCGCTCTTGCTGTCCGTCAGCCTGACTGCCTGCTCTGGTTCTGGATTGGTTCCCATGCTGACTATGACAAGATGCTTTCTCGCTTATAGCATCAGATTTCATCTGTGCCGATCCTATAGATACGGATAGGAAGACTGACTATCCAATTGGCACAAAGACGGAACTTCTTGCGCGGCTTATTCGTTCATATTTGTAATGTAAAATTTGTTGTGCCTTCATCGTGCGCGGTAATGATGTCATTTGCTATGCTCCGGTTAGAACAAAGGTATGTTGCAATTATTAGAACTATGGGCGCTGGTCGAAGTCCTCGGCTTTATCTTTCTGCCGCTGACCGTCACCGTCTTTCATAATCTTCCTGATCGCGGCTATGCGTTCAGCAAGGCTATCGGTATAGCCGTGCTGGCCTTTGGCGTCTGGCTGCCGCTCATGACGCTGCGCTTTTTGCCCTATAGCCAGTTGTTCATTCTCGGCGTGTTCCTGATCTTGCTGGCCTTAAACATCATCGGCCTGCTGCGCGCGAATGTTCGCCAGACGCTGCTCAAGCTCATTCGCGCGAATTGGCTCTATCTGCTGGCATGCGAAGTCGTCTTCTTTGGCATGATGTTCCTGCTCGGCTGGATTCGTTCCTACGTTCCCGCTATTTACTCCTATGAAATGTTCATGGACGAAGGCTTTCTCGCGGCCATCATGCGCAGCCCGCACCTGCCGCCCAATGACATGTGGTACGCGGGGCAGATCATCAACTACTACTACTATGCTCATTTTACCATGGCGACGCTGGGCAAGCTGTTGGGACAGATCCCCTCCGTTATCTTCAATACCGGCATCTGCACGTTCTTTGGCCTGACCGCCGTCAACCTCTTCGGCGTCTCCAGTAATATTGTGGCCTGGGCGCGCCATCGCCGCAAGCCCGCTGTTCCTGATCAGGTCGCGCCCGCGAGTGAGACCCCCGATACACAGTACCCGCCGCTGCTGCATGCCGCTCCCTATGGCCTCCTGTCGATGATCATGGCGCTTGTGCTGGGCAACCTGGCCGCGACGCAGCAATGGTTCACCATTCACGGCGATCCAGCTCAATTCGACTGGTTCGCTCCCTCGCGCGTCGTGCCGCAAACCATCAACGAATTCCCTGCCTTCAGTTTCTTGCTCTCATGCTTCCATGCCCACGTGCTGACGCTCGCCTTCACAGTAGTTGGCATTGCCCTGGCCTTCAACCTGTTCCTCGAACACGATGGCCGGGGTTTATTTGCTTTTGGTCGCGGCTGGGGTCTCCCGCTGACGCTTGGCGTATCTGCGCTGCTCATTGGCGGCCTGTTCGCCATGAATGGTTGGGACCTGCCCACCTATCTCGGCCTCGCGCTGGTCTGTATCGCCCTACAACAGTGGCGCGCCTATGGCTCGCGCTTCCGCTTAGAATTAGTGCTGGACGTGTTCACGGCCTGTGCCGCGCTGACCGCGCTGTCGTTTTTCCTCTTCGCGCCGTTCTATCTCAGCTTCGTTTCGCCGTCGGAAGGTATCGGCCTTGTCGTCGCGGCGGATCGCTCTCCCCTGGGCGATGAACTGCTGATCTACGGAGTGTTCGCCTTCATGTTCCTCTCGCTGCTGGTGGCGGTTGTGTTGCAAATGCCCGTTTTCAGAAGTAAGAACGGCGCGATGGGATCTTCTGTGGGCGCGGCCCACGCGGCTTACATGCAGCGTCCCCGTCTGAGCGGATGGCTGATCGCGATGCTCATTACGATCGTAGTTGCCGTGATCATTTACTTTGTCTTACCCAACAGCGCAACCTTTGTCCTGGCGGCCAGCATCGCCGCCTTCGGAACGATCCTGATATTGAACAATCTGCATGATCGTTCGCTGGCCTTCGCGCTGCTGCTGGGGACAACGGCTTTCGCGCTGATCGCGGGCTGCGAGATTATTTATTTGCGGGATGTTTTCTCTGGCAGCCTGCCGCGCATGAACACCGTCTTCAAATTCTATTTCCAGTCCTGGGCGCTGCTCTCGGTGACAGCGGGCATTGGCTTATACTTCATCCGGGAGAGCTTCCGCCCGCCGTCAGGCATCCCGCGCCCGCAGCGCTGGATGCAGCGCGGCGTTGAATCGCTATGGGGCGTGGGCCTGTGTGTCCTCCTGCTTGCCAGCGCGATCTATCCCCTGGCGGGCGCATACGCGCGCACGAACCACTTCGCGCAGCACTCAAATAGCCTGGACGGGCTAGATTATCTGCAAAATTGCCCGCTCTACATGTGCGGCTATGATACGACCGGCGATTATTACGCCATTCGCTGGATCAACAGCCACATTCAAGGCGACCCGGTGATTGTCGAAGCCGTCGGAGATGATTATACTATGTATGGGCGCATCTCCGCCTTCACCGGTCTGCCGACGATCATGGGCTGGGTCGGCCATGAGTACCAGTGGCGCGTCACTTTGTTGAACAATCCGTTCAACGCCGTTGATTTTAATAGTCGCCAGTCGGACGTTAAGACTATATATACGAGTACCAGTCCAAAAGTCGTTCTGGATTTGATGGCTCGTTACAATGCCCAGTACCTGTACGTTGGTGCTTTAGAACGACAAGAATATCCCGGCGCAAATTTAAGCCGTTTTGGCGCATTTATGCACATTGTTTACAGCGCCGGCGGCGTAACTATATACAAGGTGTAGCGGCGCAAAGATGAATGTGGATACGATAGTTTGGTGATCCCAATGTGGCGGCGCAATTCATCGCGTTCTATATGAAAGGCAGGAGTGCATTGAAGAGCTACGGAACCGAACCGCGACAACATGTAGCGACACCCCTTGCGGGTGTCGGGGACAGCGCGGGGGATGTAAAGCCTGCTGATAGTCCTCTGGCGAGCGTGGATGAGAACGAACTGGTAGATGTACCGGCGACAGAGGTTCCGCCTGGACAAGAGGCGGGTGTGGATGGAAGTGGAGTTGACGAGGCAACACGCGCAAATGGGTCAGCGCCCTCCCATTCACTGCCTGTTATGGCCGAGAATCACAACACACTAGTCGAAGTTGAGAGGCCGCGCCGCCGTTTCAGACCGCCTTCGCGTGGGCAACTGCTCAACTGGCTGCCCTTCATAGCAGTAGTGCTGCTCGGCGCGATTCTCCGTTTCTGGGGTCTGGGCGATAAGCCCCTGCATCACGATGAAAGCCTTCATGCCTACTTCTCCTGGCAACTCATGCTCGACATGGGCAACTGGATCGGCTGCGCCACCGGCCAGATCAGTTGCTACCAGTACGATCCACTCCTGCACGGGCCGTTCCAGTTTCATATCATCGCGCTGACGTACAAGATTGCCCAGGTATTGGGCGCGCCGGATCACGGCATCAATACCACGACGGTGCGTATTCCCGCCGCCACGCTCGGCACGCTCATCGTCGCTCTTCCCTATCTCCTGCGCGACTATCTGGGGAAGTGGGGCGCGTGGCTGTCTATGCTTTTCCTGGCCGTCTCGCCCAGCATGGTTTACTTCTCGCGCTTTGCCCGCGAAGACATCTACATGGCCTGCTTCACTATGATGCTCGCAATCGGCGTGGTGCGCTACGTGCAGAGCCGCCAGTTGCGCTGGATGATGCTCGCAGCCTGTGGCTTCGCACTCTCCTACGCCACCTCAGAAGCGACTTTCCTGACGATTGCCATCTTCGGTAGCTTCTTAGGCGGCCTGATCCTCTGGGAATTGGGCCTGCGCGTCCCCGTTCGCTCGCGTTTTAGCGAGCAGGCGACCGCGTGGTACATCCCGCGCACGGCTGCCCCGCTTTTCCTGCTGCTGTATGTCGTGATCGGCGGCCTCTTCGCGAAAGCGGCCCTGGGTATCCTCGATTACCTTTCGACGTACTCGAACGATCCCAAGACGCAGCCGTTTGCGAACGCGTTTGTGGCGAACTTGAAAAGAGATACCGTGGCGCTTGTCCCCTGGCTGGGCATTATCCTGGGCGTGTATGTGCTGTCCATTCTCTGGCGCGAATACAACGGTAAACTGCCGCGCCCCGGACGCAATCGTATTGCCGCGCAGATCGATCCCCAAAACCAACGAATGCTCGATACCATCTTCACTATGCCGTGGACGCACTGGTTCTTTGCCCTGTTGAGCGCGTGGGCCATTTTTCTGGTGCTGTTCACCGTCCTCTTCACGAATATCGCGGGCGGCATCGGCGACGGCATCTGGCAGGGCCTCTACTACTGGCTGCAACAGCAACAGATCGCGCGCGGCAGCCAGCCCTGGTATTACTACCTCATGCTGATCCCGTTGTACGAGCAGGTCGGCGTCATCTTCGGCATCGTCGGCGTCATTCGCTGCCTCGCGCGTCCGACACGCTTCCGCGTCTTCCTGGTCTACTGGTTCCTCGGCACCTTCTTCATCTATTCCTGGGCGGGTGAAAAGATGCCCTGGTTGATGATCAACATGACCATGCCCATGATGCTGCTCGCCGCCATCGGCCTGGAGCCGTGCGTAATAACGCTGGTCAACCTGATCAAGGGCTGGCGGCAGCGCCCGGCAGTTGAGCCAGCGACAGCGCATACTGAAATGGCTCGCGAGGAGCAATCAGACGAAGAGCCGGTACTTGTTCCATTAGCGCCGGAGAGGCCGGCGCGCAGGGGTCGTGTTATGACTGGCCCGGCGGTGGTTGCCATTGCTGGTGTGTTGATCGCCGTGTTGGCGCTCATTCCCACCGTACACAACATGTACGAGGTCTCGTATGTTCACGCCGCCGACGGCCCGCACGAGATGATGGTCTATGTGCAGACCACCACCGACGTCAACATCGTCATGGCGAAGATCGCGCAGCTTGACCAGAAATACGATCACGGCAATCACCAACTGCCCATCGGCATCATGAACGATGCCACGTGGCCTTTCGCCTGGTACGTGCGCGACTATCCCAACATCTGCTTCAACTACCCCACGAATTGCTCTCAGCCGGCCAGCGCGTACCCGGTGATCATCGCCGGCGGCGACAATTTGTATACCGCCGAAGGACAATACGGCGGCCCGAAGGGCAACTATCTCTACCAGCAGTACAGGATGCGTACCTGGTGGGATGAAGGCTACAAGCCGCCTCCCTGCGTCCCGACGAAAGCCAATAACAACTGCGCCGGTCAGCTCGAGTACGGCGGCGTCGGGCCGCTGCTCTGGCTCAGCTACGGCGACAACCCGCCGCCCAACGCTACGTTCAACCTGGGCTTAGCCGTCAAAAACGTCTGGGACTGGTGGTGGTATCGCACCGCCATCGGCAGCACCGCCGGCGATTATCCCATGGGCCTCTTCATCCAGAAAGGTATGGGCGTAACTCCGTAATAGAATAAGGGTCAAAAATTTGCATGGCGGCGCGATACATCGCGCCGCCATGCAAATTTTTGACCTCAATAACTCCAGGTAACTTAGCAGCGTATAATAGAGTAGCTACCAATTCAGCAACGACAAGCTAAGGACCACTATCTATGAGTACAACCAGCAAACAGGGCAATGTGAAAGTTGGCGATTATGCTCCCAACTTTACGCTTCTCGACCAATCCGGCGAGCAGGTGAGTTTGTGGGACGTGATCGGCAAAAGCGCCATCGTCCTCTACTTCTATCCCAAAGACGATACCCCTGGCTGCACAACCGAAGCGTGTACGTTCCGCGACAGCTACGAGGCATTCAAAGATGCCGGAGCCGAAGTGATCGGCGTCAGTTCCGACTCCGCGGACTCGCACCAGCAGTTTGCCGCCAAATACCGCCTACCGTTTACTTTGCTGAGCGATCGAGGCGGAGCCGTCAGGAAGCTCTACAGCGTACCCTCGACGCTCGGTCTATTACCAGGCCGCGTGACTTACGTGATCGATAAACAAGGCATTGTTCGGCATATCTTCAACTCGCAGTTTGCCCCGCAGAAGCACATCAGTGAGGCTCTGCAAACGCTGCAAAAGCTGGATTAGATAGTCGAAGAGTGATTTTTCAGGGCAACCTTTACGGTTGCCCTGAAAAATCACTCTTCGACTATCTAAATTTCTGTGAAATAGTCGCCATCGATCCGTTTGACCTCATACGAAGTAACCGCAGACACGCCGACATTGAAATCGATCATAAATTCTGCCAATTGCCTGCCGTCGATCAAGATTATCTTGCTCTCAATGCCCCTGGCGTAGTCTATAGCGTCTTTTGTGAAAGAAGATGTGGTAATAAATACGCCCTTTTTTGCTCTCTGCCCATAAAGCGCGCCGACGAATTTGTGAATTTCTGGACGCCCAACGGTTCCTTCCCATTTCTTCGCTTGAATATAGATGACATCCAGGCCCAACCGATCTTCTTTGATCGTGCCATCGATACCTTCGTCGCCACTTCTGCCGATGACGTCTCCAGCGTCTTTGATTGAACCTCCATAGCCCATTTTGACGAGTAATTCCACGACAAGCCGCTCGAAGAAGCGTGATGAACAATCTTTTACCCGATTAAGTAAATCCTGGGCGAGTTCTTGTCGAATTTTCTGATATCCGTCTTCAAGCAATTCTTCGGGCGTATGTGCGTTTGTTGTTTCTACCTCTGTCTCTATACTCCCGGTTTTTTCTTTTCTCGCTGTTCTGAATTCCTGGAATTCAGGGAATTGCATCAGAAATTCGATGTTAATTTTTGGAGGTTTCTGTTGCAATACCCCTATCCCCCGTTGGGTGATTTTAAAATAGCCACGCCTGGTACTCTCAAGCAGTGCCGCATGTTTGAGATATGAAGACGCCCAATTGAGCCTGTTGTCGAACGTAGCTTGTCGCCCACTGGGAAGGAGTTCCTTTCGCTCTTCGTCCGTTAGATGATATATCAGGGAAAGGGCGTCAGCAGCTTCATGAAAAGAATGTTCTTTCTGATCGGCTGTATATTGCAGCAATGGGAGCATGGTGGTCTGGAAATCTGGAATGCTCATAATCCGCTTTCCTCACTCCAAAGATAATATGGTGCAAGTTTGCTACAGCTTAGTTTACTACAAATTTACGTTTTTGTAACTACTTTCCTATCCTGACACAAGATGTCAGCAATACCATGCTACAATAGCTATCGTGACACCTCGAGAGTTCATCCTTATAGACAACAGTGCATCGAATCGCACGAGAGGGAGCATCAAGCATGGACATCAACGCGTACTATACCCAACAAAGCCGTATCACCGATCCTGGCGCGTACAGCGACCTGTTTGCCGATTTGCCGCGTGACATCCCCGGTCTCTGCCGCGTCGTGCAGGGGCTGATCATCCACTATCGCGGCGGCGAGATGTTCGACTATACCATCCCCGAAGATCGGTTGTCCGAAATCGATACCTGTTATGTGGA
>Ga0207416_1004011_pt1 | contig 13288 bp, 13 predicted proteins | sample PaiPotPPM11metaG_FD_184107 | JGI IMG/M metagenome (GOLD analysis project Ga0207416, IMG submission 184107) | Iron sulfur acid spring bacterial and archeal communities from Banff, Canada, to study Microbial Dark Matter (Phase II) - Paint Pots PPM... ...
GGGTGGGCGACGGGTGAGGTACGCGCGGGGGTGGCTGGGTTGCGCTGGCCGTGCCGCCGTTATCGTCACGGCGACCGCCATCCGGACCGGGCCACGATGCACGTGCAGATGAAACGTGCAGAGAATCGTGCAGATGAAAATGGCCGCCGCCGAACCGGGCCGGCGCTGTCCCGGACGCGCGGGCTGACGCCTCTCCGATCCGCGGCGAGAGTCGCGCGGCAGGCCGGATCCTTATACTCTGACCTCGACTAACGGGCTCTCATCGGGCCTGATCGCACGGCCCCCGGCGGCAAAGCGATATGCGCGCTGGAACTATCGGTTATTGGCGGCGTTTCATACTTTGGACGTGCTGCGGAAGGCCGGTGCAGATCGCGTCTTCGTGTGCCATACTTTTCGGCGGGCGGCACCCCTATACTCCCCGCGTTAAGGATCGCAGTGGATCTCACGTCCTATGCTGAGCTGGCTGTGCGTCTGGTGAACACGGCCGTGACCGACGGCGACGACGTCGGCTGGCTGGCCAGCGCCGAAGCTTTCCGGGCGTTCGTCGCAGGCGACGCGTACCTGACCGGGCCGTGCACCCACCACGATCTTGATGCGCTGCGGATACTCCGGGCCGAACTCGCCGGGATCTTCACGGCGGCCGCCGAACGCGATCACGTCGCGGCCGCCGACCGGCTGAACGCGCTGCTCGTCCAGTACCCGGCGCGGCCCAAGCTGGTGCACCACGACCGGTCTCGCTGGCATCTGCACCTGGACGAGAGCGGATCGATCGCGGACCGCTACGGCGCGGCCGCGGTCGTCGGGCTGGCCATGATCGTAAGCCAGTTCGGCTTGAACCACCTGGGGCTTTGCTCGGCCCCGTCCTGCCGCAGCGTGTTCGCCGACGCCACCCCGGGCCGATCAAACCGCTACTGTGTGGACCATTGCGCCAATAAGGCAAACGTGACGGCGTTCCGTAACCACCGGCCGACGGCAAGCGGCTATTCCGCTTCCACCGCGACCGGCTAGCCCGGTTCCGGGCCCGGCATCGTAGATCAACAGATCCCCGAGGACGCTCGCGCAGGTCATGCGGGTCGCGCGCGCTGCGGAATTCTCATCACTTCGTCATGGTCTGCGACCCATCGGCTGGGCAAGGACTGTTAGCCGCGTTACCAAAAAGATGCCAAGCGGCTTCTTCTCATGGTCGGAGTCGATCATTAGCATGAGCCCTACTCGACGGCCGTATGGCCCCCGTATGCGGACCGGGAAAGAAGGTTCGACATGGCAACTCAGGCGGTAACCGGACTCAGCAGACCGACAGACGTCGGCCTGAGACGCGAAATCGGCCTGATCGGAGCTACCTGGGCCTCGGTGACATCGATCATCGGCTCCGGCTGGCTGTTCGGCTCGTGGAAGGGTGCGTATAGCACCGGAACCTCCGCCCTTCTCGCCTGGGGCATCGGCGGCGTCATGATCATCATCCTGGCGCTGGTTCACGCCGAGCTAGGCGGGATGTACCCGGTGGCGGGCGGCACGGCGAGGTTCCCGCACTTCGCGTTCGGGAGCGTGGCCGGCATATCGTTCGGCTTCTTCTCCTGGGTGCAGGCGGTCACGGTGGCGCCGATCGAGTGCTTCGCGGTGATGCAGTACCTGGCCTACTACTGGCACAGCCTGTTCAACACCACCACCGGTGAGGTCACCGGGCTCGGCTTCTTGATGAGCATCATCCTGATGGCGATATTCACCGCCGTCAATTTCCTGGCCATGCGGTTGTTCAACAAGGTGCAGAGCGGGATCACCTGGTGGAAGGTCGCGGTCCCGGTGCTGGCCATCATCGTGCTCTTCACCCAGTTCCACACCTCCGCGTTCGACTCACACGGCGGGTTCATGCCGTACGGGTCCAAGGCCATGCTCGCGGCGATCCCCGGGGCCAGCATCGTGTTCGCCTACCTAGGCTTCGAGCAAGCCGATCAGCTCGCCGGCGAGGTCAAGGACCCCCAGCGGAACCTGCCCCGGGCGATCATCATCGCGATCCTGATGTGCACGGCGATCTACGTACTGCTCCAGGTCGTGTTCCTCGGCGCGCTGCGACCTTCCGACCTCGCGCACGGCTGGGCCGCCATGGCGAAAAACCCGAACCTCGAGCTCGGACCGCTCGCGTTCCTGGCCGGGGCGGCGGGCCTGGGCTGGCTGGCCATCGTCTTGCGGGTGGACGCGTTCATCTCCCCCTCCGGCACCGGGATGGTCTACCAAACCTCGACCTCACGGATCGGGTACGGCCTGGCCCGGAACCGGTACTTCCCGCAGCCGTTCGCCAAGGTCGACCGGAACGGCGTGCCGTGGATCAGCCTGATCCTCGCGTTCGTACTTGGCCTGGTCTTCCTGCTGCCGTTCCCGAGCTGGAGCAGCCTGGTCAACCTGGTCACCTCGGCCAGCGTGCTGATGTACGCCGGCGCTCCGCTGGCGCTGGGCGCCTTCCGCCGGCAACTCCCGGAGGCGAGCCGGCCGTACCGGATGCCGGGCGCCACCGTGATGAGCCCGATCGCGTTCTGTGTCGCGAGCATGCTCATCTACTGGTCGGGCTTCCAGATCGTGTGGAAGCTCGGCATCGTGATGGTGATCGGTTACGTTCTGATCGGCATCTTCATGGCCATGGACAAGGAGCGCCCGCCGCTGGACTGGAAGTCGGCGGTATGGCTGCCGGTGTACCTGATCGGCCTGGGGATCATCTCCTGGCAGGGCCAGTTCGGGCCGGACAACACCAACCGGATCCCGTTCTGGTGGGACATGGGCATCGTGGTCGCGTTCAGCCTGGCCATCTACTTCTGGGCCTACTTCACCTGCCTGCCCAAGCAGGAGATGGAGAACCTCATCGAGCGCCAAGCGGGCGGCCAGACCGAGGCCAAGGCCCTCGGAGAAGCCTGACCCGGACCAAGCTTGCGGGCCCCGTTCCCCTAGTGGGGGCGGGGCTCGCGGCGTTATCCGCGCCGCAGCGGCCAGTACCGCAGCAGCACGCGCCCCTCGATCAGCTCGGGCGGCACCGCGCCGAACCGGCGGCTGTCCACGGCTCCGGCCCCGGGGTTGTCGGATTCAAGCCACCAGCCGCCCGGCTCGCGTCGGGCGGCCCGCTTGACCAGCAGCAGGTCCGGGCGGCCGGGATGGCGAGCGATCACGACCCGGCCCGGGCGGATCCGCGGCGGGCGTCCGGCCCGCAGCGCGCGCTGGACGATCAGCCAGTCACCGGGCCGCAGCGCGGGCTCCATCGACCGTTCCGCGACGGCCACCCGCCACAGCGGCCACCGCATGCACCCTCCCTGAATATGCCGGTCCCTACGGGGTACTGTCGGAACTCCGGTACCCATGATCTGACATGAGAGAAGGAGATCAATGAGGCTGCTCGCACGTCTCCTCGAGCCCCGGGCCACGGCCCACGCGCACTGCGACCTGCCGTGCGGCGTGTACGACCCCGCCCAGGCCCGCATCGAGGCCGAGTCCGTCAAGGCCATCGACGAAAAGTACCGCGACAACACCGATCCCGAGTTCCGCGCGCGGGCACTGATCATCAAGGAGCAGCGGTCCGAGCTCGTCAAGCACCACCTGTGGGTGCTGTGGACGGACTACTTCAAGCCCCCGCACTTCGAGAAGTACCCCCAGCTCCACACGCTGTTCAACGAGGCGACGAAGCTCGCGGGCGCCGCGGGCACCAAGGGCAGCACCGAGGTCAGCACCGCCGACCAGCTGCTGGCCAAGATCGAGGAGATCTCGAAGATCTTCTGGGAGACCAAGCAGGGCTGACCCCACGGCAGGAAGCACCCAGCCGACCGGAGGACCACGCGGGCCGCGGCCCAGCGCGGTCCTCCGCTGTTTCCGGTGGCCCGGCCGGTGCCCGGAGCTGCGATGCAAGCATAGTGTGATCGAGTGTAACCAGGCGTGATCAGATCCGGCCGCGTGCCGCGTCAGCGTAGCGGCTCGCACGCGGTAAGTTGCAGGCAGAGCCGAAGGCCGGGCGAAGCGGGGGCGAGAGCCCGGCGATGTGGAGGACACACGTGAGTGAAGATACGACCGCGTCGGCGACCAAGCTCGCCGCGACCACGAACGCGCGCGACGTGGCCGCGGACGAGGCGTCCGACGCAGACGGCACCAGTGCGTCCGGTACTCCTGCGTCCGGGGCAAGCGAGCGGCGTGAGGCGCGCGATCAGGTGACGGTACGGTTGCCGGCCGAGGGCGCCTATCTGTCGGTGCTGCGCACGGCGACCGCGGGGCTGGCCGCGCGCCTGGACTTTACCCTGGACGAGATCGAGGACCTGCGGATCGCCGTCGACGAGGCCTGCGCCATGCTGCTCAGCCAGGCCGTGCCCGGAGCCAGCCTGGAGTGTGCGTTTACGCTGGGTCACGACGTGATGACCATCGCCGTGTCCGTTCCGTGCCTATCGCCGCAGCAGCCGGCCAGCGACACCTTCGCCTGGACCGTGCTGACCGCGCTGGCGGGCAGCGTGGACTCCCGCGTGGGCCCCGGCGACCTGCTGACGATCGTGCTGAGGAAGACAAGAGAGTCTTCGGGGTCGGTGTGACGGGGGAGATCGAGGTCGCTTTGACCGACGAGTTCGATACCACGGCGGCAGACCAGGCCGAGAGCCTGGCCGTCGATGACGCCGACGGCCAGGCGGCGGTCATCGAGTTCGCCGAGGCGGGGGAGGGCGCCGAGGCGGTCGACCTTGACGAGGCGATCGCCGAGGGCGACGCGGCCATGGACGTCACGCTCGGCGCCGCGCGAATCCAGCATGCCGCGCGGGAACGGGGGCGGGCCCGGGAGCTGTTCGAACAGCTCGCCACGCTGCCCGCCGGCGACGCGGAGCGCCAGCGCATCCGCGGCGAGCTGGTGGAGCTGCACCTGCCGCTGGTCGAGTACCTGGCACGCAGGTTCCGGAACCGGGGCGAGTGGCTCGACGACCTGACCCAGGTGGCCACGATCGGGCTGATCAAGTCCATTGACCGGTTCGACCTGAGCCGCGGGGTGGAGTTCTCCACCTACGCCACGCCGACGATCGTCGGGGAGATCAAGCGGCATTTCCGGGACAAGGGGTGGGCGGTCCGCGTCCCGCGGCGGCTCCAGGAGCTCAAGCTGGCGCTGACCAAGGCCATCAGCGACCTGGCCCAGCGACTGGGCCGGGCGCCCACCGTGGCCGAGCTCGCGGCGCACCTGCAGATGAGCGAGGAGGAGGTGCTCGAGGGCCTGGAGTCGGCGAACGCCTACTCCACGGTGTCTCTCGACGCCCCCGACTCGGGCGACGAGGACGCGCCGGCCGTGGCCGAGTCGCTGGGGATGCTCGACGACGCGCTGGAGGGCGTGGAGTACCGGGAGTCGCTCAAGCCCCTGCTCGAGCGGCTGCCGCCGCGGGAGAAGAAGATCCTCATGCTCCGGTTCTTCGGGAACATGACCCAGTCGCAGATCGCGACCGAGCTCGGCATCTCCCAGATGCACGTATCCCGGCTGCTGGCCCGGACGCTGACGCAGCTTCGCGAGGGCCTGACCACGGACGAGTAACGGCCGCGCGCTACCGCGCCGGGGGGTGCGGGCCGCGGGCCAGGGCGCGCAGGCTCGGCGGGACCAGCAGGGCCACGAACCCGGCCACGGCCAGCACGAGCCCGGGCGAGCCCCAGTCGTACCGCTGCCCCTGGAGCAGGTAGATGCTCACGATCCCGACGAACAACTGGGTGAGCAGGGCCGGGGTGCGGCTCCAGGGCCGCCCCCGGGCCAGGCCGGCCGCGACGTAGCCGAGGGCGATCGCGGTCGCGGCCCCGATGAGGGCCAGGGCCACGCCGCTGTTGGTGTGATACGACTGCCCGCGGCCGACGTCGATCGCGACCAGCACCGTGGCGCCGAGTACGCCCGCCGCCTCGATGGCCTCCACCACGGCGGCGGCGGCCACGCTAGGCGGACGCGGCGGAACTTCGGGACCACGGGCCTCGCTAACCTGAGCGCGTGCGCGCGCTCTTGATCGTGAACCCACACGCCACCTCCACGACCCGGCTCCGGCGAGATGTCATCGTCCGGGCGCTTTCGTCCGCTGTCGAGCTTCAGGTCGTGGAGACACGCTACCGGGGGCACGCGACCGGACTTGCCGCAGCCGCCCTCGACGGCGAATTCGGCCTCGTTCTCACCCTGGGCGGGGACGGCACGGTCAACGAGGCGGTCAACGGGATCCTCGGGCCGGCGCCCCCCGCCCGCTACGCGGTGCCGGAAATCACGGTGCCGGAAATCACGGTGCCGGAAATCACGGTGCCGGAGACCACGGTGCCGGAGACCACGGTGCCCGAGACCACGGGCGCGGTCGGCCACACGGCCCGGGCCGGACATGCGGGAGAGGTGAACCCTGGCGGGCTCCCGGGCGCCAGGCTCGCGGCCCGGGCCGGGGCCACCGGCAGCCTGCCGGCCTTCGCGCCGTTGCCCGGCGGCAACGCCAACGTGTTCACCCGCGCCCTCGGCCTGCCCGCCGATCCGGTGGACGCCGCCGGGAGAATCCTGCAGGCCCTGGCCGAGGGGCGGTCCCGCCACGTCGGCCTGGGCCTGGCGGGCGACCGGTATTTCACCTTCAACGCCGGCCTCGGCCTCGACGCGGAGGTCGTACGGGCGGTCGACGGCCGCCGGGCCGAAGGCCGGACGGCCACGCCCGCGCTCTACGTCCGGATGGCGCTGCACCAGTTCTACCGGGTGACCGACCGGCGTCATCCCGCGCTCACGCTGGAGCGGGCCGGCCATGCCCCGGACGGCCCGGTGTTCGTCAGCATTGTCTCGAACACCGCGCCGTGGTCGTTCCTGGGGCGACGGCCGATCAACCCCAATCCGGAGGCCAGCTTCGACTCCGGCCTGGACGTATTCGCCCTGCGAACCCTCCGCTCGGTGGGCACGGTACGAGCCATTGGCCACACGCTGACGCGTACCGAACGGCCGCCGGGCGGGCGCAACGTCCTGACCGAGCATGACCTGGCCGAGGTGACGATCAGGTCGAATCGCCCCGTGGCGTTCCAAGTCGACGGGGAATACATGGGCGAACGTGAATGCGTCCGGTTCTTGTCCGTCCCGGATGCCCTCCGCGTCGTCGCCTAATTCCCCCGCCAAAGGCGCGCGGCGCCGCCGGGACCGAGGAGCGAGCGACGAGGGAAGGCGGCGCCGGTCAAGCGCGCCGGAGGCGAAATAGAACAGAGCGCGCCCGCAATGTGACTGATCTGACACTGAAACCCGCCCGAACCTTTGCCAAAGCCTCTTGCGGTTCATCGTCGACCTTGAGAGGGTTATAACGCTCCTGGCGAGCGGCGCACCAGCCATGCGCCTCAGCTGGGCGGGTTGTGTACGTACCGCCATGACCCAACGGCCTCGCCTGGGAAAGTGATCGGGACGTAAGTCCCGTGACTAAGAATCTCAGGTTCGGGAACTAGTACGGTCCCGGCATATGGCATAGCTCGTGAAATTGTTCACAAGCACGTAAGAGGCGACGGAGCCCCGGCCACGGCACCGACCTCGACGAGGAGGAGTGGTCCTCATGGACTGGCGTCACCGCGCCGCCTGCCGTGATGAAGATCCGGAGCTGTTCTTCCCGATCGGGAACACAGGCCCCGCGCTGCTCCAGATCGACGAGGCCAAACAGGTTTGTCAGCGCTGCGCCGTCATGGAACCGTGCCTGCAGTGGGCCCTCGACAGCGGGCAGGACTCCGGCGTCTGGGGCGGACTCAGCGAGGACGAGCGGCGCGCTGTCAAGCGCAGGTCGGCCCGGGTCCGGGCGCGCGCCCACGCCTGAAGGCCGGGTGACCTGACTCCCGCCCGGTCAGCGCGCGGGGGCCGGCACGCCGTCCGCGGCGCGGTCGGGCGCGAGCTCGACCGGAACCTCGACCAGGACCCGCGTTCCGCCGCTTGACTGCGGCGCTATCTCCAGGCGCCCGCCCAGTTCCGCGACCACCAGCGTTCGGACGATCTGCAGGCCGAGACTGGCCGTCGAGTCCAGATCGAAGTCGTCCGGCAGCCCCACTCCGTTGTCGGCCACGGTCACCGTGAGCTGCCCGTCCTGCCGGCACGCCGCCACGTCCAGGCTCCCGCCTAGGGCCGTGCCCGTCGGCCGGGTCAGCCCGTGCTGCAGCGCGTTTTGCAGCAACTCGGTGAGCACCAGGGCCAGCGGGGTGGCCACGGCGGCCGGCAGCAGCCCGAACTCCCCCGACAGCCGGGGCTTGACCCGCGCCTCGGGCGCGGATACCTCCGCGGCCATCATCGCGACCCGGCCGGCGATGTCATCGAAGTCCACGACCTCGTCCGGCGCGTGCGAGAGGGTCTCGTGAACGATCGCGATCGACCCCACCCGCCGGACCGCCTCCTCCAGCGCGTCGCGGGCCTCGGCCGCCTTCAGCCGGCGCGCCTGCAGTCGCAGCAGCGCCGCGACGGTCTGCAGGTTGTTCTTGACCCGGTGATGGATCTCCCGGATCGTGGCGTCCTTGGTGATCAGCTCGCGCTCGCGGTGCCGCAGCTCGGTCACGTCCCTGAGCATGATCAGCGCACCCGAGCGCGATCCGGCAACCACCAGCGGGATCGCGCGGAGCTGGACCACCGAGCCGTTCCCCTCCACCTCGGTCTCCATGTGCGCCCGGCCGCTCGCGGTCAGCATCAGCGAATCGTCACGGGGCCCGCCGGTCGCGCAGAGCCGCGCGGTCACCGGGCCCAGCTCCGCCCCGACCAGGTCGGCGGTGAGCCCGAGCCTGCGGTACGCGGACAGCCCGTTGGGGCTGGCGTAGGTCACCCGGCCCGACCGGCCGAGCCGCAGGAGCCCGTCCCCCACCCGGGGCGACCGGACCAGGGTGGGCTGCTCGCCCGGGCGGGGGAAGATGCCGGCCGCCACCATCTGGGCCAGGTCGTCCGCCGCGCGCAGGTAGGCGAGATCCATCCGGCTTGGCGTGCGCGCGGCGGACAGGTTCGTGGAACGTTCGATCACCGCGATGACCCGGCCGTCCCGCGTGACCGGGATCGTCTCGTGGCGCACCGGGACCCCGGTCGTCCATTCCGGGTCACCCTCCCGGCATATCCGCCGCTCCTGCATGGCCACGTCCAGGAAGGGCCGGACGCCGGCGGGCTGGACCGAGCCGACAATATCGTCGGGAATGGCCGTAGGCGCGGTTACCGGGCGGATCTGGGCCAGCGCCACCCAGCCGGACCGGTCCTGGAGCTGCGCCCAGAGCACCAGGTCGGCGAAGGACAAGTCGGCCAGCAACTGCCAGTCGGACAGCAGCATGTGCAGCCAGTCGACGTCGGCCTCGGCCAGCCCGGCCTGGCGAAGCGCGAGGTCGGTCAGGGTCGGCATCCCGCCATCATCGCATCCGGCGCCGACGGTCCTGGTCCGCCGCTCGCGCCCGCCGCCCCGGCCCCAATCCCTCATGCCTCATAAAACAGCACATAACTCCCAAACATGCCAGTCCTCCGCGGACCACCTTCCGTGGTGCGGAAGGGCCGGTGCCACGGGCCTGGTACCGGCCAAGCTACTTGCTGGTAACGTCGGGGCATGAGGCGAGCGGAGAGCACGTCATGAGCGAGCCGCAGCCGCACGGCGGTGCGCACGCGGTCGCCGCCGCACGGCGCCACGGCGCGCAGGTGATGTTCACGCTCTCCGGCGGGCATGTGTTCCCCGTCTACGACGGGGCGGTCCACGCGGACCCGCCGATGCGGATCTTGGACGTCCGGCACGAGCAGACCGCGGTGTTCGCGGCCGAGGCCACCGGCCGGCTCACGCGGACTCCGGGATTCGCCGTGCTGACCGCCGGCCCCGGTGTGACCAACGGCGTGAGCGCGATCACTACCGCGCACTTCAACGGCTCGCCGCTGGTGGTCCTGGGCGGGCGCGCGCCCGACTACCGGTGGGGTTCGGGCAGCCTGCAGGAGATCGATCATCCGGTCCTGCTCCAGGCGATCACCAAGCGGGCCTGGACCGAGCACCAGACCGCCGGGGTCGGCGGGGCGGTCGACGAGGCGTTCCGGCTCGCCGCGGCCCGCCATCGCGGCCCGGTCTTCCTCGACGTCAGCCTGGAGGCGCTGTTCGGCACGGCCGAGGCGGGTCCGGGTCCGGCGCCGGAAGACGGCACCCTTGGGCCGCGCGAGGACCGCCCGGACCCGGCCGCGATCGAGTCGATCGCCGGGCTCCTCTCCCGGGCCAGCCGGCCGGTCCTGGTCATCGGCTCGGACGTCTGGCTGGACGGCGCGCACGACGCCGCCCGGCGGGCCGCCGAGGAACTCGCCCTGCCCGTGGTCGCGAACGGCCAGGGGCGGGGCATCCTGCCCGCCGGGCACGAGCTGCTCGTGGCCCGGTCGCTGGCGTTCGGCCAGGCTGACCTGGTCATCGTGGCCGGAAGCCCGCTGGACTTCCGGCTGGGCTACGGCGAGTTCGGCGGCCGGGACGGGGCGCCCCCGGCCCAGGTCGTGCACGTGGCGGACGCCGCCGGGGCGCTCGCCACCCACCGCGAGCTGGCCGCCGCCGCGGCCGGTGACCTGACCGCGTTCTTCACCGGGCTGGCCGCTGCCTTCGGGCCGGGCCGGGCCGGCCCGCCCTCCTGGCGGGCCGACTGGCTGCCCAGGCTCCAGGCCGCCCGCCAGCAGGCCATGGCCGCCGATGCCCCGCTGCTGGCCAGCGACGCTAACCCCGTTCACCCGCTGCGGATCTACGGTGAGCTGGCCCGGCTGCTCGACTCCGACGCGGTGGTGATCGGCGACGGCGGTGACTTCGTCTCCTACGCCGGCAAATACGTCGAACCGCAGGCTCCGGGCGGCTGGCTGGACCCGGGACCGTACGGCTGCCTGGGCACCGGACTCGGGTACGCGATCGCGGCCCGGATCGCCCGCCCGTCGGCACAGGTCGTGCTGCTGCTCGGCGACGGCGCGGCCGGGTTCTCCCTGATGGACGCCGACACCCTGGTCCGCCACCGCCTCCCGGTGGTCATGATCTGCGGCAACAACGGCATCTGGGGCCTGGAGAAGCATCCCATGCAGGCGCTCTACGGCTACGACGTCGCCGCCGACCTGCAACCGCAGTGCCGCTACGACCAGGTGGTCACCGCGCTCGGCGGGGCCGGGGAACTCGTGACCCGGTCCGCGGACGTTGCCCCGGCGCTGCGCCGCGCGTTCGACTCCGGCGTCCCGTACCTGGTCAACATCGCCACCGACCCGAAGGTGGTCTACCCGCGCTCCACCACCGGCGTCTGACCCCGGGTCAGGCCCCCGGCGCGGCTCCGGCCCGGGCGATGAATCGTTCGGAGTTCAAAATGACTCGCTCGACCGTGCCCGCGCCCACCACGATGTCCTCATCGGTGCCGGCGGCCCGGGCGATGAACCCGAAGACCAGCCGCGACCCGTCCACCTCGGTCAGCTCGGCCTCCACGACGATCTCCGCCCCCACCGGGCTGGCCCGCCGGTGCTCCAGGCTCACCGCGGTGCCGACCGAGGTGAGCCCGTCGGCGAGCTGGGGCCCGACGGCGGCCACGGTCGCCGCCTCGGCCAGCGCCAGCAGCCGCGGGGTGCCCAGCACCGGCACGTCCCCGCTGCCGAGGGCCTGCGCCGTGTCGGCCTCGGTGACCACGGCCGCCACGGTGGCCCGCAGCCCGGCCGTCAGGCTCATTCGATGACCGCGATCAGGTCGCCCTCCTGGACTACGTCGCCCTCGCCCACGGCTAGCTTGGTGAGCGTGCCCGCGCTCTCGGCCAGGACCGGGATCTCCATCTTCATCGACTCCAGTATGACCAGCGTGTCGCCGTCGGCCACCTGATCGCCCTCGGACGCCACGACCTGCCACACGTTCGCGACCATCTCCGCGCGGACTTCGCTCACGCGTTACCTCCTCGCGTCCCTCGCCCCGGCGTTCTCCGCCGCGAGCACCATCATTCTGCCGCCCGCCCGGGTCATGAACGCAGCCGGGCCACGACGGATGTGTCGTAGTCGCCGCTCGAGAACTCGGGGCTGTCGAGCAGCTCGGCGTGGAACGGCAGGTTGGTCTTGGGCCCGCTGATCGCGAACGCGGCCACGGCGCCGCGGGCACGTTCCAGCGCCTCGTCGCGGCTGGCCCCGTGCAGGCACAGCTTGGCCAGCAGCGGGTCGTAGAACGGCGTCACGGTGTTGCCTTCGGTGTATCCCGCGTCCACCCGCACACCGGGCCCGGACGGCTCCGACCATTCGGTGATCACGCCCGGGCTGGGCAGGAACTTGCGCGGGTCCTCGGCGTAGACCCGCAGCTCCACCGCGTGCCCGTCGCTGCGGACCGACGACGGGTCGAAGCTGGCCGCGCCGCCCGCCGCGATCAGCAGCTGCTGCTCGACGAGGTCGATGCCGGTCACCAGCTCGGTGACGGGGTGCTCCACCTGCAGCCGCGTGTTCATCTCCAGGAACACGAAGTCCTGGGCCTGGGTGTCGACCAGGCACTCGACCGTGCCCGCGCCGCGGTAGCCCACCGCCTCCCCCGCCCGGACCGCGGCGGCCAGCATCCGGGCCCGGAGCTCGGGCGTGACGCCCGGGGACGGGGTCTCCTCGGCGACCTTCTGGTGGCGGCGCTGCACCGAGCAGTCACGCTCGCCGAGCGCCAGCACCCGGGTGTCGTTCAAACCCAGGATCTGCACCTCGACGTGGCGGGCCCGTTCGATGTACCGCTCCAGCAGGATGTCCGAGCTGCCGAAGAACCGCTCGGCTCGCGACCGCGCGGTCTCGAAGCCCGCGCGCAGCTCGGACTCGTTCGCCGCGGCGCTCATCCCGATGCCCCCGCCGCCGGCCGCGGCCTTGATCATCACCGGGTAGCCGATCCGCTTGGCCTCCGCGACCGCGGCGGACACGTCGGCCACCGGCTCCCGGCTGCCCGCGGCGACCGGGACGCCGGCCTGCTCCATCAGGTTCCGGGCGTTGATCTTGTCACCCATCTGGTCGATCGCCGCGGGCGGCGGCCCGACCCAGATCAGGCCCGCGTCGATGACTCGCGTGGCGAACCCAGCGTTCTCGGCCAGGAACCCGTAGCCGGGGTGGACCGCGGCCGCCCCGGTCTGCCGGGCCGACCCGAGCACCGCCTCGACGTCGAGGTAGCTGCGCGCGGCCGGGGGCGGGCCGATCAGTACCGCCTCGTCGGCCTCGGCCACGAACGGCAGCCCGGCGTCGGCCTCCGAGTAGACCGCGATGGCGCGGATGCCCATCCGCCGGACGGTCCGGATGATCCGGCGCGCGATCTCGCCCCGGTTGGCCACCAGAACCGACTCAAGGGGGGCTGCCGAGGGCTCGCTCATGCCCGGCGAGCCTACCCTCGTGGCC
>Ga0207416_1004012_pt1 | contig 13283 bp, 8 predicted proteins | sample PaiPotPPM11metaG_FD_184107 | JGI IMG/M metagenome (GOLD analysis project Ga0207416, IMG submission 184107) | Iron sulfur acid spring bacterial and archeal communities from Banff, Canada, to study Microbial Dark Matter (Phase II) - Paint Pots PPM... ...
CTCGAGTACATGCACGCCAATCCGGTGAAACGGGGACTGGTAGCGAATCCGGGGGAATGGATTTGGAGCAGTTTCTTGTCTTACGAAAAAGGAGAAGCGGGATTAGTGCCAATCGATTTCGCGGATTCAAAAACTTAAGAAGAGTGAAATGCAGAGAAGCAAAGCAACAAAGTCAAAAGCCCCACACGTAAAACCGACGTGTGGGGCACCCCGATTCATTCCTGATTTTGCGCCCAGACCACCCGTCCGGGAAGTATGGGGCTGGTGGGATGCGCGGGATTGGTGACGACGCACGGTAGGTTATGGAAAGAGCGGGGAAAGAGCAGAGGCGGAGCGGGGAAAGTGCAGGGACTGAGCACAGGCAGGAGTGCCTGTGCTACTGGGGCTGGGGCTGGGGTGGTTTGCGCGGGGATGCGCGGCTGTGCTACACATCATGCATGCCTGATTTTGCCGCTCCTGTCGAACGCCTCATCGATGAACTTAAGCATCTCCCTGGCATCGGGCAGAAAACCGCTCAGCGCCTCGCTTTTTTTCTGCTACGCTGTGCACCGGAAGACGCGCTGGGCCTGGCCGACGCCATTCGCGACGCCAAGGAAAAAATCCGCGAGTGCTCGGTGTGCAGCAACATCACCGAAAATGACCCGTGTCACTTCTGCACGGGCGCGAACCGCGACAAAAAGATGATCTGCGTCGTCGAAGAAGCGCACAACATCATGGCTATCGAAAAAACACGGACCTACAGCGGCATGTATCACGTGCTGGGCGGCGCTCTCTCCCCGCTGTCTGGACGCGGGCCGGAGCAACTGAGGATCAAGCCGCTCATCGAGCGGCTGAAAGGCGGAACGGTCGAAGAGATCATCATCGCCACCAATCCCACCGCTGAAGGCGAAGCCACCGCCGTCTATCTCTCAAAGCTGCTGAAACCGCTCGGCGTCCGCGTCACGCGCATCGGCGTAGGCATCCCCGTAGGCGCGGATTTGGAATATGCCGACGAGGTCACCATGCTGAAAGCCCTCGAAGGCCGCCGCGACTTGTAGTCCCCGCGCTTCCACGCCGCAACTCGAAGGTCAATTTTTCAGTCCCAATTAAACGTGCTCCCACTTTGCAAACCCTTTCTCAAAGTGTTCGTAAGTCCGGTTCTAGTACGTATGGGCGCCTCTAGCCACCGGCCCATTTTGGGTATAGAGTTTCATTCCCGCGGAGTTGTCCCCACCGCAAGGAGGTGCGCTATGCCTGGCTTGGCGCACTACATGGCACAGTACGATCACGAGCACTCTTCCGGATGGAATAAGCTGCTCCACGGTGTCGGTATCCCCGTGATTTTTTTGGGGATCATTCTCCTCATCTTCATGAAGTGGATTTGGGGCGGAAGTCTTTTTGTCGGCGGCTGGATTTTCCTTCTTCTGGGACACCGCATCGAAGGAAACCATCCCGCGTTTTTTCAGGGACCGATTTATTTGCTGGTAGGACCAATCTGGGTCGCAAAGGAAGCATGGGAGTTCCTGACTGGAACGCACCGTACGCACCGTACGCCGGCTTCGGAAGGTACCTCGGAAGGTACAACAACGAAGAATTCGTAAGCGATCTGGGAGTTCGGCGCAATCTCTAGGAGCGGCGACGGTGTCCATGGACGAGCAGAGCGGCAATCTTGCCGACGAAACGACGGAGATGATGTCCGAGACGGTGGCACACCAAAACGAGGAATTGCGGAAGCGCCGCAGCACGCGCATCATGCAGGCGGTCCCTTTGGCGGTCACGGGTGTCGACGCTTTGGGACGCCCCTTCACCGAGCGCACCTCGACTCTCATTATTAATTGCCACGGCTGCCGCTACCAATCGAAGCACTATGTCCTAAAAAACATGTGGGTCACGATCGAAGTGCCAAATGCCGAAGCCAATCAGCCTCCTCGAACGGTGCGCGGCCGGGTGGCTTGGATTCAACGGCCGCGCACGGTCAGACAACTTTTCCAAGTCGCCCTCGAATTGGAAGCTCCCGGCAACGCCTGGGGCATTGCCTTTCCGCCGCCGGATTGGTTTGCACCGCAGGAAACCGGACATCTTGCGAATGCACAAGAGGCGGCACATGAAGCCGCGCAAAAAACGTCAGAGCCAGCGGAGATACATCTGCCCCTGACGGATCAGGAATCCGCCGCGACCCCGGCTCCTGACAATCTGCGCGTATTTCCTGCTCCGGCGAGCGCCACCGACGCCTCGCTTCAACTGGCCCGCCACATGGCGCGGCTCGTTGCCGACGCGAAGCAGCAAATCCAAGCCGCGGCCCGCGAAGTAGCGGCGCAAGCGGTCGCCGCCGAACGCCGCGTGTCCATCGAGGAGTGGGAACAGAAATTTACGGTTGCCCGCGAACAACTCGCCCTGCAACTTTCGAACGCCATTCAAAACATTCAGCAGGAATCCGAAACACGTTCGCGCGCGGCACACGCCGCCGCGGCGGAAGCCTTGCAGCGAGAGCTCCCGCTCTGGATTGCGCCGCAACTCGAGGAGCTCACCCGCAATTTGACGCAGCAAATTTCGGATCGTGGCGCCGCGGAGCGCACGGAGCAAACGCAGCATCTTGCCAGCGCCGTTGAATCGCTTCGCGCGCTTGGCCGGCAGGCAGAGGAATCCGCGTCCCGCCTCCGCGCACAAGCCGAACAAGCGGAAGCGCAAATCGCCAATCGCGCTGCGGAATCGCGGCGCGCGGTCGACGAGGCGGCCCGGCAAAGCGAAGTGACCGCAAACGCCCATCGCGAAGCCTTGACCTCGGCGGCGAACGAAATTCAGCAGCAGGTCACTGCGGCGCTTTCCTCGGCGCAAACAACCTGGCAAGGCCAGCTCAATAGCGAAGTCGAAGCGGCTCAAGCGCGTTGGCAAGGGACTCTAGAGAGCACGCTCGCCGCGGCCCAGGAAAAAGCCGCAGCGAGTCTCGATGAGAATGTGCGCAGCATATTGTCAAAGGTGCAGGAGGAGGCAGGCCGCCAAACTGCCGCAGCTCATGAATCCATGACGGCCCAAGCCGCCGAGGCCGAGCAGCGCGCGGCCGGTCTTCGCAACAGTTTGCAGGAACAATCGCAGCGGCTCGAAACCGCTTTAGGGCGCGCCGCCGAATCCAGCGATCGTTTGGAACACTTTTCCGCGCGCATCGAAACCGCGCAAGGCCAAGCTCTTGCCGGCTTCGAAACGCAGATCAGCGATGTGTTCAGCTTGCATCGCAATGAATTGCACCGCCAGTCGGAGACGCTCCTCGAAGAGCTCAACGCGCGAATCCGCAGCACCTTTGAAGAAAATTGCCGGCTCGCCTTATCGAAATTTGATCAGCAGATTGACTCCATGGTCCAGCCCCACATTTCCAGAACGGAAGAAGCCGTTCACCGTCTCGCGGGCGGCCGCTCCCTTCTCGATGCGGCGCTGACTCTTCAGCAGGATCGCATTCGCAACTCTGCGGATGAGGCCTTCGCCGAATCGTTGGCCCGCTTCCGCGAAAATCTCGGCGGCATCGATCAGCTTCTGCAGGAAGCAGCCCAGGCGGTCGCCGAGCGCAATTTGACGGAAATCGAATCCAGAGTGTCCGACGTGAAACACCAGACCGTCGACGACCTGATGAAATCCGCCGAGTGGTACGAGAAAAAGGCTCAGACGCAGATTCAGAGCCTCACCGAAAAAACCGTCGAACAGGCGGAGCACCAGTTCCGAGAAAAAGCGGGCGAAGTCTCGAGTGTTTTCGCCAGCGAACTCGATCACTCCAGCCGCAGCTTCATTGGCCACACGCAAACACAGATGGAAGAGGTCGTCCGCGACGCCTTCGAACATGCCCGCGCGCTCTTTGCCGAAGCCGCGGAAACCACGACCGCCGCCTTCACCGATGAAATCCAGCGTCAAGCCCGCCAGGAACTCGATGGTTTCGGCCAGGAAACGCAGCGGTCATTGAACGAAACCCGCGTGCAACTCGACGCTGCCCGGGCTGAATTAGCGCAGAAAGTCACCGTCGAGCAGGGAACCTTTTTGCGCCAATTTCAAACGGGGATGCGCGGCGCGGTGGAAAGCGGCGTTGCCGACGCGCACGCTCGAGTGAAGGCTGGCCTCGCTCCGCTGCTCGATTCCTGGAAAGCTACGGTGGATGCGCACGCCACGGAAATGCGCAACATCTACGCCCAAATGAGCAATCAAGCTGCCGAGCAGCATCGCAGCCGTCTGGAAAATGTTTCGAATCAGTGGATGCTTGCTACGGTGGCCAGTCTGGACTACCAATCCCGCGCGGCCGTGGCCAGCATCGCTGCCAACGCCCAGGAAAAACTGCGCGAGACGTGCGTACAAGTGTTTGCTGGTGTTGGCGACGCGCTCCGCGAACGCCTCCAGCAGATTGCCGCAAACCTGACGCCTCCGGAGCCGCCCATGAGCCGTTCGCAAACCGCCGGCGGCGATCGCTAATTTTTTCCGCTCACTCTGTTGGATTCGCCTCTCGCCTCACACACCGGTATAATCAGAGTGTCTGGATAGCTATGGCCAACCGAGCCTTTTTGCGCGTTTGGACGCGCGATTTTTCTGAAACCACCTTGATTGCCCAGTTCGCGAGATTTCTCGCCACCGCGCCGCTTTCCGCTCCGGAGCGCGCGTTTCGTGGCCTGATCGTTCAGCCCGTCGATGCCACCGAAATTCCGCTCGCCGAGTGGGACCTCAAGGGTCAAGGCTATGGCGCAGCGGAAGTCGCGGCCCTCGCCGCGCAGCACATCCACGCGGACAGCGCCTACATCACCGAGGCGAAATGGGATCTCTGGAGCTTTGACGCGGAGAGCCTCAAGTGGACCAATAAGCCGGAGCCGCTGACCCTGACTTGCCACGGCCCCGAATATGACGGCGGCATCGCCGCATCCGACGGGCACTTCATCGCCGATCTTGGCTTCGAACATTTTTTCACCGGACACGCGGGCCTGCTCGCACCCGGCGCCGCCTCGAATCCGTTCGAGTCCTCCGACCATCCGGTAGAGCACACGTTTCGCCAATGGATGTCCGCCCCTGGCAACCTGAAGGAATATCACGCAAAAACCCGCGAGAACATCCAACAGTTGTTCCACTGGGTCGAGTCCATCGAGCGCGCTCTGCCGGTCGAGCGTAGCCAGCTCTGGTCCGAAGGAGAACAAAACTTTGAAGCGCGCCTGGACGCGATTCTGGCGCAAAGCTAGCTGTGGCCTGCAAGGAACCACCAGCCGGCGGACGCTTCCACCGACGGCTGCCAACGGCTAGAATCGTTATATTGCCAGATTGCCGGTCCGGCTCGCAGACGCAGAGCAGTTCGCGCGGACTGATTATGTTGAGCTCGCCGGAAAAAGTGTTGAGCGCCCAGAAAAAGGATGCCAAGCCGGGCGTATAGTGGGTATCGCGCCGACGGCGACAAGTCTATGATGCACGAATCGCAAACAAGCTCGGACTGTTCGGCCGGTGCGCCCGGTTCGCCCGCGTCTCTTGCGGCAAACGGCCATCCGGGCCGTCCTCGCTTTCATCTCTCCGGAAGCCGTCGAATTCTTCTCGGAATGGCCGCGGCCTCCCTGACTTTCGCCTCTTTGCTGCTGTCTGGTTGCGGCGCCGAGACTCCACAAAATACGACGGCAGAAACGCCGGCTAAACCCGCGGAACCCGCCGCCCCCGAAGACATCCAAGCCGCCGCTCGAAATCTCCTCGGAAAAGAAACACAAGTCCTCGTCTATGGCGATCTGGCGAAAACCGGCAAGCAGCAGTTTCTCGCCGCCAATGTCATTCCAAAGTCGCCAAAGAATCAATTGCCCGGAACCATCGTGACGCGCGCCGTCCTCGCGGAAAAAACGGAGGACCAGTGGTCGGAACTTCTTCGCTGCGATGAATATCTGAAAAATTCCAAGGGTTATCTTGCAATGACGCCGCTGGAGTCCGTGGCTGGCTGGCGTGTGCAGTATGACCAAGACCCCGTCAAGGGCATCCAGTTGTACTTCACGCCCATCAAGGGCGCGGGCGCCTCGGATCCGCACCTCCTACCCATCGGCATCGCTTGGAACCCGGCCACAAAACGATACCAATCGCTAGACCGCAGCTACGAACATTTCCTGTTGGAAACGCCGTCGCTCTCCACCGCCAGGTCGAGGCTCCAATGAGCGCAGCCGCGGCCACCATTGGCGCGACCTCCGCCGCCAAAAAACCGCCGAAATCCTCCTCGTGGAAAAATCTTGTCGGCCTCATTCCCTATCTTGGCCGCTATCGCGGATCGATCACTCTCGGTATGTTTGCCCTTGTCGTTTCGAGCGTCGTCCAAAACATTATCCCGCTCGCCACCGGAGTTCTCACGGATATCCTCGCTGGAAGCGCCCATCCCTTTGAACAAAGCGCGCAAGGCCACTTGCTCGCCGGCTCTTGGTTGAGCCGCATGATTCCCTTCTACTCTCCCCATAGCCGCCACGCGCTGGGCATCTATTGCCTGCTGCTCGTCGGCCTAGTTTCGGTGCGAGCCGTGCTTTCCTTCGTGACTCGCTGGGTTCTTATCGGCGTTTCCCGCGACATCGAGTTTGACATCCGCGGCGGTTTGCTCAATCGCTTGCTCCTTCTCGAGCCGGAGTTCTATGTCCGCAACCGCACCGGCGAGCTGATGTCTCGCGCCACCAACGACCTCAACGCGGTGCGCATGGTTCTGGGTCCAGGCATCATGTACAGCGGGCAAACCATCATCGGCATGGCCCTCGCGATCGCCGTCATGTCCCAGCTCTCGGTTAGTCTCACGCTCTGGATTCTCCTCCCCGTGCCGATCGTTGCCGTGGTCGTGCAACATTTCGGCAAGGTCATTCACGAGCTCTACGAAAAAATTCAAGCCTCCCTCGCGACTCTCTCCGCCAAAGTGCAGGAAAATCTGGCCGGAGTTCGCGTCGTGCGCGCCTACGCCCAGGAAGAAGCCGAAATTCGCGGCTTTGACGAACCCAACCGCGAGTACGTCTCCCGCAACGTCAAGCTCATCCGCACCTGGAGCATGTTTATGCCCTCGCTCCAGGCTCTCATCGGCGTCACGTTTCTGATTGTCTTGTGGCAGGGCGGCCATCTCGTCCTTCGCGGGCGAATCTCTCTCGGCGCGCTGATCGCTTTCTACAGCTATCTCGGCATTCTGGTTTGGCCCATGATCGCCCTCGGGTGGGTCACCAACATTTTCCAGCGCGGCGCAGCTTCCATGGGCCGCCTAAACCACATTCTTGCAGCCCAACCGCAGATAGACGACCGCGCCGCCACCGTCTCCGCCGAAAAAAAAGTCGAAGGCGAAATTGAATTTCGCAACCTCACCTTTGCCTATCCGACCACCATGGCGGGAGCCAGCGCCAACACCAGCGAAAATGGCAACCGCCCCGCCTCCGATGGCGTTCTTCACGACATCAACTTGCGCATTCCAGCCGGTTCAACTCTCGCGATTGTCGGCCCAACGGGCAGCGGCAAAACCACCCTCGCTGCACTCGTCGCGCGCCTCTGGGAAGCGCCTAACGGCGCCGTTCTTATCGATGGGCATTCGATTCGCGAATGGCCGCTCGACACCCTGCGCCGCGCCATCGGCTACGTCCCGCAAGACACTTATCTCTTCAGCGAAACCGTAGCCGAAAACATCGCCTTCGGTTTGCCTGAATGCAATCTCGAGCGCGTGCGCGAAGCAGCCGAAGTCGCCAGCCTCGATGGCGACGTCCAGGAATTCCCCGCGAAGTACGACACCATGGTCGGCGAACGAGGCATCACGCTTTCCGGCGGCCAAAAGCAGCGCACCGCTCTTGCCCGCGCCATTGTCCGCGACCCGCGCATCCTCATCCTCGACGACTCCCTTTCGAGCGTCGATACCCAAACCGAAGAGCGCATCCTCAGCCGCCTGCGCGGCATCATGCGCGGCCGCACCACGATTCTGATCGCCCATCGCACTTCGACCGTCCGCGACGCCGATCAAATCGTCGTCTTGCGCGATGGCCGCATCACCGAGCGCGGCACTCACGAGGAACTTCTCGCGAGCCGCGGCTATTACGCCGACCTCTATCAAAAACAATTGCTGGAAGAAGAGCTCGAACGCGCATGAGCAATATCCACGAAGAAGAGAAGCTCGGAAAAGCCTACGACGCGCGGCTCTTGCGTCGGCTGACGCAGTATCTGCGCCCATACAAATGGCGCGTGGTTCTGGCCATGACGCTCGTCGCGGTGGTCACTCCCCTCGAACTCGCCCCTCCCTGGCTCTTCTGGAAGGCCATCGACGGCTATTTTACTCCCACGCTTAAACATCTCATCCCGGAGCCCCAAGCGTGGCGCGGTATCGAGTGGATAAGCCTCGTCTTCCTACTCGTGCTGGTCTCCGACTTTCTCGCTCAATACGCCCAAATTCGCATCATGCAGCGCGTCGGCCAGCAAACCATGTACGACATGCGCCGCGAAATTTTCGCCTGCATCCAGCGCCTGCCCATGAGCTACTTCGACCGCAACCCCGTCGGCCGCCTCGTCACCCGCGTCACCACCGACGTTGACGCCTTGAACGACCTCTTCGCCGCCGGGGTCGTCACCATGATCAACGACTTCTTCCTCCTCGTCGTCATGGCCGCTTTCCTTTTCACCGTGGACCACCGTCTCGCTTTTGACGCCTTCGCCGTTCTGCCATTCATTTTCGTGGTCACTTATTTCTTCCGCAAATTCGTCCGCGACGCCAATCGCCGCATCCGCACCGCCATCGCCCGCATCAACGCTTTCCTCCAGGAATACATTTCCGGCATGAGCGTGGTGCAATTATTCAATCGCGAACGCAAAGCCCGCCTCGAATTCGAAAATCGCAATCGCGATAACATGAAAGCCTGGTACGACGCCATCCTCGCGTTCGCGCTTTTCTATCCCGCCGTCGAGTTTCTCAGCGTCGCCACCATCACCTTAATCTACTGGGCCGGCGGCAACCGCGTCCTCTCCAGCGGCCTCAGCCTCGGCGTGCTCACGGCCTTCACCATGTACGCCACCCGCTTTTTCCGCCCCATCCAGGACCTCAGCGAAAAATTCAACATCCTGCAATCCGCCATGGCCGCTTCCGAACGCATCTTCAAGTTGCTGGACGAGCCCATCACCATCGCTTCCGATCCGCACGCCGCACGCCTCGATTCTCCCCGCGGCGAAATTGAATTTCGCAACGTCTGGTTTAGCTACCGCGATGTGCCTGAGCCCGCTGACGAAGATTGGGTTCTCCGCGATGTCTCTTTCCGCGTTGAGCCCGGCCAAACTCTCGCTATCGTCGGCCACACCGGCGCCGGCAAAACCACTCTCATCTCCCTGCTCCTCCGCTTTTACGACGTGCAGCGCGGCCAAATTCTCCTCGATGGCATCGACATTCGAACCATCAACCTCCAGGATCTCCGCCGCCAATTCGGCATTGTCTTGCAAGATTCCTTCCTTTTCTCCGGAACCATTGAATCCAATGTCCGCCTCGGCTCTCCCGGCATCGATCGCACCACCGTCGAGCACGCCGTCAACGAAATCGGCCTCGGCGATTTTGTCCGCACGCTCCCCGAAGGCGTCGAGACGAGCGTCAACGAGCGCGGCTCGACTCTCTCCGTCGGCCAGCGCCAGCTCATCTGTTTCGCCCGAGCGCTCGCGCACAATCCTCGCTTCCTTATCCTCGACGAAGCCACTTCCAGCGTCGACACCAAAACCGAGCTCCAGATTCGCGATGCTCTCGACCGTCTCCTCTCCGGCCGCACTTCTCTCGTCATCGCTCATCGCTTAAGCACCATTCAATACGCCTCGCGCATCCTCGTATTTCACAAGGGCCGCCTCCGCGAACAAGGCGCCCATCAAGAGCTCCTCGCCCAGCGCGGCATTTACTACCGCCTCTATCAGCTCCAATACAAGGAGCAGGAACTCGGCTTGCCGGAAGACCCGCGCGACGCCGCCGGAAGTCTCGCAAACCAGCCTTGCAGGCCGCTCTCCGCTCCTCAACCCGCTACGGATTGAGCGCCGAACCAACCGCGCATGCCTCCTATTCCGCTCCTCATCTCCGCCGGCGAAGCTTCCGGGGACATGTACGCCGCCCGCCTCGCCACCGCGCTGCAAAAACGCATGGACGTCGCCCTCTTCGGCATGGGCGGTCCGCAAATGCGCGCCGCCGGCGTTGACGTCATCACCGATTACAAGGAAGTTTCCGTCGTCGGCATCACGGAAATTCTCAGCCACCTTCCCTCGCTAATCCGCGCCATGCGCCGCTTGGTTTCCGAAGCCGGGCGCCGCAAACCGCCTTTCGCCATCCTCACCGATTTTCCGGGCTTTCATCTCCGCCTCGCTCGCAAGCTCCGCCCCCTCGGCATCCGTAATATCTATTACATTTGCCCGCAATTCTGGGCCTGGCGGCCCTGGCGCGTGCGTGTAGTCCGCCGCCGTTTCGCTCAAGCCCTCTGCATTTTCCCGTTCGAAGAGGCCTTCTTCGGCAACGCGGGCGTTCCCACAAAATTCATCGGCCATCCGCTCGTCGGCGCCGTGCAAGCCACGCAAACCCGCGAAGAATTCTGCCGCCAGCACAATCTCGATCCAAGCCAGCCGATTGTTGCGATTTTGCCCGGCAGCAGGCACGCCGAGCTGGCCCAACATCTTCCCGTCATCCGCGAAGCTTGTGCCTACCTCCACCACGCACGTCTCGAACGTCCCGCACAGTTCGTCGTCGCTGCCGTTTCATCCCGCAACCTCCAAGAACTCCAGTCCGGCTGGCCTCCGCAACTCACCGTCCGCATCGTCGAAAACCAAACTTACAATGCCCTCGCCGCCGCTGATGCCGCCATCGTCTCCAGCGGCACCGCCACCATCGAAGCCGCTCTCCTTGACGTCCCCATGGTCGTCGTCTATCGCGTGACGCCTCTCACCGCTCTCCTCGCCAAGCCCCTCGTCCGTACGCCTTATTTCAGTATGGTCAATCTCATCGGCGAACGCCGCGTCGTCCCCGAACTCATTCAAGGCGACTTCACGGTCGAACGGATCGTGCAAGAAACGCTTCGCCTCCTTGAAGACGACTCCGCCCGCCGCAACCTCCGCGCTGGCCTCGCCGAAGTCCGCCGCCGTCTCGGCCCCCCAGGCGCCGTCGACCGAGCCGCCGACGCAATTGCCACCCTTCTTGCAACTGCCGCTGGCAACGCTTAGGCCACTCTCTGCTATCCTATATAGGTATAGGCAGAACGGTGTAGCTCTGCACCCCGACGAAAGGTGCCCTTTGAAAGATTCGATGCCCCTCCGCCGAAGAATTTGTGTCGTTTTCGCCATGCTGCTCGTCTTCGCGCTTGCTTGCGTAGCCCCTCCGCTGCGCGCCCAGGCCCCCCAGCAAGTCGGTTTTCTCGCGGATCAGTACGATATCTCCGCCACGCTTGATTCCACGCGCCAATCCATCAGCGCCATCGCGAAAATCGAATTCACGGCCACCACCGTTACCGGCAATCTTCGCGTCGAGCTCCATCCCAATCTCATCGTCAGCGCGGTAACCACGGCCGACGGCAAGTCCCTGGGTTTTGGCCGCGATTCGATGAATCCGCTCTACGTCCTGGTCACGCTCCCTACTCCCGTTGCCTCTGGTGGCCACGTCACGCTCATCTTCACCTACTCCGGCTTGCTCGCTAACGCAGAAAATAGCCCGGTCCCCGGCGTGAACGCCGCCGTCATCGGCCATGACAACGCGTACTTGATGCTTCCGGCCCGGTGGTTCCCCCTCACGGACTTTCCCTCCAACCGATATACCGCCACCTTTCACCTGAACGTCCCAGACACCTTTGCCGTGGCAGGTTCCGGAAAGAGTTCGGCGCCAACGCCGCTAGCGGGAACGGCTGCGACGGGGGGCGGACGCCTGCTGTACACCTTCGAGTGCCCTACGCCCGGTCCGCACGGCACCTTCGTCGCCGGAAATCTGCAACTCAGTCCCAGGCAGTCCGAAGGGATCGACGTAGCTGTCTACGCTCCGCGCTCCGATTCGGTCAACGCCCAGGGGTTTGCGGATGATGTCGCCCACGCCGTCACAGTTTTTTCCGATATGTTTGGCGGCTTGCCAAATCCGAGCATGACCATTATTCAATTGCCCGACGGCACGCTGCGCGACTTCGCTGCTCCCGGCGTTCTTCTCCTCAGCCACCGTCTCTGGGAACCGAAATCCGCTGAGCGCACCATTGCCGGCCTGGTCGCGGCTCAATGGTTTGGCAACTCGATTCTCCCCGCTTCGCCAGGCGACGTTTGGGTCACCGACGGCTTGGCCCGCTATTGCGAAGAGATGTACGCCGAACAAAGCGCCGGCAAAGAAGCCGGCCTCCGCGCCGTCGATGAATTTGCGGTCGGTGCTCTCATGTACGAAGACGCAGCACCGATCGCGCAGGCGGCTAGGCTCGCGCCCTATTCAAGCGACTACCGTTCCGTCGTGCTCAATAAAGGCGCGATGGTTTTCCACATGCTTCGCGCGCTCATGGGAGATGTCGCGTTCAGGACGCTTCTCCATGATTTTGCAACGAAGTACGCGGGCAAGACGGCGCGCATCGATGACTTTATTGAACTGGCTGACAAGGACGTACAGGCGGCCGCCAAACCCGGTGAGGTTGCGCCTAATCTCCGCCCCTTTTTCGCGCAGTGGCTCAATTCCACCGGCGTCCCCGATTTTACGCTCGACTATGTCGTCTATCGCACGCCCAAAGGCTTTCGCATCGTCGGCAAAATCAAGCAGCCTATCGATACTTTCAGCATGCCCGTTCAATTGCGCGTAGACACGGAAGGCAACCCGGAAACGAAATGGGTGGATGTTCTCGGCCTGGAATCGCCGTTTACGGTTGAAACCTTTGGCCGGCCCAAACCCGGCGGCATCAAGATCGATCCCAATAACCTCGTCCTCAAAGGCAGCACTTCGCTTCGCGCTCGCGCCGCCATCGCACGGGGAGAAGAGCTCGCCGAGCAGGGCCTCTATTACGACGCTATCAAGCAATATCAGAGGGCGCTCTCGATTCAGCCTGGCCGCCCGCTTGCCAATTTCCGCATGGGCGAGGCCTTCTTCTACCAGAAGAACTATCAAGCCGCCGCCAACTCATTCCGCGAGTCTCTTCAAGCCGTTCCCGAACCCTCCGAAAAATGGACGGAAGTCTGGGGCCACATCTATCTCGGCAAAATTTTCGATCTTCTAGGCCAGCGCTCGCGCGCTGTCAACGAGTACAGCAAAGCCAAGCAAACCAACGACGACACCGGCGGCGCTCAACTCGAAGCCGAGCGCTGGCTAAAGAAAGCCTATTCCGAAGGCGGCATTTCCGCCGCTGTCCCCGCTACCGGCG
>Ga0207416_1004013_pt1 | contig 13278 bp, 10 predicted proteins | sample PaiPotPPM11metaG_FD_184107 | JGI IMG/M metagenome (GOLD analysis project Ga0207416, IMG submission 184107) | Iron sulfur acid spring bacterial and archeal communities from Banff, Canada, to study Microbial Dark Matter (Phase II) - Paint Pots PPM... ...
CTCCCCTGTAGAGCTCCCTGGCCAGCACCCCGTCCGGCTCACGACGGTACGCCCGCAGCGCCTGAGCTCCCGCTTGGCGTTCGAGTTGGTAGGCGGACCCCGTCTTGAAGCCGAAAGGGAGCGACCACGCCAGCTGCAGCAAGACCAGGATCACCACGGCAGCGCATACGCCCGCTGCCAGGCGATGACTGGCTGCTTGGGCTCGGATCTTCGGCCACCGGCCAGATGGGTTGAAGATCGCTACTGCGGCCAGATAAAGCCCGATGCCGAGGAGCAAGTTGAAGGTGCTGTAGCGGGAGGAGTAGGCGTTGCCCAGCCCGAGCTGGGTCCGGCCGGACGTGACCAACAGATCGAACAGGAGGCCGAAGAGCCAGAGCCCCAGAGGCAGCCGCAGTGCCGCCGCCGGGATCTTGTGGCGATAAGCGATCCACCCGATAACGACAGTGCCCGCGAGGAGACCGGCACCTGCCCAGAGATCGCCGCCGGGCGACAGGTCGCCCATCAGCGTTAGCAGAAACTGCAGCCCCTGCAAAGGATGGGTCAATGGGTAAGTCCTTTGGGTGGAGGGGAACACCCGGCCCAGGTGCCAGAAGTACACAAATCCCGTGGCGATTCCGCACATCACCCAGGTCCACAGTCGGACGCGGGGCACGCCCCTAAGCAAGGCATAGGTGAGCCCCACCGGCCAGATCAGAAGACCCTGCACAGTCGAGTAGGACGCGACCACGGCGGCCGCTACCGCCAACAGGAACAGCCAGCGGTTCTCAACTGCTTCCTCAAGACCGGTCAGTGCAACGAGTACACACATCAGGGTCAAGGCCCAAGCAAACTGGTAGGCCCAGAGGATGTTCTGGACTTGTGTCAGATCGCACAGGAGAAACGCGGCGGGGACGGTCCATAGCCCTCTTGCCGTAGAGGTCCTCGCCGCCAGTCGGACCAACAGGAATGTCGCCACCAGCCAACAGAACCCGCCGAGGTACATGTCGAACTTGGAATCGACTCCGGTGACACTGTCACTGAGGGTGAGCACCAAGTTGGGCAAGAGTGGTCGGTTGCCATTGTGCTGTGCCCAAAGCATGGCCAGGGTCAGATGGCCCTTGGCGAAAGCCAGAACTAGAGGCAGGGTCCCGTTCCAGCTGTCCTCATAAACCACGTTCACCCCGAAGAGATAGATGTAGATGAATAGCACCGCCGCCGGCACGACGGCTAACGCCAGGCCAGGCGTCAGCCATCGCCGCGCTTCAGGCACGCGACTTACGCCGGTCTGCCGAGATGCCAAACCCAAACCCCATCTATCCACCGCCCTGAGCGCCCCAGCAGAGCCGACACAAAGTGGACGGCCGCGGATTCGTGTGTCATCGGGCCCACGACTACGAGTGTTACTCGATCCACGGCGAGCTCGTGTAAGACGCGCTGCCGGGAGCGCAGTGCTTGCGACCACGTCTCGCGGCCGTGCTGGAGTTCTACCATTGCACGCTCAAAAGGCGGCAGTTCTCCCGGGTAGTCGTCGGCAAAGTCTCGGCCCACCCGGTAAGCGCCTATGGTGCTGAAGTCAAAGTCTGCCACCGCCTGCCAGAGCATCGGACTATCCGACGCTGTGCTGGAATCTGCGGGCCCAAACGCCACCACCGCCCTCGAGCCGAGCGCCGTGGTTTTGAACACGGCGGGGACGAGAGTGGTACTGACCGGCAGGGCGAACGGGAGCCATGAGACCACGGCAACAATGGCGAGGGGGCGAAGCCAACGCGACAAAGTAGGACTGGTCGTGGTCCGGTCGAGGACGATGGCCGCCGCAAGCGCGACGCCCAAGCCCAGGTAGATTCCGAACCAATCGGGAACGAGCTCGCGAAGAAGCGGCAGGTCCGCAAGGAGCGTGCCGGGTAGAGGTGGTCCCACCGCGTGGCCCCAGACATGCAGGACCGGCCCCAAGCTCAAAACCGCAGCCACCGCCAGCCCAACTGTGATGCCACCCAACCAGGGACGGCCAATGCGGAACCGCCATGCTACGACCAGAAGAGCAAGGAACGGCAGCCCGATGTAGAGGCCAGCTTGGCTGAGCGTACCTAAGAAGCTGGTGATCGGGCTTATTAGTGATGGGATTGCTGCGAGTTCTGTCAGCCCAGGAACGAAGAACCGGGTCAGGTCTGCCGAGAACAGCGTCAGCGGCATCGTCTGCCCGGAGACGCTGCCAGGCCATCCCAACTGGACCCACAAGATGACGCCAAGCAGGGGTGCCATTAGGGCGAGGGCCAGAACCCCACTCCCGGCCACCCGACCCAGCCAGAGCCTCCATGTCCGGCGGCCACACCATCCCGCCCAGATGCCAATCGCTGCGACCATCAAGGCCAGCGAGGCATAGGCAGTCTCCGAGATTAGCAAGGTCAGGTAGCCAGCACCAGCGATCGCTAGTGCCGCCTGCCAGACCGACCACCCGCGACGGCGCCAAGCCTCGTCCAGGGCGACCAGCATGAGTGGCACGCCGGGAGCGATTACCAGCGACGCGTGCGAGTATGCCTCGCTCATGATCCAAGGCGACATACCGAAAAGAAGGCCCCCCAAGACAGCCCAGCGGCGCCGACGCACCCAGTGTGCGCACGCCACATAGCCGGCCCAGGCGTTGGCGGCGAGACCAAGGGTTAGTACCACGTTGTACTCGAGTACCACCCCACCGATCAGTTCCACCGGCCAGCCCACCAATCCAAGCAGTGGGGCGCTGGGATTCCATGTGAGATTGACGCCGCTGGGGTAGCCAAGGCGCGTGGTGAACCAGGGGAAGATCAGGTGACTGATTGCGAACGGCCACCATGCCAAGTACCACATCGCCGATTCCGGGTCTCCGCCCACTCCCAGCCAAGACGTCGTCGGGTGGCCCCAGACGGGAAGGGTCCAGAGTGTGGCGGCCAAGGCAAATCCCACGAATATCAGAGCAGACCGTGGGAAGGAGCGTGGGACGGGCCCCCAACCGCTGCCGCTGACGCGGTCCACTAATTACCCTTCGGTATGCTCTGGCACCACGCTCCTGTCCAATCCGACCGGACTGTTCCCGAGAGTTGCATCACGCATATCACGTGGTACCTGAGGATCCGCTTCAGACCAGTCAGCACTACTTTTTTTCGAGTTGTATCCTGCCGGAAGGACCATCCCAGAACGGCGGTGCCTAGCATGCCAGAAGAGCTAGATCCGCCCGGTGCGGATCGCCTCTCGGATCCAGGGGATGACCTGATCAAGCATGGCATCAAGCGTGGTGGTGGCCTCGAAGCCGAGCAACCGCTTGGCTTTCTCGGTGGCTGGCACTCGCCGCTGCACGTCATACTCAAACGGCGGATCCGAGATGTACTCGAAGGGAGCATCAGCTCCACGGATCTTTCGCCAGATCACTTCCGCCAGTTGCAGCACCGTCGTGGATTGCGCCGTGGAAAGGTTGAAGTCCTCGTTGAGCGCCAGGGGATGTTCCATTGCGAGGAGCACTCCTTGGGCAAGGTCCGCTCCGTAGGTGTAATGGCGGATCTGGCTGCCGTCGCCGAGAATGTGAAGAGGTTGCTGTCCTTTGAGTACCTTCTGAACTAGATCCGGCACGACATGGCTCATGGCGAGCTTGACGTTGCCGCTCTCGATCTCGATGTCCCCTAGCGCCCTCTGCTCGCCGATCCCCACGCAGTTAAAGGGGCGCACGATCGTGTAGGGCAGGCCGTACTGATCATGGGAGGCACGGGCGAAGAACTCCACAGCCAGTTTCTGGAAGCCATAGGAGGAGCGGGGCGGTGGCATCTCCAGTTCCTGGCCCTCGTGGGAGGGCCAAGCGGCGGCACTCTCGTACACCATAGAGGAGCTGAGGTAAGTGACTTTCTGCAGGGTCCCCTGCCTGTGTGCCGCGATCGCAGCGTCACAGGAGGCGGCGATGATGCGCTCGTTGGTCGCGAGTATGTCGTAGGCGTAAGTGTGGAAGTAGGAGATTCCTCCGATCATGGCGGCGCCGGCGATGAAGTGTTGGCACCCCTGCAGAAGCGTTGTCACCAGTTCCACATCGCGGGCATCCCCGTCCACCAGGCGGTACGCCGGGTGGTCATCGTATGACCGGGCCACCCTGCCGTACTTGGAGTGGTTGTCGAGCCCGACGACCTCGTGGCCGGCCTGCAACAGCGTCTCCACGACGTAGCCCCCGATGAATCCGGAAGATCCGGTGATTAGGACCTTGGACATGTGCGATCAGCTCCTCTGGGGGCGCCTGCCCCCGTAAAACGGCAAGAGCGCGAACAGATACCAGTGGAGGTAACGGGGGATCCACTCGCGCACCTTGAAGTTGGACTGGCCGGTGGTGCGGTCGAGCCAGACTGTGGGGATCTCGGCCACTCTCTCGCCACGACGCTTGGCCTTGGCCACCATCTCGATGCCGATCTCGAACCCGGCGTCGGATTCCACCCCTACCGACTCGACAAAAGCCCGGGAGTAGGCCTTGAAGGAATTCGTGGGATCGTGGGTCCCAACCCGAGCCAAAAGGTTCAGCGAGAGTCCGGCTGTCCGCGAGACCAAGCCTTTCAAGCGCGGTCCTCCAACCTGACGCCCACCTCGCATGTAACGGGAAGCTGCCGCGACCACAGCGCCTGCCTCGACCAGCCGCGTCAGTTCCTCGATCTGAGATGGCTGATCGCTGCCGTCCGCCATTGTCACGACAACCACCGGCGCCCTTGCGTGACGGATTCCAGCCAGGATGGCGGCGGCTGGGCCGGGGCGGATGTCATTGAGCAGAGGCCGCACCCGAGGATCGGTCTCAGCGTACCTGAGGGCCGGCGCCGCGGTGGTGTCGTCGGTCCGGTCGTACACCACCAGTACCTCGCAGGGGAAGTTCACGGCACCGACGATCCGGTCCAGGCAACTGACGATCTCCTCGCCCTCGTTGTAGGCGGGGATTACCACCGAGACCCGCGGGTCTCTCAAACGAGGCTGCCCTCTCCGCGGAGATTGGTGAGGTCGACCACGGGGAGCTTGGTCTCGATCTTTCGGTAGGAGTCGTGGGGGGCTCCGATAACCAGAAGGTCCGCATCCTTCAGAACCTGCTCTAGTGGCACCAAGTCGGGATCGACCGTGACGTACGGGTCGGTGCACAGCACTCGCTTGGCTTTGAAGGTCAAAATCCGCTTGAGCCGGTAGCTGAGGCTGGAACGGATGTCGTCGGATCCCGCCTTGAAGGCCATTCCCAAGATGCCTACCGTTAGCTGGCTGAGGTCGAATCGATCCTCCAATTTCGCCACCGTGTAGAGGGGCAGGCCTTCATTAATCAGCATCGCTGAGTGGCCGAGAGTGAACTGGTTGTTGTTGAAGGCCGCCAGCTGCATCGTGTCCTGGAGGAGACAGGGCCCAGCGGCCAGTCCCGCGGTGGGCAGGTCCTGGGCCCTCGGGTACTCGTGCGCCAGGGCATCTCGGATCTTTGAGTAGTCGAGCCCGAAATCATTCGCAATCATGAACAACTGGTTGGCGGTCGCGAACTTGATATAGCGCCAAGTGTTGGTGAACAGCTTGGCTAGCTCTGCCTCCTCGGGCATCAGCTCGACGATCTGAAACGTGAGGTGTCGAAACAGCCCCGCGGCTCGGCCTCTAGCCTCTGGAGTTCGCCCCGACACGAGCTGGGGTAGTGAGAAGAGCTCGACCATCGCCTGGCCTTCGGCAATACGTTCGGGACAGAAAGCCACGTCAATCTTCCGACCTGCGGATGAGAGCTGGCGCTCGACCATCGCGGTCACCCCCGGGTAGAGAGTGCTTCGCAACACCAGGAGCTGCCCATCCACGAGGTAATCGCTCAGCTTGGCGATCTCAATCGGCACCTTGAGCGCCTCGGGGTTGAGGTGCTTGTCAATGGGGGTTCCGATTACCACCACCACCGCGTCGGACTCTCTCAGGACTTTGGGGTCGGACGTGGCCTCGAAGCCGCCGCCCAGGACGTCCTGCAGCACCTCGAGCGCCCCTGGCTCGTCAAAGGGCATTCGCCCGGCCGACACTCCGTCCACGGCAGCCTGATTGACGTCGTACACGGCTGTCCTGAGTCCGCGGCTCGCAAACGCGAGCCCTAGTGGCAGCCCGACCCGCCCGCAACCACCTACGACCGTCACATCTAGTCTGGCCACAGCCGTTCGGATGTTATCGGATGGTCTCTCGCCAACCTTGGCCCTAGTGACTCACGTCCCCCAAGCTGGTCAAGGGCCGGCTGAATTCCTGCCGGGCGTCCCAGCCACAGACCTACCGGGAAGTAGGCGGCGTTCGGCCAACGCAAACCGTCAGCGCGTTCGGACGAATTCGGACCGTGAGTAGCTCACCCGGAGCGAGGGGCTCGCCGTCCATTTCGCGTGGCTGGGGCTCCGAGGCGGTGATGTCGACTCGACGTGCCCGAAATGTCTCAAGCCTCCCCCCCGCGGGATGGCGACCTATCAAGCTGGTCAAGAGCCGGGCCCAGTCGTGAAGTCGGCGGGGCGCAATCAATGCCACGTCGAGGAGCCCGTCGTCGGCAACCGCCTCAGGTAGGAGATTGATGCCGCCCGGGAGTCGGCCAACGTTTGCGACCAACACTGAGCGCACTTCGCGCTCGATCGGCGTCCCGCCGTCCAGGGATACCTTGGCGGGAAACCTCGGGCCGCCCAGATGCCGGAGTGCCGAAGCAGCATAGGCGGGCCACCCAAGTCGGTGCTTAGCGCGGCGCGGTGTCTCGGCCAGGATCTGGGCGTCGAGCCCAATGCCCGCGGCCACGGCAAACAGCCGCCCGTCTGCCTCTCCCAGATCTATGTTTCGGCGAGCCCCACGGGTGGCAATGCGAACGGCACTCACGACGTCAGTTGGAAGCCTCAGGTTCAAGGCCAGCAAGTTGCCAGTGCCGGAGGGGATCACGGCCAGAGCAGTATCTGTCCCGGCCAGGGCCGCGGCGGCGGCCATGACGGTACCGTCGCCCCCACATACGAACAGGACTTCGGCTCCGGCCGCGACCGCCCTACGTGCCGCGCTCTCCCCAGCGTCTTCGCGCTCCGTCTGGAGCCAGAGGGGCTCAGGCCAGCCTTCGTCTGCCAGCACCCGAAATATTGACCTCCTGAGGGCGGCCTGGCTGCGCACACGGGCTGGATTCACTAGAACGGCGCTAGACGTCACCTCATAGCCATGGTGTTGCCGCGTCGCCCTCCGGATGCCGAGTTAGCTGGGCCAGACACGCCTCGGCGATCGAAAGGCCGGTGGCCAAGGTTACCTCAGACACTACTCCCAGCCTAGTGCCGAAACAGACTCTCCCGTCCTCGAGCACCCTTCGGTACATCCTGCCAACGTCGTGGTGGCGATGTACGGGCTGAGCGGGATGGAGGCGACTCCGGGAATCGAACCCGGGATCGCGGTTTTGCAGACCGCTGCCTTACCACTTGGCTAAGTCGCCCCGCCCCGGCGGCATTGTAGCGATCGGCGAGCAGGCATCCCTCAGGCAGTTCAGGGACACCGCACAATGGTCCTCGGTCTTGTCCGCGCCCTCAGGAGGTTGGAGATGAGCACCGACGGAGCCGAGGCAGTCCTTCTACGCAGAGATGGACCAGTTACTGAGTTGGTACTTAACCGTCCCGACCACCTGAACGCAATTGACGACGAGCTGGCCGACGGCCTCCTGCGGGGGCTGGACTTGGTCGGTGGGGATGAAAGCTGCCGTTGCTTGGTGATCACGGGTTCCGGACGGGGGTTCTGCTCGGGTCAGGCCTTGGGCAGCTCCGATGGGGGCGATGCCCTTCCGCAGGAAGTGGCTGCCCTCGTAAGACGCAGGTACGTCCCCCTAGTCACGAAGATCCGTGAGCTGCCCTTACCGGTAGTAGCGGCAGTGAATGGAGTGGCAGCAGGGGCTGGCTTCTCCCTGGCCCTAGCCGCAGACCTGCGGGTCGCTTCCGAGGCCGCGTGGTTCAGTTGTGCTTTCTCAGGCATAGGGCTCGTGCCGGATTCCGGAGCTTCGTTCTTCCTCCCCAGATACGTTGGTCTCGCCAAAGCTATTGAGATGGCGCTGACCGCGAGGCGGGTGGGTGCTGTCGAGGCCGCGACGCTCGGCCTGGTGTCCCAGGTGTATCCCGCCGAAACGTTCTCTCACGACTATTCCAGCTTCGCCCACCACTTAGCACAGGGCCCAACTCGGGCGTTTGCACTTACCAAGAGGGCACTCTCCGAATCCACGGATAATTCGCTGTCGCAGCAACTAGAGCTGGAGGCAGTGCTACAGCAAGAGGCCTCGGAGACCGACGACTTTCACGAAGGACTGTCTGCCTTTCGCGAGAAGCGTCCGCCCCAATTTGTCGGCCACTGAAGCCTCTCTCCCGCCGGTCCGACCAGCCAGGCACCACTTGCTACGCGGATAGCCAAACGATTCCATGCCGAGTCCCGGTTCCGAGTCGATACCCGGTCCGGTGGTCAAGCCGACCCGCTGACCGAGCCGACCCTAGCCCGCGTGCCACGAGTCCTATCCGGGCGGCCCGCTGCGATCCGGTGCCTCTCCATGTGATTGGCGTGGGTAGGAGGGGGCCAGCCTCACCGGTGGCCTTCAGCGTGGTAGTCAAGAGAGCCCCCGTGGGGCGGGCCACCCACTGAGTGGATCTCGGCGATGGGGCGCAAAGCCCTTCCCGCGTACCCTCAGCCGTGCGATAAGCTGTCCCCCAATGAAGCGGAGGCCGAGTCTCCCGGCGCGCTGCCCAAACTGCCGGTGAGCTCGTCGAGCGCGGTCACTCGAAGGCCATTTACGGTGGTGGTGATGCCCGCGTTCTGCGCTGAGCTCACACTCGAGAAGACCGTAGCGCTGCTTCCCCGAGACGGCATTGACCACCTGCTTCTCGTCGACGACGCCTCCCCTGACGGAACTGTGGCCTTGGCCACCGCCATGGGATTGGACGTGCGCCGTCATGAGCAAAACGCTGGTTACGGAGCCAATCAGAAGACTTGCTACTCGGAAGCGCTTGCGCTCGGGGCCACAACGGTGGTTCTACTACATCCCGATTTTCAGTACGATCCAGCATCCGTGCCGGCACTAATCGCGCCCATCAATGCTGGTGAAGCCGACATGACCTTTGGCAGTCGCTTCGCCGGGGGTGCAGATCCTCGTCGGGGCGGCATGCCGCATTACCGATATATCGGCAACAAGGTCACCACAATGCTCGAGAATCGCCTCCTAGGAACACGGTTCACCGAGATGCACAGTGGTATGCGCGCCTACCGTCGCGAGGTCCTCGAGGCCCTTCCGTTCCAGAAGTACTCGGACGACTTCGATTTTGATACTCAGTTCTTGGTGGGAGCACACCTCCGTGGATTGCGTATCAAAGAAGTTGCTATCCCCACCAGGTACACATCGGAGAGTTCGTCCATAAGCATTCCCCGTTCGCTTCGCTACGTATTCCGAAGTGTGGCCATTTGTTGGCACGCCCGAAGGCATGGCATCGAATACAGCGCTTGATGGCAATTTCAGGTCCCCCGTGTCCTCTCTGCGGCTCCGCCGCGAAGCTCCGCTTTGCTGCTACCTCCAGGCACAAGATGGGCGCGACGGCCGAGTTCGCTTGCACAAACGTGCATGCTGGCGACCATGGTCCAGTCTTTTGGTGCGAGAATTGCCAGCTAGGTTTTTCACTCCCTCCTGACTCGGACCGGCTCTTGACGCTGTACGAGGATGTCCACGACCCGAGCTATCTGACCGAGGCAGACCATCGCAGGCAACACGCCGAGTCGATCATCCGTACGATCGAGCGTTGGCGCAAGCCTGGCCGACTCCTAGAGATTGGAAGCCAGGTTGGCCTTCTACTGCATGCCGCTGAGCAACGGGGCTGGGAAGCTGTTGGCATCGAACCGAGTAGATGGGCAGTGGAAACTGGCCGCAGCCAGCTCGGGGTAAAGCTCACCCAAGGATCGTTGGAGACCTCCGAGTTTGCGCAGGGAAGTTTTGACTGCATCGTCATGGTTGATGTATTGGAACACCTCATCGATCCTCTGGCCGCACTGCGACGGTGCCACCCCTGGTTGGCCCAGGGTGGCATTCTGGCGCTATCTACCATCAATATGGACACACTCGTGGCCAGAATCCTCGGGACACGCTGGCCCGGGTTCATGGATATGCACCTGACCTATTTCACCACTAGGTCCTTGCGGGAGTTCCTGCAGCGAAGCAGTTTTGAATGGATCACGGATCGACCCGATGCGCGCTCGTTCAGTCTGGGGTATTTCGGAGGCCGTCTAGCCAACAGCGGGACACTCCTTCGCGCAATTGGGACTCTCGGGTCCGTCCCTCTGCTGCGGAACCTGCGCATCACCCTTCCTACCCGTGACCTGCTATTGGTCTTAGCGCGCCCCGTCTGACCAAAGACACCGGTCCAGACGCCCCCATGGGGATTCCTTCAAGCCCGAATGTAGTACCCCCGCCGATTGCCTCGGTCTGGTAAAGACCCCTACCGACTCACGATCGACTCGCAGAAACGGCCCTAGGACTGCGCACAGTGCCTCGAGGCACTACCTGAAATGGCCTGCTACCATACCCAGAACTCTCGGGTGGCCAGACCCTTCAAGTTCTCACCCAGGACCACTCTCATGCTCCACAGCAGAGGCCTAGAGCCAGAGCAGGCGCCAGCTCACCGGCACGCGGTGCATGCAGCCCCGCCACTGGCACTAGCGCTGATGGCCCTTCTTTGCTATGTAGGAGTGGCGGTCCTGCTCTTGCCTGGTCTGGGGGCAATTTTCCACGGGAATAGCTACGTTGGGGTGAGGTCTGACCCAACTCTGTATATCTGGGGGTTTGCGTGGTGGCCTTACGCACTCACCCACGGCATGAATCCCTTACTCACGCACGTGATATGGGCTCCGCAGGGCGCCAATATCGCGTGGAACGGCGATACTCCCGGCCTCGCGTTGCTCGCCTGGCCGCTGACGGCATTGCTCGGGCCGGTGATGTCGTTCAACCTCGTCACCCTGAGTGCCCCCGTCCTTGCAGCCCTGGCCACCTACCTCGTCTGCCGCGAGCTCACACAGAAGTTCTGGCCTTCGCTATTCGGAGGCTGGGTCTTTGGGTTCTCAACCTACGAAATGGCGCAGCTTCTGGGCCACCTGCAGGTAAACTTTATAGCCGAAGTTCCTTTACTCCTGTGGATCTCCATACTGCGCTATCGAGGCCGGATCAGTACTCCTCTTTTCATAGCGTGCGCCGGCCTTCTCCTCACCTTCGAGTTTGGAGTGGGCGTTGAGCTCTACACCACAACAGCTGTCTTCTCCGCACTAGGACTCGTTGTCGCCTATGTCATCGTAACTGAGTCCCGTGGCGCTCTGACCCGAATAGCCAGCGAGCTGGCGGGAGCTTATGCAGCGAGTCTCATACTGGTCAGCCCCTACCTCTACTTCTTCATCGGGAGCGCCTCCGGAGTGCCTCCCATCATCAATTCGCCAGACCGATACTCTGCAGATCTGCTCAACTTTTTCACCCCGACCCCCATCACGGCACTGGGTGGACCACTATTGGCCGGGGTTACAAATCACTTTAGCGGCAACCTCGCTGAAAATGATGCCTACTTGGGGTTGCCTCTAATACTGATCGTGTTTCTTTGCATGTGGCGAGGCAGGAGGCAGCGATGGATGTGGGTATTGACAGTCACCTTCCTGCTAGTTGCTATCGCGGAGCTCGGACCACGCCTCCACATTCTTGGCAGCACGAGCTTCGCGATCGGCATCGTGCACCTACCCTGGGAGTTAGCCACGAAGATACCTGGTCTCCGCGACGCGCTTCCGAGCAGGTTTGCGATGTATTTGAGCCTGTTGGCAGCCGTAATGGCCGCGCTTTGGTTGTCTACGCCAGGCCGCTTTCGCTTGCTTCGAGTCGCAGTGGCACTTGCATCCGTAGTGTTTCTATGGACGAATCCCCTTACCGTTAGTACCCCGCCTCCGGTCCAGTTGCTCAGCACGAAGGCGTACGTGAGCGTGTTAGGCCACGGTTCGACGCTTCTGTTTCTACCGTACGGATCGCTCGGGGATTCAATGCTCTGGCAGGCTCGAGATGGCTTCGAGTACCGGCTGGCCAGCGGAACCGGGACGGTTGAACCGGCGCCCTTCGCGAGTTCGCCCGCGGTGAAGATGCTCTTTAGCGGCCAATTGCCAGCACACTACAAAGAGGAGCTACTCGCATTCTGCCATCGACATGACGTGAACGCGATTCTTATCACGACCGGTACTAAGCCGAGCATACGCGCGGCGGTCGCGCAGCTTCGGTGGCGTACTCGTTCAGTGGGATCCGATCGACTCTACTGGGCGCCTGGTTTGGCGAAGTAGGGTCATGAGAGTGGAGTTCGCCCTAGGTCCGCATGTAAACGAGCGCGGTCGGGAGCCGCACGGTTGAGCGCCCGCGACGCCTCGAGCTCCGGCTGTAGGTGGGGTTGGCGACTGGTTCGAAACCCCGGAATATTCCCGGTAGCCTTGATCGTTGCGGTCGTACTCATTGCAAACCTGCCATCCCTGTTACACCTCGTCAACGTTAACCCACTCGATCTCCAGCCGCACCTCGATCCGATCAGTGCTCAAGGGCTCCTTCCAGGCTTTCCCTCCATAGACCCCAACGACGGAGTCACGACGCAGGCGCTCGGTCACCGGGCCGCGCTCGACTGGTTGAGTGGTGACATTCCTTGGTGGAACCCGTATGAGGGGGTCGGCGTGCCCCTTGCGGGCGAGATGGCTTCCGCCGCGTTCTTTCCTCTTGTCCTCTTGCTACTTTATTCGGCAGGGGTGCTGTTCTTTCACCTAGCTCTTGAGCTTGGTGCTGGATTGGCCACGTATGCATTGACCCGGCGACTGGGACTAGGCGTTACCGCGGCGCTCGCGGCTGGCATTGCGTTTGCGCTGAACGGCACTTTTGCCTGGCTCGGTGACGCGACAGTGAACCCAATCCCATTTCTACCTCTCATGATGCTCGGCATCGAGCTGTGCCGCGCTCCCAGGCCGGCTCCCCGAAGATGGGGCAGCGCGCTGCTCGCTCTCTCTCTGGCGCTTTCAATCTACGCGGGATTCCCGGAGACGACTGCAATTGACGGCCTGTTCGCGGGCTTCTGGTTCTTGCTCCGGCTCCAGGGACTCAATCGCATCGAGGTGTGGCACTTGCTTCGCCGCTTCCTCTATTCAGTCGGAGTTGGAGTCCTACTCGCCGCTCCGTTGATAGTTGCATTCCTTGACTACGTCGCCCATGGAGACGTCGGCGGTCATGGCCTAGGTTTTTCAAACGTCTTCTTGCCCCGATCGGCGGTTGCGATGCTGTCGCTGCCTTATGTG
>Ga0207416_1004014_pt1 | contig 13278 bp, 9 predicted proteins | sample PaiPotPPM11metaG_FD_184107 | JGI IMG/M metagenome (GOLD analysis project Ga0207416, IMG submission 184107) | Iron sulfur acid spring bacterial and archeal communities from Banff, Canada, to study Microbial Dark Matter (Phase II) - Paint Pots PPM... ...
GTCGCATGCCTTGGCCGAAACGCAAGCACGTTTCCTGCTGGCGCTGGATCAGCCACGGCTCGCGGTCGCCGATATGCTGGATGAAACGGGTGCGGACGCGGCGCTTGCAACTCGGGCTGTCGCCAATAGCTGTGCATTCCTGATACCGTATTCTTTGCTGCCCGGAGCGCTCGTGCTTTTTGGGAGTGCTGCGCGCGCGAATCTCGGTGCAACCGTCCTGACGATTGCCGGACATTTTGGCATCAGCATCGAGGCAGATCAGGCGCAGGCGATCAGCAATATTGTTGCTGCGGATGATGGTTATCCCGCCGGAGGCCGTGATTGGATGAGCCGGGTGCCGTTGGCCGGAGGGAAAACCGTGGGCGGTGCCCTGTCCGGATATGACGAGTGGTTTGAGGGCCGGGGCTTAGGCCAACTTGTGTGGAACCGCGATCTGTTTATAAGGAGCGATCAACAGCGCCCTGCCAATGAGGTGATAGATATTTCCGGCGCGGCAGGTACACTGATCCACGGCCCCTACATTAACCTGCCGCCCGGTACGTGGAACGCGAGAGTTCATCTGGGGTTGTCGCCAGAGGCGGCACAATGTCCGCTAGTGATCGACGTGCACGCCGAAGGGCAGCTCGCCGCCGTTACCTTGCAGCCGAATGTGCCCGGCATTCACACCGCGGACCTGACGTTTTCGTTAGGCGAAGCAATTGGGCAGGGTATCGAGGTGCGTGTCAATGTGGCGGTTTCGGATGCAAAGGGGCACCTAGCATTCGGGTATGTCGTACTTACGCCAGCCGGACTGCAACATCCGGAGGCCGAGATCGCATGGGAAGAAGAATTCAGGGCGTCTCTGGATATTTAGCCTAACGACTTGGCCGTCGCTGATCGGTACCGGCCTTGTCGCTGAGGATCGCAAGCTTAATTGAGATGGCGGACACCAGTCGGCGGATGTGATCGACGCGATGCTTCTGTTTGTAATCGGGCAACCCAGTCGGTTTACGGAGTGGTGCACAGCCGTTAGTGCTAGGTTCGCTGAGCGGCTGCTGCAGTCACGGGAGATCATATACGCGAATACCCGTGATGAGATATCGCATGGATTAATCAGATGCGGCGGCGTTCACGGCGTGGTTTGCTCCACGGTCCCGAGCGTGTCGCTGAGCGCAGCCCTGAGCGACGCGATGTGCCCTTTCATCATCGCCGCGGAAGACGCGCGCAAGACGGTGGCGGACTTGGTCGCGGGGCAGGGGGATGCCTTCCCCGCCGCGGTGCGGCGGGTCGCGAACAGCTGTGCGCGTATCAGCCGGTTCATCTTGAAACCCACTGCGCGCGTGCTTGTCTCCGACCAGGATGGTCTGGCGCCTCTTGAGAGCGCCTTGGCCATCGGCCGCCATCTCGCTCCTCGTCTGAGTGAGGCCGAACTCGCCGAGATAGGACGTGAAATGTCGGATTCATTTCCGGCCCGAAGCGCTGACGACCTCGACGCGTGGTGGAGCATGATTCCGAACGAGCAGCGGCTAACTGTCCAAGGCGCACTCGGTAGTTACTTCATTGACGAGGCCGTATGCGAGCCGGCTCTTATCACCTGGAGCCCTGAGCTTTTTTTCCCCGCAGACCGGCCGGATGAACCGCTGAGCGGACCGGTCGACATAACCGGCCGTTCCCGTTGTTTGCTCCAAGGCCCGGATATCCTACCAGCGGCAGGACGGTGGTCACTCTCCCTCGCAGTTTGGTTTTCACGCGAAGCGGCCGAACACGAATTTCTGGTCGAGATCACAGGATGCGAGCCGAGCCAACAACGCTTAATTCGAGTTCCGCATGCGGGCCAGTTCGAGGGCAGCGCCGACATTGTGATACCGGAACAAGCGGATCAGCCGTTGAATATCCGATTTTCCAGTCTGAAAGCCGCCTTCGATGGCACCGTGAAGCTCATCGGAGCGAGACTGACACCGCTTTCAGGCGAGCCGGGGCAGCCTACACCCACAATGGCCGAGCCGGTCAGCGCGTAGTTTGGCGCTACAGATCATTGTAGATCGCGATCGCCAAGTCGAGATCGTCAAACAATTTTGCGCGGCCGTGATGCAGAACTATGGCTCTCGAGCAATGAGAGCGAATGATATCCGGCACGTGGGATGCGAGGAGAAGCGCCCGATCGGCGCGCTTTTCGAACATTTCTTCCTGGGAACGGCGCTGAAACCGCGCGTCGCCCGCGGCGACAACCTCGTCGATCAGGAAGCAATCAAAGTCTATAGCGAGCGACAGGCCAAAACTTAGGCGACTGCGCATCCCAGCCGAGTATGTCCTGACCGGCTCAGACAAGAATTTTCCGAGCTGTGCGAAATCCTCGACATAGTCGCGAACCTCTTTGAACGGCTTTCTATAGAGACGCGCGATAAACCGGATATTGTCGTTGCCGGTCATACTAGATCCGATGCCGCTGACCTGGGCTACCGGCCACGACACCGACATATTTCGCTCAATGCTGCCCTGCGTCGGGAGCTCAATGCCGGATATGAGACGGATCAACGTCGATTTACCAGCCCCATTACGGCCTAGCAACGCCAGCTTCTCGCCGCGTTCGATCTGGAACGAGATATCACTGAGTACCCGAATAGGTCGACGATTGATTTCAGAATGATAGTACTTGAATAGATTTGAAACGGTAATCATTATAATTCCAAGTGCTTTCGAACATTTTGTATTAACCAGAGTCCTACGAACGTCAACGTCAGAAGGATAAAGGTAATGTAAGACAGGTCATAGAATGTCTGAACCTGGTTACCGAAGAGCCCTGCCCGAATCATCTCGTAGCACTGAAGGGGAGGGTCGATCATTAATGCGATTTCTCGCAGTTTGAACGGCAGCCACGCTGCCATGAACATGAAGCCACAGAAGAAGACGTAAAGATACGAGATGGGTAGCCAGATATGGTGTACGATCTCACTGCGCGATGCCAATGCAGTGACAATCAAGCCAATGCACATAGACCACCACGTCGTATATATAAATCCGAGAAGAAGTATATTGTAATTATACGGAAGATCGATCAGTCCCAATATATAAAATACGATAAACGAGAAAGCTACGGCCGAAAGGTTGCCAATTGCTTCCAGTCCCTGATGGCCGAGATATAAATCGAATGGGGTAATCCGGCGATGATAGAGCAACGGCACAGCGCCGGTTATTGTGTGGAGCGCTTGGCCGGTAACGTGCCGAAAAATCAGCAGCGGCATATACCCGCTCCACACGAACGCGGTCATCGGCAGCCCGTGCTCGTAGGGATCTCGGACAAAATGCCATACCGCCAGGACGGGAAAGGCAAACACCAGAGATTCGCAGAATAGCCACGCGAATCCCAGGTTCTTCCGCCCCCAGCGCGCGACAAACTGGAATTGCAGCAACGCTGCGACGACTTCCCGCTGAATCGTGAAGCCGCGCCACAACTGGCGCAATGTCCCTTCTTCTTCCATTTCAGGCTGAGGCGTGTTCGCGGATGCCCGCGACCAGAACCCAAGCGATCCCGTAACCTAGGAGGCAGGTCGCTACGACGGTCGCAAAGGAGGCAAGGCGCTTCGGATACAGCGGGTAATCCGGCAGATTGGGTTGTGTGATCGTCTCGAGATAAAGCTGCTGGCGCTGCGCTTCGAGACGCGCCGATTCCAGGCTCGCAACCGCCGAGGCCAACATCTTTTCGCCCAGCATCCGCTGGAGGTCTAACCGCTCATATTCCGTCAAAGTCGAAGCCACCGAATTCGTGTCTCCCGTAATTTTTGTGCGTTCCTCAGCGATCAATTTCTCAAGCGAGGCGATCCGTGTCTTAACAAGCGGGATCTGCGGACTATTCGGCGAATTCTTGATTGCCTCGGTGAGTTGCGCCTGGGAATTGGCAAGCTGTCCCTGCATCTGGGCGACTAACGCGAGAGGCCCGGTTGCCGCCGTTTTCGGGTCGAGCATTTTTTCTTTGATGCGATATTCGGTCAGCTTTGCTTGAACCCCAGCGAGATGCTGCTGGTCCAGTTCGACCTGGCGCTCAAATGTCCCGACAGCGTCCTTCCGTGCCCGTTCGTTCAGGTCATTCACTAATTGTTCGCTGTATGCGAGCAACGCCTTCGCAATATTTTGTGCGTCTTCCGGTCGATAGGCTTTCACCTCCAAGGTACTGACGCCATTGCTGCCGTTCAGCGCGACCGAAACGAAATGCGAATATGCCCGGTAGAGCGCTTCGAAATCCTTCCGCCAGAACGTGAATCCCGGAAAACGTGTTATTATATCACCTTCGGGACGGCTCAATACATTGCGCAGGTCGTTCGCTCGTTCCAGTTTTCGCACCACATCGCGCGACATTAGGAATTCGTGCACGGCGAAGGTATCTTCCGTGTCAGCCGGGGCGGTGCTGCCCAGCATCGCCCCGATCGAGCTGAGCGGTGATTTGCTTGGCCCCCGAACGACGAATTTGACCTCCGAGGTATAGAGGTCCGTGGCGATGGCGAAAAAGTAGACGCCGGCAATCAGGGTCGGCACCCCGACGATCGCCCAGAACCATACATTCATCGAGCGGAGGAATTGTCGGAGAGCGCCGACAAACCACGGCCGGGCTCCGCCTACGGCGATAGCCTCACGAGCAATAGCTTGCGCGCGGCGAACCAATTCGACCATCGCGGGTAATTCCCCCAATCAAACCCGTATAGAAGATAGCCGATATAAATCGGCGAGAATATGGCATCGCGACCGGCTTGCCGGCCTCAAGTGGCACATTCTATAGATTGCTCAAGGCATGGGAACCCGCAAAAGACCGGCCAAGCTCGACAGCCGGCCTCTATTGAGGAGTTGTCAATCCGTGCAGCAGTGTTGGAAGTGCAAATGGCGCAAGCCAGGTGCCTGGGGATTCGGAGGCTCCATGTGGGACCTTGTCCCTCGTTTATATAAGATCGGGGTGGGGTAATTTGATATGCTAAACATTCTTCAAGCATTCCGAGACAGACTTCGATTTTCAAGTAAATATAAGGATAAAAAAATCCCAACACGTGCTAGGTATAGAAAATATTCGGGTATTATTGAGAATTTTCTTTCCAATGGAGTTTATGATCTACCGGAATTCGGTGCTGGTCCGGAAAGCGATCTGCCGTTAGCGATTGTTCCTTTGCTGGTCGATCGCAAACGAGCTCACGATGCGGCTGCGGTCTACCAGGGATTTTTGGGCGCAGCACAATCGGACCAATCGCTACGTCCCACGCATCCACGCTTTCAAATGTATGCCCAGCCGGGCAACGCGCGGCTTGGGAGGGAGTACGCCGCACTCTGCGAGCCGCCGGTCTCGCCTGGAGGGGCACCGCCGGTGCCCTCGCTGAATGAGGGAGCCCTGCGGGATGCCGTCGTGTCGCATTCACATCTCGATACGGCAACTCTTTCGAAGCCAGACGTCAACCTCCTCCTTAACATCAGTCAAAGCTATCCGCGAAGTCTCGCCAGCCTCCTATATGCGATCGTCGCAAGAGAATTGAGTCGGAACGGAATACCGAGTGGTTTCGACCCGCGTGAATTGATCCTGGCGCTGCTCATCGGCGAGCATTACGACGCGGTAGCCCGGATCGCGCGATTTCGCGAGTTGGGTGGGCAACCGCGCGGCGAATTCCGGGAGCTGACCCTCGTCGATTTGCTGCGCACCGGTGATGTGCGCGGCCTCGTCGAGTTGATCGAGGCGGTGGCGGATCCGACCCCCTTCGAATGCTTGCTGCAGGCCATCGGCGATCTCGAAATCATCGAGCGCGAAAACTCGGCATGGCGCGGCTATCGATGCCAGGCGAATTTCGCGCGTCTGCGCCAGACGATCGCCACGCTTGCGGCTTTCTACGAGAGATCCGCGCTTATCCGTTACGTCGATGCGCGGCTCAGTACGCTGTGTGGAGAATTCGACCGCGCTACCGGCCTCTTTTCGCAATTGGCTAAGGTCGACACGATTGACTCATTGCCCCATGCGCACGCGATGGCGGCAGAAAACGGCCTCGCGGCTGGTGATGTGCATGCCAGCGGGATCGCACTGGAAGCCCTATTCGAGCGCGATCGCTCTCCAGATCAGGCGAAACAACTGTCTTATTTGCGCCATTGGCTTGATCGCGATGCCGACCTCTTGGTTTGGAGCCAGTTCATTCCAGCGTCGGAACCGGTCGATCTCACCAGCCTGCCGCCGATTACCTCGGCGGCCGAGGCACGCATCCCCGGGGCGGCAATTGCAGACCACAACTTTTTGATAGTGTTGAAGGTCGTTCCTTTTATTACGGGCACCTGTTCGATATTAAGAAGCGAGCACGAGTTTGTTTTTTCTCTGACGTTGAACGATTTGAACCTTGTTTTGGCGCTGGGAAATGGATCGGCCTGGTTCGAAATCTTGTCAATCGAGACGCTGGCCATCGGGAAAGCCTCGCTGATCAAAATCCGTCGAGCGGATGGTTACCTATACGTCCATATCGGTGACAGTTGCGTCAAACAGGTGGCTCTGCCTTCCGGCTTCTGGATGCGAGGCGACACTTTGGTAGCGGCTTTCCCAATTTCGGCTGCTGAGCAGGTCCCGGTCGCGATTGCAGTGCGTATCAATATCGAGAGATACCGCGCTGGCCCGGCTCCGCGGCATGTGACCTTCATGTCGCTGTTTTGGGGCCAAGAATTCGCCGCCATGTTTGCGGATCTGATGACCCCATCCTTGTGCGCTCTCGGCGAACTCGGCAAAATCGCGCGGGAATTCGATGTTCGATTCGAGGTTTACGTGCCTGGCCGCGAGGCGGTTTCGATCGAACCGGCATTGCGGCTGCTGCGCGAATTGCCGATCGACGTAAGGGTCTATGCCGGCTTTCTTCACGACGACGCCGCCGACAACGAACGCGATATCGGTGCTTACCTGACCGAGGTCTGGTCGGCACATGAACGGGAGGGCTGCATTACCGTCATGGCGCAGCCCGACCATGCGTTCGGCAGCGGGTTGTACAAGATACTGACGGAATTCGAGGCGAACCAGTATGTGGTGGCCGGCCATCCCCGCGTCGCCAAGGAAACCGGCTGGGCGGCAGTTGCCGCAGGCTTTGCGAACGGGTCGATCAAGGACAATGCCGATCTGGTACGGATCAGCGCACGCGAGCATCCGCACGTGACGTTCCGTACCGGCCTGAACGCGAATGAGAGCTGGATCCGCGCCGTCGAGACGGAGAAGGGGTTCACCGTTTTCTTCAAGGAGCCACCGCCGCTGGCCGTTCAGGTCAAAAAGGACTGCCTGGCAGTGCTGACCGGCTCGCCATATGGCAAGCCGTTCGAACAGATCGACCATGACATCGTCGACCTGGCGTATCGGCAGGACCGGTTGCGGATCGTCACCGACAGCCGCGAATTCTTCTGGTTGGAAATGTCGTCGGACCTGAAGAGCACGCCGACGATCCGCAATGGCTATTGGTCGAAGGCGGCCCGCGTGCTCAGCGAGACGCCGCTGCATTGGTACGATTGAACCGACCCCGGATTTTCATGGAGTGATAAACAGGGCAGTTTCATCGAATTAGACTACGCTGCCGCTCACATCACTATTAAACGCGACGCGGCGCAGTTCCGCCATCATTTCGTCGGACCAGCCAACGCTTGATAATGCTTCTGCCGCAGGGGTGAAGTGCGGGTCCATCGCGAAGGCACGGAGATAGGCGGCTTCTGCCTCGGCGCGCTTGTCTTGACGCTCCAAAACGAAGCCTAGGTGGAGATATGTTTCAGTGGTACGGGGGTCTTGGCTCACCGCCGTACGGTATGCCTTTTCGGCCTCGCCAAATCGTCCCGATTCCTTGAGAGCATGCCCCAATTGCACCCAAATAGGCGGATTGTTTGGCCTACGGCTGAGCGCCTTCCGGTAAAGTCGCGCGGAGACCTCCCATTGCTTCTGACGCTGGGCATTATCAGCTTGCGTGATGAGGGTAGGCCTGCTGAAGAGTGGCATTTACGCGTATCCTGGCGTTAATTTCTGAACGGGGATCATCGCTGACCCGGGAGGAATATTACAAATCTTTGCTCCCGTCACAAATCCGGAGCGCAGCAATAGTCGCCTTGGCAACCTGCCGGGCTGCCGCCAATTCTCTCCGAAGCGATCCGCTATCTGCTTGACGCCCGCGCACGCCGCCGGTCCGGCGTTCGGCTTCTGCGAGCCGCTGGTTGAGCCTTACGATTTCATCACGCAGTTCCGCCGCACTGGCCGCATCCATTTCATCAGCGAACGCGTTCGTCGGCACCAACGAAAACCCGGATCGTCCCTCGGCCCGGCCAAACATCACGTAATGGTAATAGCCGCTTACCCACTCGCCGCGCGCTATTCCCGCCGCAACATCAGGGTAGGTGCGCATATAGGCCGCCTCGTCGAATTCGTCGGCCCTCAGATCTACAAACAGCTCGCCCCTCCCGGGCTGCTCGGAACCGCGTTTGCGCACGCCAACGTAGAAGGCAAGCAATGGGTCCCGGTTCGGCGTTTCGCAATCCGCGCCGTCATGACAGATTTGCGACACGCCAAAACCACGAAAACGGGCCTTGAAGTTGACCTCGTACTGGTCCGCTGCCGGTCCGACCAGGGCAAAGGAGATGCCTTCGATTGGTGCGTTCTGGTGCCTGGTGCCGCAAAACTCGCCGGCGGTCATCCATGGCGTCCAAGCGTAGCTGCGACTGCTGCACCGATAACGCAGCTGGAGACCCGCAACCGGCCGGCGCCAATTGACCATGAATCCCTCGATCGGGTGCCTATCCAAGGTACCCCCGATCCAGCCCCCGTTTGATGCCCGCACGTCGCCCACATCGCTGAGATGAACGATCGTATCGAGCGGTAGATCGCCGGTGGATGCGCTGTCGTGCGGTTCGGCCGCTGCGCCATGGATGGTCTTGAAGGACTCAGTCGCGAAGTCGATCCGCTTGATTGATACCGCACCCGAATGGCCTGTATGGTGCTCGGTGATGTAGAGGTCGACCGCGGCGCCGACGACTCGAAACAGCGCGAAATTATTAACCTCGGAGAGGACGACGGCATCCCGGGCGCCGACGTCGCAAAACAGGATGCCGGCTGAAGCCTCGACCTGGGGCCCCACGGTCAACACGGCAAACGGCATGGTGGGAGAAATCAGTCGCGCAATCGATGTAGCTTCACTCTCATAGAACGCGACATAAATACCCGGCGTTAGCGTAAGGCCGGCTGTCGAACTGTCACCGGCACTGATCGGATGGGAAGGTAAATCGCCGTCCATTATCGCATCCCCCTTTCAGCCAAGCCTCTGAGGGTCAGTCCGCAACAAGGCGTCAGCCATGCTCCAGGCAGCAAAGGATGCGTCGCACGCGCCTTCATCCAACAGGAGATTGGCCAAATCCGAATAGAAGCGCTCCAGCGGCCCATCGATCCCGCACGCCACAGCGTCCTTCCTATCACGATCTCGCCTTGCACGCGCAACCCAAGGACGTCGGGCTCCAGTCAGCTCCACCAGGATGCGATAGATCGTACGCTGAATCCTCAACACCAACAGCGCAATTGCCTCCGATATGTCGGCGGGCCGATGCGGAAAACGCCAGCGCATCCCGGCCATTGCATTTAACGCCTGTTGCTCCGCAGTATCGATGCTACCCACAGCCGTGTAAAACGCGGCCAACAGCGCAGTCGAAGACTCATAACTCGGTTGTTCCTCGAGAAACTCCCTTGCCCGGTGCAACAGCGAGCCAGGTGGACTGGCGTCCGCGGCAGCATAAGCGCGAACCAACTCGGCGAAGTCGACAGCCCCACCGCTATCGCTGGCCGAGCTCGCATTCTCGATAGAACCCGGCCGGACGATAGCGCCCAGCGCCCGGCACGAATGCCGCAACGCTACCCGGTAGTCACGATGGTCGAGATAAAATAAGGCCGCGCCGAAGATCATCCGTGCCCGACCGACACTTTCTGGGTCCAAAGAGATTGGCTGCGGTGGCGGAGCGTGGCGAAGGGCGATCCACAGACTGGCGCTGCCGGGGGGAAGAGACCGCTCGTCTATCGAAAGGGCGACCATGGCCTCTTCTATGTCGATCTGGAACATCCGCGCGAGTGACAATTCGACAATGCGCTTCCGGAGGGCAGTTCCGACGCTCAACGAGGCTGTCGAGCTGATACCACGCTCATCGTAAACGACCGGCCCATTATTCATGTGTACTAGCCTCGATCTTCGTACCCTTTGTCTCAGATGACGGCCTATACACCAGCGACAGTTGCTGCTCAATTACCGGCCGATACAGCGCTCGGAGATCAATCGACTCAGTTGCCCGTGCGCTGATCACGAAGCTTTCGTTCACGGCGAAATGTGCACCCAGATCTGAAAAACGAGCAGATGTATCACCGAGCGCCTGGTTGTTCATTGCCGCCGCAGTTAATTCGGCGGCAAAGAAAATTTCGCTCGAACCGGCGACCGCGTAGCGTCGCTGCCTGATCAACTCGGCGGGCCATGTCCAATCCCAAAAGTGAAAATCCGCATGCCTCAAGAACCAGTCGAGATCGCTACGCCGAAACGCTGCCAGATACGGCGTGGGCAGGCAGTGTCGAATAAGATACAGCCCACCGCCGACGTTGGTGATCGAATGCCCAGAGCTTGCTGAATTGTTGACTGGCAAGCCGCTTTGGGACATCGCCCATACCGGATGCAGCGTTTTCAGGGATGTGGTGACCAAATCGGCGTTCGAGATCTGCTGTCGGCCTTCGATTTTTTCCCGAAATGCCGAATCTAGAACGCGCACATGCACGGCGGCGACACTTGTGAGTTCAGTTTGCTGACAAAGCAGCAAGCCGGCAATCGATCCGTTGCCGAAATAAGTGTCCGGCGGAGAAAAGATCATGATCGAACCACGCCGTAAGCATAGATCGATTTGTTGTAGCAGAGCGGGATAGGCGACCTCGGATGGAGACGACGGTTTTCCCGAGCGATTCCATTTTTCCAACGGAATTTTGTGGAAATGCGGTTTTATACCGAGACGCTCTAGCGCCGCTCCGGCACGAATATGCTCGGGCTCGGCGCCGTTGACGCTGTGAAAGTCAAAATCCAGTTGGTGTTTTCCTTGGACAAGATACGGGATGTTGCCGGACTGCAGCAGTGACGGCAGCATGACGTTCAGCATCATTTCATTGTGCTTGGCGCCATAGGAAATGCAGAAAAAGCTGAGGCGCATTTATTGGATCCGTACGCTGAGGGCGCGCGCGATCGTTTGCTCGTAAATGCCGATGAGGTGATGGATCGTTTGTGACATGTTGAAGCGTCGATTGAAGGACTTTACGTTCGCGGCCATTTGCCGATAGTCGGCGCGCGCGATCGTGGCCGCAACTCGGTCTAGTTCCGCTGACGAGAAGGCGAGGCCAACGCGGTAATTCTCGGCCAACTCGGCCATCGCGCGGTATTCGCGGTTTACGATAATCGGCAGACCTGCTTCGAGATAGGCATAAAGCTTTGTCGCCATGACGCCCGCGCGCTGATCATTGGTGATTCCGAGCACCGCATCGTCGAAGCGGGTCAGCAGAATGCCGAAATCGTAGCGTGCTATTAACGCCGCAAGCTTATCCGGCGTTACACCGCGAACGAGATGAAACCGAGGGTATTGCTGTTCCAGCGCCACCATCGGGCGGTAGACGGGGTCGTCGCGATCGATGTCGAAATGCGGATCGACGATGACCTCGACGCCGATTCCTTGATCGAGTAAACGCCTGAAAGTTTCCGACATATATTTCTCCGGGAACAGCTCGGCCGGCTGAAATTCCCCGGTTACCCCGCCGCAAAACACGACCCTGCGGACACCGTCGGCGTCGGACAGTTTTTCATCGCTGTAGCAGCAGAACTCGTCGCAGCAATACGCTTGGAAATTCTCGATAATTGCGTCGCCGCCGAGGCGATCGGCCCATCGCTGCATGATCGAGCGAGGGAAACGCGACAAAACAGCGTCGGCATTTCGCACGATGTAGCGCTCGGTCTGAACATCGAGATCGACCTGCGGCTGCGGCCAATTGCAATAGAGAAGGTCGGAAGGGGCATAAAGTGACGTCACATCATAAAAATCGCAGACGACACCCGCTTTGCGTTTACGGTCGATCACGATGCGCGCCAGCCAGTACTGCCACATAAAGCATTGAATGTGGAAGAGGTCAGGCTCGATCAGCTCACTGAGGCACGCCAAGGTGATCGGGTCATCGCCGATCGTCGCCATCGCATCGAACGAGTTTGCGAAGAACTCCATCAGATCGGGTGGCTGCGGCTCCATTATTACGAGAAAGGTGGCGTAACCGTGCTTGCGCAGGTACATCGCCATTCGGGCGATGGTGTAGAACGGTTTGCAGGTCACAAAGACGATCGTGCGTTTCCCGTCCGACCGATAGACGCGATCTATGAAATGACGAAACGAGACTTCGACGCGCTGCCGGCGTACCTCCCATCCTTCAGGTATGATCCCGTTACGATGACACGACGCAATCAAGTCCCATAAAGCCCCGCGCAAGCGCTTTTGGCCGATATGGGACGCCAGCATTGGTGACAATTCTGCGGGAAACGAGCCGCCGCGCCCGCCAAGAGTATGTCGGGTCGCTTCGGCCACGTACCCCTGCAGCAGAGCTGCTCCATCCGGTCCGCCAAACAGCTTTTCGTAATACAGGTGGTTTTCACTGCGCGCCTGCAGCCGTTCGGCGTTCTGTTCGATCCATCGCGTTGCAGCGTGCTGGTTAAAGCGCAGCAGGCCGTTACGCTCGCGGTGATCAGGAAGTTCGATCCCATTTTCGAGCACTGGGAAGTCGGCCTGGGTGACGACATCTCGCACAGAAAACACGCCGAACGAGGCGTTGCGGAGCTTTTCCGGCAGCCAAAACGAAAAACCATAACAGCCATCTCCGATACCGCAGCGCAATAGGTCGGGGACGAAGCGGTCGGCCACATCTTCTTCGACCAGGCGGCCGGATTGGTATAAGGCGATCTCGACGCGGTGGTCAGGCTTGTCGGGATCGAAGGCCCAGCCGGTGATTAGGGAGTCGCGTTTGCCGATAATGCATCCGATCGGCTCACGGCGAACCCGGACTGGTCCTGCTTCAGAAAGTGAACCAGTGAGGCTGAGGGGCACCGGGCGCCCGGACACCGCCAGTTGCAGTCGTCGGGATATGTCTGGCGGGTAAGTCGAGACAGCGATACGGAGCGCATCAAGATCGTCCTCGCTCACGCATCCGGTCTCGATATGGTGATGCGCGAGCACCGTCCGCCACAAGTCTTTGACGTCAATCGCATTGGTTTTTGCGCGTGGGCCAGA
>Ga0207416_1004020_pt1 | contig 13261 bp, 14 predicted proteins | sample PaiPotPPM11metaG_FD_184107 | JGI IMG/M metagenome (GOLD analysis project Ga0207416, IMG submission 184107) | Iron sulfur acid spring bacterial and archeal communities from Banff, Canada, to study Microbial Dark Matter (Phase II) - Paint Pots PPM... ...
GGGCTTCAAGCAGGTGATGGGCATGTTCTTCCATGCCTTCCCGGACATCCATGAGACGACCGAGGATATCATCGCCGAAGGCGACAAGGTCGCAACACGCGGCTATTTTCGCGGTATGCACAGCGGCGAGTTCATGAACATCCCGGCAACCGGGAAGCAGGTGACGGTGTCCTACATCGACATCTGGCGGGTGGAGAACGGGAGGCTCGTCGAGAACTGGGTCCAGATGGATCTGCTCGGCATGCTGCAGCAGCTCGGCGTCATCCCGACACCGGAACAAGCCACTACCTAACTCACCGATTGCGTTTCGAGGGAGCAGGAGCTCGGCAGACGCGCCGAGCTCCTTTGGCTGCATATAACTGCCGAGCCTCGGGTGAAAATAACTCGCTCAAGCGGCGGCAAGCTCCTCGATAGTGACCCTGAAGCCCAGGGCTTCTAACCGTTTCCTGGCGCGGCGAGCTATGGCCTGCTTGTCCCGTTGGTCAAAGTAGGTGTCGCCGAGGTCAGAGTAGACCGTGCCGCCTTTGAGCATGTGGCAGATGATCACCAGGATGGTGTGGGCGACAGCGAGGGCCGCCCGCTTGCCACCCCGGCGCGCCGCGATCCGCCGGTACTGGGCAGCCAGGTAGCTGCCCCGGGTTCGCGCCGCTGCCCGCGCTGCTTCGACCAGCGTCTCCCACAACCAGGGGTCCCCCTTGCGTGTCCGGCCACTCTTCCGTTTGCCCCCACTCTCGTTGTTGCCCGGACATAGGCCAGCCCACGACGCAAGGTGGGCCGCACTCGGGAAGCGACTCATATCTACTCCGATCTCCACAATCACGGTTTCTGCCACCGTCCTGCCCACCCCCGGGATGGCATCCAGCAAGACCAGCGCCGCCTGCTCCTGCTCACAAGGGCGCAGCCGCTTCTCCAGCTCCTGACTCAGCCGAGCGATGCGAGCCTCCAGGTCCTCGATCTGCCCGAGTTGCTCTTGGAGCAAGAACCGCTGATGGGCGCTCATCTTCCCGTACACCGCCTGGGCAAGATCCGCCTGCTTGGTCCGCAACCGCCCCTTGGCCATCGCTGCCAGAGTCTCGGGATCGTCTGTCCCCTCGATCAGCGCCTTGAGGATCTGCTGCCCGGAAGCCCCCAGGATGTCGGTGGCGACCATTGCCAACTTGATGTTCGCCCCCTCCAGGGTCTTCTGCAGCCGATTGACTTCGTCGGCTCGCTCCCGAATCAAGGTCTTCCGGTAACGCACCAGTTCCCGCCGCTCCCGCTGCTCTCTCGAGGGGACAAAGCTGGGTCACAAGAGCCCGTGACGCAGGAGGTCGCAGATCCACTCTGCATCCTTGACATTGGTCTTCCGGCCCGGGACTGCCTTCATGTGGCGGGCATTCACCAGCAAGAGTTCGAAGCTCCCCTCCAGCAGGTTGTAAATCGGTTTCCAGAAGACACCGGTTGACTCGAGGGCGACGTGCGTGCAGCCAGCCTGTGCCAACCAGTCGGATAACGCCAGGATGTCGTCGGCCATCGTCCCAAAGGTGCGGATGGCTTTGGTCGGCTTGCTAGTTGCTCCAGGCACGATCATACACGCCACCACCGTGCGCTTGTGCACGTCCAATCCACAGCATCGCTCATAGATCACATCCATCATGACCTCCTTGTGGTCTGAAGGGCCGAGGGGGTGCTCGTAGCTGATAGAGTCTGGTCTGCGTGCTTCCCACCAAGGAGAGCGACAATCGATGGTGCCTGAGAGCACCCGGGTCCAACTGTTGAGCGGGCTTGACGGCACCAGGCTAAGCCGACCTCTGAAGCTCGGCCCTCTGACTCCAGCCTACGCTTCGCTCTTCACCTTTTCATCAACCGATGGTGGCCCGAAGGGGCATGGAGACCTGTTGAAAAACTACCTTGACAATCCCGCCAACTATGCCCCTCGCAGCGTGGGCGGCGCCGAGACCTCACTCCGGATCGCCGCGTCCAGGCTCACCGGCTCGTCGTCAATATCGACAAAGCTCTGCGGCGTGACCACGGAGAGCGCTTCGGGCGCGAGGGTAAACGTTGCTGGAAGGTGACCAACTATCTCCCCATCGAGTGTGACCTCGAGCCGCTCCTCGGCAGCGACCTCCACCTCCGGCACGCGATAGACATGCACTCCCCAGGCGCTGCCGTGCTTTCCGACGGCCAATGCGAGCAGTGCCAGCAGGAGGCGCGGAAGCGACAGGTGCTCGATGGCAAGGACATCGATCCGACGGTCATCAATGCTTCCGCCACGCAGGCGAAACCCGAGGCCACCGCCAAAGGTCGGCGCATTCATGACCGACAGATGCAGCAGGCACAGTGAGATCTCGCGATCACCAACGCGCACGATGCACGTCAGCGGTCGACGATGGCGCAGCGCCGCGACGCTAGCAACCAGGTAGGTCAACCGCCCCAGACGCTTGCGCACCGATCCTCGGGTGGCCAATCTGGCAAACTCCACGTTGATTCCCATCGCGGCAGCGTGTACGAAGTAGCGGGGGTGCCGTTGGGTTGTCGTGGAGTAGCAACGATAGGACGCAATCCTGAGCGGAGGAGGGTAGCGGGACAGGCCGATCAGGCAGCACGGAGGTGGACAGTCAATTCATCCCATGCCCGCACGAGTCGCGGTGGTTGGCGGAGACGAGGATCGCCGCTGGGTACACTCAGGCGGTAGAAGCCCTGTTGTAGATTGCGCAGGAACGCATGTCCCTGACACACGACCTGCGCACACCGCAGTTGCTGAAAGCCACGCATGCTGCCGATCCGTCCTTTGAGGTGTTGGTGGTCCCGTTCGATGCCTTGTTGCTCCAGCTTTCCAGTGAGGTGCTCTGCCTGCGGGATGACCGCTCTCAACGCAGGCGGATAGGTCGGCGCCTTATCCTTGGTCACGGTCTCTGGCCGCACCATCGTGCGCTCTATCGCGCCTGTGAGGAAGGCAGTAGCAGCCGCTATGTCTCACCTCTCGCTCACATACACGTCGATCACCTGCCCATATTCGTCGATGGCCCGGTAGGCGTAGACCCACCTTCCGGCCATCCGGATATAGGTCTCATCGACTGCCCAGCGGCATCCCACGCGATGACGATGCGGCCGCGCCGCGTCCTGATAGATAGGGGCAAAGTACTGGACCCAGTCGAAGACGGTCGAGGGATCGACCTGGATGCCGCGCTCAGCTAAGAGCTCGACCAGATCGACATAGGACAGGCGGAATCGGAGATACCAGCGGACGGCGAGCGCGATGACGTCGTCGGAGAAGCGATAGCCACTGAAGGCGGAAGTGGAGCGGTCCGTCTGCCTCCGACCGCAATCAGCGCATCGGAAGATCTGACGTCCCTGCTGGTCTGACCCGGCCTTCGTCAACCGCTGACCCCTGCATCCCACGCACTGCATGCTTCCCTCCCTCGATCTCTGCATCAGTCCACAGAGTATCACGCCACTCGAACCCAACGGTACCAGTCTGACCGATCACCAGCGGCGCTTTGGCCATCCCCTCTGGCTGCTGGCCGGAGATCGTGGGGTCTCTTCTCCCACCAATGAGCAGCTGGCCAAGGATGCGAGCGTCAAGCGCGTGGTCCTGCCCGCGAAGGGCAGCTTGCGCTCGCCCGATGCCTTCACCCTCCGCCGCAGCCAGATCCTGCTGGCCAGTGCCCGCAACGAGCGACCGCCCGCCATCGCCCAGCAGCTGGGCTGTGCCTCCCAGACAGTGAACAACACCATCCGCGCCTGCAACGAGCGGGGGCTGGCCGCTTTGCAGGAGGGCTCGCACCGCAACCACACCATCCACACCAGCTTCGACGATGCCGGCCTGGAGCAGCTGCAGGCGCTGGCCCATCGCAGCCCGCGGAACTTCGGGCATCCCACGAGCCTGTGGACGCTCGACCTCCTCGCTGCAGAGAGTGTGCGCCACGGCCTGACGGCCCGTCGCGTGAGTGGCGAGCTGCGTCCATCGAGTTGCAGTTGCACAACAGAGCCGCGACCAGACAGGTCAGCAGGAAGGGAAGGGCATAGCGCTGCCCATGGCGGGATCGAGGGTGATGGCTGCTGGCCAGGTGCAGTCCAGCCGTTCCCGCACCCAGCCCCCGATCCTGATCAACCGCAGCCGCCGGACTCGGAGCTGCACCAGCCAGCGCCGCACGGTGTCGAGCAACCAGTTGCCGCGGCGTGGAGGAAGAGCCGGAACTGGTTGGCCCCTTCCAGCTCAAGGAGGAGTGGCTGGGCCATAGCTCTATTACAACGAGCCAGATCTACGTACACGCCTCGCGGTTGTCGGCACCCAGGAAGCGGAAACGGGCCCCCTCACAGACGCAGATGCGATTGCCTCCGACATGCTTGACCGCGTACATTGCGAGATCGGATCGGCTGAACAACTCCACTCCAACATCATCCGGCGAAAAAAGCGACATTCCCACGCTGACGGTGATCGATTGAACCCCTGCAGCCTGAGGCAGATGGTGCCGCTCGATCACTGCTCGCAGACGCTCGGCTACGCGCTCTGCATCCTCGGCAGGGATCTCCGGTAGCAGGATGCAGAACTCCTCTCCCCCATAGCGCGTCACGATATCTTCGGCCCGCACCACCATACGAATCACCGACGCCAGATCCTGCAGCACGACGTCACCCGCATCATGGCCAAACGTATCGTTGACGGGCTTGAACTTGTCGATGTCGAGCATCATGGCTGCCAGCGTGTGCTGGTTGCGGATGGCACGCGCCTTCTCCTCGCGGAAGCGCTCCAGCAGATAGCGCCGGTTGTAGAGCTTCGTTAGGGGGTCGGTTATTGCCTCGGCGCGGAGCTCCTCGTACAGCCTGGCCCGGTCAAAGGCGATGGCAGCCTGTGCCGCAATGATCTCGAGCAGCCGCAGGGAGTCCTCGTCAAACTGATTGGTCCCCAGCTTCGAGAGGGTGATGACACCGCGACCTCTGCCCTCGTAGATCAATGGGGCACCCACGATCGACTCCTCGCGGCGTGGTGTTCCAGCAATCTGGCTGACCCTCGGGTCGACAAGGGTATTGGGGACGATCTCGGAACGTCCATTGAAGGCGATCCAACCCGTGATTCCTTCTCCGACTTTGAAGTGCAGCTCAGCTGAGTCAGAGCCCGGAAAGACGATCGGAAGCAGCTCCTGGCCGTGCGGATCCAGCTGGAAGAGGCGACAGGTGTGATAGTCGATGAGCTGCTTGAGCTCCTGATCGATCAGGGCGGCGATCGCCGGTATCTCATGGAGGGGATTGAGCTTCTGCACGATGCTCTGGATGGTCTGTAGTTCGAAGACCCGGTTTTGCTGATCGGCGAACAGTCGAGCATTCTCGATAGCGATCGCGGCCTGAGACGCAATCACCGACAGCATCTGGACATCATCCTCGGTATAGATGTGGGCATGCTTACTCTGCACAGAGAGCGCGCCAATGGTTCGGCTTCCCGTGTTCAGGGGCACGAAGATCTGGGACTGGCTCGGCTCCTTCGCGGTGTCCCCAACGAGGATCTCCGGCAAGCCGTTCCTCTCCGCATACCGTTGGTACGCGCTGAGGGTGTGGAACAGCAGGGGCCTGCCTTGCCCGATGACCAGACTCGTCGTACTGTTCCCATACGGGAACGCCTGATCCAGGAACAGCCTGCCTTCTTCCCGAAAGTAGGGCAGCTCGATGATGTTACGGTACGGCTGGTGAAGGGCAAGATAGAACACAGTGGTGTCCGTCACGCGGCCGATCTGTTGGTAAATCGTGTCGTACAAGGTGCGCAGATCGAGTGTGGCGGAGACCGCACGACTAATCTCGGTGAGCGTCTGCAGATGATCGTTCTGCGGACCGTTCGACGTTGACGGGCTGTGCTGCCAACGTGCCTCTGTCTCCCGATGGGCGGGAGAACGATGCTGCACGTCCATGTTGCCCACTCCCATCATGCTCTTCCTGTTGCCGCGGCCAGCTCACTGTCTTCAAGCGGATCAGACACGATCCGGAGCTGGGGCGTTGCCGGTCGTCCCAACCGGGGTGCGATGCTGCGCAGGAAGGCATCGACAAGAGTGGCGTCCCATTGCGTCCCTCGGCCCTCGCGCAGAACTGCAGCTGCCTCCTGCACCGTCATGCCCCGCCGATATGGCCGGTCACTGGTCATGGCATCGAAACTGTCAGCGACCGCAATCACTCGGGCTCCGAAGGGGATCTCGGTCCCCTTGCGGCGGTGGGGGTACCCCGCTCCGTCCCAACGCTCATGGTGGTGCCGCACGATGTCAGCGCCCCATGCAAAGTCCGGGTAGCGCTTGAGCAGCTCCGCTCCCCGCTCAGGATGCGATTTCATGATCGCCGACTCCTCGGGCGTCAGATTCCCGTCCTTCAAGAGCACGTGATCGGGCATGCCAATCTTGCCAATATCGTGGACGCGCGCTGCTGTCACGATCAGATCGACATCTGAACCGTGCATCCCCATCTCCCGTAGAATGCCTGCGGTCAACTCGGTGACTCGCCGGGAGTGGCCGCCGGTGTACGGGTCACGCAGCTCCACGGTGTCGGTCATGCTCTCCACGATCTGACGTGTGGTCTCGTGCAGCTCCTTGGTTCGCTCGCGCTGAGCAGGACGAAGCCCGGCTCCCCTGCGGTGGAACACCATGCTCAGGGCGTTCTCAGCCCACATGGAGCCCGGTAGCAGAGCGAGCCATGAAGCAGTGATGCCGAGTAGGGCGAGCGCCATGGTCGCCGCGCCAAGGAGCGGCTGTGATAGCAGGCTGCTGCTTTGTCCTTGCATGTCTTACTCCCTTTCTGGAGGGATGCAGGGAGCCGGTGGAGGGCACCGGCTCCCCAGCAACCACACTACTCAGTGGAGGAAAGCTGCCTGCTTGCGCAGGAGCACACCAAAACCGAGCAGGAGGAAGGCGAGCAGGATGGGCAGCAGCGGAAGAGCTGGAGCGATGGGGCTGCCGCCACCCGTTCGCGGAAGACGCGTCAAGCCAGGCATTCCGACCGAGCGGGTACCCCGCCGAAGGCTTGGGTGTCCGGCCGCACGATTGGGCGCGGGCTGAGCAGCACGCGTGGGCGCACGCGAGCGAGGCTGCCGAACCAGGGCCGCAGGAGTGCGCGAGGCACGGATGGGGTTCTGAGCCGGAACGGTGAGGCCGCCACGTGGGGGACTAGTCAACTGTACGGGACCAGGGTTGATGGCGACCGGAACGGTGCCAGTGCTAGGACCGGTTCCTGTTGCTACGGCAGGTGGGGCAGCAGGTGCGCCACTGGGAGCCGGAGCAGCAGGATTCGCCGGAGTGGCAGGATTGGCTGGAGCCGCAGAATTGGCCGGAGCGGCAGGATTGGCGGGAGCCGCGAGATTGGCCACCGAGACACTGGCGGGCTGGACACCCGGGAGCGTGCCGGACTGTGGACCGGGACCCGGGTTGGGGCCGGGATTGGGGGCAGGAGCGGGACCGGGCCCAGGCCCAGGATTCGGGCCCGGGTTCGGACCGGGGTTCGGACCGGGATTCGGACCGGGATTCGGACCGGGATTCGGACCAGGACCGGGACCAGGACCAGGACCAGGACCGGGGCTAGTCGGGGCGCAGGCGCTGGACTGAGTGGCACTGCCCAGGACGTTCGCGTTAATCCCGCAGGCCGAGACGTTGGGGTTGACCGCGTTGATCGGAACCGATGCTACGGTCGAGCTACTAGAGGCGGTGCTGCCGCTTCCCTGGCTAGTCGGGGCGCAGGCGCTGGACTGATTCGTATTCCCGGCCACATTGGCATTGATCCCGCAGACCGAGACGTTGGGGTTGACCGCATTGACTGGAACCGATGCTACGGTCGAGCCCTGGGTCTGCAAGGAAGGAGCGGTGGACGCCCCCACCTGGGTTGGAGCGTTGATGGTAATGGTTGAGCCGTCGGCAAAGGCGATGCCGTGGGAGAGGCAGAGAGCGAGGATGGTGCCCAGTGCCAAGCTGGCGAGCCAGACGACGACCCGAATGAGACGTCGATGATACATTCTTGGTTCCTCCTAGAAGTCGGTGGCTGATATCCCACAGGTCGGGAAGGGACAGCGCACCGGAGAGTGGTTGATCAATCACGCTGCCGAGGGACAGAGATCCCCCGAGAGCAATCAACCGGGAGGAACCGGATTCGAGAGGACGATCCCAGGCGGGATACGAGATGCAAGGAGAAGCAGGAAGCGGCGGCAGAGCATCAGGAGGGCAGCAGCAGCCAGGAGTAAAGCGCTGGCAGAGCCGGAGCTGCCCAAGGAGAAAGGTGCGCCCGCCGTGCCGCCGGCCAGAGCAAGCGGCACGGCGGAGGCAAGCCGTAAGAGATCAGCGGTTGGGGGGAGGGTCGGGACAGCCCATGGGCCGACGGTCCCGGCAAACGACTGCAATCGGATGCTGGGTGCAGCAGGCACGTCCACGGAGAACAGTGACCCGGCGAGCCGCACGCCGGTCATAGCGATGCGAGCGGCATGCCCGGCAGCAAGGGCCAGCGAGGACACATGGAGCCGGTGCACCTTGGCTGGCACCGTCTCTGGAGAAACCGTCGGGAGAGCCGGCAGCGAGCCGACCACATCATGCCGGCCACCGGTGACCGATCGATCCGCCCGAGTGGTGGCTGACTGAGGAGGTAAGGCCGCCTGTGGCCGGCGACCAGAGGGTGGCGAAGAGGAGGGAGCAGCCGAGCTAGCCGCGTGGCCGGAGCCGGTGCCGGGCGTCGACGGGGAGGTCGGATGCCGAACCGAGCCGATGGACACACCCGTCCGGGTGCTGGTGCCAGTACCCGACGGTCCGGAGCCGGGCCCCGGCACCCGCCCGCTGGGACCAGCCATCCGAGGAGCAGGGCTGCTGCTCGAGCCCGGAGCGACGGTGTGGACTGTCGAATGGGACGGCGTGCTGAGTGATGGAGCCGGGGCAGTCACCGAAGTAGACGCACCGACTGCCGATCCGATAGTGGTTACCCCAACCGATGCCGAGGCAGCAGGAGCCGTAACCGACACCGAAGCGGCAGCACCACTCGGTCCCGCCGAGGCCCCAGCCGAGGTGCCGACCGAGCCGGCCGGCGTCGAGACCGATGCCGAGACGCCGGCACTGGTACCGCCCTGGCTGGTGGATGCACCAGCAGAGGTGCTAACCGAGCCGGCCGGCGTGGAGACCGAGGTCCTGACGCTGGCACTGGTACCGTCCCTACCGGTGGAGGTGCCGGCGGAGGCGCCAACGCCGCCAGCCGGAGTGGAAGCCGATGCACCGACACCCGCCGACGGACCGCCTTTGGTCGAGGCGGAGGCCGAGACACTCACCGAGCCGGCGGGTGTGCTGACCGAGGTAGAGCTGCCAACCGAGACCCCAGGAACCGATGGTTGCTTCACCGGGAGACCCGCTGCCGCAGCATGATCACAGCAGAGGACGACCGCGGCCAGAACCCCGAGAGCAACCGAGCCAGCCAGGAGCAAACGCCGACGAGCCTGCTGGGAGAGACGTCGCAGGGCAGGCAAACCGGGTTCGAGATGCACGCCATGAGCGAGACGTCGCACGACACAGCTCCTATCGGGCGATTCGGTCCGGAAGTGACAGAGGTAAGAAGCAGCCACCATTCTGATAACCCTGGGGGTTCAGGGTTTCTACTAGCAGCCTACGCCACGCTGAAGCATGTGGGAAGGGGCGAAAGTCCCGATTTACTCGGGCAATCCGCGCGCCATGCTGTTTCGACACGCAAGCGGTATGGATTCGCACCGAGCGAGGGTTCGAGTTAGATCCTAGCCTATCCAGAAAGTGGTCGCTCTCATTCTTCCTGGTGCCGCTTGCGGCGTGGCAGACTCGATTATTCATCGACGTTTTCAGATTGACGCGAGGAGCAGCCAGAGGGGCTCGCCAGGATCGCTGTTGGCCAGGTGGAGACGGATGCAGTCCAGGCGTTCCCGGACCCAGCCCCGATCTTGATCAGCCGCAGGCACCCCCCGGTCCGTGCACCGTGTAGGAGACGCTTTGGACATCCATGTGGTTACGGGTTGGTTACAAAACCACACCGAGCAGAGCACGTCGGCAAACAAGGGCCGCGTCGTCCGACGTCACCATTCTATCTGAGTGTGCGGCCTGGGGCATCTCGAGGGAAACCACGCTGCGCACAGGAGTACTCCCGCACGACACGGGGCTACGTCCTTTGAGCAATAGGCGCGCCGTGATGCAAAAGATACAGTGAACCTAGGGTCAAAAGCCGTCTCGTCCCATTCAGAGAGCACCTCAGGAATGACGCATACGAGATTCACACGTACAGCACTAAACGCACGCACATCGATCATGTAGAACTGCGCCGCAGTCGACGGGGTTCCAGACTCCCAGGTCGCGGGAGCTCACAGGGGAGGTATCCATGAGATCACTACGAGGTAGTACAGGCAGGGGTCGCTCTGCCTGCCTTGCTCTTATCCTCACTGCTCCTTTTATACTTGGCGGACTTGCCTCGGGCGGGGCCAGTGCCGCTTCGCATACGGCAGACCTCCTGACCCCTACGCTACCACTTCCCACGGTCCCAGTTCCGACCGTTCCAGTTCCGACGGTCCCGGTTCCGACGGTTCCACTTCCCACGTCGGTCCCACCGTCCATCCAGCCGACTGTCGTTCTCCCGACTGTTGGCATAACGCTGCCGACGATTGCACCCACGATCCAGCCGACCGTCGGACTTAACCCGACCTCTGTCACGGTTGGAGCTGGTACCGCGGTCAACCTCTGCGGCCCGGTGACGGCGTATGTGTCGCCCACGGCTGTCAGCACTGGCAGCATTACAATTGCCGGTCAGACACTACAGCTTGCGCCAGGCGCGAGCTTCTTGGGAGGAGGGGTAGCGGTTGGCTCGAACCTCTGCCTTGCGGTCTCGCTAAGTGCAGGCGGACAGGTCTCGGGTGGCACAGTGAGCGCTAACGTGAAAACCGCGCTCCACATCTGCGGACCTGTAACAGCTTTCACATCTCCAACGAGCGCGAGTACTGGGAGTGTGACGATTGGAGGCCAGACCTTGCAACTTGCGCCGGGAGCCGCACTTTCGGGGACGCAGCTAGCCGTTGGCTCAACGTACTGCATCGACGCGACGACCAACCCACAGGCGCAGATCGCCAACGGGAACGTCACAGCAAGCGCGCCGACGTCGCTCAATCTGTGTGGGGTCGTTGACGGCTATACCGCGCCCACCAACATTAATGCCGGCTCGCTGACTATCGCCGGCCAGACCATCGTGATTGCGCCGGGGACCACGTTGAGTGGGGCAGGCGTCACAGTCGGCAACAATCTTTGCGCAAATTTCGCCACCAATCCCCAGGGGCAAGTGACGGGCGGCACCATAACGGTTAGCGCTCCCACCACGCTCAACCTCTGCGGTGTCATCAGTGCGTACACGGCGCCTACTAGCGCGAGCTCAGGGAGCATTACCATTGGCGGGCAGACCCTGATCCTTGCACCTGGCACCGTTTTACAAGGCGGCGTAGCGCAGGTCGGCGCTAGCCTCTGCGCGGCGCTTAGCACCAATCCGCAGGGACAGGTCAGTGGAGGCACCATCACGGTACAGGTGCCAACAAGCGGGAGTCTCTGCGGAATCGTCACGGCGTTCGTGCCGCCCACCGCGCTGACGCCCGGATCGATCACGGTCGACGGTTCAACCGTGGTCTTGCCTGCCGGTTGGGTCCCCTCGACCGGCATCCTGGTCGGCCAATCCAGCTGCATCCAGCTTCCCAGCGGAGGCGGCTCCGGTGGTACTCCGACTGCTACCCCACCAGGGAGCGGCGGCACGTCCACCCCGAATCCGACTGCCATATCGGGGTCCGGTGGCACTCCTGGTCCAGGGGGCACCCCCGGTCCAGGCGGTACACCGGGTCCTGGCAATACCCCGAGTCCGGGCAGCACTCCGAGTTCCGGCAACCCAACGGGGCCGGGCGGTGTACCGGGACCCGGCGGGGCACCGTACACAGCAGGCCGCGGCACACTGGTCGAGTATGGACTACCGCATGGCGCTGCCCCCTGGCACCTCGAGTGGGATGGCAAGCACGATCTGTGGTTTACCGAGATCAACCGAGGACGCGTGGCCGAGCTGTTGGCGGGGAGCCATACCTTGCGCGAGTTCGCGCTCAGTAGTCCCCGCAGCCGCCCCCATGCCTTGGCCATTGACCGCGAGGGCAATATCTGGGTGGGCGAAAGCGCCGGCAATCGCATCGATGAACTGACACTCACCGGCTCGCGAGCCCGCTTGACGCAGTGGATCTTGCCGCATCCGAAGAGCGATCCCGAGGGCATCGCCCTTGGCCGTAATGGCACCGTGTGGATTACGGAAGGAGCCAAGGGTGTGGCGCGGTTTGATCCTCGAACCGGTCGGATCGACGAGTATGCAACCAATGCCAAAGGGCATCCGCACGACATCCAGATGGCACAGGCAGGTCCGGTCTTTGTGGATGAGAACGCCAACACGGCGGTCCGGGTGCGCGTGCTGCAGAATCATGTCGTGAGCTTGACTCAGGTCACCATGCCCACCAGGGGTGCGCATCCGAACCACCTGGTCGTGACCTCCAACGGCATCCTGGTGACCGAACGGGCAGGGAATAGGGTTGCATGGCTGGACGGCAAACGTGGCCAATCACGCGTGGTGCGTCCGGATACCCACACGTTGCCAGCTCATGTGACCAAGCGCCTGGCGGTGCAGATGGGTCTGCCAACCCTGCGGTACCAGGTGACGCCGCGCATGTACCGCGTCGGGGTGCGCAAAGGCTCTCACTGGACCGAGTGGACCCTGCCGCTTCGGAATAGCCGGCCGTATGGACTCCGCATCGGGAATCGCGCCAAGCGGGTGTGGGTGACGCAGATCCGTGGACACTGCGTGGGGCTGCTGATGTCGGCACGCAAGCGCATATTGGAGTATCGGCTGCCACAGAAGAACAGTCGGCCGAGCGGGCTGGAGATCCGTACGTTCAAACATCGGACGCAGGTCTGGATCGCCCTTTCCGGGATCGATAGGCTCGCGCTCCTCACCACTCGGTAATGCAGGAAAGTGTGTCGCTCTTCATATCATCGGCCTGAGAATTGACCCTGCGCTGATAGCTCAGAGGAGCAGGAGCCGTATAGTAGATCTAACTGCATGATCACTCCGGCTGCGTCCCGGCTGCCACCTCGCCGGACGCAGCCCTCCTTCTAGAGCGTGTTATGAACTTGACCCAAAAACCGCGCCGGGACGCCAATTCGACGCCAGGTGTTCGATCAGCTCGACCTTTCATTTTCCGCATCTACAAGCCATTCTTCAGGAAGTTCATAACACCCGTTAGGGTCCGGTAGGGGTC
>Ga0207416_1004023_pt1 | contig 13255 bp, 15 predicted proteins | sample PaiPotPPM11metaG_FD_184107 | JGI IMG/M metagenome (GOLD analysis project Ga0207416, IMG submission 184107) | Iron sulfur acid spring bacterial and archeal communities from Banff, Canada, to study Microbial Dark Matter (Phase II) - Paint Pots PPM... ...
GGGCTCAGGCCAGGGCTGCGATCGTTGCCGCGATCGGCTCCAGCGCCTTTTCCGCCGCCGCCTTTCCCGCTGCGATCGCTTCCTCGGCGCGGTGGAAATCGAGCCAGCCGATATGACCGATATGCGGCGTGATGTGCACGTCCGGCGGGTCGCCCGCGAGCCGCATGCGGGTGAGCCGGTCCTGCATGATGTTGAACGCTTCGATCATGACAGTGGAGAAGCTTGGCCGCACCATGGGAGCGAAGATCTGACGGCGCAACGCGCGTTCGGCGCCGAACAAGCCGCCCAAGCCGGGAAATCCGTTGCCAGGCTTGCCCGGTAGCGCAGCGAGCGGTTCGTCCGTCTCGTCCGAGCCATGGCTGGCGATGGTGGCGCCGCGGGCGAAGCGATCGGCGTCGAGGTTGACTGCAATAACGACGCGCGCGCCGAAGGCGCGCGCCGCCGTGACCGGGACCGGATTGACCACCGCGCCATCGACCAGCCAGCGCCCGCCAAGCCGGACCGGCGGGAAAATTCCGGGGAGCGCATAGGAGGCGCGCAGCGCCAGCGAGAGCGTGCCCCGCGTCAGCCAGATTTCATGGCCGGTGCCGACCTCGGTCGCGATCGCCGCGAAACGCACCGGCAGATCTTCGATCGAGGTGTTGCCGATCGCCTGTTCGAGCCGTCGCGCCAGCCGGCCGCCGCCGATCAGGCCGGAACTGCCGATCCTGATGTCGAGATAGCCGAGGATGCGGCGCAGCGTCAGGGAACGCGCCCAGACCTCCAACTGATCGAGCTGGCCGTTCGCATAGCAACCGCCGACCAGCGCCCATCGAGGTGCCGACGATAATGTCGGGAAGGATGCCGTGCTCGCGCAGGGCATGGATGACGCCGATATGGGCGAAGCCGCGCGCCGCGCCGCTGCCGAGGACGAGGCCGACCGTGGGCCGCCCGCGGCTTGCCGCAACAACAACAGGCTTTCGCCCGACGTCTATGATACTCACTTCACCCTCACTCTCTTCCCGGCGAAGCGGCCTGCCCGACGTCGCGCTCCCTTCGCGACCGCTGCATGATCAGCCAGGAGAAGAACCGCAACAAGCTGCTAGCCCTATTATGGTGAAGGCGCCAAGCCAAGCGAGCCGCGACACTTTCGTTCCAATCGGCTTGAAATTGCCGCGATTGCAACCGAAACAGCCCGCCATGTCGAGGTGGAGCTTGAGCCGGCTTCGGCGCTACGCGGCGGCAGCAGCGGCGGCAACGCTGGCGCTCCTTCTCGTTGTCTCGGCGCACGCGCAGACGCGCAATCTATTTTCGCCGCAGCCTACGGTTCCAGGACAGCTCACGCCCGGTACGGGTTCGCCAGGGCCGGCGCCATCCGCTCCGGCGCAGGCACAGGTCGCACCCGTGGTTCCGGCCGGTCACGTGGCGCTCGTGGTCGCGGCCCGCTACGGGCGGGACGCGCCGCTGATCACCGGCGGCGTCATCTGGCGCGTCTATGCCGGCCGGCCGGATACGACCGGAGTGTTTCCCCTGATCAAGGAGGAGAAGGCGCCGACGCCGACCTTCGTCCTGCCGCCGGGCAACTATGTCGTGCACGCGAGCTTTGGGCTCGCCAGCGCCGCCAAGGCCGTGCAACTGACCTCCGAGACCGTCCGCGAGGTGTTAGATATTCCCGCTGGCGGCCTGCGCCTCGAAGGCCGCGTCGGCGACGTGCGCATCCCCGCCGGGCAAATCGCCTTCGACCTCTACGGCGGAAGCCAGTTCGACACCACCGACCGCCGGCCGCTGGCGCAGAACGTCCTGACTGGCGACGTCGTGCTGCTTCCCGAGGGAACTTACTACATCGTCTCGAACTACGGCGACGGCAATTCCGCGGTGCGCTCGGACGTGCACGTTCAGGCGGGCAAGCTCATCGACATCGCCGTCACCCACCGCGCCGCCGTCATCACGCTGAAGCTCGTCAACGAGACCCGCGGCGAGGCGCTCGCCAATACGCAATGGACGGTGCTGACCCCGGGCGGCGACGTGATCAAGGAATCGATCGGCGCCTTCCCGCGCGTCGTGCTCGCCGAGGGCGACTATCACGCCGTCGCGCGCAACGACGGCAAGACCTTCCAGCGCGACTTCAAGGTGATCACCGGCGTCGACGGCGAGGTCGAGGTGCTGGCGCGGTAGTCCCGGCTTTCACCATTTCCTGACTCGCTCTTGCGTCCTTCTCCGACTCACTACATTGCGACGAGTCAGCAGACCCCCACTCTAGCTCTCCCCCTGCAGGGGAGGGAAGCGTATGCGGCACCCGCGGGGCTTCTCGTCGCGACCAAAAGAGCGGCAACTCTCCTTGCTCCCACTGAAAGGGGGAGGATCGAGGTGGGGGTCGCAGGCCGCTCCCGTTGCGTTGAAAATTTGGCGTGATTAGACGTTGACGCCGCCGACTACGCGCCGCCGCTTTCAAGCGCCCAATCGGCGATCACGCCGCCTTTTTCATTCGCGCCATGTCCGGCGGCACGGCTTCCTGCGCCAGTGCCGCGAGTGCCGCGTCGAGCGGCATTGTCTGCTGTTTCTCGCTGCCGAGGCGGCGAATGGAGACGCTTCGCTCGGCGGCCTCCTTCTTGCCGACGACGAGCAGTACGGGGACCTTCGCCAGCGAGTGCTCGCGGACCTTGTAGTTGATCTTCTCGTTGCGCAGGTCGCCTTCCACCCGCAGCCCCGCCCGCTGCGCCGCGGCGATGGCCTCGCGCGCGTAGTCGTCGGCGTCCGAGGTGATGGCGGCGACGACGGCCTGCAGCGGCGACAGCCAGAGCGGCAGGTGCCCGGCATAGTGCTCGATCATGATGCCGGTGAAGCGCTCGAGCGACCCGAACATCGCGCGGTGCAGCATCACCGGCGTCACCTTGTTCGAGTGCTCGTCGATGTAGAATGCGCCGAGGCGGCCGGGCATGTTGAGATCGACCTGCACGGTGCCGCACTGCCAGTCGCGGCCGATGGCGTCGCGCAGCACATATTCGAGCTTGGGCCCGTAGAACGCGCCTTCGCCCTTGTTGAGCGCCCACGGCCGCCCCGAGGCTTCGAGCGCCTGCATCAGCGCCGCCTCGGCCTTGTCCCACACCGCATCCTCGCCGATGCGCTTCTCCGGCCGGTCGGAGAATTTGATGCGCACTTCGTCGAAGCCGAAATCCCGGTAGATCGACAGGATGAGATCGTTGACCTTGAGCACCTCGTCGGCGATCTGCTGCTCGGTGACGAAGATGTGGGCGTCGTCCTGGGTGAAGGCGCGCACGCGCAGGAGCCCGTGCAGCGCGCCCGACGGCTCGAAGCGGTGCACCTTGCCGAACTCGGCGACCTTGAACGGGAGATCGCGATAGGATTTGAGGCCGTTCTTGAAAATCTGGATGTGGCCCGGGCAGTTCATCGGCTTGATGACGAAGGTGCGCTCGTCCTCTTCGCGCGGTTGCACCAGGAACATCGCTTCGCGAAAGGTCGTCATGTGGCCGGTAGCGACCCACAGCGAGGAGTCGATGAGCTGCGGCGCGTTGACCTCGGCATAGCCGGCATCGGTCTGCCGGCGGCGGATGTAGTTCTCCAGCGTCTGGAACAGCGTCCAGCCCTTCGGATGCCAGAACACCGAGCCCGGCGCTTCTTCCTGGAAGTGAAAAAGATCCATCTCGCGACCGAGCTTTCGGTGGTCGCGTTTCTCCGCCTCCTCGATCTGCTTGAGGTAGGCCTCAAGCTCCTCCTGCTTGGCAAACGCGGTGCCGTAGATGCGCGAGAGCATTTCGCGGTTCGAATCGCCGCGCCAATAGGCGCCGGCGACTTTCATCAGCTTGAAGGCGCCGCCGACCTTTCCGGTCGAGGTCATGTGCGGGCCGCGGCAGAGATCGAACCAGTCGCCCTGCTTGTAGATTTTTATCTGCTGGTCCGCGGGGATGGCGTCGACCAGCTCGACCTTGAACAGCTCGCCCTTGTCGCGAAAGGTTTTCTTCGCCTCATCGCGCGACCACGTCTCCTTGGTGAAGGGTTTGTCGCGGGCGATGATCTCGCGCATCTTCTTCTCGATGGCAGCGAAGTCTTCCGGCGTGAATGGCTGGTTGCGGAAGAAGTCGTAATAAAAACCGTTGTCGATCACCGGCCCGATGGTGACCTGTGTTCCCGGCCACAGCGTCTGCACGGCTTCGGCGAGCACGTGCGCGGCATCGTGGCGGATGAGTTCGAGCGCCCGCGCGTCGTCGCGGGTCAGAAACTCGATCTTGGCGTCGTGCTCGATCGGATCGGTAAGGTCGGCAAGCTTGCCGTCGAGCGCCATGGCGACCGTGCGCTTGGCGAGCGAAGGCGAAATGCCCTTGGCGACCTCGAGGCCGGTGATGTTGGCGGGATAGTCCCGACGTGCGCCGTCGGGGAAGGTCAACGCGACCATGGTCCACTCCTGTTGCTCACTCCTGCGGACGAGCGCAGGTAAGCCCGGCCGGGCGGTCTCTTGTTCCGTCATTCCCCAGCCGCGCCCGGTGCGGCGGGAATGGGCGCCGGCGGGCCGGGGTTGGTCCCGCGCCAGCGCGCGAAGCGCCACGGCATATACCAGCGCGCATTGGGCGGCAACGCCGCCGGCACGAAATCGAGGCCGGCGGTGCCCCACGGTTGGCAGCGCAGCAGCCGCGCCAAGGTCATCCATGAGCCCGCCCACAAGCCGTAGCGCTCGACCGCCTGGTCGGCATATTCGGAACAAGTCGGCAGGTGCCGGCAATCGAAGCCGACGAGCGGCGAGAGCGTGTAGCGATAGGCCTTGATCAGGCCGCGGCCGAATAGGCGAGGCGCGTGACGCCAAGTCTTGGCGGTCGTAGGCAAGCTATACCGGTGCCGTTTGAAGTTGACCCGTCATCCTGAGGTGCGCGCCGCAGGCGCGCCTCGAAGGATGCGGCTCGGCCCGGGCCGTCGCCCTTCGAGGCTCGCTGCGCTCGCACCTCAGGGTGACGGAACAAGTCATCGCTTGCCGCCGTGAATGTTATTCCGCCGCAGTCGTCGCTGCGTTTTTGGCGCTGCGCCTGGCCTCGATCTGGCCGATGGCATCGACTACCGCGTCGAAGGTGAGCAAGGTCGAGGCGTGGCGCGCCTTGTAGTCGCGCACCGGCTCGAGCACGGCGATGTCCGCCCACTTGCCGTCGCGCGGCGGCGCGCCGTTCTCCTTGAGCATCTTGCGCACGGTCTCCCGCAGCGCGCGCAGCTCGTCCGCATTCGAGCCCACGACATGATGCGCCATGATCGAGGACGACGCCTGGCCGAGCGCGCAGGCTTTCACCTCGTGGGCGAAATCGGTCACCCGGTCGCCGTCCATCTTGAGGTCGACGGTCACCGTCGAGCCGCAGAGCCGCGACACCGCCTTGGCCGTCGCGTCCGGTGCGGCGAGACGGCCGATGCGCGGGATCGAGGCGGCAAGCTCGATGATGCGGCGATTGTAGACTTCGTTGATCATTGCCAGATCGCGCTTGGGCGCCGTCCACTTGTCCGTCAACTATATATAGGCGCGGGCAGGCGCGGGCGAGGGGCGTCATTCCGGCCGAGCGCAGCGAGGGCCGCAATCCATAGTCACAGATGGTCCAGGCAATACTCCATACCAATTCTGCGCGTTCTGTGGTTATGGATTCCGGGCTCGCCGCTGCGCGGCTCCCCGGAATGACGGGTTGGATATGACGGAAAACACAGCCTTCGCGCCGCCTGGCACCGCAGTAGAGCTTGAGGAAGGCTCGGCGTTGACGCCCAAATTCGACGCCGACGGGCTCGTCACCTGCGTCGCGACCGACGCCCGCTCGGGCGACGTGCTGATGGTCGCGCACATGAACGCCGAGGCGCTGGCGAAGACCATCGCCACCGGGCAGGCTTGGTATTTCAGCCGCACGCGCCGCGTGCTGTGGCGGAAGGGCGAGACCTCGGGCCACACCCAGCGCGTCGTCGAGATGCGCGTCGATTGCGACCAGGACGCGATCTGGATCAAGGTCGAGCAGGTGGGCGGCGCCTGCCATACTGGGCGCCCCTCCTGCTTCTACCGCGCGGTGCCGGTCGGCAAGGGCGGCGCGGTCGTGCTCGAATTCCGCGACGAGCGCGTCTTTGATCCGAAAAAGGTGTATCGCGATCAGTCATGATACGCGTCATTGCCGGACTTCGGTCCGGCAATCCATGGGGCGGAGACGCTGCACGGAAACGCGGATCAGGCCCGCGTATGACCGGCAGCGGGGCTTGCGCGCGCGAGCACGCGCTTCGCTTGTGCGAGGTGCGGGCGGTCGACCATGACGCCGCCGATGGCGACGACGCCGGCGCCGGGGTTTTGGGCAAAGGCTTCGACGATGGCCTGCGCGTGAGCGACGGCTTCCAGCGTCGGGGTGAACAGCTCGTTGATGATTGGCACCTGCGCCGGGTGGATCGCGATCTTGCCCGCAAAACCGTCGCGGCGCGCCTCTTCGCATTCGCGGCGCAAGCCCTCGCTGTCGCGGAAGTCGACGTAGACCGTGTCAAGCGCCGGCACCTCCGCCGCAGCAGCACCGGCGAGGCAGAGCACGCGCGCCAGCCGGTAAGGATCGAGAAAGCGGCCCTCGGCATCGCGGTTGCGTTCGGCGCCGAGTTCTGCGGAAAGGTCCTCCGCGCCCCAGGTCAGGGCGATGAGCCGCGCGCTTGCGCCGGCGTAGCTGCCGGCGCTGAACATGGCGGCTGCGGTTTCGGTCGCGAGCACGATCATCTTGACGTGGCCGTCGGGCACCCCGGCGATCGCCTCGCGCACGGCGAGCTTGGCGTCGGCGTGCACGACCGAAGCGCCGCCTTCGGCCTTCGGCAGCATGATGGCATCAGGCCGCGCCGGCACGACGGCGTCGAGGTCGGCGTCGGTGAGGCCGGTCTGCAAACTGTTGACCCGCACCAGCAGATAGGGCCGCTGCGCGGCCGCGACCGCCTCCTTGAGGAACGCCGCCGCGCTTTCCCGCGCGCGCGCCTTGCCGTCGAGCGCGATCGAATCCTCGAGATCGATGATCAGCGCATCGGCGCCGCTGGTCATTGCCTTGTCGAGCTTCTTGGCGCTGTCGGCGGGAACGAAGAGCAGCGAGCGCATCGGCTTTCCTTCTCACCTCGCCCGGAGAGACGGTCATCGTCACTTCGGCCGCATGCGGCCGTCAATGGGCATGGTGGTGCATATGCGGCATGGCTTCCTGCTCGAAGGCCGGCGGCGTCACGCCGAGCTTCGCCACGATGGCGATAATGACGGCGCCGAGCACGATTTCGATCACGGCGTTGCGCCGCAGCCGGCGAAGCACATGCCGCGCCGGAGCAAGAGTTGCGTCCGGCACAAGCTTGGGCGTGAGCCGAAACCGGTTGATCGCGGCGACCGCAACCATGACGAAGAAGAGGGCGACCTTTGCCATCAGCAGCCGGCCGTAGCCGGTGTCGAAGAGCGCCGCAAGGCTGCCGACGAGATAGAAGGCGTTGACAAAGCCGGTAGCCATGAGGGTGGCGACGCTCGCGAGGCCGAAGGCGGAGAAGCGCAGTGTCGCGGTCCGCGCGATCGCGACCGAGGCGGCATCGCGTCCCGCCGCTCTAAGCAGCAGCGCCAACGGGATGAGCGCGCCCAACCATGCTGCTGCCGCTATCAGATGCAGGAAGTCGGCGGCCGGGTGGACGATGGCTTCGGCTCCGGCGCCACCGGCGGCGTGGCCAGCCCACACCAGCATGCCCATGAGGCCCGCCGCCGTGGCCACCGCGACGACCTTGAGCCACATCGCCGTCGGCTGTTTGTGTTTCGCTGTCAGCGTCACAGCGAATATTGCGGCGAGCACGCAGGCCAGGAACGCGCGCATCAGCCAAGCCCGGCCAAAATCTGTTTGCGGGAGGACGACCCAGAGGATGCCTTCGGAAAGGACATCTGCCACGGGTCGCTCGCTCATCGACGCGGCGACAAGAACGAGCCAAGCCGCGCCCGACACCACCGTCAGCCCAAGGCCGATCCACGCCAAGAAGGCGAGGGGCGGCCGCACGGCGGCGGGTAGGCGTGCTTGGTCGCCGGCTTTCGCAAAGGCCGGTTCGGCGATGAAGACGACGAAGAAGACGACACCCGCCACCGCGATCGTCGCGGCGTAGTGGACTGCGCGCACGTAGATCAGCGGGTCATCCAATCGGTCCTCCCGGCGCGCGCTTTTCCGAAGGGCGTGCTTATCGCCCGCCGACACGGAAGGTGAAGCTTCCCTGGGTCGTGTGGGTGTCGACCGAGAGCACGTGCCAGTGCACGCGGTAGGTTCCCGCCGCAAGCGGCTTGAGGCCAACCCGCATGGTACTGCCGCTGACCTGCGCCTTGCCTTGATCGACACGGGCGCCGCTTGAATCACTCACCTCGATACGGCTGAAGGCCGGCTCGATATTCTGTGTGAACCACAGGGTCACTTCATGCGGGGCGCCGGCGACCGTGCCGCCGACGAGCGGGCTCGCATGGTCGAGGAAGGCGTGGGCGTGCGCCGCGGGCGCCGAGAGCGTCGCGAGCAGGAGCGTTGTGGCTATTAGGCGTGTGCGCATGGCGGTGCCTCAGGAGGCTGGCTTGCCGGAAGCGCTCGACGCGGCGCCAATGAGCGGCATTCCGTAGCTCCGCGGGAAGATGTCGTCGAGATAAAGATGCAGTTGGCCGAGGACCCCAATTCCGGTCCCGCTGTCGCGGTTGAGTGGAATGATCGCCTCGACACCGACCTGGAAATAGCTTCCGACCCAGATCACGCCGGGGTTGATCGTCCCGGTCGTCACAAAACTGTTGCCGAGATTGTTGGCGACCGGCGTCGAGAACTGTGCCTCGACGATCGGAATGAGATGATTGATGAAGTCGGGGAGCTGAAGATCTTGGACCTCGGATTTCAGGTAGGCCATGCTGTACTGCACCGACCCGCCGTAGGCGAGCACCTGCGGCACGTTGACATCTTCGTCGACAAGACGCGACCGGGTCGGGATCTGATAGCCGATCTGTCCGGTGACCGCGATCGGCCTTGCCCATCCCATCGTTTCGGGAAGCCCGCCGAACCCCTGACCGAAATAATAGGTCGGGGTGAGCACGCTGTAGGGCTCGGCTATTCCGGAACGGATCGCGCCGGTGCCGCCCCACTCGAAGACCAATCCCAGCAACATCGCTGTTTCATGCGTCGGGTCCTTGAGCAACTGGTACTGGAACGCAGTTTCAAGGTTGCCGAAACCCGAAATGGTGGGGTTGCCGGGCTGGCGGATCTGCGTCCAACTGTCACCGATCGAGATGCCGAAATCTTGGGTGATGCGTTTCGAGATCTCGCCGGAAATATCCAGTTCCTTCGCCGGCGGAACGTCGCCGGTTTTCGACCAGGCGACGGTCGGCAGCGACATCTCGTCAGCCACGCAGGGGTCGTCGGTCGCCAGCGTAGCGGGAAAGAATCGCGCACCGACAAGACAATGGGCGGACGCTTGGGAGACGGGCAGCAAAGCCAACAAGAATGCGGGCGCAAGCAAGCAGCGAAGATAGCCGGACATGACGCTTCTCCATTGGCGCGTTAGCAAGGTTGGGCGGCCGCGGAACGGGGCCGCCTTGCGTTACGCGCCAAGCGGAGGACCTCGGGGACTAGCTATCGAATGCGGCAGGCGCCCGGGCAGGGGCGGTCGGCCGGCTGCCGAGAACGCGGCAGCGATTGCAAAGTCAATACGCTGGAGCAGGGCCGGCGGCGCCGCGAGCGCTGCCTGATGCGATCCGGCGAAGCAGAAAATGCAGTGCGCGCACGCGGCAATTCCGGGATCGCCAGCGGGCACCTCCGGCGCGTCTTGAGCATCGTGCAGACAAAGCTCGAACGTCGGAGTTCCGAGATCGGCGCGCGCCGGGATCGCCAGGCCGAACGCGATCAACAGAGTCTGTGCGGCAACGGCGAAGGCCGCAACCGTGCCAATAAACGGCCGCCCAAAACCCTTGGAACTTCCGCGAACGCCGCCAATGCCGATCATGTCAAGGTCCGATCAACACCGGCGCCATCATTGGAACCGCCGAGTCGAAAGTCAACGCGCCCGCAACCGGTCGTCAACACTAAACGGGCGAGCCCGCCTCCGCGACAGCTACTTCGGCCGCATGCGCATGAAGGCCTGACGGCGGCATTCGGCTACGAGCTTGTTGTCCTGGTTGTAGGCGCGGTGATGGAACTCGACGATTCCCGCGCCCGGCCGCGACTTCGATTCGCGCTTGCCGATGACCTCGGTGGTTGAGTGCACGGTGTCGCCCTCGAACAGCGGATGCGGGAACTTCACCTCGGTCATGCCGAGATTGGCGATCGTGGTGCCCACGGTCAGGTCGCTCACCGACATGCCGATCATCAGGCCGAGCGTGAACAGCGAGTTCATCAGCGGCTGCCCCCATTCCGTCTCCTGCTCGCAGAAATGGCGGTCGATGTGGAGCGGCTGCGGGTTCAGCGTCATGTTGGAAAAGAGCATGTTGTCCATCTGCGTGACGGTGCGCGTGTATCGGTGCTCGATGACGTCGCCGGTCACGAAGTCCTCGAAATAAAGGCCGCCGCGCTTGTGACGTATCGCTGCCTGTTGGGTCATTCCCGCCTCCGTTCTGTTAAGTGCACGTTTGTGTCGGTAGCGTGGCACTAGACCGCACGACAACGCACAAGCCTTGCATTTCGGGGATTTCTCGATACTATCTCGTTAACCATGAAGGCGCAAGGACGCACGAGATTGCTTCCCGCTGCTTCCCCAGTGCTTCCCCAAACAGGTGCTTAACAGGAAACTTTCTCGATGAGGCTGGATCAACGGACTATTGCCGGGCTCGATCTCGCCGGCAAGCGCGACGCGATCTTCTTCGATGAAGACCTGATCGGCTTTGGCCTGCGGCTGCGCGCCAGCGGCGATCGCGTCCGCAAATCCTGGGTGGCGCAATACCGGAGCAAAGGGCGGACGCGCCGGGTGCTGATCGGATCGGTTGACAAGGTGGCGCTGGCGGAAGCGCGAAAAGCTGCCCGCACGATCCTAGCCAAGGCCGAGCTTGGCGACGATCCGCAAGATGCCAAGGCGCAGGTGCGCCGTGAAAACGCCCGTTCGGTCCGGCCGGCTATCGACGCCTACCTCGAAGCGAGATGTCGGGAACTTCGACCAGGATCGTTTCGGATCGCCAAGCTGTACTTGACCGGTCGCTATTTCCGGTCGCTACACCCGCTCGCCGTCTCCGCCGTCACCCGCGCCGACGTTGCGGCGGCCGTCCGCGCCATCGTCAACAAGCACAGTGCCACGACCGCCGCCGCGGCGCGCCGCCAGATATCCGCCTTCTTCGGGTGGACGATCGCCGAGGGCCTGCTAGGCAACGGCGCTAATCCGGTTGACGGCTCATTTTGCCCCGACGGACCCGCCGCCCGCGATCGCGTGCTCTCCGACGACGAGCTGGTCGCCGTCTGGCGCGCGTGCTCGGACGAGGACTTCGGCAAGATCGTGCGGCTTTTGATCCTCCTCGGCGGTCGGCGTCAGGAGGTCGGCGGCATGCGCTGGAGCGAGCTCAATCTCGATGCGGGGATCTGGGTGTTGCCGGCCGAGCGAGCCAAGAACGGGCGCGCACATACCGTCGCGTTGCCGCCAATGGCGCTGAACATCATCAGGTCCACACCAGCGAGCGCGCGGGATCAGCTTTTCGGTGATCGCGCTGGAGTTGGGTTCAGTAATTGGACCAAGTGCAAACATCGACTCGATCAACGGCTCGGCGCGGTGAAACCCTGGAAGCTGCACGATATCCGCCGCAGCGTCGCCACCGGCATGGCCGATGCAGGTGTGGCGCCGCATGCGATCGAGCAAATTCTAAACCATCAGAGCGGGCACAAGCGCGGCCCCGCGGGCATCTACAATCGAAGCTCATACGAGCGCGAGGTTCGCGCCGCACTGGCACTTTGGGCCGATCACATCCGCGCCCTAGTCGAGGGTAGCGAGCGGAAAGTATTGGCGTTCCCGGCATAAAAATTCGGCCGGCCGCGGTGTTGGAAGCACCGGGCCGGCCTGACCCGAGCCAAGGGAGACGACCGTGGCTAAGGCTGATGAGCACCATAACACCAAATTCGTTCTGCTCGGATGGGAAACCCCTCGGCAGGCATTGGCTCGGAAGGTTGCCGAAGGGCGCGACACTGACGAGGTACGCAATGCATTGCAGTCGGCGCTAATGCTCGGCCATCTACCTGCTGGGGAACCTACGCGTCGGGCCTATTATCGAGACCTGTCCGACCACCTGGCGGACCTAGCTAATCGTGGTGTGGCACAAGCGGATCTAGCCGCCGTTGACATGCTAAGTCGCGGCCTTGCAGTCCCTTCGGAAACCTGGTGCCAATGGGTGAACGATGGGAGTTTCAGCTTTGATCGCGACGACGTCCTCAGACCGTTTATTTGGCGCGCGGAGGAATTCCGGCCGTTGGTGCAAAGCGCGGAAGTTGACAGACTTTTCCTGAGTTTAAAGCCCGCGACCGCACCCCGGCTTTCGGCGAAGATCGCAACTGGCGATCAACCGAAGCCGTCACCACAGACAGCCGACAGCGGACAAGTAGACTCGTGTCGCACCGGGGTCCCCGGGCGTCCGAATGCATCACATATTGTAGTCACCGAAGCACAGCGGCGAATTGATGCGCATGAAGTGACGCCTAGGCAGGGTGGACTGCAAAGCTTTGCCGACGATTTGGCCGAGTGGTGGGAGGGCGAGCGGCGCAAGCAGATGCCAGAAGGCCCGCCGTTAACGCCGAATAGCATCAAAAACGCTATTCGTTCCTTGTGGAACGCAGCCAAATCAAATTCCGTACAAAATTCCGTACAAAATTAGAATTTGTACGATCACAGATCGTACAAAATAGCCTTTCCACTGGTCCTTTTACATACGGGCGGGATGGGCCAACTTCCTCCGCATGGCCGCGCAAAGCGGTGCATGCGGAGAATGCCAGATGTCCAATTCCATCGATGATGCGGCGGATCGGTTGCAGTGGATTGAGCTGCAGCGGATCGCGCCGCTGGCTGAAGCGGCCCGACTATCCGGCCTGTCGATCGACTCGCTGAAGAGACACCATCGCGCCAAGTTTATCCAGCTATCTGACCGCCGGTTCGGCATGCGTGTTGCGCATGCGCTGATGCTGGCCGACGCAAAAGCGGCCTAGTCATGGCCGCTTTCATCATCATCCCCGCAGAAAAAAGCCCCGGCGCCGTTTGGTCGGCAACCGGGGCAATTAGAAAGATTCCGTGCCGTGAGAGATATAGGAAGAACGGCGGCTGCGCAAGCTGTTAATGCGCTCGCCACGGG
>Ga0207416_1004027_pt1 | contig 13245 bp, 7 predicted proteins | sample PaiPotPPM11metaG_FD_184107 | JGI IMG/M metagenome (GOLD analysis project Ga0207416, IMG submission 184107) | Iron sulfur acid spring bacterial and archeal communities from Banff, Canada, to study Microbial Dark Matter (Phase II) - Paint Pots PPM... ...
GCCATTCTCGGTGTTCTACGTCTTGTCGGCTTCGTCGGGTATCCGCAAGACATCCCGCGGGGCCGTGCCCTGCTGCAGCGGGCGGCGGATCTTGGCGATGTCGCGGCCGCGCGCGTTGTCGGTGCGGGTTACATCAGCGGATGGATGGGCGTCATCGATCCTGATCGCGCCGCCAGCTATCTGCGCAAGGCTTCAGATAGCGGCGACACCGAAGCGACCTTCCAGCTCGCCAAGATACTTTCCGTAGGCTTGGGCGTGGAGAAAAATCAGTCCGAAGCCGATCAGCTCATGCTGAAGGCCGCGCAGGCCGGTCATCTCGATGCTCAGATGATGCTGGGCTTATGGCAGTTGCGCGCCTATTCCGCTGGCCTCATGGCAAGTCCGGACACCGCGCTCGCCTGGCTCAAGCGTGCTTCGGATCGCGAACAAGATGATGCCACATACGCACTGGGCGTCTTTTACTTGATCTCCAAGCCTGCGCAATATCACGATCCAAAGCGCGGCGCTGAGCTGTTGCAGCTTTGCGCGGCACGGTCGTTGTCAGCGGCATGCACCTTTGCTTACGCCACCGCTCTTGAGCAAGGGATCGGCGTTCCCATCGATCGCACAAAAGCCTACGCCTTCTACGAACTGTCGCAGAGCGCGCAAGCCACCCTCAAATCACGCGAACGGTTGCAAGATATCAAGGCTCTGATGTCTCCCGCTGAAATTGCCGCGGCGGACGCACTGGTCGTGAAACTGCGCGAAGACGCGGATTTTGCGCGCAAGCATCACGACATGGCGGAATAAGCACAAATCATGCCGTCGCGGCTAGAATGCGGTCAATCTCGGCCTGCACTTTCGCCTTCTCCGGCGGCGACATCAGGGAGGCTTGCACGCCATTGCGGACAATCGCGATGATTTCATCGTGGCCGAGCGCCAGCGCATCCGACACGGCGCGGTAGTTGTCGTTGACATAGCCGCCGAAATAGGCGGGATCGTCGGAATTCAGCGTGACCACAAGGCCTTTGTCCATCATTCGCCGCAGCGGGTGGTGGACGAGCGCGTCGACGACACGCAGCCGCAGATTGGACAACGGGCACAGTGTCAAGGCGAGTTGCTCGCGCGCCAATCTTGCCACCAATGCCTGATCGTCGATCGAGCGATTGCCGTGATCGATGCGGCCGACGCCGAGCAGGTCGAGCGCCTCCCAGACATAGGCCGCCGGGCCTTCCTCTCCGGCATGCGCGGTCAGAAACAGTCCGGCCTCGCGCGCGCGGGCGAAGACGTGTTTGAATTTGCTCGGCGGGTTGCCGACCTCCGCTGAATCAAGGCCCACGCCCACGATCTTGTCGCGGAAGGCGAGGGCGCTATCCAGCGTCTTTTCCGCATCCGCTTCGTCGAGGTGGCGGAGAAAGCACATGATCAGGCTCGCGCGGATGCCAAGCTCGCGTTCGGCGTCGACGATGGCGCGATGCAAGCCGCCGATCACAGTAGCAAACGCGATGCCGCGCGACGTGTGGCCTTGCGGATCGAAGAACATCTCGACGTGGCGGACATTGTCGGCATGGGCCCGCCGCAGATAGGCGAATGCCAGATCATAGAAGTCCTGCTCACTGATGAGCACCGACATGCCCTGATAGTAGAGGTCGAGAAAGTCCTGAAGATTGCGAAATTGATAGGCTTCCCGCAACGCTTCGACCGATTCATAGGGCAGCTTGATACTGTTCCGCCGCGCCAGCCCGAACATCATTTCCGGCTCGAGGCTGCCTTCGATGTGAATATGCAGCTCGCATTTGGGCAGTCGCGAAATCAATGAACGAGCATCGTGCATCTATCTCTCCCGCAAGCTGTCGCTCTCGGCAAATAGATATGCAGTCTTGGCGAGGTCCGCAGTCAGTGTGGATAGGCCGGCGGCGGAGCAAAGAGGCCAGGCGCCACGGTCGGTGTATCGGGGGGCAACGGGCCCGGCGGCGCATGCGGATCGACCAGAATCGCTGATTGCCCGGCATCGGTATTGAGGATCTTCTCGACCGGTGGCACGGGGCGGTTCCACCAGCCGCCGCCCAGCGCCTGGAATAGGAGCACAGTATCCGACAGCCGCGTCGCGCGCGCCTGCACCACCTGAATCGTCGCCTGCAGATAGGTCTGCTGCGCGGTCAACAACACCAGGATATTGGCGTAGCCGGTTTGCATCTGCTGCTGCGCCAGGTCGTAGCTGATCTTGGCGGCACGCTGGAAGTCGCGGGCGGCTTTCAAAGCATCGGCATCGTTCTCGATGGCGCGCAACGCGTCGGCGACATTCTGCACTGCTCCGACCACGGTGCTGCGGTAGCTCCAGGCCGCCGCGTCGTAAGTGCCTTGCGCGCCGCGCAACGTGTGCAGCAGGTTGCCGGCGTCGAAGACCGTCTGCGCGACATTGGCGCCAATGAGCCAGAACTGGTTTCCCGGCGTGAACAGCTGGCCGATCACGGTCTGCATGTAGCCGGCATTGGCGTTAATGGAGAAGCTCGGCAGCATATTGGCGGTGGCGACGCCGACCTGCGCGCCGGCGGCATGCAATTGCTCCTGCGCGGCGCGGATGTCGGGGCGCTGCGCGACCAATTGCGACGGCAGGCTCACCGGCAGATCGGTCGGCAATTGCAAAGCGTCGAGCTTGAAGCCGGCGCGCAGCGGTTCACTGGTATAGGCGCCGCACAGGGCCGCGATCAGATCGCGGTTCTGCTGCAGTGCCTTCCGCAAGGGCGGCAGGGTCGCCTCGACCTGAGCCAAAGCCGCTTCCTGCAGCGCCAGGTCGTTGCGGCTGGCATAGCCGGTGTCGAACTGCTGGCGCAGAATGCCGAGCATCTTGCGGTTGAGTCCGATGATCTCGTTGGTGGCGTCGATCTGGCCGCGTAAAGCCGCCTCGGTGATGACAGCGCCGGCAAGGCTCGACGTCAGCATCAGATAGGCGGCCTCGACCTGAAAGCCTTGAACGTCTGCCAAGGCCTGCAGCTGTTCGACCTGGCGGCGGTTGAGTCCCCAGACGTCGAACACGTAAGACACCGAGACCTGCGCGGTATAAAGATTGAAAGTCTGCGGCGCGGTGCCGGTCGAGAGCGGCGGCGCCAGGACCGCCGGCGACTGCTGTCGGGTCGGATTGAAATTGGCCTGCACCAGCGGCAGGAATTTGGCCTGTTGCGCATAGACTGCTTCCTTGGCCGCGCGTAGCGAGGCGAGGGTCGCCTGCAGATTGGGATTGTTGGCGAGCGCCTGCCGCATCAGCGCGTCGAGCGCCGGCGAGCGAAATAGCGTCCACCAGTCCGCCGGCAAATCGCTGCCCGGCTGCAAATGCTGCGACTGGCCATCGCGCGTATCGGTTGAGGCGGTGCGCAGCGCCAAAGGTCCCGGGGTGTAGCGTTCAGTCTCAGGTGGCGCAGGCTCGTGAAAGTCCGGGCCGACTGCGCAACTCGTCAACAGCGCCGCCGCGACGAGACAAGAAATGCCCGCGCGCGCTCGCATGACGCCGCAATGAAACATGCCGGACGAATTCATTCGAAACCAAACGCAACATTCGCGACTGACGGGCTGGCAAAAACAGCCAGTCACTATTCCAGATTTGGCGCCCAACCGCTGTGGTGGGTCGGCCACACTGTAAATATTTCGGCGCCGCATTCGACTGTCAGAAATCACATCGGCAATTGTCCACAGGCATTTTGCAGGTCGAAAGCGCCGCCTATACCAGGGCAAGCAGCCCAGGCCATGCAGCGGCAAGCAAAGTGCCGGGCTGATTACTTTTTCAAATGGCAGAATAGTGAACTAATATCTGTGGCGATCGCCACCGCAAGGTCCGATGAACTTGCGTGCTGTCGGCGGCGTGATACGCACATGATGCGTGGCACCATGCCCGAATTGGTGCCCGAATATGCGTGATTTATGACAGTGGACCCCCACCCAGATCACGGCTTATGTCGCACCGCGGTTGACAGCAGGGAATCCGCTTAACCCATGGATTTTCGGGTCGAAAATAGAAAAGCGGCGGCGGCCGGTGTGCTTCTTGTCGGTGCCCTCGCAACCTATGGCTTCCTGCATTTCCGCGGCGAATCGCAGCCCGACCTCGCCGTTGCGTCCAAGGCCGACGCCGCCGTTACCGATGCCAATTCGACCAGCGTCAACGGCAACAATCTCGAATTGTCGGAATCGCAGCTGGCGGCGGTCAAAGTCGAGCCGGTCGAGCTGCGCGCTTTCCCGGTCGAGAAGGAGGCGGTCGGCAGCATCAATTTCAACGAGGACTTGGAGACGCAGGTCTTCACGCCCTATCAGGGCAAGATCATCTCATTGTTCGCCGAGATCGGCAGCGACGTGAAGAAGGGGCAGACGCTGTTCACAATCGACAGCCCCGATCTGTTGGCCGCCGAATCGAACCTGATCGCGGCAGCGGGCGTTCTGGATTTGACCAGCCGAAATCTGGCGCGCCTGCAGGAACTCTACAAGACGCGCGCGGTGTCGCAGGCGCAGCTGGAACAGGCGATCTCCGATCAGCAGACCGCCGAAGGCAATCTTCGCGCCGGCCGCGATGCCGTGCGGATTTTCGGCAAGAGCGAGGCCGAGATCGACAAGATCGTCGCCGATCGGCTCGCCGATCCGACGCTGGTGGTGGCGAGCCCGATCGACGGCCGGATCACGCAGCGCAATGCGGCGCCGGGACTGCTGGTGCAGCCGGGAAATCCGCCGCCGCCTTTCGTCGTCGCCGACGTCAATACGATGTGGATGCTGGCCAATGTCGCCGAAATCGACAGTCCGGCTTTCCGCGTCGGCCAGAAGCTGCAAGTCCAGATCAGCGCGTTTCCAGGCCGCGTCTTCGACGGCACCGTGACGATCGTCGGCGCCATCGTCGATCCGAATACGCGGCGGGTTCTGGTGCGCTCCGAAATCAAGGATCCGCAGCACGAATTACGTTCCGGCATGTTCGCCAACTTCGTCATCAGCATCGGCGCGCCGCAGCAATCCCCGGCGGTGCCGATCAACGGCGTGGTGCGCGAGGGCGACGGCACGCAGACGGTTTGGGTGACGGCCGACCGCAGGCGCTTCACGCAACGCACTGTCAAGATCGGCATCCAGCGCGACGGCTATCGGCAGATTCTCGACGGCCTGCAGGCCGGCGAACTGGTCGCCACCGACGGCGCGATCTTTCTCAGCAATATGCTGGCGACTGCATCCGGCCATTGATGGCGCGTCCGGCGACGTGGAATTGAGGGGCTGAAGGGGCTAGACGTGTTGAAGAGCCTTCTGACATTCGGCCTGACGCGTCGCCCGCTCGTCCTGGTGGGCCTGTTGGTCTTTTTGGCCGCCGGCATCTTCGCTTTCAGCAGGTTGAATATCGAGGCCTATCCGAATCCGGCGCCGGTCATCCTGGAAATCACCGCACAGGCGCCCGGTCTCTCCGCCGAGGAGATGGAGCGCTACTATACGATCCCAATCGAGGTCGGACTCGCGGCAACACCCGGGGTCGACGTCATCCGCTCGACCTCGTTCTATGGTCTCACCTTCGTCCGCGTCACGTTCTACTACGGCCTCGATTACTATTTCGCACTGACGCAGACCGCCATCAATCTGCAGCAGAATGTCAGCCTGCCGAACGGCGTGGTGCCGCAGATCCAGGCCACCAGCTTGGTCGGAGAGATCTATCGCTATCAGGTGACGGGACCGCCGCACTTCGGCTTGACCAATCTGCGCACCATCCAGGACTGGATCGTCCAGCGCCGTCTTCTGACAGTGCCGGGAGTGGTCCAGGTCAATACCTGGGGCGGCACGACCAAGGAATACGACGTCGACGTCGATTTGCACAAACTCGATGCCTATAACGTGACATTGCCGCAGGTCATTGCCGCGCTCGGCAATGCCAATATCAATGTCGGCGGCCGCACCATCAATATCGGCCAGCAGTCCGTGAATATCCGCGGCGTCGGGCTCATGAATGACGGCGGCGACACCGATCTGACCCAAGGCTACAAGGTCGAGGATATCGAGAACGTCCCGCTGGGACAGACCAATGGCGTGCCGGTCTACGTCAAGGACGTCGCCAAGGTCTCCGTCGGCTATGTGCCGCGGCTCGGCAAAGCCGGGCGCGACCATCAGGACGACATCGTCGCGGCCATCGTGATCATGAATCGCACGATGCACACCAACGATGTCACGCCGCGCGTGCGCGCTGAAATCGAGAAGATGAACACGGATGGCAGTCTGCCGCCCGGTGTGAAGCTCGTGCCGTTCTATGACCGCACCGAGTTGGTCGCGATCACCACCAGCACCGTGTTGCACAATCTCGTCTTCGGCTGCATACTGATCTTTCTCATTCAATGGATCTTTCTTGGCGACTTGCGCAGCGCCGTCATCGTCGGGGCCAATATCCCGTTCGCGCTGTTTTTCAGCATCATCATTCTGGTCATCCGCGGCGAGGACGCCAACCTGCTGTCGGTCGGCGCTGTCGATTTCGGCATCATCGTCGATGCCGCCGTCATCCTGGTCGAAAATGTCTACCGGAATTTCCAGTCCTCGCCGCAGGCCAAGCAGCAATTGCTGAACGAGCTCGCCGAACAACGCTGGGGGCCCGACCCCACGCGCGCTGGGGACTCGAGCAGCGCATGGACCGACCGCCTGCGCCTCATTCTGATCAGCGCGCTGCAGATCGATCGGGCGGTGTTTTTCTCCACGGCGATCATCATCGCCGCCTTCATTCCGCTATTCACGATGCTGGGGGTCGAGGGCCAGATCTTTAGTCCGATGGCCCGCACCTATGCCTATGCGCTGGTCGGTGCGCTGCTTGCGACCTTCACGGTAACGCCGTGTCTCGCATCGCTGTTGCTGCCGGAACAGGTGCGTGAGGTCGAAACGGTCGTCGTGCGCAGGCTGCGCCAAGTCTATACACCGGTTTTGCGCTGGTCGCTCGAGAACCGAAGAGGCACCATCGCCATGGGCATGGTCTTTCTGGTCGTGTGTCTCTTCCTCGGCTCGCGCCTCGGCAGCGAATTCCTGCCGACGCTGGAGGAGGGCAATTTGTGGATACGCGCCACCATGCCGCCGACCATATCGCTGGAAGCCGGCATGCCGATCGTCAACCGGATTCGCGAGATCCTCCTCAAACATCCCGAAGTGGTCACGGTGGTGTCGCAGCACGGCCGGCCGGACGACGGCAGCGACGCAGCTGGCTTCTTCAACGCCGAGTTCTTCGTTCCCCTAAAACCGTTCGATGAATGGCGCAGGAACTACACCAAGGGCGATTTGATCGCGGACCTCCAGAAAGAGTTCTCCGATGAGTTCGTCGGCATCGATTTCAATTTCTCACAGTATATCCAGGACAATGTCGAAGAGGGGCTGTCGGGCGTGAAGGGCGCCAATTCGCTGAAGGTCATCGGGCCCGATCTCGTCACGCTGGAGAAAATCGCGCGCGCCGCCATGGCCGAGATGGCGAAGGTGCAGGGCATTACCGATCTCGGCGCGTTCTGGGTGCTCGGACAGCCTAATCTGAACATCAGAGTCGATCGGCAAAGGGCGGCGCGCTACGGCCTGAGTGTCAGTGACGTCAATACCGTCATTCAGGCGGCCTTGGGCGGCTCGACCGCGACGACGCTCTTGGAGGCGGATCGCCAGTTCGGCGTCGTGGTGCGGCTTGCGCCGGAATTCCGCAACGACATCGAGCAGGTCGCCAATATCAAGGTCGGCTACCAGACGCCGAGCGGCGTCAATGCCTATATCCCGCTGCGCGAGCTTGCCCACATTTCTCTCGACACCGGCGCGTCCTATATCTTCCGCGAGCACAATCAGCGCTTCGTGCCGATCAAGTTCAGCGTCCGCGGCCGCGATCTGGGGAGCGCTGTCGAGGAGGCGCAGCGACGCATCGCGGAGAATGTCAAACTGCCGACTGGCTATCGGATCGACTGGGCCGGCGAATTTGAATGGCTGCAACAGGCCAAGAAGCGCCTGGAAATCATTCTGCCGATCACCTTCGCCATGATCGTCATTCTGCTTTACGCCTTGTTCAATTCCTGGCGCGACAGCATGCTGGCGCTGCTTGGCCTGCCGTTCGCGATCTCCGGTGGGCTCGCCGCGCTTTATATCATGGATATAGACTTCAGCATCTCGGCTGCAATCGGATTCATCTCGCTGATGGGCGTGTCGGTGATGAGCGGCATCCTCATCATCAATGGCTACTATCGGGTCGCGGCCGGAGGCATGGCGCCGCTCGAAGCCATGTTCCATGCGGTCCAGGAACAGATGCGGCCGATCCTGATGATGACGCTGTCGGCCTGTATCGGCCTGTTGCCGGCCGCGATTTCGACCGGCATCGGCAGTCAAGTGCAGCGGCCGCTGGCGACCGTCATTGTCGGCGGCATGTTGATTGGGCCCGTCATGCTGCTCGTGGTCGTGCCGGCGCTGCAGAGCCTGTTCCTGCGGACGGACACGCCGAGCGCGGACAGGGGAGTTGCGGTCTCGGAAGCGCCGGCGGAAAGCAGCTGATCGAACGGCCGAACCGGCAGCGGCAATACGCGGAAAATCGCTGGTAAATCGTCTGCAAATTCGAGAGCCGAGCCGGTTATGGCCGGCGCCGATTGTCACATGGGCGGTTGACCGCACCGATTTTCCATTGCCTTCCGGGAATTTGCGGTTGATACGGGGTTCTTATAGTCGCCGCCGTCTCGGCTAGCCGCTCCCGGTCCGCTAAAGTCGGCACTGTAGTACCGTGCGAGTACGTCGCATTCGGCCTTAGCAGACCATGGCCACAGCAGAACTCGTCCGAACGGCTTGCAATTGGATTGCAAGGCTCACCGATATTTTGCGTGACGCATCGCGCCGTGACCGCGCGATACTGCTGCTGCTGACCGGCTACGCTTTGACATGGACGTTGTACGGCAGCGTCGCCAAGAGCAGTCAGGATTTGCATCCCGACATGGTCGAGCTGATCTCGTGGTCGCGCGATCTCAGCCTCGGCTATACCAAACATCCGCCGCTCGGCGCCTGGCTTGTGCGGCTCTGGTTCAGCGTCTTCCCGCTCGAGGACTGGTCGTTTTATCTGCTGGCGATGCTGATGCCGACGCTGGCGCTCTGGATGTTCTGGCGGCTGTCGGCGGATTACCTCGATATCGAAAAACGGCTCCTCGGATTGGCGCTCTTGATGGTGATGCCGTTCTATAACTTTCACGCGCTCAAATATAACGCCAATACGCTTTTGATGCCGCTCTGGGCGGCGACGACCTTGGCATTCTTGCGTTCCTATCGCCGCTGCAGCGCGTCCTACGGCGCACTTGCGGGCATCGCTGCCGCCCTCAGCATGCTGGCGAAATACTGGTCGGTATTCCTGCTCGTGGGATTGGTCGCCGCCGCGCTGATCGATCCGCGCCGCCGCATCTATTTCCGCTCGGCGGCGCCGTGGGTCACGGTTGCCGTCGGTTTTGCCGTGCTCGGCCCGCATCTGATGTGGATCTACCAGCATGATTTCATGTCGGTGCAATATGCGATCGCAAGACATGCGGCGCATTCAGTCAATAGCGGCCTCGGCGAGGTCTTTTTGTATTTCGCCGACACGATTGGATATGGGGCTGCCCCGGTCGTTCTGCTGTTCGTGCTGATACGGCCATCGCGGACGACGATTGCCGAGATGATCTGGCCGTCCGATCGCGAGGGCAGGCTCGTGGCCGCCGCGTTTTGGGGCCCGCTGCTGTTGCCGGTCGTAGGGACGCTTGCCGTCGGTACCGCGCCGACGGCGCTGTGGTCGATGCCGGCCTGGACTCTTTTGCCGCTGCTTATGCTGTTGCCGCAGGCGGTCAAAGTCGAGACCAGAAATCTCCAGGTGATGTTGGGAGTAGTTGTCGCTGAGTTGCTGGTCATTCTGATCGCGGCGCCCGGGATCGCGCTTGCCATCCATCGCATCGGCGTGAAGCCGCCGGCCGCGCATGGCCGCCTCTTGGCGGCCGACACCGAGCGCGCGTGGCGGCAAGTGACGTCGCAGCCGCTGCGCTTTGTCGGCTGCGACGTGGCCGATGGGGTTGTCACCTATGCGAAGGATCAGCCGCGGGCGCTGCCGTGGCGGTTCTTCAACGGCGATGTTGCCGACATGGTCTATGCTGAGGGGAATCATTGGCCGCCAAGCCTGAAGGATCCACAAGTCAGCGAGGCCGATCTCGCCGCAAGCGGCATGGCGCTGGTCTGCTCGGCCGACCGGAGCGACTGGGTGCAAGCCGCCGCGGCCAGAGCGTCGCGCGATCCGTCAAGCCGCCGCATCGAGGTCGAGGCGAGACGGGACTTTCTGGGCTTTCCGGGCCGCCCGGCGCACTACGTGATCTTCATCATCCCGCCGCGGTCCTGAGCATTCGCTCACGGCGCCACGGCGTCGTCGACGAACATCACGCGGCAATTGCTCGAATTCTGCTGACAGAATTTCAGCGCGCCGGCGCGCGCCCCGTCCACCGTGCGCACGCCGCTCTGCCAGCCGAAATGGCCGTCGGGCGACAGCGCAAAGGCCTTATGTGGCGCCTCAACGAGGAAAGTGGCGAAGGCCGCTTGCCCATTCGTGCCGAGATTTTTCGGCGCTGCGATCGCGGACTGTGGCAGCGGCAGCGGCGTCGAACGCGGGGTCAGGTTTTGGCGCCGCAGGAACGCGTCGACATAGGGCGTCCATTGCGGAATGCCGAGCGGAGAGAATAGGTTATGGCCGTCATTGCCGAAAGCCGGCGCGGCGATGAAATCGACTCGACCGCCACTGTCGACGAAAGCCGATTTCAATTGCTGCGCCAGCGCCGGTGCGAAAAAATGATCGTTCTCGGCATAGACCCACAGCATCGGGACACGCGAGCTTTTGCCGTAGGTATGAAAGGCATCGATCAGCCGGTCGGGACGGCAAACGCGATCGCTTTCGAGCGAGCCGCGGCCGCCGGCAAAACTGATGGCAGCGACCAAGCCGGGCGGATCGGCGGTCAGGGCCACGGTGGCGAAGCCGCCCGCGGAGACGCCGACGGCGATCATCCGGGTCGGGTCCACGTCGGGCCGATGGGAGACGAAGTCGAGCGTCGTCTTGAGGTCGGCGGCGCCGGCATTGCCGGCGGCGACATAGTTCGCGTTGTCGCAAGAACCGAAACCCTCGGCCCAGCCGCCGTCGGAGCCGCCATAGCCGCGCCGCATCACGATCACAACCGCGAACCCACGGCGGGCAAATTCGAGCGCCTGCGGCAGCATGGCGAGCGGGGTCATGGCCGCGCGATCGGCGGCGGCCCGCGGCGAGCCGTGCGCTAGCAGCACGAGCGGATAGCGGCCGGGCTCGTTCGGGCGAACGAACAAAGCTTCCAGCACGCCCGCATCGCCGCCAAGCAAGACGCGGATCGGCTGCAGTACAAAGGGACTATCCGCGCGGGCCATGCCGGCGCCGGCGAGAATCAGAAACACGATCAGCACCAGCCGCCGCATGAATAATCCCCAATCAGCGTCCGGCGGCCGGCAGCACAGCCGTCGCCTCGATCTCGAGCCTGGCTTCGTCCTCGACCAGGGCCGCCACCTGCACCAACGTCATGGCGGGGAAATGCCTTCCCATCACCGCACGATAAGCTTCGCCGAGCTCGCGCTGGCGGGCCAGGTATTCCTTCTTGTCGATGACAAACCAGGTCAGCCGCGTGATGTGCTCGACCTTGCCGCCGGCTTCTTCGACCAAGGTCGTGATATTCGTAAGCGCCTGGTGCGCTTGCGCAATGAAGTCGCTGCTTTCGAATTTCTGCTGCGCGTTCCAGCCGATCTGGCCGGCCAGGAACACCACGCGTCCCTCGGCGACGACGCCGTTAGCGAACCCTTTGGCCTCTTTCCAGCTGCGTGGATGCAGCACTCTGTGCGCCTCTGTCATAACCCGGTCGTGCTCCTTACGCATTGGCCCGCAGCCGGAAGCGCTGAATCTTTCCGGTCTGGGTCTTGGGCAGCGCTTCGGTGAACTTGACCGAGCGCGGATATTTGTAGGGGGCGATAGTCGCCTTAACGTGGTCTTGGAGACTCTTCGTTATCTCAGGACTCGGCAGCGCGCCTTCCTTCAAGACGACATGCGCCTGCACGATCTGGCCGCGCTCGTCGTCCGGCACGCCGATCACCGCACATTCCTTGACATCCGGATGCGAGAGAAGCGCCGCTTCGACCTCGGGGCCGGCGATGTTGTAGCCCGAGGAAATGATCATGTCGTCGTTGCGCGCGGCGAAGTGGAAAAAGCCGTTGTCGTCCTGCGTGAAAGCATCACCGGTCAGATTCCAGCCGTCGCGCACATAGGCGGCCTGGCGTTTGTCGGCGAGATAGCGGCATCCGGTCGGGCCGCGGACGGCGAGCTTGCCGACTTCGCCGCACGGCTTTTCTTTCATGTCGTCGTCGACGATCTTGGCCTCGTAGCCGGTAACCGGCTTTCCGGTAGTGGCCGGCGCCGCGTCGCTGAAACGGTTGGTAATGAAGATGTGCAGCATTTCGGTCGAGCCGATGCCGTCGAGGATCGGCTTGCCGGTCTTGGCCACCCAGTCCTTGAACACCGGCGCCGGCAATGTTTCGCCGGCGGAAACGGCGGCGCGCAGCGACGAGAGATCCGCGCCTTGCTCCATCGCCGCGAGCATGACGCGATAAGCGGTTGGCGCGGTGAACGAGATTGTCGCCTTGTAGGTCTGGATGATCTCGATCATGTTGGCGGGCGAGGCGTTCTCAAGCAGCGTCGCGGTGGCGCCGAAACGCAGCGGAAAGATCGCAAGTCCGCCAAGCCCGAAAGTGAAGGCGAGCGGCGGCGAGCCGACGAAGACGTCGTCGGGCGTGACGCCGAGAACCTCCTTGGCATAGCCGTCGGCGATGATCAGCAGATCGCGATGGAAGTGCATCGTCGCTTTCGGCTCGCCGGTGGTGCCGGAAGTGAATCCAAGCAGCGCGACATCGTCGCGGCCGGTCTTCACCGCGTTGAACATCACGTCTTTGCTGAGCGCAATGCGATCAAGTTCGGCATCGTGATTGGCGGTGCCGTCAAAGCCGATTACCTGTTTGAGGAACTTGCTGCTCTTAGCGCAGGTGACGAGTTCGTCCATCAGCCTTGTGTCGCACAGCGCGAGCGAGATCTCGGCCTTGTCGACGATCTGGCCAAGTTCGCCGGCGCGCAACAGCGGCATGGTATTGACGACGACGGCGCCGGCCTTGGTCGCCGCGATCCAGCAGGCGACCAGCGCTGGATTATTGGCGGCGCGGATCAGAATGCGATTGCCCGGCTTGACGCCAAAGTCCTCGACCAAAGCG
>Ga0207416_1004028_pt1 | contig 13235 bp, 12 predicted proteins | sample PaiPotPPM11metaG_FD_184107 | JGI IMG/M metagenome (GOLD analysis project Ga0207416, IMG submission 184107) | Iron sulfur acid spring bacterial and archeal communities from Banff, Canada, to study Microbial Dark Matter (Phase II) - Paint Pots PPM... ...
GATTAAAGGATCAAACAATAGAAACAAACAAAGATTTAAGGTTGCAAGATTACATGAGAAAATAGGCAATCAAAGGAAGGACTTTCTACATAAGTTATCTAGCCGCTATGTAAGCAAATACAATACCATATTTGTTGAAGACCTAAGAATAGACAATATGATTAGGAATAACACTCTAAGTAAATCTATAGCTGATTCATCGTGGTCGACATTCTTCAATATGCTGGAATACAAAGCTGCGAACGCTGGTATTCTATTCCGTAAAGTAGTAGCATCTGGAACAAGCCAGAGATGTTCCAGGTGTGGTGAAATTGTTAAAAAGACTTTGGCAATACGAATGCACTGTTGTCCAATCTGTAAGTTGAATATTGATAGAGACTTGAACGCATCTATCAATATTTTGCAAAATGGGTTAGACAACCTACCTCAGGAACTGAGGGAAGTTACGCCTGTGGAGATTGAACCAATACAAACAAGTTTGCAAGTTCGGTCTATGAATCAGGAGGCCACTAGTCTATGACTAGTGGTGGTTCACATAAGCGATTTATATACTGGCATCCACCAGAAAAAATGTGTAATTCTAGACAAGAGAATACGACAATAGAGTATAGAATAAAAGGAGACCTAACTTGGAAGAAGGAAGGAGCAATATGGAAAGAATACTAAGGTGTATTTCAAATAAAGAAATCCTAATTTTGTTTCTGCTTGTGTCTCTGATGTTAACTGGCATGGTCAATTTAACCCAACAATCAAAAGCCTCTGATAATAATAGTAATAAGATATTTCACGCTAACGGACACACAGCAGACATAAATAGTAAAAACAACCTAGCGACATCAACCAAAGTTACCAAAGTTATTGGCAAAAATCAAATTTCAGGCAGCGGGTCGGGAGACCTTTCGTGTTCAAATGGAAGGCATGTTGGCAACGCCGAAATTTCATTTGGTGGGTTTATGAGCAACGTACCACTATACGGAAGTTGGGAGGTTGTTGCTGTTAATGGTGAATCCGGCAACTCGTTAAATCAAGGAGGATCGCTTCATAGTGGAAGTATTAGAGCAGATCATTACAGCCTTAGTGGCACGGAAATAGCCAACAAGATTTGTGGAAATAGTAGTACTAGTAGTAATATTCAGACTACAACTACCCTTAGTGGACAATGTGGGCAAGGTGTAGCAATTGAGCTAAACGTAAATGACGGCGAGAGGGGAACTTTTACTGGAAATGTAGATTGCACTGTTAATCAATCTCCTTAAATTGAATTCTTGTTTATTGCTGCCCGATAGATGGGATTGGGTGACTCTATATATCCGTTCAATTGAGCAATGAAGTATTCTGGGTAACGCGTTGTCATCTTAGCTATCACAAATATTATACCTAGATGGGGGTAAAAACATTAGAGTCTCTTACCATGGCATTTCGGTCCTTGATTGTCCAGATATTAATTAATAGCATGCATATGCATATCACAATCAAAAGAATCTGAGATCGTTTGAATGCAAATTCTGACAATGTGGTGTCTGCAAAATTTGATGACGCAGGAGTGAACGACAGGGCAAAATCCTTAGCCGAAGTTATAAATTTAATATCTGATGACAAATCACTGCTTATCTTTAAGACTATATTTCTTGCTAGTGGAGATGGTAGCGAGATTCTCAGAAACCAATTGAAACTTACTAGAAAGCAGTACTATTCAAGAATATCTCGTCTCACAAAAGCTGGTTTAGTGAAAAGACAAAAAGGGAGATATTTTGTTACCTCATTTGGTAAGGTGATCTACGAAGCTCAAAGATTACTTGGAAGTGCCCTTAAGAACCATTGGAGCCTTAAAGCAATCGATTCTCTTGGAGTAGCAAATGATGATCATGTGCCCAAAGAAGAACGAGTGGAGATAATAAATCTCATGATAGGCAATCCACAAATCAAAGAAATCCTACTTTCTACAAAGTTCTAACCATGGCCTATTAATGGTATAACACTAGCAAATCGACTAATACGCTGAATATGATGCTGAGAGGTGCCGATTGCCAGGTCTTGGTTTTTGCTAACGGTGAACTATCAAAGAAACGATTGTCTCGCTTAAAGCTGCTAACGAACAATATTCTCGTCATTTACGAAAAAGTTGCAAGTTTTATCACAAGTCCGATAGTCGGATTATCTAGCATCCGTTTGGGTTGCTTGGTTATGGGATCTACAATGAACTGGCTGTGCATCCTGTTTACGTGGTTCTGGATGATTGCTTTTTCTCTTGGTTTGACCCGAAAGCCTATGCTTAGGGGATCGTCTAGCCGGGATCTTACGAGTTTGTTTCTTTTTGTAATCAAAAAGATGGTATAGTTGGAGTTTTCTTAAAATTTCTATCAGCTGTTTTAGTTGTTCATGCCTAAAATTCGCACCTTTGATATCTTGTGTTTTCATATCAAGCTTTTGTAATTCTGAGTAAATTTCTTTGTCTTCTATTGTATCCATCAATGAATCTTCCCCAAATGGTTTTTGCAGCAATTCTACGACTTGCTTTAGCTGATTTAGGGGTTCTATTGAAATCTCCTCCTTAACATATGTAGCTAATATGATTCGCTGGCGTGGATTCACTGTGAGGATTTGTTTAGCCACTTCCATGCCATTTATTTTTGGCATTTCATAATCTAAAACAACAGCCTCAAATGGTTGAATATGTTCGGTTGGATCTGTAGTGGAAGTTACATTATTAAATTCCTCACGATAAATTCTAAGGCAATCCTCACCGTTGTCCGTAGTTGAAACTTGGTGATTTCTCCTCTCTAATGCCGTTCTGTACGATAGTGCGGTATCCCTGTCGGCCTCGGCAATCAATATCCTCATTGAACCATAAAAGTAGAACCAAGACAATTAGATTTAAGCTTATGACACCAAAGTGTCAAAGTTTTTCCAATCTCCGCCATTTGTGCACGAGTTTCGCCAAACTAATCATATGGCAATATCTTTCTGACCTATATCCAACGAAATCTATATGTGCGACATAATGCATTCCTACTCAGTTTCGATGAAACTACGCCTTTAGTGAATCCTCACCAGGAGTAGATCTATTACTACCGAAAATAGCCGACACTGAGATAATTAGTAATCTAGGAGCTGGAGGCAAGTAGAAACATCAGTCAAAAGTTGCATTAAATCCATCAACTATGTTGTGCTATCTTTATTTTGAACATTATGTCAAGATCTACTGGACTATGTACTATAAAATTAATATCTACTACTCAGCCAATAAGATAATTCATATCGAAAGTATCTTCTTTTAGAACTTCTTCCTGTAAATTTCTTCTTTGGGATACTTTGCAATTCAAAGCAGAAACATTGCAAATAATGGTGACTTTTTGTATTATTCTCCCATTATGAATTTATAATAAGTCAGAGTTAAATGTTGTAATGGTTTCTAAGACAGCTATATTAGCTGCGATCTTTGAGAATAAAGCATCGGATATTTTTAAAAGTATCGCTTCAGCACACCTGAATACTGAAATTCTCATAACTCGATTGAAACTTACTAGGAAGCAGTACTACTCAAGGATGTCCAGCCTAACGGATGCTGGGTTGGTGAAAAGAGAAAAAGGCAGGTATCTTCTTACCGAATTTGGTAAGGTAATTTATAGTGCTCACGTCAATCTTGAAGCAAAAATTGAAAGTGCTCTCAACAATTACTGGAAACTCAAGGCAATCGATTCATTGGAGATTTCTTCAAGACAAGAACGTAGCCAGGTTATTTCTGCATTAATAGACAACCAAGAGATTAAAAGCATTCTAATGGAAGAGGAACCAAATTTATCTGCGCAAGCAGTAGTTAAGAAAACTCAGGTTGTACAGGATCCGATGTTAACATTACCCCAATACCCTTAACCCGATAGTGGCATCATGTCATATGAGAAGAAGATTTCCAGGCGAATTTCTTCATACAGCGTAACACTTGAGGGCGCTGGATCGATAGACTGAGAGATGGGGAGAAGGTTAAACGCTATGTGAACCTTTCAAGCGTCAGCTTTTAACCCAAGCCTTCATTGGCGGATATTCAGGCTTTCCGCTTCAGGAGCAATGTGGCCGGACCAAGAAATTAGTTTGAATCTTTAATAACGGCTTCAGATAAAGGAACGGTCTATCTAGCTGAATTGAAACATTCAACGATGTCTGCTCTGGGTATAGCGCTTAGCGTACTCAAGTTAGCTGAGAAAGGAAACAAGGAACCCTACCTCTCAACTCCTTGCATCCATGTCTTTTACAATCCATCTACACTTCTTGTATATTCCCGAACCTTAAAGGAGGTATTGGCTAACTATTTTTTTCTTTATCGGTGTCTTTATCGCTATCCTTATCTTTAGATGCTCGGTGAGGATGGGATTTGGAGCATTCTGTCCCTTTTCCCAAGATAAATTTCTTGTTCTGAAAGCTGTTTTCCTACAACTGTTCCGGCCTGAATTACAGTGTTATGTGGAAGTCGTCTACCAGGCAGAATTATTACAGAAGCACCAATTGCACAGTTGTTTCCAACCACTGCTCCAAAATGATCGGTTCCCGTATCTATCAACTGCCCATTTCCAATTTCATATTTTACATTTTTTCTATTAAGCAAGACGTTAGCAGTTCCTGAATAGCCGCCGAACCAGACATTTTTTCCAATTATGCTATCAAGTATTACATTTTGATGTGCTACTTTGTCATCACCTGCAAAATATGATTTGCCAATTTCACAGTTAAATCCAATACGTGTATTGCTATCAAACATACAATTTCTAATGAGAGAGCTCATACCAATAAAACTTCCTTTACTGATGTATGTAGGACCTTTTATCTTACAAAAGTCATCTATTGTAACTTCATCTTCTATTATGCACGGACCAGATATTATACTTGATTTGGCAACTGATGCGTTTGGTGATATCACAGTATCCGTTACCTCTTCATGTAGAATTTTATGAACAATATTTAGAAAATCCCAAGGATAAACGATATGGTCTATCAATAGAGCTTTTGTATTTGATGATGGTTGTGGTGGGAGTGGTGGAGAGTGCAACACTGCGTTTAATGGAATTTGAAGAAAATCCTCATCTCCTTTGAACCTCATCTTGCCTATTGTTCCCGATTCTGCATTCAAAGAGGCAGTAATACTTCTGCTATCGTTGTTTACATGATTGTTAACCTTATCGTTAATAGGTTCATCGTAAAACTCTTCAGTGCCGATTGATGGAAAATTATCCTGGACTAACTTCAAGGCATCACGAAATCCCTCTGGCATCATGATCTTCTTTATTGGAAATATTTTACTGACTACGCTTAAATTTCTGATTATTAAAGGCTGTCCGAGTAGTCTAAGAGAAGATGCGGGGCATTCATCTTTGTCAATAAATGATTCTAAATAATGATTGACCTTACGAAAAATTAGATTCAAACCATCGCCATTCCATTATCAATAGCATGTGAGAGTTATAAAAAAATTAACAGAAAAATCTGAACTATTTTTCCAAATGTCAATAACTTCAGTTGCATATTGCCCATGTAGGTGTAAAATGGAGATTATGGATTTGATCTAAGAACTTTTCAAAAATTACTGGCTATACGTAACAACGTCATGAATTGTCCAGAAAATTGCTAAATACCCAAAATATGTCTTAAGGTTGATCACCTAAAAAGAGTTAGTATAAGACCAGCCTTTCGTTGGGCAGATAAATGACTGACTGACAGACCGCTCATTCGTGTAAGCATCATAATATTATTAATGGGTAGACTTAACCAAACAAAACAGCAACACAAGCATCTGGTTCTTCTTTATTAAGCAAGTTCCGGCTAAGTGTATACCTGTTGCTATTGTTCTTCTATAATTGTATTGGCATTAGTGCTACTACTACCAATACCACCCCTCCATGAGTGTAGATATCCTCGATAGTCAAAATCAACTTCCATAGCTGCTGTTAGTATTTTGCTTCTTATGGACTTTGATGATTCCAAGAACATTTTGGTATCTTTTGGCAGGCAGTGTCCTCCTATTCCTTCTCTAGGCTCTAGAATGTTGACATTCCATTTAGTATTGAGAGCATTCCGAAGTTCTGGAAAGTTTACGTTATTTGTTTGACAATACAGATAAAGATCCTCAGCAAAGGCTATCTGTAGATATCTGTGTGCGTTTTCAACAATCTTGGTTATTTCAGCAATTTCAACCTCTGGTACTGGATGCATAGGAATTCCTAGACTTTTAATTCTTTTACGAGAAGAAATAAAGGAAGCAGGCGTAGAAGGCCTTCTTCCACCATTATAGAACTGCATGCCTACTTTGAGACAACAATCACAAACCCCGCCTATAACTCTTAGCTGATTCACGCCATGATATTCTTCTTCTAAAGCATACCATCTATGTGGAGCGTGAACTACATGTAGCCTATGATTTAGCATTTCAAATACTTTCTTTGACGTACCCTTAGGAATAGTACTTTCTATTGAAACAAGAGCTCCGTTTTTGGCTTCCTTTGAAAGTCTATCTACTAGAGTCAATAATCCATCTATTTGCGGCGAGGACATATCTTCAGGTTCGTGTGTTGAAACACTTATTATATATACGTCAAAATCATTAATACCGTCAGTACTACTACTGCTACTAAATCCAGGGATAGCTTTCTTTATTCCTGCTATCTTTTCAGCCCTATCCATTGCGTTTGTACTGATATCGTAGCCATACGCGTCAAAGCCTCTTTCTTTAACATATTTCGCTACAGGTAATCCTAGCTGGCCTAGCCCAATAATCAGTACTTTATCGAACTTAGTTGGAATATACTGCAGTTGATGATGGTGACATTGTTGCTCTAGCTTGCCTCCAGATGATGACAAATATTCGGCGCATTGTTTTGATTCTGACATCTCATTTCATATCCTCCGGTCTTTCGATTTCTAACCACGAGAGTCATATAATAATATAGTCAGCGTCGATGATGGCATTTTTGCAGATTACGATAAATTGGTTCATATTGCCCATTTCAGAGTGTTTTTTTCGATATTTTGCTCTAGGAAAGAATATCTGAGATTGTTGCCAACATTTGCGCTGTTGTCTTATTTTCTGAGGATATAGCGTAATGAAATTCTAAATTTTCTTTTATCGAGAAAATATTGATTAAAATTCTCCACAAGGATATATTGATCAAATCTTTTCCTAATAATTTTTTATGATGATCTATATGATAAGAAATTAGCGACCTATCAACCTTTGACATTAAGACAACCAGAGAATAAAATTGAAGAACCAGAGGACAAAGATGTCTATAGTGCTTCTCCTGTACAGCAGATTTTCGATAAGCAGAAGCTAGAGAAATTTGAAGAGGAGAGTCGACAACTAGAACAACATCAACAACAGGAACAACTAATCAAATACTATGGAGAAATAGATAAAAAGCGATGGCTAGTTAGATTCTTGATCATTGCTGCTGTTGGGCTTGTACTTTCGACTAAAGTTTATCTATTAATATTCAAAATAGATCCTCTTACCGGATTATATGGGTTCATTGCAACTTTCCTGATATTTTCGGCTTTCTTTTTCAGCTATACTCGATACAGAGATCCTGTGATTCGTTCACAGCATGCGGCTAGGCTCAGCGATTCTAGTCAAGAACAGCAACAAAAACAACCTTTCGTGAGTGTAATAATTGCAGCTAAAAATGATCCTGTTATTATAAAACAAGGCGTCCATTCAATTCTAAGCTCGAGCTATTCAAAAATCGAAATTATTCTTGTAAACGACGGTTCAACTGACGAAACAGGTAAGGTAATGGATCTACTCTTCAAGGAGAATGTAGAAAAAATAAAGGTGGTACAGCTTTCCAAGAATATAGGCAAACGCAAGGCAATTTATGAAGGGATAAAACAAGGAAAACCGCGAGGTGAGATAATCCTGTTTATGGACTCTGATACTTTCGTCGATAGGATGGCTATAGAGAGACTTGTTACATGCTTTAATGATCCGAATGTAGGCGCGGTCACTGGGACGTCAATACCCTCGAATCGTGACGAGAATGTTCTTACAAAGATGCAGGATACCTGGTATGATGGTTCTTTTGCTATTATGAAAGGGATGGAGGGCTCATTTGGTTCAGTCACCTGCTGCTCAGGCGTCTTGTCAGCTTATAGGAAAGAGGCCATCATGCCATGTTTGGATGATTGGTCTAATGACAAATTCTTGGGTATAGAATTTAGAGCTGGTGACGATAGACAACTTACAAGTTACGTTATTGGGGGTAATAAGCACTACATAAATAGTGGTAACAGAGTTTGGAAGACGCGATATTGCCAAAGTGCTATTGCTTATAGTGAAGTCCCCTCGACCATGAAAAAGTTCATTATCCAACAGATAAGATGGAAAAAAAGTTGGATTAGAACATTCATTTTTACTGCTCCCTTCTATTACAAAAATCGCTCTCCAATAGCCGCGGCTATATACTATCTTCAAATGGTACTTTCATTTCTAGGCCCAATAGTAGCTACTAGGAATCTAATTCTGATGCCTCTAGAAGGACACTTTGCGGCACCTGTAATGTATCTCGGAGGATTGATGTTTATATCGTTGCTTTTTGCTTTAGAATTCAGATTTCGATACCCAAATTCAGGAAATAGATGGATGTATCGTATCCTCGTAACGCTTTTAAGCATAAATGTCCTTAGTTCATTGCTGTATTATGCAGCATTAACTATTAGACGCAATAAGTGGGGGACAAGGTGAGATTTTCCTATGAATTTAATTATATTATTACCGGTATTTCTCACATTAGCTTTTGCGGTGGTACTATCCAATCAACTTCTTCAAGCAGCGGGTGTTAAAAGCAGTATTAAATTTTGGACAGATATTAAATCGACGTTTCTAATATTCTATGAACATAACGACTTGGTTAAAAAATATATTACAAAGCCGCTAGCTGGATTATTCGGTAAATCTGATGCTAGTAGTGAAGGACTAGCAGGTGCGTTAATCGATTTATCTAACAACAACAAAGTAAATATCCTATACTTACATCTTTAGCATTAGGCTCGATACAATAATTAAAGAGATATACATAGATCTCATACCTTCGATATGGTTGCTTCAAAAATGATTTTGTCTGCGTTAGTCGTACTCGTCTTGTTATTAATTGTATTTCAATTATTGCCATCTTCATTTTCCCAAAGTGAAAATACAGCAGCAAAAGCAGCAACAACTAATCAGAAAACAACAACTAGTCATAATAATTCTACTGCTACGAAGGCCGTGATTTTAACCTTCGATGACAATTGGAAGAGTCAATTTACAAATGCTAGACCAATCCTTGACAAGTATGGACTTAAGGCCACTTTCTTCGTGATCTGTAATTACGTAGGAAGAGATAATACAACACGTATGAATTGGCAAGATGTTTTAACATTGCAGAAAGAAGGACATGATATTGAATCTCATACTATGAACCATAAGAATCTGAACAAATTATCAGCTAATAAGCTAGATTATGAGGTAGGACAATCAAAGAAGTGTCTTTTGGATCATGGTATTAAAAATGTCACAATCATAGCGACACCATATAACGAAGGATGGAATAACGCCACTGTGACAAAGAGTATTTCTAAATATTATGATATGGCTAGAAGCGGTAACGCTGACATTACGTTCCTACATTGTGATAAATGGGTTTCTGGACAAAAAGATTGTAGTACCTATTTTAGTAACGGTACCCTGACCTTTGCAAATAGATATTCCATTAGGGCATGGAGCCACAATTTCTACGATAATATTTACATGCATAATGGTACTCAGATATTTAGCAAATTCACTCAGGTAATCAATAAACAGACACGTTACAACATAGGACCAGGAACTACAAATGCTATCCCTGTAATTGAATATCATAACATAGATAATGACAACACACCTTATACCACAAGGATAGATTTGTTTAGTGCTGAGATGAAATATCTGCATGACAATGGCTTTACCGTCCTAACTATGTCTAATCTGGGATACAATCAAACTAGCAACTACTTATACGTAAGAGGGAAGTAAAAAAGCCTTACTCATAGTGCATATGAGCAATGAAACATGTGTACCATCAACTCACTATACATAATATGTTCACTTAGAGAAAAGGTGTGCACCAGTATGTCTGATACCTGCAACGACTTGTCTAAAAGATGAGGAACACATCAAAAACCGGCTAAATTTTCCATTAGACAAATTCTTGCTGAGTCTTCTGCTTTTCCTAACTAAAGAAATAATAATACAGCATTAAGACAAGAGATCAAAAAAAATCCTATAATCCACGCAATATCAACAAAAAAAGAAATGGTAATACTGTGATCGTTCTTGTTTTCTTTCTTATCCTCGAGATTTATTGGACACTGATGTCGTAGGACCAGTAACTGATAGATTTATAGACTCTGTTTTGTTGAGAGGTGATTTGAGACCGGTACCACAGACTAGGTTTGAATCTTTTATCAATACATTGCATGCTTGGAATTTGTCACCAACCTTAAGCTTCAAGTTGGGAAGCGTGAAAAAAACTTCTGCTACACCTGTCGAGTTTTCATGCTTTATGTTTTCGTCTGTAGCGTTAACCGCAACAGCGGCGGTTTGATTTTTCGCAGTAACATAGGTGACAACGTTACCGGTTTTATTGTCTATGCCAAATAGAATCACATCCACCTTAAAAACGTGTGTTGGAGCTTTGACGGGAGTTACTGCGGCTTTTGGAGGAGTAGGGGCTTTCACTGTAACTGAAGGTGATGAGGGAAGTAACTGTGCTTGACTGGAGTTTACAAAATACCCCATTGGGATTGCGATTACCAAAGCGCTCACTAAAGATAGAAGAGCTATTATCCTTAAATTTTGCAATGCTATTCAAAACATACAACGTATCGAAAGATTTAAACATTACTTGTAATTATGATGGTAATTGTCAATTACAAATGAAATCCATAGTATTTTTCGTTTGTTAAGTAGTTCCTGTGTTTTTTTATTTTGGTAGTATACACTCTTCTCCTAAGTAAATTTGAGACAATACCTACCTCATGTGATAAGTAGAAATATATTCTTGTGAAGGCGTTGCTACCACAGAGGGAAAATCAAACATCACAAGTATCCACCAGATATCATCCATAACCGTGGGAGCTGATGTTGCCATTTTAGTAGCAGCAGCAGTAGTATCTTTATTATTGGTAATACTGCTTACCACTACCTCCAACCAAATGCTATTAGCAGCGCCGCAGAAATGTACGATAGGCTGGTACATAACTGGATATTTTACACCGATAGAAGGCGATTACAATGGCTCAAAACAATTAATAAAAGTAATAACACCGGCTTCTGTCGTTCAGAGCAGAGAATTTTACAATTCATTTATTCATGAAGTCCAAATAGAAGGATGGGGTAGGACGCTACAAGGCGATTATATTGGCCTCGTTACAAATGACAAGCAGTGGCACTCTGCATCTAAGCCAACCGGTAGTACAGACGAGCCTTTGTTACAGCATAGTGTCGCAGTAGATCCGAATATAATAAAGATGGGTCAACAGCTAATAATACCTACTCTTCCTAAGCCTTGGAATACGATAACACTTACTGCTGCGGATGTTGGACCGGACATCAAGGGGAGGCATATCGATGTTTATACTGGGGAAGGTAAGGACGCCGGACAAGAAACTCGAAGAATTACCGGATATGACAACCAACTATGTCTAATTTAGAGACACTTTACTTGCCTCTCGTACGTTGTTATCGTAGTCCGAGCGTCTACCTCTTCTCACAAAAAAAGAAATAATACAAACACAGTAAAAAGACCTTGAACAGCCGAATTTGATTATGGAGTTTAGGAGGATACAATATTTTTTGAACTGCTATGCCATTAGGTATTGAAGAAATAATTTCTGCAATCTAGCAATTCTAATGGTAGATCTAAAGTAGAACCTGATGAGCATCTCATCCTTCATGAGGCCAAATTTTATATCTTTTACTATTAATGGAGATTTTTCTGCAATTTTCCCAATAACAAATTTGTGGGCATAACTTAAATGTAATATCGTTAGGATCGAAGAAAGGTTCGTGTGTAATATGATTGATTGTTCAAAGCTTATTCTCTCATTGCTAATTGTCTCAGTGTTAGTGCTAGGGACACTAGAACCTCGTGTTTCGTTTTCCCAAGGAGTCGTTGGTACGAATAGCAGCAACAACAAGAACTACACTGACAACAATTACAAGAATTATCATCTAATACAACCCACGTCTTCTGGATGCAACTGCGTCGTATTCAGAATGGACGATGTCCAGGATAACTGGATCCGGACAGCGCAGTTAGCCACAATGAACTTATTCATATCAAAGAATCAAAGCCTGACATTGGGATTAATAATGAATGGTATTGGCAATGATACTAAGATTATTGGCCGAGTTAATAATGGGTATCACAATGGACTGTTTGAATTAGCTTTGCATGGTTGGGATCACGTGGATTATACGAAGCTAAACGAGAAGCAACAACAAGAATCGCTTAAATTAGCTAATGAAAAAATGCTGCGATTATTTGGAAATAGATCTGATATATTCATTACACCTTATGGACCATTTAACAATGGTACGATTTATGCGATGAAGCAACTTGGTATTAAGATTTTAAGTGCAGCTCTACCGTCTGAGGGTGTTTTTGATAAGAACAGTTCCATACTGAACCTTAATAATATTAATACTATTAATAATATTAATACTAGAAATGTAACAACAAACTACAACCAAATTAGTACCAGTGCGGCAGCTGTCTACCATATACCTGCAATGACTTTTTTTAAAAATGACGAACACAACAAACGAGCGACTAAAACACCAATTAATGATATTTTATCTAACGTCGACAATACTATAAAGAAATTCGGATATTCAGTTGTTGTTTTTCATCCACAGGATTTTGTCAAGACCGACCAGAATGGAAATGTCGTTAATTCAGCCTTGGACACAAACCAACTCAAAGATCTTTCAAGGTTGATTGATTCTATTCTTTCAAAAGGCATTAAGATCGTATCTTTTTCCAAGCTAATTAGCGAGATTACGGCTCATTCAGATGCTAGCAAGCTCGCTTACACGAAAAGTGATACCAAATGGACTAGCAACAGCAACAATACAAGCCCAACGGGAGGAAATGTGTTTTCTTCGTTGGATTCGAGTGAAACCCAACAATGGGTTAATTATGAATCTAACACCAAAATCCAGTTTGGTTATT
>Ga0207416_1004029_pt1 | contig 13232 bp, 13 predicted proteins | sample PaiPotPPM11metaG_FD_184107 | JGI IMG/M metagenome (GOLD analysis project Ga0207416, IMG submission 184107) | Iron sulfur acid spring bacterial and archeal communities from Banff, Canada, to study Microbial Dark Matter (Phase II) - Paint Pots PPM... ...
GTTCCAGGGGTGCCCTTTCCCGGAAAGTCTGCTCAAGTCGACATGGGTCAGAAGTTCGCCGTCGGACTCCATGCGCAGCAGAAGCCCATTGCGTGACGAAACTACAAGTAAGTGTCCATCTGGCAGCCAGTCGAAGCACATGGGGAATGACGGGAAACTCACCTTGACGATGACTTCACTCTTGCCCTCAAAGTTGACAGCCAGAATCTCTTGCGCTCCCCAATCGGCAACCCACAGACGGCCATTGTGCCACCGCGACGACTCACCGAATGCGAGACCGGTCAAAAGGGTTTGCACTTCAGACATGTGAAGACTCCTTTCACTCGATAGATCACGACCTGTGGTCGTCATCGCTGCCGTTGCGCTTGCCCCAGGTACGCAAGAATGCAACAAAGAGCGAAACACGCAACAGCGAAACTAATCCACCCTGTCGTCCCACCGACAATAACAACAAAGAGCAGACCGAACAGCAGAAGCATCACCAGTGCAATCCCGGCCACTGCGAGATGGAGGATAGTCGACTTGTCACGTGGGAGCGGATAGACTTTGCCGGACGGTCCTTCTCTCACCTCTTGCTCGTAGGATGTCTCCTCGTTCAATCTACGCTTGAACGAGGAGAGAGTTGCACATTGCAAGCCGTCATCTTGCGGGTAAACACGTGCTGGATTGAAGATCACTTGTCCGCGCCACGTGGGACTCTAGAGCCTCCTTGTTGGTAACTCGTTGCGCATCTACTCCAATTATCTGCGTTGTATCTCTTTGGAACTTCTGTTATACTTCTCACATTCCAGAGATGAGACATATTGAGGAAAGCAGAGGGGCACACCTACATGGCTCGCATAATACGAGAAGGCAAACTGCAACCGCAATCTAACTCAGGCGGCATCACGCGCATAACCGTTGGTGGCTTCAAATCCATCGTCCAGGAACAAAGTATCGAGATCAAACCCCTCACCATCCTGGCAGGTGCCAATAGTTCCGGCAAGTCCAGCATAATGCAACCACTGCTATTGCTCAAACAAACGTTAGAATCAACCTACGATCCTGGCTCCCTATTGCTGAATGGCCCTAATGTGAAATTTACTGAGGTGGATCAACTTTTATCTCATGTAGATAATGGACAGCCTATAAATATTTTCCATGTAGGAATGGAGGTAGGAGATCAAGCAGTAGTAACAACTTACTTCACACGAGAAAAAAATAAAGGGTTTGATGTAATTGAAACAGCCTATAAATCTAATGGGCCAAATTATCGTGTATATACAGGTATGCCTCAAAATGAAGCCCAAATCATCGCTAACATCGCTTTGAGAACTACCCATTTAGGTAGCAGTAAATTATTACTTGATATGGCAAAACCTGGAGAGCGATGGGAAGTATCCTTTGTACAATCGCGGTGTTTTTTAGTTCCAGCTTTACGTCCTGAAGGACCCGAAGTAGCTGAAGCCGATGACATATTTGTAAGCATTGTTGCTTCAATGCCTGGAGAAGCTCTGGTAGAAAATTCTATACATCAAACGCTTCACCTTCCTGGCTTGCGAGGAAGCCCAGAAAGAGACTATCCAGTTACCGCTACAGGCCCAACCTTCCCTGGCACTTTTGAATTATATGCTGCCAGCATTATCGAGCACTGGCAGCTAGACAATGCTAAACAGAAGCTCAAGAAACTTTTCAGCGATCTTACTCGCCTTGCTCTAACTAATAAAGTCATAGCAAGGCGCAGAAATGCTACTGCCATCGAACTACTCGTCAACCGCTTCCTGCAAGGCGATAAGGAAGACATGGTCAGCATAGCCGATGTGGGTATAGGTGTCTCGCAGGCTCTTCCCGTTGTGGTTGCTCTTCATACCGCCAATCCTGGACAACTGGTTTACATCGAGCAGCCTGAAATCCATCTGCACCCGCGCGCTCAGTATGCAATGGCGGAAGTATTGGCAAACGCGGCCAAAGAGGGCAAACGGCTGGTGATAGAAACGCATAGCAGCATACTACTGCTGGGCATACAAACGCTGGTAGCTGAAGGAAAACTTCCACCGGAGCTGGTCAAGCTGCACTGGTTTACTCAGCAAGAGGATGGTTCTACGAAGATTGACAGCGCTGATCTGGACGAAAGAGGCGCGTATGGTGATTGGGCCGAAGATTTTGACGATGTGGCGCTGTACTCGGAAGGTCGCTTTTTAGATGCTCAATCCCGAACGCGAGGGCAGGCGGGTGAGTAAAAAAGGATCGAAACGTCTTGTTATCGATACAAGCGTTGCCCGTTCCTCTGGTAGAGGAGATGCAGAAGATGTAACTTCTCAAAGATGTCGGAAATTTCTTCTTACTACAAAGGACGAAACAAAACATCAGGTCGTTATGTCTGATGCACTTGAACAGGAATGGGGTAAGAATCAATCCAGGTTTGCCAGTCTCTGGTTAATTGCAATGGAGAACAAAAGACGAGTTCACCATACGGAAATACCAACTCAAGGGAGGTTGCGGCATCAGGTGGAGCGTGTTGCCGAAAAGAAGGCCGATTGCGATGCCATGCTCAAGGACATGCTTCTCATTGAGGCAGCCTTTCACACTGATAGAATCGTTGTATCGTTAGACGAAACAGTACGCAATCTATTTCATCAAGCCACCGAAAAAATATCTGCTTTGACTAAGATTGCCTGGGTCAATCCTTGCATCGTTGAAGAAACACCCATTGAATGGTTACAAAATGGAGCAGAGATAGAGAGGGAACGTTTACTTGGATACCGCAGAGAAGATAGCGCGAACTGAGGGCCACCAGCGCCCGTTATTTCAGACCGTCACCACCGCCCAGCAGCTTGGCAGCATCGTCAAGTCGGTGCGCGACATTATGCGCAAGGATCGGTAGCGGCTCTACGCCATTAGGAGGGCGAGCATCTTATCCTGATTCTGGTATCCGTCTTATTCGTAGTTTGAATGTGAGGATGTCGATGTCCCAGAGGCGGTAACGCAACAGGGCGATTCCGATAGAGAGTGGAATGCACAGGAAGAAGTGTTCAAACACGAACATGTTCAACCAGAGGAGCAACACGATATTCCCCAGCGCAGGGAAGAATAAATACGCCCGTCCAAAAACATTACGAACACCCTTAGAATCTCTTTTTACTCTATTCCCTCTCATTCGCGGATGGCGGTTGACCAGCCACGCCGGCGCGCTATGCCTTCCAGATACCGCAATTATTAAAAAGAGGCGGGGGATTTCTACCTCCGCCTCTTGGCTATAACACGCTCTATAAGATCGATGCTCCGTGGTGCTGCTCTACCCGTTGCAGGCGAGACCCCAGTTCTACCAGCCAGGTACCGAGCCTATCCGCAGCATTCTCTACGAGGGTTGGTGATTGTTCAGCATGAGCAGGCTTGCGGCTCCGCTGCACATCGTGCAGGATTTCAGCCTGACGAGTAGCGACCAGCTTTTCATAAAGGTACGGATTGTTTGACATCGTGCTTACTCCTTTTTGCTACTGGTTTGTTTCTTGCATCTATTTCAAGTATACTCTGATAAGAGGATATAATCAGTCCTGATTAAGACGAATTTTCGGCAAAGAGGAAAAATTGCTATGTACCATCCGACCACGCGCGTACTCACGGTACTCGAATTGCTGCAATCGCACCGGCAAATGAGCGGGCCGAAGCTGGCCGAACGGCTGGAGGTAGATGTGCGCAGCGTGAGACGCTATATTTTGATGCTGCAAGAACTGGGCATACCCATCGAGGGGGAGCGGGGACGCTACGGGAACTATCGCCTGAGGCGCGGCTTCAAAATGCCCCCATTGATGTTTACAGAGGAGGAGGCGCTGGGGCTTACGCTGGGGCTGCTGGCGGCGAAACGGGTGGGGATGGCTATGACTACTCCCGCAGTCGAGGGCGCGCTTGCCAAGATCGACCGGGTGCTGCCCGAAGCTGTACGCGAACGAGTTCAAGCCCTGCAGGAAACGCTGGTACTCAATATCCCATCGTCAGAGCTTACTCGCCCGACGCCGGGAAGCTCGGTGGTACTGACCTTTAGCACGGCAACGCAGCAGGAGCAGCGCGTGTGGATGCGCTACCGCGCCAGCCAGTCAAGTGAAACCGAGCGAGCCGTCGATCCTTACGGCCTGATCTTCCAGGCGGGCCTCTGGTATACCGTCGGCTACTGCCACCTGCGGGAAGGCCTGCGGATATTCCGCCTGGATCGCGTGTTACAGGTCGAACCGCGCGAGGAAGGCTTTACGCGCCCACCCGGCTTCGACGCACTGGATTATCTTAGGCGTTCTATCGCCGCTATGCCTGAAACCTGGAAAGTTGAGGTGTTGCTTGAGATATCGTTGCAAGAGGCCGAACGGCAGATATCGCCAACGACGGCCATGCTGGAACAGGTTCCGGGCGGCGTGCTCATGAACACCTACACGCAAACACTGGAATGGATGGCACATTTTCTGGTGAGCCTGCGCTGCCCTCTGATCGTGCGCGAGCCGCCCGAACTCCGCGAGGCGCTGCGAGCGCGAGCTGCAGAGATTGTGCAACTGGCAGAACGCGGGGAGTAAGGACTCGTCCCTGTGCTGTCACCCTTCGCTGCGCTCAGGGTCTAACATACGCGTACCGAGATCCTTCGCTGCGCTCAGGATGACATTTGAATCTAGTTTACCCCTGCTGCTGGTAGCCCATCTCATAATGAATTTGCGACTGTTCTTCCCAGGATGGCTCTCTGGGCTGGGGCAGATTTGTCGAGGGCGAGCCAGCAGTATTCTCTTTTTTCCGCTGTTCCAGTTGCAACTGCAAACGCAGTTCTTCATTGCGCAGTTCCAGCCTCTTCTCGCTGGCCCGAATGCTGGTTTTATAGACCTCTAGCAAGATACCGAGGACAATGCTTACGATGCTGATAATAAAAAGGGCCAGCACAACTGTCAGCCAGAAGTTATTGGAAAGCCATTGCATAAAATCCATTGACGTACCCTCGCAAATCACAAAAATTCCTGCCAGGCGCAACTTCCCGGCTTTACATTTATTACGTGTCAGTGCGGACCAAGTTGCACTTTTCCTCACTTCTGATCAGGTTCTCTGAACCTTGACGAATACGATATATCGGTATACGATACGATATATCGTATCGTAGGCTTTAACATCCATAGCTCTACTAGAAGGAGATATATGTATGGCACAGCGGAATATTACAGGTCAGACGCCTATCGGGTACTGGCTGAAGCATGTTGACGAGGTGATAACGAGTCACGTCAACCAGGTTCTACATGACAATGGCTTCACCCGTTTTCGCTGGCAGGTTCTCAATATCCTGTATGAGGGAGATAGTACCACAAGGAACAAAGTCTTTGAGATCATGAAGTCCTTCATTAATGCAGATCAGCTAGATGAATTCTTGAATGGCTTTGTGCAAGAAGGGTGGCTGGTGAAGCGTGGCGATGGTGAGACGGTAGAACTGGCGCTGACCGAAGCGGGCAAGACCAAACGTGAAGAGATTTTCAGGCTCCAGAGCGAAGTGAGAAGACGAGCCATGCTGGGCATTTCTGACCAGGAGTACGCGACCGTTATCGATGTCCTCCAGCGCATGGTATACAATCTGGAATAAGCTATTCTTTCCATGTGCGAACAGCCGGGTGACGCGCGTCACCCGGCTGTTCGCACATGGAAACGAGGAGATGGCTAGTCGGCAATCAACGTTGGCTGCTTCGCCTCAAGCGGCTCGTCGGCTATTGCTGCACGTTTCGCGGCCTGCACAGCCGGGTCGCGTCCTACAAACAGCGCCAGCGCTGCGCAGATGCCGCAGGCAATGACCACCACCAGAAAGGTGTCGTTGAGTCCCTGCGTGGTGACGTGCTGGGTAACGCAGGTTTTGACGGCTGCCGCCCCGGCTCGCGCCAGTGGAGCGCAACTGGCCGCAATGCCTGTCAGCGGGCGCTGCTGAAACGCCACCGCCACTTCGGCGCCGTGCGCGATGGTCTGCTGCGTGAGGTAGGTGGTGAGTACCGAGACGCCAACGGCGGAAAAGACCTGGCGCGTGACGTTGACGAGCGAGGATGCTCGCGCCATAGCCTTATTGCTCACGACAGAGAGGGCGAGCGTCTGCATGGGAATGTTGACCAGCCCAAGTCCCAGGCCGCGCATGACGAGCCACCACTGCAAGGAGAGACCTGTAGTTGACACGGTTAAGCGTGCCACGCCAATCGTGCCAACCGTCACCAGCGCGAAGCCGATGATAGCCATGATGCGCGGCCCGACGCGATTATACAGCCCTCCTGAGATGACGACACCGGCGGCGGAAGCCAGCCCCTGCAATATCAAAATCTCGCCTGCCGAAAGCGGCGTCAGTCCCTGTATGCGTTCAAAGAAGAAAGGCAAGAGGAAAAGGCTGCCAAAGAGGAAGGCCGAAAGTGCCCAGGTGAGTACGTTCGCGATACTGAAGGTGTAGTTGAGGAAGAGGCGCACATCCATCACCGGGTCGCTCACCAGCAGTTCGGTGACAATAAAGGCGACCAGCACAACGCCGCCGCCAATCAGGAAGGCCAGCACGGTGCCATCTCCCCAACCGCGCGAACTGGCCTCGGAGATGCCATAGACCACCGCTGTGAAGCCGACCATAGAAAGCACCAATCCGATGAAATCAAAACGCCCTTTGGATACTGGCGCTTCGTCATGCTGGCGTTCCGCAGCGCGCCCGCGCAAGATGAAGAACGCCAGGGTCAGAGCGATCACGCCAAGCGGCAGGTTGATGGTAAAAATCGCGCTCCAGCTAAAGTTTGTCGTCAGGTAGCCGCCGATGGTCGGGCCAAAGGCGGGAGCCAGCAGGACAGGCACGCCAATAATGGCCGAAGCCACGCCGCGCTCGGTCGGGGGAAAGGCGCGGTATATCAGCGCGAAGACGATGGGAAAGAGACCGCCGCCGCCCACACCCTGGATAACGCGGAAGAGGATCAGCATCGCTTCCGTAGGGGCGATGGCGCACAGTCCCGAACCCAGCGTAAAGAGGCCCAGCGACAGCATAAACACCAGTTTGGTGCCTATCTTATCGCTCAGGTAGCCCGAGATGGGAATGACAGCAGCCTGGGCCAGGAAGTAGCCCGTGGCAACCCAGGTGATGGTGGAGAAATCGGTCTTAAAAGCCAGTTGCATCTGCGGTAAGGCTACGCTGACAATGGTATTGTCCAGCACCGCCATGAACAGGCCAAGCGCGCCAATCAAGGCAACCTGCCATTTATAGTCGAGTCGCATGAAAGATCTCACTTTCCTATCATAATGAATGTCGTTTGAAAATCGAACTTAGTTCAGTAAACGGTAAAAAAAGAGAAGATTACTCTGCCCGCCTGGCACTCCAGGCCGCGAACATGTCGCGCATGGCGCGTTGTATCAACTCTTTTGCGCGTGGTTCGCCGCCATAGATGCGATCCACCATTGCCAGGGAAATCAGCCCATGCACGAGGCTGCGCATAATCTCTACTGCGCCCTCCATATCCTGAATGACTACTCCTTTTGCCTGCGCCCAATCTGCCAGGGTTTCCAGTGTAGTGACAAATGATTCGCGCATGTCGGGTGGTTTTTCGCTGCAGTAAGGCACTCCAAGACCATTCATGACCTGATAGAGTTCCGGTTGGCTCATGGCAAAATTCCAGTATGCTTCCGCCATGTTAATCAGCCGCTGCTCACAGTCTTCTGTCGATTCTCGCGCTATCCTGAGCGCTGCCGCCAACTGACGGTAGCCCTCTCGCAATAATTCGAGCAGGATGTCTTCCTTGCTCTCGAAGTATTCGTAGATCGTTGGCGGGCTGTATTCAATGCGTTCCGCGACCTTGCGGATAGTGACAGACTGCCATCCCTCTTGCCGCGCGATATCCCGCGCCGCCGTCAGAATGCCCTGCCGCAGCTCTTGTTTCTCTCGTTCGCGTCGTTGCTTAATGCTCATCACTTTATGGCCGTTCTGATTTCTAACAATGTTCGATAAAATCATAACAGATAGATGCAAGTAATGTCAAGAGTTTGAAGAACCTTTTTTTAGCTCTATGTTGTGGGAGCTGTTGCAGCGAGCGGGCTATTCACGCCCTCGATATAAATGCGGCGCACACCTTGCAAGATGCGCTCTTGAGAAAAGCCGCGCTCCAGTCTCTGGAAGCGATAAAACGGAGGATTCAGCACGGCCAGCATGGTATCTACGGTGAAAGGTACATCGAGCGCAGCCAGTTCCCCGCGTTTCATGGCTTCAGTGAGAAGCCCCGCGAGCAATTCATGCAACCAGAGATACCAGGGCGATTGCTGGAACGAGAAGTGGCGCGAGCTGTCAGATTCGTTGCACTCGCCATCTCGCGTCATGGTTCCTCCAATGGGGCCTAAGAAAGTCACTTGCTCTTCGAGTAAAGCGGCCATTTTTATCAAGACGCCATCCAATCGTTCAAGCGCGGATGCAGTCTCAGTTTCTGCGAACAGCGCCGCTATCTCTTCCGCGAATCGCTCATGATGTTCGCGCATCAAATCCATGCACAGTTCACCCTTGTGGCGATAACGGCGATAGAGCGTCCCCTGCCCGATGCCAGCAGCCAGAGCGATCTGGTGCATACTCACAGCGTCAACTCCCTGCTCCGCGAAAAGGTGCTGCGCAGCATCTAGTATACATTGGCGGTGCTCTGCTGCATCGCGCCGTTCATGCCGGTGATGCGCCATAAACCACTCTGGTAGACCCGCCGGACATGAAAATTGGCGAGATTCTTCTTTCACTGCTTTTCCTCTTGACAAGTGGACAATTGTCCGGTACAATGTGTATGTGGACATGTGTCCATTTTAAGTGTAGCACATTGCGACGGTATGGTCAATACACTACGCTCCAAAAAGAGAAGACTATTTCGTTTTCCATGTATGATATGAAAGGAATATCGATGAACCGCTTTTCCACTGCTGAAAAAGAATATATGCATAGCCAGCGCCTGGGCCGCCTGGCTACCATCAATCAGGCGGGAGAGCCACACGTCGTACCTGTATCATTTCGCCACAATGCCGAACTGGACGTGATAGACATTGGTGGGCACGGCATGAGCCGCAGCAAGAAGTTCCGCGATATCCTACACAATGCGAACGTCGCGTTCGTCATTGATGATGTACTTCCGCCCTGGAAACCTCGTTTCCTTGAAATACGCGGGCGGGCAGAGCAGGTTTCAGAGGGGGGCGAGAGCTTTGGCCCAGGTTTTGCGCCAGAGATGATTCGTATTTTTCCCAGGCGCATCATTTCCGGGGGGATTGAACCAGGCGCCAATAGCTATGCGCATACAAGCCGAAAAGTTGAATAGCAGAGCAATTCAACTTTAACCGAACCGATACGTACATTCTTCAGGAATGTGAGGAAGCGATATATCGCATCTGCGCTCACTCATCCGTCCAATTGCCGCTGGCTGCCGGTCAGGGCCGGTTGCTGGCGGCATCAACATGAATTGAGGAAGAACACTATGTCGAACAAACCGGCCATACTGGCCGAAGGACTTCAGAAATCGTATGGCAAGACGCGCGCACTGGCGGGCATCGACCTGTCAGTCGAGGAGGGGAGCGTACTCGCGCTTCTCGGACCCAACGGCGCTGGCAAAACTACAGCCGTGCGCATTCTCACTACGCTGCTCAAACCAGACGCCGGGTATGCGGAGGTGGCAGGGCTGGATGTCGTCAAACACGCCGACCAACTGCGCGCCCGTATTGGCCTGGCCGGCCAGTATGCCGCCGTCGATGAAAACCTCACCGGCTTTGAAAACCTGGTGATGTTCGGGCGGCTCTATCACTTATCCAGCGCGGTCGCGAAACGCCGGGCAAACGATCTGCTCGAACGCTTCGATCTCACGGATGCTTCCCGACGCGTCGTGAAGACCTATTCGGGAGGAATGCGCCGCCGCCTTGACCTGGCAGGCAGCCTGATCATGACGCCTCCTGTACTCTTTCTCGACGAGCCGACGACCGGACTCGATCCGCGCGGACGCCTCGCTATGTGGGATGTCATCAGCACCCTGGTCGCCGACGGCACCACCGTACTCCTGACGACGCAGTACCTGGAAGAAGCCGATCAACTGGCGAACCAGATTGTAGTTGTTGACCTGGGTAAAGTGATTGCCAGGGGCACATCCGACGAACTGAAAACCCAGGTTGGAGGAGAACGGCTCGAGATTACCGTAGCGCGCGGGGGGGATCTGGATGCCGCTGCCGAGCTTTTGCGCTCTTACAGTCAGGGTGAGATCCAGATCAACGACTTTGACCGTCAACTTATTGTGCCGGTGGCGCAAGGCGCTCAACACCTGGCGGCTGTCGTGCGCGATCTGGACGCTGCCCACATTACAGTGGATGACCTGGCGCTGCGCCGCCCCACCCTGGACGATGTTTTCCTCACACTGACGGGGCGCGCCGCCACCACGGGCGACCTGTCTACCGATACACCGGCCCCCCGGCCACTGGCAAGGAGTACTCGATGAACGCAAGCAATCTCCGTTTCACAGGACAACTGAAACCCCTGGCGCGTCCGCGAATCTACTGGACCATCTCGGATGCGCTCGTAATGGCGAAACGCCACCTGCTCCAGATTCCACGCATCCCGGAAGAACTGGTCTTCGCGACGATCCAGCCAATCATGTTCGTGCTACTCTTCCGCTACGTCTTCGGTGGAGCAATCGCGGTCAGAGGGACAACCTATGTCAATTACCTGATGGCCGGCATCTTCGCGCAGACCGTCATCTTCGGCGCGACGACAACCGGCGTCGGCCTGGCAAACGACCTCCAGAAAGGACTGGTTGATCGCTTCCGATCGCTGCCGATGGCGAAATCAGCAGTACTGACGGGTCGTACCCTTTCAGATATGGTACGCAACACCTTCGTTGTGATCGTTATGTGGTCGATTGGTTTGCTGGTCGGCTTCCGTCCAGAGGGACCTGTCATTGCCTGGTTCGCGGCAGCAGCCATTCTCTTGCTCACCAGTTTTGCTTTTTCGTGGATATCGGCAACCATCGGGTTGCTCGTGAGCACTGTCGAGGCGGCGCAATCGGCTGGCTTCATCTGGCTCTTTCCGTTGACCTTCGCCAGCAGCGCGTTTGTACAGACTTCGAGTATGCCCGACTGGCTGCGACCCTTCGCTGAAAACCAGCCAGTTACTATTATCATCAACGCGGTGCGCGGGCTACTCCTCAACACCCCTAAAACTTCGACCATTCTAGAGGCTCTTGCGTGGTGTGTAGGTATCCTGATCGTCTTTATACCGGTAGCGGTCTGGGCCTATGGCCGGAGAACGGCGAGGTAGATTGGTAGTGTGGTTAATGATTGTGGCCTTGAAAACTGGCGACGCCAGTTTTCAAGGCCACAATCATTAACCACACTGAATAAAGCGCATCGGATAGCTGTGCAGTGACTCGAAGCCGCTGCTTGTCACTCGCACCAGTTCGCCTATCTGCACGCCCATGCGTTCATCGTCTGTAATCACGTTGGGCTGGATCACGACGACCATGTTTTCGCGGAAGGTGAAGGGCTGCGGTGGCCTGGTGCTGGTGCGGCGCGTGCGCAGGATGGGCGCAAGGTAGCCTCCGCCGAAACCGTGCAGCAGGTCGTCGCAGATGGTAAAGCCGGCAGTGTGGATGTATTCAGCAGCATCCAACACCTCATCCGTGGTTGCCCCGTCTCGCAGCACGCCTGCGAGACGATGATATGCTTCTACTGCAACGTCGTAGAGGCGCTGGTACCCGGCTGTCGGCGGTGTGCCAATAGCGAATGGGCGCAGGATTTGCCCGGCGTAACCGGCATAGTGGGCGCTGATCTCGGTTATCAGCACGTCGCCTTTCTCGAAGATGCGATTGGATTGTTGCTGCGCGGGAACGCACACGGTTGGATGCGACATGGGTGTCGTTGCCATGTAGTGAATGTGGGTCTTGCCGCCCAGTCCCAGGTACGCGCCCTCTACAATAGCGGCCAGTTCATACTCATGGATGCCAGGACGCGCTTCGCGTTCAAGCGCCGCAATCGCCAGGTCGCTGAACTCAGCTCCCTTGCGCAGAAATGTGATTTCTTCTTCGCTTTTGACGAGGCGCAGCTGCATCATGGAAGGAATAAAATCCACCCATTCCACCTGTGGCAGCATATCGCGCATTCCATTGTATTGCTTCAAGGTAATGGGGCCAACCATGCCGATTCTGCCCCCGCTCAATCCTCTCTCGCGCAAGTTTTCGACGGCAGCAAGCGCTATATCCGGCCCGCCCCAACGCACATCCGCGACACTGGCGACCAGCCGCGCATTCGGCACATGGTTGTAATACTGCACGAACAGCGCCGGTTCGCCCTCAAGTGGAAAGACGAGCATTGCCTCCCGCATGGTGGCAAAATTGGAGAGGTACAATACCTCGTGATACGCGCTCACCGTACCATACAACACGAGCGCGGAGAGTCCTTTTTCGGCCATCGCGCTACGAACGTTCGCATAGCGGCGGGCGTATTCGGCATCGGAGAAACGGGGGTACAGGTTGTTATGCATAATTCTATCCATTCCTGGAGCCAGGGCAGGAATCTTCCATCCTGAAGCCAGGGCAGGGGCAAGCCCAGCCCTGGCTGGCTTTGTTGTAATCATATGTCGCTTCGTAGTAGGATACGGGCTGGGCTTGCCCCTGCCCTGACTTTGTCTCACACTCGCAATTTATCCCGCATCCAATCGGCCTGCTGTGGGCGGTGTTTGTAAATGATGTTATTGCACACGTGGTTGCCATCTTCAAACATCCATAGCTCCGCGACAGCGCTGGCTTCTGCTGCCATGCGTTCGGCATCCTGGTAAGGCACAAGCCTGTCGAGGCGTCCCATGATAATCAGCAGGGAGCTAGTGATTTTCTCCATTACGCCCTGCAGATTGAAGGCTCGCAATTTCTCAAGCGCATCTGACTGGTTGGCGGCTTTGAGGCGATGAATAAAGGCGGCGCGTGTATGGCCCGGCAGCCTGTCAAAATGGCCTGCGAAGTTGTACCCGCCGCAATTGGCAATGGACGCTTTCAAACGAGGTTCAAACGCGGCGGCGCGCGGAGCGTAGTACCCACCGAGGCTGACACCCATCAGGCCAACGCGCTTTGCGTCTACGTCCGGGCGGCTTTCCAGGTAATCGATGGCGTAGCGCACCGGCACTTCGTAGTCGAAGCGCATGGCATGATCGAACTCCATCTCGCCCTGGCCGGGGCCGTCAATCGCCAGCACGGCCATCCCGCGCCTCAGAAAATCCTCGCCGTAGCTGTGCATTTCTTCCT
>Ga0207416_1004030_pt1 | contig 13231 bp, 12 predicted proteins | sample PaiPotPPM11metaG_FD_184107 | JGI IMG/M metagenome (GOLD analysis project Ga0207416, IMG submission 184107) | Iron sulfur acid spring bacterial and archeal communities from Banff, Canada, to study Microbial Dark Matter (Phase II) - Paint Pots PPM... ...
TCGACGGCGCCGTCCAGACGACGGAGGGCGACGAGTTCATCTACCACGAGATGCTGGCCCACCCCGCCCTCTGCACCCACCCCTCGCCGCAGCGCGTGCTGATCATCGGCGGGGGCGACGGCGGCGCGCTCCGGGAAGCCCTCAAGCACCCGATCGAGCGCGCGACGCTCGTGGAGATCGACGAAGCGGTCGTCCGCGCGAGCCGGGCCTATCTCAGCACGATCACCGGGGACGCACTCGACGATCCACGAAGCGAGGTCGTGATCGGCGACGGCATCACCTACGTGCAGGAAACAACCGGCCGGTTCGATGTCGTGCTGGTGGACTCGACCGATCCGCAGGGCCCCGCCGTCGGACTGTTTAGCCCGGAGTTCTACGCGCAGATCTCCCGGCGCCTCACGCCGGGCGGCCTCCTCGTCGTCCAGTCGGGCTCCGCGGTATACCAGCAGGACCTGATCGCTTCGGTCCGCCGGCACCTGCGTCCGATCTTCCCCGTCGTACGGACGTACCTGGCCGACGTGATCGCCTATCCTGGCGTCGTCTGGTCGTTTACGCTCGGGTCCCTTGGACCCGATCCCGCGCAAGCCGCCCCGGATGAGATCGCGCGCCGCACGCGGGGGCTCGGCTTGCGCTACTACACGCCGACCGGCCACCACGCGGCGTTCGAGCTGCCGCCCTACATCCGCGAGCGGGTCGAGGCCGCCGGGTGAGCTTCCTCGGCAGCCGGCTGCCAGACGACCGGCTGCCGCGTACCGCGCTCACCCTATATGGGGTGCCGTACGACGCCACCGCCTCGTTCCGGCGGGGGAGCCGGTTTGGCCCCGATGCGATCCGGTGGGCGTCCAACAGCATCGAGACGTACAGTCCCGCGCTCGAGCGGGATCTCGAGTCGGTCCCGTTTGCGGACGGCGGGAACCTCCAGGTCGAGGGGCTTGCCCCGGCCGCGATGGTCAAATCGCTCCGCCGCCAGATCCGGCCGGGGGCATTCTTCCTCCTGGGGGGCGAGCACACGCTCACGCTCGGCGCGGTCCAGACGGTCACCCCCTATCACCCCGACCTCGTCGTCGTCCAGTGGGACGCGCACACGGACCTCCGGGACGAGTACGAGGGCGAGCGAGTCTGCCATGCGACGGTGATGCGCCGGCTGCTCGACGGGGGGTGCCCGCTCGTCCAGCTCGGCATCCGGGCGGGGACGCGCGAGGAATTCGATCTGGCGCGAGAGCGAAGCCTGCACGTCTCGCGGGACGTGGGGCTTCCCGATGCCCTGCTGCGGACGCTGCGGGAGCGGCCGCTCTACTTGAGCGTGGACATCGACGTGCTCGATCCGGCGACCGCCCCCGGGACCGGGAACCCTGAGCCGGGGGGGGCGCGCTATGCGGATCTGGTGGCGGCGCTCGTGAGCCTCGCCGGACACCGCATCGTGGCCATGGACCTCGTCGAGGTGTCCCCGCCGTGCGACCCCGGCGGCGTCACCGCGGTCGTGGCGGCCTCGCTCGTGCGGGAGATGCTGCTGTTGTTCGCCCCTCTCTATCGTCCCCAGACGGCTTCGAAGACGCGGAGGGCGTTCCCGCCCATGATCTGATCGATCTGGGCCGCGGCGTAGCCGCGCCGCGCGAGGGTGCGGCTGATCGCGGGAAAGCGGGAGGCGTCTTCGAGCCCGCGCGGTGTCGAGGGGATGCCATCGAAGTCCGAGCCGATCGCCACGCACCCGATCCCGCCGTGCCGAACAAGATGGTCGACGTGCGCGGCCACCCGCTCTACGCTCGGCTCACCCAGAAATTCGGGGTAGAAGTTGATCCCGATCACCCCGCCCCGCCCGGCCAGGGCGCGAATCTGGTCGTCGTTGAGATTCCGCGGGTGCGGCTGGATCGACATCGCGTTGGAGTGCGAGGCGATGATCGGGCCGCGGGTGATCTTGGACACGTCCCAAAAGCTCTTCTCGGAAAGATGCGACACATCCACGAGGATCCCGAGTGCCTGCATCCGCCGGATGACGCGGCGGCCGAACACCGTGAGCCCGCCCAGGCGATGCTCCATCGCGCCATCGGCCAGGCGGTTGCTCGGGTTCCAGGTCAGCGACATCATCCGGATCCCCGCCCGATAGAACGTCTCGAGGCGGTCGATATCGTCCTCGATCGCGTCGCCGTTCTCGATGCTGAGCACGGCTGCCACTTTTCCCGCCAGGTGGAGACGGCGGATCTGGCCCACCGTCGTGGCCAGGCCGGCCGCCGCGCGATGCCGGGCGAGCTCCGCCTGAAAGGCGTGGAGCAGCTCCATGGCGCGCGCGTGCGAGCGGTCGGGGGCGAAGCTCGGGGCAACGTACAGGGCGAACACCTGGACCCCGACCCCGCCGGAGGCGAGATGCGGCAGATCGACGTGTCCGCCCCGGCCGCGCCGGCGCAGGGTCGCCTTTCCGGCGGCCCAGCGGATGACGGTGTCGCAGTGCAGATCGACGACGAGGGGCCGGAGGCGGGTCACCGGGCGCCGCCGTCCTGGGGACAGCGGCACGGCGATGCTTCGCACCGAGGACACCCCCCAGCGTACCGGCGCAGCGCGCGATCGAGATCCACGTCATAGAGGATGCCGACGCTGACCGTCCAGGCGACCACATCGGCGAGTTCGAGGGCGATCTCGGTCCGATCCCCGCCGCGGAGGGCCTTGGCGACTTCGCCGACCTCCTCGACCAGGCGCCGGAACGTCCCGTCGGGACCGCGCGTACGATCGCGCGCCCCGAACGCAGCCGCGATCCGGACCTGCAGCTCAGCAATATCCATCAGCACGCTCCAGTGAGTGAGGGAGAGGCTGTATTCGGGGAGCGCGCAGATGGATCCTGTGGAAGGTCAGCGGACGACGATCACGCGCGCCTCGAGCCCAACCGGCGTGGAGCCGGCCGCGATCATCGAACCATAGACGGTAATGAGCCCGCCGGTGAGGATCTGAGCGAAGGTCGCGCGCTCGGAGCGCCGGACGACGTACGTCCCCGCAAACGTCGCGATCATCGTGCCGGCCACTACCAGACCGCCAAGACCGCTCAGGCTCTCCTCGACCGGCCCGGAGATCTGCGCCGCGGTGGCCGCGCCGAACTCGACATCAATCCGTGTCGCCGCCAGGCTGCCGTCTGAGTTGACCGGCCCCTCCACGCGCAGGACGTCGTACGGCGCGATGGCGGCCACCGCCCCGGACCGGCCTCCGAGGCGCACGGTCGTCGCCGCCGTGAGCACGACGTTCCGCTTGGCGCCCGTGGGCGTCAGCATGGTCAGTACCGGCCCGGACCGCTGGACGACGACGCCGGGCGCCGACGCCGCAGGGCTGTCGTCGGGGCGCGGCGCGGCTGCTGAGCGCGGCCGCGGCGATGTGATCTGAAGGATCAGCGCGAGGATCGCGGCGTCGGGCCGGACCGCGGCCCACAGCGAGACAGGCGCTCCCGTGCGTACGGCCGCCGGGGCAACCGGATGCGCGTCCGCATCGAGCACGAGCGTGGTCGGGAGCAAGCGCACCGGGTGGGTCCCGCCCAACGGCTTCTGCTGCCATGCCGTCCCACCCGCGTTTGTCTCGAGCTGGCCCGTCCCGGCGATCGCGAGCGTGACGGTGCCGGAGGACAGATCCGCAGCCACGAGCGTCCCGGAGGCCACAAGGCGCCCCCATCCCCTCGCGAGGGGTGCAGCGCCACCTGCCGGCTGCGCACGCAGCGGCGGCGGGCCTCCAACGAGCACGCACGCAGCCACGAGCCCGGCGAGCATCACGGTGGCGGATGCGAAGCGCTTCATGGCCGCTTGATCCGTCCTCAGCGTCCCGGGGACGGCGCGGGCACGGCCGCCGGGGTCACCGGAGACAGCGTGGATGCGCGCGCCGTCGCATCCCGCACCGTCTGCCGCAGCACCTCGGGACGCACCCCCATCTGCTGCGCAAGACCCCTGAGCGTCAGGGTGCCCTTGACGAATCGGACCGTTGTCGGCAGATCTGTGCCAAGCACCTGGGCGAGCACGAGCGTCCGGGTGATCTCGGGGAACGTCAGGCCCTCGCCGCGCAGCCGCCGGACCGTGCCGGGATCGATCTCGGCGCGGCGCGAGACGGCCCGGACCAGCGCCTGCTCCCGGCCCACGGCGATCTGGCTCGCCACCGTAATCAGCGTCTCAGTCGGGGTCGTTCCGACGGCCGTCACCCGGAGGCCGCGCTGCTCCCAGATCAACACGCGAAAGTATCCGAGGTCGATGAACCGGCCCGGCTGGGCCTCGACCCGGACCGGCCGGCCGAACGCGGGCCAGCCGATCGAGCCGGCCGGCGCCTCGAAGAACGAGATCAGGTTCCCGCCGTCACTGTACCGGAGATAGACGGACGTGAGGCTCCCAAAATGGCTCACGGCACCCCCGCGGAACGTGTAGCCCTCGGGCAGGACCGGCGGGATCAGCACGGGGAAGCGCACCCGCCGCTCGAGGTCCGCGGGGCTCATCGACTCCGCCTCCGTGGTCCGCAGCGTGACCGCATGAGCCCCCGCCGGCATCCGGAACTGGAAAAAGGCCTCCGGCTGGTTGAGGCTGAAGCTGATCCTCGAGAAGTACGTGCTCAGCACGACGCCGCGGGATGGATCCCGCTCCTCACTGCGCAGCACCGTCCCCGTGGCCCGGTCGACCCAGAGCTGGCGATGGACCCCCGCCCCCTTCGGGTCGAGCGCGATCACGTAGGCTTGGCGGCCGATCACCTCGTCGGTCCCAAGCGCGGTCAGCGTGTAGTTCCGGCGGAGCAGGGTCTGGTCCCGGCTGAGGAGCGCGCCCTGCAGGGTCGGCTCTTCGAACGCCATGTTCACGCGCGGCTCATAGTGCCACGCGCTTGTGCCGTTGTCGACAATCAGGCGTCCTGCGACGTCCTCGGGCGACAGATACTCGAGGCGCAGCATGTTGGGACGCTTGTGGGATTCGGCCACCGTGACGGTCTCCATCCGGCCGTTGCGGAGCACGGTGATCACTTTCGTGCCCTCGTAATCGATCAACCGAGGCGCCTCGAGCGCCATCCCGAGCACCCGCTCGGGCGAGACCGGCGGGAGCGGCGCAGCCAGGTTGACCCCGGCCGCGAGCAGGACGAGCCCCACGGCAAGCGCCAGCGCCTGCCACACCCTGGCGCGCGCGCGTACCGGCTGCAGCATCATCGCCGCCCCTCGGCCCGCGGGGGCTCCCCGACGAGGACCAGATCGGCGTCTCCCGCGACCAGGCCGAGGTAGGCCCGGTCCGTGAGCGGCTCGGTGCTCATCTCGAAGGCGTGCTCCCGCACGTAGAGATCGACCCCGATCTCGGTCGCATGGAGCCGGTCCACCGTCCCCTTGATCATGGGCACGGCGGCAAGGGCCAGCACGGCGAGCACCGCGGCAATCGCCCACGCCGGACGCCGCACGAGCACGGGCAGCCGCCAGCGCCACCGGGCAGGGGCGGCCGCCCGCTCCCGCCAAGCCGGCTCCCGCACCACCGCCCAGAACTCCGCGGGCGGCTCTGCCGGCGGCAACTGGCCCAGCGCCGCCTTGGTCACCCGGAGGTCCTCGTACGCCTCCCGGCAGGCCGCGCAATCCATCAGGTGGTCCTGGACCGCAGCCGTCTCGGCCGCGGCGAGCTCCCCGTCAAGGTAGGCGGAAAGCAACTGGCCCGCTTTATGATGATTGAGCGTCATTCCTCCCACCCCCGCCGCCTCGCCTCGAGGTACGGCCGGAGCCGCTGCTGCAGCATCTGCCGCGCCCGGTGCAGGCGCGACTTCACCGTGCCGAGCGGGACGCGCAGCATCGCGGCGATCTCCTCGTAGGAGAAGCCCTCCACGTCGCTCAACACGACAACCATCCGCAGCTCCTCACTCAACAGCCCCAGCGCCCGCTGGATCGTGCTGTCAAACTGGTTGCGCTCGAAGATCGCCTCCGGGTTGGCCGTGACATCCGGGAGCTCCCGTGTGAGCTCCCCCCGCGCCGTTTCGAGCGGCGCATCGAGCGACTCGACCCGCTGCCGGGGGCGCTTGCGGAGCAGGTCGATATAGAGATTGCTGACGATCCGGTACAACCAGCTCTCGAGCGGCGCGTCCCGCTCGACGCGGCGCAACGCCCGGTAGACGCGCAGGAACGCTTCCTGCGAGAGGTCGCGCGCATCCGCTTCGTTGCCCGTCATCCGATAGGCGACGTTGTACACGTGGCGGGCGTACCGCTGGACGATCGCCTCGTACCGGGCGAGTTCCTCCGGCGTGTACGATGCCGCCTGCGTGGCGTCGGATCGTACCATGGACACCACCGCCGCCGGTCTGCCCATCGTCCCTAGTAAACGGGCGGACCCGGCAAAAAGTTCGCTATCGCACCACGACGTTGACCAACTTGTCGGGGACGACGATCACGTCCACCACCTGCTTGCCGTCGATGAACTTCCGAACCTTCTCGCTCGCGAGCGCCGTCTCACGCAGGCGCGTCTGATCCAATCCGACCGGGACCGGCATCCGGTCGCGCACCCGGCCGTTGACCTGCAGGACCAGCGTGACCGTCGCCGTCCGAATCGCCTCCGCGTCCCAGGCCGGCCACTCCGCGCGGTGGACGCTGTACGGCTGGCCGAGCCGGGCCCACAACTCCTCCGAGAGGTGCGGGGTGAACGGCGCCAGCATCAGCACGAGCGTGCGCATCGCGGGCCCCCACGCGGCGGTGCCCGCCGCGCCCTCCTCCCGGAGCCGCATCAGGGCGTTGGTACACTCCATGAGCGCCGCGATCGCGGTGTTGAACCGGAACCCCTCCAGATCGTCGGTGACCCGCTTGAGCGTCTGATGGATGGTCCGGTGCGCCTCGCGGGCGACCTCCGCTCCGCCGTCCGCGCGCGCCGGCGCCTGCGCCAGCACCAGGTGCCAGACCCGGTAGAGGAAGCGGGACACCCCCTCGATCCCCCGCGGGTTCCAGGGTCCCCCACCGTCCCACGGCCCGATGAACATCAGGTACGCCCGCACGGTATCCGCCCCCATCGTCCCGACGTAGTCATCGGGGTTGACGACGTTGCCGCGGGACTTGCTCATCCGATTCCCATCGGGACCCAGGATAATGCCCTGATTGAACAGGCGAAGCATCGGCTCATCGAACGGGACCAGCCCGAGGTCCCGCATCGCCTTCGTGAAGAACCGCGTGTACATGAGGTGCAGCACCGCGTGCTCGATCCCGCCGGTGTACTGATCCACCGGGAGCCAGTAGCGCATCTGCTCAGGGTCGAACGGCCGGTCCGCATCGTGGGGGCTCACGTACCGATATTGGTACCAGGAGGAGTCGACGAAGGTGTCCATCGTGTCGGTTTCACGCTCGGCCGGTCCCCCGCACCGCGGGCACGTGGTCCTCCGGAACCGCTCGTGGCGCTTGAGCGGGGAATCTCCGGTGGGCAGAAACTCCGCGTCCTCGGGCAGCAGCACGGGAAGCTGTTCGTACGGTACCGGCACCGTACCACACGTGGCGCAGTAGATGATCGGGATCGGCGTCCCCCAGTAGCGCTGGCGGCTGATCAGCCAGTCCCGCAGCCGGTAGGTCACCGCCGGGCGGCCGCGCCCCGCCTGTTCCAGCGCCTCGGTCACCCGCCGGCGGCCTTCCTCGCTCGGCGTGCCGTCGAACGGCCCGGAGTTGACCATGACACCCTCGCCGACATACGCGTCCGGAAGCGGCTTCCCGTCCCAGTCGAGGGGGGCGATCACCACGGGAATCGGCAGCCCGTACTTCCCGGCGAACGCGAAGTCGCGGCTATCATGCGCCGGAACGGCGTGGATCGCGCCGGTCCCATACGTCAGCAGGACGTAGTCGCCGATGTAGATCGGGATCCGCGCGTTCGTCAGCGGATGCCGGGCGTACGCGCCGATAAACACGCCCGTCTTCTCCCGGTCCTCGGCGAGCCGCTCGATCTCGGTTTGCCGCCGGGCGCGGCGGACGTACGCGGTCACTTCGGCCCGATGCTCCGGGGTGGTCAGCTTCTCGACCAGCGGGTGCTCGGGAGCCAGCACCAGGAACGTCGCCCCGAAGAGCGTGTCCGGCCGGGTCGTGAACACCGTGATCGGATCGCCCTGCTCGCTCGTGTACACGATCTCGGCGCCCTCACTGCGGCCGATCCAGTTCCGCTGGAGGGTCTCGACCCGCTCCGGCCAGTCCATCTTGCTAAAGTCCAGCAGTTCGTCCGCGTACCGCGTGATCCGAAAGAACCACTGCTCCAGGTCCTTCTTGATCACCGGGGTCCCGCACCGCTCGCACACGCGGTCGGGTCCGACGACCTGTTCGCGGGCGAGTGTCGTATTATCGGTCGGGCACCAGTCCACCGCGCCCAGCGCCCGGTAGGCCAGTCCCGCCTCGAAGAACTTGAGGAAGAACCACTGGTTCCACGTGTAGTACTCGGGACGGCAGGTCACCACTTCGTGGGACCAGTCAAACATCGTGCCCATCGACCGCAGCTGCCCGCGCATCCGCTCGATGTTGGCCATCGTCCACTGATACGGGTGGATCCCGTGCTGGATCGCGGCGTTCTCCGCGGGCAGCCCGAACGCGTCGAACCCGATCGGAAACAGCACGTTGTGCTGCCGCATCCGGAGGTACCGGGCCCTTGCGTCGGCAGGGGTCATCGCATACCAGTGGCCGATGTGGAGATCCCCACTCGGGTACGGGTACATCGTGATGAAGTAGAACTTTGGGCGCGCCGGGTCCGGCCCGGTGCGGTACAGCCCATCGGCCGCCCACCGGGCCTGCCACTTCGTCTCAATGACCTTGGGATCGTACCGATCCATCATGCGCGCCTCGAGTGACGACCCGGGGGATCCTCACTGCCTCCATGATCAAAAACACTTTCTATTATATGGGATGGTCATGTGGGACGGTATCAACTTTCGACGGCAGGGACCAGTCTCCCGCCCGAGCGGCGGAACGCGGTGAACGGGGTGGAGGCTACATGACCACGCGCATCCCCGCTCCGAGGACGGCCGTGAGGGCGATCAGGATGGCCCCGGCGAGGGAGAGCGCGAGCAGGCCCGCCCCCAGTCGGGGGTGGGCCCGGGACTGCCATCGCCACACGAAGCTGCCCACGTAGAGGGCGGTGACGACGTAGGCGATGACGCTGTGCGGCTGGTGCCGGACGAGCAGGCCGGTGCCGACCCCCTGCTGCTCCAGAGCCAGCAAGTCCATCCAGCCGAGCGTGATGCTGGCGGCCGCGCCCAGGAGGCCCACGCCCACGAGCCAGATGGCCGCGCGGCGGTAGAACGGATCGGGCTCGCGCCACGCCAGCACGTCGAAGAGGGCGGCCATGAGCCAGAGGGCGATCGGGAAGTGCACGACGAGCGGGTGGAGTAGCACGACTCCGCTATTTCGCCTTCTGGACGTCGGTCAGGACGTCGATCGCCACGTGGGCGGCCGCCTTGGCCTGCGGCAGGTTCTTCATCCACCACCGTCCCATCGGCAAACCCACTCCTCCTCTGCTGCCTGCTCGCGGGACACCGGCTCCGGCCGGAGCGCGTCTGCCGCGCCCCGGCCTACGCCCGCTAGCCGCCGAGGTCGGCGGATGCCTTTGACAGATATTCGGCGACGACTTTCATCCACGGCTGCGCTTCATTGACGTTCGTCATCGTGACGGCCTGCATCGCCAGGGCCCAGGCCGTCGTCGCGTCCGCGAGCGCTTCTTTCGCGCCGGGGACACCGTGCGCCACCGCGGCGCGCAGATCGGGGATGATGCCGTTGCCCTGACCCTGGCATGGGAAGCCTGCCGCGGCCTTGAAGTGCATCCCCGCGGGACCCTCAAGGCAGTTGATCGTGTGTTGGGCGTGCAGCTGCACGGCAGCGGTCGCCGTGCCTCGCTGCGCCAGCTCGCTCGAGTGGAAGAACGCGGTCTTCAGCTCAGCCTTGATTCCCGCGGTGGGGTCCATCATCGCAGCGCCGCCCACCTGCGGGAATCCGAGCACGAATCCACACATCACGAGTAACGCGCCTGCCACAACGTGTCTCACACAATCCCTCCTCTAAGTGATGAAGCGTGTTCTTCGCGCATCGGAGCCCCTGCTGTGTGCCATGATCCCCGGAAATTGTAACAAACAGATTGCGCACGGCATGCCGCTCAGACCTCGTCAAACAGCCGGTCCCCGCGGAACAGCCGGTAGGCGATCTGGAACGTCTGGCCCTCTGCCCGCACCGTGGGCGCGTGGGCGGCCAGGTACCGGACGGCCGCGACGAGCACGTCGGCGGCGGCCGGCGTGTTCCGGAGGTGCGCGTGCTGGCGGATCGCCGCCTCGACGGCCTGGATCGTGTGGAAGTTGCGATCTTCCCGCAGCAAGAGACGTCCGAGCACGGCCAGGAGGCGGTTGGGGTCGCCGCCGGCGGCGAGATACGTCACGACGACACGCGCGGCGTCCTGCACCTGCTGCTGGCGGTCCAAGAGGTCCGGGAGCTCGCGGAGCAGGGAGGCGGGATCGGCGACGCGGTCGGGCGCCGGCAGACGCGCCGGCGGGACGTTCAGGAAGCGGTCGAGGTACACGCTCATCGCCGCGTCCAGCACCCCCCGCAGCAGCTCCGGCGAGGCCGAGCGCCGCAAACCCTGGTGCACGGCGTTGGCAAACGTGAACGTGTGCAGGGCCGTGTCCCAATCGCCGAACTCGTTCGTCTGCGGAAATCTCGCGAGGCGGAGCGCGGCGGCGTACGCGACGGCGCCGGCGAGCTCGTCCGGAGCGGCCCCGGCGCGCACCGCCTGGAGCAGGGCGGCCGCAATCGGCTGAGCGTCCTCCCCCAAGAGGACCGGCACCAGGGCATCGCGGCCCCGCCACGGCTCCCTCGGGGATCGGCCGGCCTCGAGCGCGGCGGGGATCTCCTCGAAGGCCCGCTCGAGAATCTCGACGAGATCGACCGGGTGCCGCCACTCGTTCGATTCCTCCATCCGGTCGGCGGCGGCGTAGCCGGAGGCGAGACTGGCTAGGACCACCTCGGCGTGGACCCACCCCGCCGCGTCGAGCGCTTCGAACGCCTTGTTGGTAAAGTCGAGCACGTGCCCGGTGTCGATGTACCGGTGATCGGTCGCCGCGGCGAACAACAGATCCGCCAGCTGCCGATCGCCGGCGCCGGCATGGACCGCCGAGACGATACAACGCTCGGCGCCCTCGGCGTCCCGGACCTCGATGAACCGGCGGAACCAGCGCTTGAGCACCGCGGGATCGGCCGCGGCGGCGGGCAGCGGCCGCAGGGTAAACCGCGGCGGCGTGCCGTCGCAGTCCCGGGCCACGGCGGCCAGGCCATTGTACAGCGCGCGCGGGCGGTCGGCCGGGTCCAGATGTTGGAGCAGGTTCATCGTGCACGTGTGAATCGTGAGGCCCGGTCCCCATCCGGCCCGGCGGTACCGCGCCCCGAATTCGAGGCCCACCTGGAACGGCTCGGCCGGGGCTCCATCGCCGGCGAGGAGCGCGATGACGGACTTGGCGATAACGAGGGGGATGTTCCGTTCGAGCCCGTCCCGGAGGCGCGCGCCGGCGTGCGCGTGGGCATCCCCCCATGATGCGACGTCGACCCAGACCTCACCGTCCCGCACCTCCACGGGAAAGACGCGCACGTCATCGGCGAACTGGTCGAACGTCCCCCCGGTCGCGAGATCGAACCGGGCGTGGTGCCAGTGGCAGGTCAGAATCCCATCGTGCACGGTCCCGCGGTCGAGCGGGAACCCCATGTGGGGACACCGGTTGTCCACGGCGCAGACGGTCTCGCCGCACACGAAGAGAACGAGCGTGTGGCCGTCCAGCTGGACGGACACGCGGCCGGCGGCCCGGAGCTCATCCAGGCGCGCCGCGCGGACGTACGTTCCGGCCGAGGTGGCCATCGCAGGCTCCTTTCACGCCGCAGGCGTGTGGCCCTGCTGGGACGCGCCGGGGCCTACCCGGAGCGCGCGGCCAATCGCGCGGCGTTGCGATTGTGCGCCGCGACGACGGGGCCCATCTCGAGGGGCACAACCTCCCCCCGATCGACGATGAGCCGGCCGCCGACGACCGTGTGATAGGCCCGAGTGGGCGCGCAGAAGACGATCGCGGCCAGAGGATCGCTCAGCCCGCCGGCATAGCCGATCGCGTTCAGGTCGATCGTGAAGAAGTCGGCGCACTTGCCCGGTTCCAGCGACCCGATGTCGGTCCGCCCAAGCACAGCCGCACCGCCAATCGTCGCGAGTTCCAGCGCTTCGCGCGCGGTCATCCACTCCGCGGCCCGGCGCGGATCCGAGGCGGCCAGCGCGGTCTCTGGTCCCTCAGGGGGGCGGAGTCCCATCTTCAGCCGCGCGAGCAGCATCGCCTCGCGCACTTCAACCAGCAGATTTGATCCGTCGTTGCTGGCGGCGCCGTCGACCCCGAGGCCGGTCTTCACCCCCGCGGCCAGATACTTCTTCACCGGAGCGATGCCGGACGCCAGCCGCATGTTGGAGGAGGGGCAATGGCAGACCCCGACGCCCTTGTTGGCAAACAGACGAATTTCGTCATCGTTAACATGGACCGCATGGGCATAGGAGACGTCATTCCCGACCCACTCGAGCGAGTCCATGTAGGCGACCGGACGCAGCCCCACGTGCTCGAGCGTGTAGCGCTCTTCATCCAGCGTTTCGCACAGATGGGTGTGGAGCCGGACACCGTACTCCCGGGCCAGGTGCGCCGACTCGCGCATCAGGCTCGCCGTGACTGAAAAAGGCGAGCACGGCGCGAGCACGATCTGGAGCATCGACCCCGGCGCGGCATCGTGGAACTGCTGAATGACGCGGACCGAGTCGGCCAGGATGGCCTGTTCGGACTCGACGCACTCGTCCGGGGGAAGGCCGCCCTTGGACTGCCCGAGCGACATGCTGCCCCGTGAGACCACGAAGCGGATGCCGAGCTCGGCGGCGCCGTCAATCTGATCGTCGACCCTGCACCCGTTCTGGAAAACGTAGGCGTGATCGAAGACCGTCGTGCAGCCGGACAGCGCCAACTCCGCACACCCGACCAGGACGGCCGTACGTGTGTCGTCCGGGGTTCTGCTCGCCCACATGCGATAGTGCGCCTGGAGCCAAGGGAAGAGATTGGTATTCTGGCCCGCGGGCAGGTTCCGGGTCAGGATCTGATCCAGGTGGTGGTGGCAGTTGATCATTCCGGGAAGCAGGATGTGGCCCGTGAGGTCGAGGATGACATCCGCGGTCCTCGGCAGCTCGGCCGTCGGTCCCACCACCTCGACGATGCCGTCCCGCGCGAACAGCCCCGCGTTCTTCAGCTCCCGCCGCCGCCC